>Ga0078972_1004293_pt1 | contig 39649 bp, 34 predicted proteins | sample YelNatPaOPGAMG01_FD_67568 | JGI IMG/M metagenome (GOLD analysis project Ga0078972, IMG submission 67568) | Hot spring thermophilic microbial communities from Obsidian Pool, Yellowstone National Park, USA - OP-RAMG-01 (SPADES assembly) (version 2) | ecosystem: Environmental > Aquatic > Thermal...
AGTGGGGCGTGCCAGGCTGAAAGGATGACGTAGCGGGATGGCAAGAACGTTAGGGCGGTGCCACCGACATCGACAGATGCTGCTGTGCTAACCTCCGCAAGCCTTGTAGGCTGGCCGCCTTGGGCCGGCAATTCCTCCACTCTGAAGCCATTCCCGACGAGGACAATCCGCAGCGCCACATGCCGTTGTAGCAGCGTCACGTATTTCTCCGCCTCCCCGGGGGAGAAACAGACTACAGTGCGGCTGCCGGCGCCAGTCTGGCCCCCAGCCGGCGCCGTAATGATCAGGGCCGGCCCGTCGCCGTGAGCGCTGAGGAACAAGCTGCCGAACCACGCTGGGAACACGCCCTGCAGATGGATGCGGATGGGGGCTCGGCCTGGCAGGTGCAGGAGCAGCCCACGGCTTCTGGTGTCATCGTCGCTGCTGAGCGTACTCCCCGCTTGAACCTTCAGGGGCCACACCTGGCCCGGTTGTAGCAGGATCGTTTCGCTCCTGGTGCTCGCCGGCCAACGCAGGGCCAACAAGCACACAAGTGTCAGACCCAGGCTGGCGCTGCAGCGCAGCAAGAACCGGGCAGACATGGCCTCGGCGATAGCCTGGTTCTGCCCAGAGGCCGGCCAGCGCAGCCGGTAACCGAACATGGCGACGACCAGGCGCAGACGCAAGAGCACCCGGCCTAGAGAATGCTCAGCATAGAGCAGCACCGGCGGAGCGGTTGGGCCGGAAGGCCCGATCGGGTCAGCCTGAATCGCCGCCGCATTCCTCGCGGCCGACGCCAACCCGACCAAAGCGCTGAGAGCAAGCACTGCTCTCCCCCATGGGCGCACGGTTGCAGCGCTCAGGGCCGCCGTCAGCAGGAGGCTGTAAGGTGCTTGCTCGTAACCCAGGGAGTTAGCCAGATCGTGGCGATCAGCGTAAAGGCCCGGTAAGGCGGCTGCGGAGGTGATGACGGCCAACAGCAGACCGAGGCAGGCTGTCATCGCCTGTGGCGAACTCAGAACGAGCCACGCTCGCGCCAGGGGATCCTGCCTGGCCAGAGTGCGCAGCAGCGCCGACAATCTGGCAGCAAGGTACTGGCGCACGCCTCCAGCACTAGACATGTTGCTGAGAACGCCAGCGGAACTGGCGGCCGATCGCGAGCAGCCTGGGTGCCGCATAGCCATACAGGCTGTACAAGGCTGGCCAGGGAGTGTAATCCCAGGCACCTAGACCTTGCTTGAGTGTGCCACCAAAGCCCAGCTTGAACCGCAAGACGCCAGCCATCCCGTCTGATGTGTCGGCCACTTCCGGCGCACCCCACATATCATAGGTGCGACAGCCGCGTTGGCGTGCCCAGAGCATGGCGTGCCACTGCAGCAGGTATGTCGGCATGAGGTTGCGGCCTTCGTTCGCGGAGGCGCCATGGAAATACCAGGCGTTGGGTCCGTAGGCGACGACGACAATTCCTGCCAACGTGCGGCCGTTGTGACGTGCGAAGAGAACCGTTGCCATGTCATTGGCCAGCAGAGATGACCAAAGTGCCCTGTAATATGACAGGGGCCGGACTATGAAACCATCTCTGTTGGCTGTCTCTCGGTAAAGCGAGTACAGTTCATCCAATCCCTCGGCAGCGGCCTGGTCTACACTTACACCCTTGCGATCTGCCAACCGGATATTGTAGCGGGCCTTCGGCTTCATGCGTGCCAACAAGGCTTCCTCAGGCTCGGAGAGGTCCAAGACGACGCTGTTCCGGAACTGGACCTCGCTTCCCTTGCGCCAGCCGCGTTCCTGCATGGTCGGAGCAGCCCAGGCAGTAGCCTCTTCATCCCAGATCTCCGGGTCTACCTTGAGCCAGAGCAGCCTCCTTCGGCGGGCCAAAGTCTCTAGCGAAGCGAGGGCGACAGCCAACGTGTCCGCGCAGGGTTGAATGAGGATTGGCCCACGCGGCACGTAGCCAACCCACAGTCCAGGCGCTAGCCTGCGCGTGAGCAGGCTGGCGTAGCCAAGCGGCTGGCCTGCGTCGCCGATGAGGATACGATCGGCGTGCCAACCGTACAAGCGCTTGAACTCGCCCCAGGCATAGGACTGCAGGAAATGAGCGTTACCCAACTGAGCGAGGGCGCCATCCCACTCGGCCTGCGAGCGAATGAACTCAACTGGTGACGCTTCGGGTCGCATCTCAGCCCGCACCGGCGTCCCTGCACTCGACACAGCCTCGGTCAATGGAAGGCCAGTGGTGCTTGACCGGTTCAGCCTGGCTAGCATAGAATCTGGCAGCTAGTTTGTCGGCGTGCATGGGACGTCCTCCAGTGGGTGTCCTCGCCAGAAAGCTTCTGAGAAGACAGTGGAGTGCAGCAGGCGGTAGGCCAGCGGATCTTGTGCCACCAGGTCCTCGGGCCGCTGGCAGTAGAGGGCGAAAGCCCAGGCGAAGTATTCGGCTGGACTGATCTCGCTAGCGGGTTTGTTGTGGTAGGCCAGCTGGCAACTGCTGAGGAGACGGCGGGCGAAGTCTTGCCATGCCCGGGAGCAGGCGGCACCGTCCGTCACCGCTCGCAACTGGCCGCCCGGCCCGGAACCGAGCAAGTAGTCCACGAGACGGGCAAGAGCCTGGGCTACTCGTTCCGGGGCCAGTTTCAGGTCGGCGGTGTGGAGTAGCGCGACCGAGCGCAACTCACGGCCGTCCAGATCGCGGGGGCCGGGCGTATACGCGGTGGCCCGTTCGCCGATGACGACATACCCGTGAGCGGCGGTCGCCAGGCTGTGCAGGAGGGTGGGCGGCCAACAAGAGAGCAGACGTTCGAGGGCGCGGCGTGCCAGCCACACCTCTACGGGGCGTGTGCGGTAGCCTGAGCTCGAGCGCTGAGTGGCGACAAGGCACTTGCGGCGCAGGAACTCAGTGAGTGCCCTCTGCTTGTCTTGAGACGAGTTGGATGCAGCCTTATTCACCGAACCTATCCATCGAGGAGTGTACCATGGGTTTCTTGAGACTGCTGCTGGGCCTCGCAGTTGGCCTGGCCACGGGCTGGGCCGCAGGCCGTCTTTACGCGCCAAAAGCCGGTGCCGAAACGCGGCAATGTCTGCGGGCGCGCTACGAAGAGATCGCAGCCGAAGCGCGGAAAGCCGCGGAGGCCAAACAGGCGGAAATGCAGACACGCTATGAGGCCGCCAAACGCGCCGGCACCGCAGCCACTAGCCGCCCCGGTCCGCGTTCGCGACGCTGAGGCGGTAAGGCGCGGGCGCCGAAGCCTCAGCACTGAGGGCAGAGACGAGCAAGGCCCGCATCTCCCCGGGTTTGGCAGCCGGCAGTTGCCAACGTCCAGTGTTGTCTCGGTCGAGCGGCATGTTCCACGCTTGCACGCCAGCCGGGCCGACGAAGAGTGCCTGAACTGCGTAGCGCTGTTCGAGCGGTTCTTCGGTAGACAGGAGGGCGAAACCTTGTGCTTGCCATCCATTCCAAGCCTCAGCCGCATCGTAGAAGCCGATCTCGGGCACTGACAGATCGTCCAGGCATAGGCCGGGATGCTCAACTGCATCGTCCGTCATCACACCGAGGCGCAGCAAGACCAGCCGTCCGGCAAAGTCGGATAGATCCACTTCCCGCTGCACCCAGCCCTGGCTCTTGCCTGTGAAGCCAACGCCAGGGTTGGTTCCGTAAGGGTCGTCACTGGTCATGCCGTCTCCACTGAGCAGATGCCAGGACCGGCCGCCATCGTCTGAGACTGCCACGTAACCCCAATCGTAATCCTGCTCGATGTCGTACCAGGCCCAATACGACAGATGGGCACTCGAGACATGGCGCAGGTCGAGAAGTCTGGTCAGGGAAGCGTCCGACTGGGAAAGGCGGTTCGACCACCAGAAGGCGTGACCGCTGTGCGGGGCAACCGGCACCACCGGCGCCAATCGCTCACCATGGAAGCTGACGGCGAGCGGGCCGTCGGCGGGCAGGCGTATCAACTGGCTGCCATATTGGGCCACCGCACCATCAAGTTCGCCTGTCGCCAGGCTCTGGTAGGAGGGCAAGTCACATCTGCCCGAGTCGGCGACGGAGGGCGGGCCCTCTCTCAGGCGAAGGCTCGCTTCATGCGCTGCCCAGGAGAGGAAGATGCCATCGAAGGACAGGCCCGAGCCTTGACCCGACAGGACCGCCTGGAGCCCGGCCAAGTCGGGCGTACCGGAGAGGGCAACCCTCTCCAGTGCGGCTTCGCCCAGCGACTGGCGCCAAAACCGGAAGAAACTGGCTGAGCCCTCATAGTGAGGTCCTGCATCTCCGTCACCGTCGGACCAGCGAAGAAGGGGGAAATTGGTACAAGGGAGAACCGCGCTCTCAGTGGGTGTGCTCGGCTCGGGCAAGCTCTCGGCTAGCACCGAGAGCCCCTCATTGATCCAGCTCTCTTGCTGCGGGTTCACCTGAAACTGCAGGAGGTGCTGCAATTCGTGCGCGATGATGCCAGGGGAGCAGCCATCCTGCCCGCAGTACGAGGTGGCGATGTATATGGCCTGGCGGTGGTTGCTGTAGGCTAAGGGGGCCGATTTGGGCTGATCCGCGGAGGAGAAGTAGCCTCCCTGGGCGGTCATACTGGCGAAGACGACGTCCACGGGCAGTTGGATGCTCGCCGAAGCTGCCCGCCACAGGGCGGCCAGATGGCCCTCGTTGGCGGCCTGGTCGGCTCTCTCAGCCGCGACGAGCATCGCCTGGTGGTAAGGCACACTGGCGTCATCTCCCCAGACACGAAACCGGCGCGTTCTGCCAACCAGATGCACCGTGGTTCGCTGATAGGCGCCATGATCTCCTGAGGCGATCCAGAGAAGCAGCGATTCCGCTTGAGGATCAGCCAAACCCAAAGACACTGTGCTCGACGCCCGCGTGCGCGGAGGCTGGTAAAGGCGGACGTCGCGTTCGGGGGCGTGCGCTGCCTGGAGCTGGACGCGCGCTGGTGGCACGGCAAAAGCAAGCCACGGAAGGCGCCACGACGGCACCAGGGCCGCGGCCAGCGCCGCACTGAGCAGCGCAAGGATGATGGCGGGAAGACGGCGAACTGACACGAGCTGATTATAGCATAGTCGCCGCCTGGATTGTGCTCGCACTTGCGGGCGCCTACCAAGCGACAGCGTGTTCTGGCCAGGCCATTCCTGGCTGCAGAACTCAGATCCCGCCGAGGATCGTCGGCTGGTTCCTAAGTACCTGGCTGGGCAAGAGGTAATGACCCTATAGTATGATGGTAGTATACTTCTGCCTGAACACAGTGAGGTTGCCTATGGAGGAGCGTCGGATAAGGGTCTTCGTTAGTGCTACAAGTGACCTGGAGCCGGAGCGCGAAGTGGTCGGTGAAACTCTGGCCCGCTTTCCAGCGCCGCTGCCCTGGGAGATCAAGCGCACCCCTCACCCCGGCGAGCAGTACCCAGGGCAGCTTGAGGATGTACGCCGTGCCGACCTGTTCTTGGTGCTCCTGGGCCAGGATATCACGGCGCCAGTTGGGGCCGAGGTGGAGACGGCCGCCAGTAGCGGCCTGGGCATCCTGGCTTTGGCGAAGGAGACGTCGCGCACACCTGCCGGTCAGTTCTTTCGCCATACGAGCGACATTCAGTGGCTGAAGTTCACCGGCCCGGCCGATCTGCGCGAAGTATTGCTGGAGCGTATGGTGAACAGGCTCTTGACGCCGCCGTTAGCCTATCGGCTGCTTCCAGAGGAGCTGGCCATTCTGGACAGGTACCTGCGTGAGCAGGAGGAGCAGCGGAAAGCCAAAGAGGAACCCATCCTGGTGGACGGGAGGCGCACCGGCGGAGCCGAAGATGGCGCCATCATCGTCGCGCCAAGCCGCAAAGGTCGGCGCAGCTAACCTGTACCGCCGTGCGGCCAATAACATCGAGCTAGACATTCCGAGGAGGGCACACGTGCTAGCATTGGTCAAGGAAGCCCCGGGACCTGGCAATCTGCGTCTCAAGGAGGCGCCAGAGCCTCAGGCTGGTCCTGGCCAGGTGCGCATCGCCGTGCAGGCGGCGGGCATCTGCGGCTCGGACCTGCACATCATGCACGGCGACATCAAGCTGCTTGTTCGACCGCCGGTGACGATTGGGCACGAGTTTTCCGGCGTGATAGACCAGTTGGGCGCCGGCGTCAGCGGTTGGCGCATCGGCGAACGGGTGACCTCTGAGACAGCCGTGCGTACGTGCGGCACCTGCTATTCTTGCCGGACCGGCTTCCCGAACCGCTGCAGTCAGAAAGAGATAATCGGCTATGTGCACGACGGCGCTTTCGCCCAATACGTGCTCGTGGACGCAGCCCGGCTGCACCGCTTGCCCCCCGAGGTGGACTTCTTGAGCGGAGCGATGACGGAGCCGCTGGCATGCTGTGTGCGGGCGCTGTATGAGATCGCCAGGCTGCGGCCCAGCGACCTCGTGTTGCTTGCTGGCCCAGGTGGCATCGGGCTACTGGCTCTGCAAGTGGTGAAGGCTGCCGGAGCGACCGCATTCATGGTGGGCACCGCTAGCGACCGCGAGCGCCTCGCCCTTGCCCTCGAACTGGGGGCGGATCGCGTGCTGGTCGCGGGTGAGGACGACGTCAGTGCCGAGGTTGCGGCCGCGACCGACGGCAACGGCTGCGACGTGTTTGTCGAATGCTCGGGCGCTCCTGCGGCTGCTAGGCTTGGCCTTGAGGCGACGAGGCGGGGCGGGCAATACGTTCAGATAGGTCTGGCAGGCAAGCCATTTGAGTTGGACCTGTCGCTCCTGGCCTACAAGGAGCTCAAGATGGTCGGTTCACTGGGGCAGCGCTGGTCGTGTTGGGAGCCGGCCTTGCGCTTGATGGCAACCGGCCGAGTGAAAGCTCGGCCCCTGGCCACCCATATTCTGCCGCTCGAGCGCTGGGAGGAAGGCTTCGAGGCGTTCGAGCGTAAGGAAGGCATCAAGGTGATATTGGTGCCGCCTGGCGCAAGACCTTGATCCAGTTCGACATCTTCACGATCTTCCCGGGCATGTTCTCGGGGCCGCTCGACCAGAGCATCGTCTCCCGGGCCGTGAAGGCGGGCGCAGTCGCCTGGCAGGTTCATAACATCCGCGAGCACGCACAAGACCGCCACCAGACCACGGACGACATCCCGTACGGTGGTGGCGGTGGCATGGTGATGAAGGCTGAGCCCATCCTGCGGGCCGTGCGGGCTGCTATGCCTGACCTGGGCCAGCCTGGCGTCGAGGTGATTCTGCTCACTCCTCAGGGGGAGTTGCTGACGCAAGCCCTGGCGCGCGAACTCAGCCACAGTCGGCACCTGGGGCTGATCTGCGGCCGCTATGAAGGCGTTGACGAGAGGGTGAGTGCGCTCGTCCATGCGCGCGAGATATCCATCGGCGACTATGTACTCAGTGGTGGTGAGTTGGCAGCCATGGTCCTGGTTGAGACGGTGACGCGGCTGCTTCCAGGAGTGCTTGGGGATCCGGGCGCGACTTTCGAGGATAGCCATGCCGCGGGCCTTTTGGAGTACCCCCACTACACCCGCCCTGCAGAATTGGAGGGGCTGCGCGTCCCGGAAGTGCTACTATCCGGCAACCACGCTGAGATAGTCCGATGGCGCAGACAGCAGGCGATCCTGCGCACTCTGCGGCGGCGCCCCGACCTGCTGGTGAGGGCTCGGCTCGATGATTGTGACAGGGCGTTTCTCAGGGAGGCTCGCCGGGAACTCGATGATGATTGTGGCGAGTAGACGCGGGCGCACAACTGGTTGCCACTGGCAGGCGGAGCAGAGTGGTACTTGCGGTCGCAGACTTGAGGTGAGTTAGCACCCGCCAAGGCAAGGCTCGGTTGGCGGTCTGAACTGCTCTGCCTGGGTGGGCGGGCAACGTCGAAGCCGATTGGTTGGCTGACCCTGCCGGAGTGGTAGAGTGAACTATCTGGCGCGGAAACTGGTGGACCTGTGGCAGGCTCTGGCGCGCTGGTACTATAACTGGCGCTATGGTGCTGTCGCGCGCAAGTTGGAGACGCCAGAGGACAGAGCTCGGCGTGGCTTTATCATCGTTCAGATAGATGGCCTAAGTTACGAACAGCTCCAGAACGCCGTCGCACAGGGCTATGCGCCCTACCTGGCGACATTGCTGCGCTCAGGGGATGGCGAGTGTTTTCGCTGGTGCTGCGGCTTGCCGAGCACTACTCCTGCTGTTCAGGCCGGCATCATGTTCGGCAGTCGGTATGACGTTCCTGGCTTCCGCTGGTATGTCAAGGAGACGCAGAGTTCAGTAGTCTGCAAGTATCCTGGGGCGCTGAACGCCGTGCAGCAGCGCCTCTATGAAGGGCGGGCCGGCATCCTGGAGAAGGGCGCCAGCTACGCGAACATGTTCGATGGCGGCGCCACTACATCGCTTTTCACCTTGGCTGCGATCGGCCGGACCAGCCTGCTCGAGAAGGTTGGGGGCCTGGGCCTGTTCTTCGTGATGCTTTTCAGCCCACTGCGTGTCCTGCGCATCCTCTGGTGGTCGATCTGGACCTACTTGAGCAGCGCCTGGCGGCAACTCACCTCGGTTTTCTGGCCCAACAAGTTCAGCCGGATCGGGCTGCTGACGCCATTCACGAGCGTTCTGACGGACGTGGTGGTGCGGGAGGTCGAGACCTTCGCCAGTCTGGTGGACGTCTATCGTGGCGTACCGGCCATTTGGGTGAACTACAGTAGTTACGATGAGTGGGCCCACATATTCGGCCCGGGCGACCACTATGCTTACCAGGCTGTGCGGGCAATTGACGCGCAGATCCGGCAGATAGACCGGATGCGTCGGCGCATGGCCCGCCGGGAATACGATTTGTTTGTGCTGTCAGACCATGGCATGGCTCCCTGCGTCCCTTTCGACAAAGCCTTCGGCTCTTCTTTCAGTCAGTTGATCGTTGACTACGCCGGCAAGCCTCTGGTCACCGACGAGACCATGAACGGGGCGCGGCATGCTCCGGCTGCTCGGGCACTGCTGGAGGATGAAATAGCAATTGCCGAGGGCCGGCTGACCGGATTGTCGTCGGGCGCGGCGCGCGCCGTCAAGAAGTCGCTGGCGAGACGTGGCGAGCGCGAGCCGAGTGGCCCGGCCCGGCCGACCGACGTCGTTGTGCGCAATTCCGGGCCGCTCTCTCACATTTACCTGAACTTGTCCCAGGCGCCCATGTTGCTGGAGGAGATCGAGGAGGCATATCCCGGTTTCGTAGAGCGCCTTGCGGCGCATCCGGGCATCGGAGTGGTCGCGGTGCGTTCTGCCGAGGGGCCTTACATGTTCACTCGCGAAGGACGATATTCGTGCGCTGGGCCGCCGCTCCCACCCAGCCTTCTTGCCCTGCGGGAGGGTGAGGTCGCCAGTGCTGAGCTAGCGAAGCTGCTGAGCTACCCACACAGCGGCGACCTGGTGGTGCTCGGCAGATGGTCCGTGTGGGATAACGAGAATCTTGTTGTCAGTTTCGAGAAGCAGCAGGGCACACACGGCGGCGTTGGTGGCGAACAATGCTTCCCATTTCTGCTCGCAGTAGCTCAGTCGCCCAGGAGCTTCTCCCTGGCGGACGGCCCCGAAGACCTTTATCGCTTTTTCCTTTCCTATGGGCAGGCTGCACTGGCGGCCGAGAGACCGGCAGAGAAAGGTGAGGCGCAAGTTGTGCCCAGCGTAAAGCTGGCGGGCCGGCCGTAGAGGGTACTGCCTGGCTCTCGGCTGGCTGGCTGTAAGGCTGATTTCTGCAGGTTCGGTAGCCATGGTAGAATGTAATTTTGACACTGATATCACACTGGGTTGATGAACTACAGGCAAGCGCTCGATTTCATTTGGCGCCTCACCGACTACGAACGGCGCACCGGGTATGATTACTCGGCGTCTCGTTTTGACTTGGCGCGCGTTCGACTGTTGATGGACCGCCTTGCGGAGCCTCAAGCGGGCATGGTTCTGGCCCATGTCGCTGGGACCAAGGGCAAGGGCTCCACAGCTGCGATGCTTGCGGCCATTCTGAGCCAGGCTGGCGTGCGAGCCGGTCTGTACACCTCGCCGCATCTGCACAGCGTGCGGGAGCGGATACGAATTGACGGTGTACCGATTGGGCGCGAGCAGTTTGCCGAGGCGGTGGAGCGTGTTGAGGAAGCATCGAGCGGCATTGCGGGTCTGACAAGTTTTGAGGTGCTCACAGCGACGGCCTTTGTGGCTTTCACTGGTGCGGGCGTACAGGCTGCGGTGATCGAGGTGGGGATGGGCGGCCGGTTGGATGCCACCAACGTAATCCAGCCACGCGTCGCGGTCATCACTTCCCTGAGCTACGATCACACAGCGTATCTTGGCGACACGATCGAGGCTATCGCTGGCGAGAAGGCGGGCATCATCAAGCATGGCATTCCCACAATATCAGCGGCGCAGCCGCCTGCAGCCGCGCGCGTATTGCGGGATGCTGCTGCAGATGCGGGAAGCTCGATACAGTTCGTAGGTGCGGATTGGCACTATCGTTGCGGCGAATTCAGCGAGCGCCGGCAAAGCCTGCATGTGTCCGGTCCGCCGCGGCCAGAGCCGCTCGCGGACGGGGACTACTGGTTGGAGTTGTTGGGAGAGCACCAGCTGGAGAATGCAACGCTGGCCCTGGCCGCGTCCGAATGCCTGGCAGAGGATGTCCATCTCGAACCGCAGGATCTGCAGCGAGGCCTGTTGGCTGTGGAGTGGCCTGGGCGCTTTGAAGTGGTTCATCACAAGCCGAGCGTGGTTTTGGATGGTGCCCACAATGTAGACTCGATGGCCAAGCTTATCGCTGCAGTGCGGCGGCATCTCGGGCCGGGAAGGCTGCGCATTGTGTTCGGAGCCTCGCGGGACAAGGACATTGCTGGCATGTTCGCTCTCCTGGCCGGTAGCGGCTCCACAGTCTATGCCTGTCAGAGCGAGCACGGGCGCTCAGCGAGCGTCGCCGAAGTGGCCGCTGCCGCCAGGGCCCATGGTCTGGGCTGTCTTGAGCAGCCGTCCGTATCCGATGCCCTTTGGCAAGCATATGGAGATGCATCCGTAGACGACCACGTGCTAGTGACCGGGTCATTGTTCGTCGTGGCGGCGGCCCGTGAAGCCATCGCCCGGCGGTACGGGCGTGTTAGTGTTGATGATGGTGAAGTTGAGGTGGTGTCTTTGGCTGACACCTGGAGGAGTTGATTGGCTGAGCAGGACGATGCCGTTTTTGGCACTCAAGTGGATCAGATAGAAGAGTTGGCGCTGATGCCACTGCGGGACACAGTAGTTTTCCCGCACATGGTGGCGCCGCTGATAGTGGGCCGGGATCGTTCAGTGCGTGCGCTCGAAGGCGCGGTCCAGAACGAGACCGATCTCGTAGTCGTGGCCCAGCGGAACGCCGAGGTTTCGGAGCCGTCACCCGAAGACCTTTATGAAGTTGGCACACTGATCACGGTGGCGCGCACTCTGCGCATGCCTGATGGGACTACGAGTGTGCTGGCGCAGGGGCAGGCGCGAGTGCGGCTGGTGGACATTGTGGGCGATCGCCCCTACATGCGGGCTCACGTGATTCGCCTGGCGGAGACGACAGCCTCCGGTTTGCCCGTCGAAGCACTGATGCGGGCCGTCCTTACCCTTTTCGAGAAGGTTGTGCACCTGTCCGACTCGATTCCTGAGGACGCCTATGTGGCCGCCATGAATGTTGACGACCCGGGCTGGTTGGCCGACATGATCGGCTCGGTGCTCAACCTGAGCATCGCCGACAAGCAGGATCTGCTCGAGACCTTCGACCCGACTACGCGCCTGCAGAAGATCAGCTTGCTGCTGGCGAAGGAACTGGATGTCCTGGAGCTCGAGGACCGCATCCAGTCTCGTGTTCAGGAGGAAGTGGACAAATCCCAGCGTGAGTACTTCCTGCGCGAGCAGATGCGCGTTATCCAGCACGAACTCGGCGAGAACGATCCGTATGAGGCCGAGGTCAACGGCCTTGCCGAGAAGATCGCCGAGGCGCATATGCCCGAAGAGGTACGCGAGCGTGCCGAACGGGAACTGGCGAGGCTGAAGAGCATGCCGCCTGGCTCTCCTGAGACAGGCATCATCCGGACGTACATTGACTGGCTGCTCGACCTGCCTTGGAGCAAGGCCACCGAGGACAACATGGACATAGCCCATGTCGCCAAGGTGCTGGAGAGCAACCACTACGGTCTCGAGAAGATGAAGGAGCGCATCGTGGAGCACATCGCGGTGCGCAAGCTGGCGGCCGAGAGCATGCGTACGCCCATCCTTTGTTTTGTCGGGCCTCCGGGCACAGGCAAGACCTCGTTGGGCCGCTCCATAGCCGAAGCGATAGGGCGCAACTTTGTGCGTGTCAGCCTCGGCGGCGTGCGCGACGAGGCCGAGATCCGCGGTCACCGCCGGACCTACATCGGGGCACTGCCGGGGCGCATAATCCAAACGATGCGACGTGCCGGCTCGGTGAACCCGGTGTTCATGCTGGACGAGATAGACAAGTTGGGCTACGACTTCCGAGGCGACCCGTCGGCAGCTCTGCTGGAAGTGCTTGATCCGGAGCAGAATTATGCTTTCTCGGATCACTATCTTGAGGTGCCATACGACTTATCGAAAGTAATGTTCATAACGACGGCTAACTGGCTTGACCCGGTGCCTGACGCTCTTCGTGACCGCATGGAGGTGATCGAGTTCCCGGGTTACACTGAGGACGAGAAGGTGGCCATCGCCCGTCGCTTCCTCATTCCGCGCGAATTGAGAGAGCATGGTTTGCCATCGCTCGACTTTTCGGATGCAGCCTTGCGTGAGGTGATACGCGAATATACATACGAGGCTGGGGTTCGCAATCTGGACCGACAGATTGCCAACATCTGCCGCAAGGTCGCTCGGCGGGTGGCGGAGAGCAAGGCCCCGCCGGCGCGGGTGAGCGCGCGTTCGATAGCCGGCTATCTTGGTGTGCCCAAGTACAGCTTCGGCATGAAAGAGGAGCAGGACCAGGTAGGTGTGGCTACGGGGCTGGCTGTCACCGAAGTAGGTGGCGACGTCATGACCGTCGAGGTGTCGGTGATGCAGGGCAAGGGAGGGCTGCTGCTCACGGGTCAGCTGGGAGACGTGATGCAGGAGTCAGCGCAGGCGGCGCTCACCTATGCGCGCGCCAACGCCCAGGAATATGGCCTGGAGAATGTGGACTTCGACAAACTGGACCTGCACGTGCATGTGCCGGAGGGCGCAGTGCCCAAAGACGGGCCGTCGGCTGGCATCACAATCGCCACAGCCATCCTCTCGGCATTGACCGGCCGGCCGGTGCGCCGTGATGTGGCTTTGACGGGCGAGATCACGCTGCGCGGCCGGGTGCTGGCCATTGGCGGATTGAAGGAGAAGGTTCTGGCCGCTCATCGCGCCGGCCTGCGAACAATTATCATGCCCAAGAAGAACGAGAAAGACCTGGCGGAGATACCGCGCCGGGTGCGCCAGCGGATAAAGTTCGTAGCCGCCGAGAACATGGAAGACGTCCTGCCGGCGGCGCTGGGAGCACCGACGCAGACACCCCTCATTCGCCGCCCGGTCCACCATCGCAAGACGGCAGCGGTTCCCTAGAGCCGGGCTGCCTGGCGAGCGCCAGGGCCTCTAGCAGTCCCTGGCGCTTGTTGTGCCATCTGGCCCGCGAGTGACCCATTCTTGCCCAACGGGACTGTCACGGTCCAGGAGTAGCCGGCGGAGCAGCACTCGGCGCCGCTCGCCTCTATCCTGTGGTAGTGGCAGGCGGTTGGCCTCAAGGCGCTTGACGATCAGGATGAGCAGGATGCCGGCACAGCCGACAGCAAGTGCTACCTGGTGAGTGATCAGCCAGGCTGCCACGGGCATGGCCAGGACAAGGGCGAGGTCGGCCACTGGCGCCAGGTGAACAAGGCTGCCGGCGAAATGGGCCACGATCAGGGCCAAAGACCCCGGGGGAAAGAGCGCCATCAAGCCGCCTGCGGTCGTGGCCACGCCCCTCCCTCCCGTGAAGCCCAGATACAGCGACCAGCAGTGGCCCAGAGTGGCGCCAATCGCGCCAGCAACGCCCAGCGAATAGCCGCCGAGACGCATCCCGAAGTACGCCGGCAATGCGGCCTTGAGCCCGTCTATGACAGCCACAATGGCTCCAGCCGGACGAGAGATGTGCCGGTCCACATTTGAGCCACCGAGATTGCCACTGCCGTACCGACGAAGATCAATGCCACGCAGCCATCTGCCAGCCAGGTAGGCGGTGGGCAAGGAACCGAGAAGATAGCCTGCAACCGCAAATGCCAACACGCTGAGCATGGCTGCCCGACCTCGATTAGCGATGCATGGACGATGCTTCTTGCTGCTCTATATCATCCGGCGGAGCCGTTGACAAGCATGATGCTGCACCCGATAATCTGGCTTTGGTGGCCACAGTGAAAGGCTTGTGCGGACCACCCAACCTGTAGCAGTCGCTCTTGGAGGTGCAGATATGAAGATCGGCCTGTTCACCGCCTTGTTTCAGGATCGTCCACTCGAGAAGGTCGTTGATTACTGCGCCCAGATGGGGATCGGCGCAGTCGAGCTCGGCACAGGTGGATACCCGGGCAGTGCTCATGCCAACCTGGCTGAGATCGGCGACGACGCGGCGAAAGCGAATGCCCTCAAGAAGACTGTGGAGAGCCGTGGGCTGATCATCAGCGCCTTCAGCTGCCACGGTAACCCCGTTCACCCTGACAAGGAATTCGCCAGGATGTCCGACGAGGCTTTCCGCAAGACGGTGCTCTTGGCGGAGAGGCTGGAGATCCCGGTCGTCATCACCTTCTCTGGCTGCCCGGGCGACTCACCGACCGGCAAGTATCCCAACTGGGTCACCTGCCCATGGCCGCCGGACTTCCTGACTGTGCTTAACTACCAGTGGAATGAGGTCCTGATTCCGTACTGGACGAAAGCAGAAGAGTTTGCTCGTGCTCATGGGGTCAAGGTTGCTCTGGAGATGCACCCCGGCATGGCGGTGTACAACACGGAGACGGCCCTGAAGCTTCGTGCGGCCACCGGCCCGAACCTGGGCGTCAATTTCGACCCCAGCCATCTGTTCTGGCAAGGGATTGACCCCGTGGCAAGCGTTCGCGCTTTGGGCGATGCCGTGTTCCACGTCCACGCTAAGGACACCAAGATTGACCCGCTCAACTCGAGTGTGAACGGGGTGCTGGATACCAAGCCGTACGGCCAGGAGATAAAGCGCTCCTGGATCTTCCGCTCGGTCGGCTACGGGCATGACTACGGTTTCTGGAAGGACCTGGTGAGTAACCTGCGCCTTGTTGGCTACGATTACGTCCTCAGCATCGAGCACGAGGATTCGCTGATGTCCACTGGCGAGGGGCTGAGGAAGGCTGTGGAGACGCTCAAGGCCTGCATCATCGAGGAAAAACCAGGCCCGATGTTCTGGGCGTAGTGCGCATCTTGAGGCGGGAGGGCCCATGTCGTAGCCCTTCCGCCTCTCATCACCGGAGGCAATCCTGACCATGAAGTATTCCGTGTTCACAGTGATGTTGCCCGAGTGGACGCCAGAGGAGGCGGCTCCGCGCCTGGCGGCGGCCGGCTACGAGGGCGTCGAATGGCGGGTGAACCTGCCGCCGACCAAGGCTATTGACTCGGTGCCCTCGGCCGGGCGCTACTGGTCCGCGAACCGTTGTACGATTGACGTTAACAGCCTACCGGGGGCAGCTGCGAGCGTCCGAGAGATGACCGAGCGCGCTGGCCTCAAGTTGTGCGCGCTGGGCACCTACACGGATGCCAGCAACTATGCCGAAGTGCGCAAGGTAATGGAAGCCAGCGCCATCATGGGCTGCCCGATGTTGCGTATCGGCCCGCCCCGTTTCGGCGATGGTGATGATTACAACGCTTTGTTCAGCAAGGCTGTGGAGGACTTCGGCAAGGTTGAGGCCGCCGCCAAGGAGTTCGGCGTCAAGGCCACGATCGAGGTCCACATGAACACGATCACGTCGAGCCCGAGCCTGGCGCACCGCCTGGCGTCGCACTTCGACCCGAGGTACGTCGGCGTGATTCTGGACGCAGGTAACATGGTCTTCGAAGGCTACGAGAACTACAGCCTGGCGCTTCAGCTCCTCGGGCCGTACCTGGCGCACGTTCACGTGAAGAACTATTCCTGGCGAAAAGTCGGCGAGAAGGATGGGACGGCTGTCTGGACCGCCGAGCCGGACACGATGTGGGGCGGCAGCGCGGACTATCGCCGTCTCCTGGGCCTGCTCAAGGGCATAGGCTACAGTGGCTACCTGTCTTTCGAGGATTTTAACGAGGCCTTACCTACGACAGAGAAGCTTACCCGGAATATCGAGTACATGCGCCGTCTCGAGGCCTCTCTCTAGCAAGGCCTGATGGGTGAGGGCTGGCCGGCCCTCACCCGCTGCCCTCGGCTTTGGCCACGCTTTTACGTCCTCTTTACGCGTATTTTACGCTGGCGTTACTGCTGCTGCCGTTGGCCACGGTGACAATTGTCTCAGGAACTGGGGAGGTTCCTGCACGTGGCCAGCGGCAATTCCTTTGTCTGCAGAATCCTCAGCTGCCTCGGGTTGCTCCTCCTGCTTAGCGCGTGCGGCGTTGTCGGCGGCACTCAGACAAAGCAGGCCGCTCCAGCGTCGCTGGAAGCTTCGTTGGCTCCGGGGGCTGGGGCTGTGCTCCGCCATGTTTCCGGTGCTCAGCTGAAGATCCTGCCTGGGACCTTCGCCGGGGATACGCATGTCCGCATCGCTGAGGAGAGCGTGGTCCCTTTGGCCAACCTTCTGGCAGCACCGGTCTGGTCACTAGAGGCTGACTCAAACCAGTTCAGCAAGCCCATCGAACTGGTGCTCCCGGCTTCGCCGGACGCGGAGACGTCTGACGACCTCTTCGGTGTCTATTGGGATGGCCACCACTGGGCAAGAGTGCCCGGGGTTGTGATGCCTGGAGGAACGAGCGTACGGGTGGAAGCGACGCATTTCAGCCTGTGGAGTGTGGGCCGCGACCCCTGCACCTTCACGAGCAATGCTGAGACGGTACCCGCTCTCTTGGCCATTGACGTTCCCGAGGGAGCGAAACCGTTGCAGGAAGTTAGCGTGGACTATGCGGTTGCCAACCTGGGGCGGAGCGACCTCAAGGGCTATGGCATCGTGAGCGCCAGGGTGAAAGGCACATCCGCGCCGCCTGCCGAGAGTGCCCGGATCGTCAACGCCGATGGTTCCGACGGCCCCTTCGGCAGCACTGTCTATGCCACCTCTGCAAAAGTCGCCGCGGAGGTGGCGACGGCTACCCTCGTGGATGACTCTTCACTGCAGCCCCTCACAGTAAAAATGCCGGGCTCTGGAGACGCGCAGGTTGAGGTCCGGCTCACGTTCTACGACGAGCAGGGGCGGCCGGTGAACTCCGTGGTGCAGGAGCGGCTGGTGCGATCGCTGGACCAGCCGACAAAGGGCGAACAGCCGCTGTCGCAGAGCACGGCTCTGCCCGAGCGCATCGAGATGGTCCGACCTATGGGGCCGCCACTCGTCTTGCAGGGCGATGGCACGGCACAGGAAGGTTTCGATGCTGCCGACGCTTTCACCGGCAACTCCGGGCGAGACGTGGCTCGGGGATGGGGCGCTTACCAGGCAGGAGTAGCGGCGCTCTTCGGTGCCGACCGAACTGGCGGCCTGGAAGGTAGCGTCGCCCAGATGTTGGAGGCGAGGGGCGCCAGCAGGGTCGGCATATTGAGACAGGTTGCCGGGCTCACGAGCGGCGAGACGTACCGCTTTGCCGTGTCCTACCGGCTGGCTCAGGGCAGCTCTGGCGCTGGGGCCGCCAAGGTGCGCTTCGGCGTAGATCTCAACGGGGGAGATGACCCCCTGGCATCTCAGGTTATCTGGTCCGAGGGAAGCATAGCCGGGGAATGGGCCAGTCTCGAACTGCCGGAACTGGTGGCCACGAGCGATAGAGTGACAGTCTTCTTGGAGCTCCAGGACAGCAGCGATGGTATCGGCGCAGTTGCCAGGTTCGATCAGCTGGAGATCCAGGCGAAGCAGGCGCTCAGCGCTCCAGACCTTCTCGTGCAGAGCATCAGCCTTGACCAGCCGGGCGGCCCAGGCTGCTCAAACGCGAGCGCTGTCCTCCGTGTGGAGATCAAGAACGCGGGCGGGGGGGACGCCGGGAGCTTCAATACGGTTGTGAGCGGGGCCGGCGACGCCTGTGGGCCATGGCGAGTGCGCGGTCTCGATGCAGGGCAGACGTTTGTCTTCACCTGCCCCATGAACGACCCCGGCCAATACGTGGTGCGGGCTATAGTGGACGCCAGCAACACAGTGGGCGAACTCAACGAGAACAACAACTGGCTGCAACAGCAAGTCAATGTCTTGCCACTCTGCCCGCCAACCCCGACGGCCACGGCCACCACCGTGGCGACGGCCACTGCCACAGCCACCGCCACCCCCGTGGTGCAGCCAACAGCAACACCAACCGTCCCTGCCTGCCCAGCGGGCGCGCCATTATGCCCGGGCAGCCCCGTCTCTTTCCGGTACTTGGGCACAGACTGGACGCTCACCATTGATGGCGCCAGCGCCCAGCCGGACGAGAATGACAAGCGATGGGTTAACGTGACGATCACCGGTACTCTGGTGCGCTCAAGCCGGCATGAGGTGGAGCGTTTGCTGGCCGGCATCGGCGACGCCGACATCGGCAAGATGTTCTCGTTGACTCTCGTTGATGACCACGGTCACCCGCATGTGGCGCAGGGGGCCACCATAAGCGGGCCACTGGCCGTCGAGTCCCGCCTGCAGTTCGAAGACATTCGCGATCTCCCGGGCAAGATCAGCTTCCAGGTGAACCAGTTTCCTGCTCCCTCAAGCATGCAGGTAGCAACCATACAGGTAGCTTCGCTGCCGGGGAGCAAGGGCGAGGGCACGCCGTTACAGTTCCAGTTCAACCTTTCTCAGGGCTGTTGCATTGCCAGGCCAGCGAAGCCGAGTGGTGAGCCCCATTTCAAGCCTGGTGTGGTGACGGACAGGGCGATCCAGGCAATGCCTTACCTGCGCATCGAGTTGGCGAGTGCGAAAGTATCCGATGATGGCATGCTGATGACGATCGAACTTGCCCTGCGCAATGATGACTATGTCACGCTTAACCCCAGCTTGGGGCCGGCGCTACTGATCAATGGCGACTGGAGTTTCGCTGCCTATCTCGGCCTCAAAGAGGACCAACCGGTCAATTACCGGGACGCCGAGGCCATCTGGGCGCAAGTGGTGAGCGATGGCATTCCCCCGCTGACGGACAAGGCACCACAACCATACGTGCTGAAGGTCTACGCCCTTGCTCCGAAGGGATGTGGACCGTGGAACAAGCCCATTCTGTACCTACCAAAATGGGACAGGGCCATGCCTCTTCCTTGACCGGCCCTGTCGCTAAGATGACTGCTGATAATACAAAAGCCAAAGCGCCGGACATGTTGAAATCCAAGTCCGGCGCTTTGCTGCTGCGCAGGCTGAGAAACCTGCGTCTCATTGCCGTTTACGACTTGCCAGCTTGCACCTTGATGACTCGCGGCTTCAGTTCCTCGGCCTTGGGCAAAGTGAGCGTCAGGACGCCATCCTTGAAGCTAGCCTCGGCCTTATCCGCCTGCACTGGAACGTTGAGCGTCACTACGCGGCGGAAGGGGCCATAAGCGCGCTCCTGTACCGCGTAGTCCACGTTCTCAATGGGCGGCTTGAACTCACCGCGGATGGTCACAGTATCGCCCTCGACGGTGACATCAACGTCCTCGGGCTTGACGCCAGGGAGGGCAGCAAGGATCACGATATCGTTATCTGTCGAGTACACGTCCAGCGGTGGCCGGACGGTGCGCTCGGCCTCCCGCCATATTGGGCGGACAAAGCTATCCTGCAGCAGGCTGTCCATCGCCTGGCGAAGGCTAACAAAGTCCGACATAGGGTCCCAGCGAGTCAAGTCTCTCATAGTGATGCTCCTTTGTCATGCTAACTAAGTGCGTCAATGTCTGCTTGCCGGGTCAACGGATACGACGCAGCACACAGTGTCTGTGCCTGCGTATCTACTTGCCGGTCACCTTGATCTGGCGAGCCTTCTGCTGCTCCACCTTGGGCAGAGTAAGCTTCAGCACGCCGTGTTCGAGCTTCGCCTCGGCCTTGTCCGGATCAACGCTCGCCGGCAAGGTTATGCTGCGCTGCATGACGCCGTACGAACGCTCCTTGTAGGAGTAACGATCCTCTGAGACCGTCTTCTCCTGCTTGGATTCGGCCCGGATCGAGAGGACATCACCGGTGATGCGAACATCAATGTCCTCCGGCTTCACGCCAGGCACTGTCACCTCAACCACTACGGCGTCATCCTGATCGTAGACGTCGAGAGCCATTGCACCGCGTGCGGACGCCGGGAACAAGGTGGAGAAAGGACGGACGAACGATTCCTGGAACAGCCGATCCACTGCGTCACGCAGAGTCATCAGATCGCTGCTCTCACGACGCGGTACCAGATCTGCCATAGTGCACCTCCTTGACTAACAGTGTTTGGCTGATTGCTATTGCCGTTACTAGGCAAGAGGATAAGGGGGCGTCATTAGACGGTCGTTAGACTATCATTAGAGGAGTATTAGCGGCGAGGCAACAACCTCAGCGCCGGCGGGATCCGCTCAGAAGGCTCATGTAGTAGAGCAGGGTGCTGAGGGCCTGCACCAGTGCAGCAACGTAGGTAAGGGCCGCGGCGTTCAGGACTTTGCGGGCGGCGGGCAGTTCGCTGCTGTCGAGAATGCCGGCCGAGTACAGCATGGCCAGACCGCGATGGCTCGCGTCCAACTCGACCGGGAGCGTGATCAGGGCAAACACGACCATGGCCCCAAAGGCGATAACGCCAACCTCGGCAAGTAGCGGGTTGGACGCCAGGTAGCCGATGATGAAGAGTATCGGCCCAAGCCAGGAACCCAACTGAACGACAGGGACAATGGCCGAACGCAGTCGCAAAGGAGCATAAGCAACTGCATCCTGTGTAGCGTGCCCCACCTCGTGAGCGACAACGGCTACAGCAGCGATAGAGGGTGAGACAATGCTGCCCTGAGACAGGTGGAGAACCTTTCCTCTCGGGTCGTAGTTGTCGGTCAGGTTGCCAGGGATGGCTTCAACGCTGATGCCGCTCAGACCAGCGACATCCAGCAGGCGTTTGGCGGCCTGAGCCCCCGTCATTCCGGCGGAGTTGGGCACGCGAGAGTACTTCCTGTATGCCGAACTGACGGCAGCCTGGGCGTAAAGCCCCAGGATGAGCGCCGGCAGCGCGAACAGCAAATAGGTGGGGTTCAGATAGAAATAGCCAAACATCGGTCACCTCAACACCAGGCACAGGGAACGGGGCGATGCTGACCCCTTCCCCAGTGCTTGAATCCTAACATCAGGTAAACTGATTATAGCCCGGACGAGCACCAGGCGCATAAAAACGCCGGCAGGCTGATGCGCTGGCGTAGGCATCGCCTTTGGCCAACGGCAGTTGGCCGGTGGTTGTCCTCAGGGCAGGTGCCGCACCCCCTGCACTGACCTGGGGCAGCCTGGGAGAAAAGCCAGCGGCACTTTGGCGATGTAGGTGTAGAGCGGGTCAACGAACTGGGTGCAGCGGGCCTCAAGCACCTGACCCAAGAAGAGCACTGCCTCCGGTTCGGCAAAGCCATAGTCGTCGGCCAGCCAGTACACGAGTTCCTGCACCGCCAAGCGGAAGGCATCCTCTGCCGGCCGGGCGCAGCCGAAACAGGCGATATGAGTGGCGTTCACCAGGCGTGGCCAGGTCATTCGCGGTGGCCCAGGCAGCACGTCTACGGTTAGCCGGGCCTTAGCGCGGCACTCGATCCCCCCACCGCAACAGATCTCGCCGTCGCCCTGGATCGCGTGCGCGTCGCCTACGTGCAACAGTGCTCCCTCGACGTACACTGGCAGATAGATGGTTGCCCCGGCCGTCACCTCCTGAGCATCGAGGTTGCCACCATGCGGACCGTTGCGGCTGTTGAGCAGTTCCTCGCGGGCCGGTGCCGTGCCCACCACGCCGAGCATCGGGCGGACAGGCAGCTTGAAGTTCTCGCTCCACTCCACGTAACCATCGCGGATGCGCACGGTCTTGGTGACCACGCCCCACTCCTTCTGGCGAATCCAATCCGGGAATGGGTTGGCTCCAGGCGCAAAACCAGTGTAGCCGAGCTCGTCTGGCTCTATGGACTCAATACGCACGGCTAAGACGTCACCGGGTTGGGCACCACGCACATAGGTGCATCCGCTGGAAGGGTTCGGGCCCACCGCCAACTCGGGGCGGTAGACATCACTAATGTCTTGCAGCCAGCTGCCGGTGCATAGTTCGGTTTCCACTTCGAAGGTTTCACCGGGGTCTACCCACAAGGTAGGCTGGTTGTTGCGGCTGTGCGTGTAGTAGAGGACGTCTCGCGTCTGGCGCTGCATTTGCTACCTCCGCCTGGTTGTTTGCTCCTCGATAGCCCATGGCGTTTCGGGTGTCAAGGCCAGGGCGCGGACCTCAGTGCGGCAAAACCACGGAGACTAAACTCCAGTCGGAACGCCGTTGCGGTGTGGACGTCGCTGGTGCACCGGCAGGCCTCTTCCGTCCCCTTCTTTGTCGCTGTTCGGTCGCCGCTCGATGACGATCGCGGCGTAAACTGACACTGCCTCGAGCATTGCGCCACGCCGATGGGCGGTCATCCATGGCGCGGAACCTACTTGGCCACGATCACCCTGACGGAGTAGGGTGGCGGGAAGTTGCCGGTCTTGTCCACGACGGTCAGGCGCAGCCAGTAGACGCCGGCCGGGAAAGGGCTCGTATCCCACGTCTGCAGCAAGCCGCCGTTGACCGGTTGGCGATGGACGTCGGTGATGACCGACCAACTGGACGGTTGCTCACCCACGCCGACCTCAACCTTGTAGAACTGGAAATTCGGTATGTTGGCGACGCCGCTGATGGCAACGACTCCGCGCACCGTCTCTCCGGGAGCAGGGCTGCTGATGATGACGCCCTGGTTCGCGGCAGGCGCCGGCGCCGGAGTGATGGTCGGCGTCGGCGAGGGCTCGACTGTTGCCGGCGTTGCCGTCTCGGTCGGCGTTGGGCTTGGTCCAGGAGTGGCGGTGGTCGCATCCAGCCCCACGAGGGCGAGCGCGGACGGCTGCGGGAAACCGGGGGTAGGCGTCATGGTTGGGGGAAGGACGGTCGGCGGCTGTTGAGGTCGCCTGTCCTCAACCTGAGGCAAGTGCAACATTGGGATCAGGTAGGTGTTAGTGGCGAAGGCTGCACCGGCTATCACAAGCATGAGCAGGGCTCGCCCTCGGGCCCGGGCAATGCGCTTTCTTCCCTGCTCACGTTCCAGCCCGAAGATCGAGTCTTTCACCTCGCGATGGATGAGCAGGGCCTGGCGGACGAAGAGGAGGAACAGTAAGCCACAGAGTGCAGCAATCCAGTACCAGTGCTGCGAAAAGCGTTGGATGAAGACGACCATAGGGCCACCCGAGGATTGACTACTAGCAGTCTATCCGAGTTCAGCCCTGCGGGCCAAAGCGGCGAACGTCTAATCCGACGCCACGCGCAAGAGCAGGGCCCTGATCAGGCTGGCGAGACGTTCGGAAGCGATGCTGGTGATGCGCGTCACATCGGCATGTGTCGGCGGTTCGGGGGACGCAGCCACGTTGGTTATGACCGAAAGGGCGAGAACACTGGCTCCTGCGGCATGCGCGGCGACAGCCTCGGGTACGGTGGACATACCGACCGCGTCCGCTCCCAGCAGGCGCAGCAGGCGACGCTCGGCGGGCGACTCGAAGAGGGGACCCCAGACCATAGCGTAAACACCCTCATGCAATACGAAACCGAGGTCACTCGCAGTGGAAACGGCAGCCAGGCGCAAGTCGCTGGCGTACACCTGATCTTGGCTGACGAAGAAGGGCCACGGGTAACCAGACGCATTTGCAGCCGAGGCATATCCGCACAGACCTGGCAGGCTCAGGTGGTCGCGGAGAGCCATGATGTCCCCAACACTGAGATGCTCCGCAAGCCCTCCAGCAGCGTTCGTAAGGATGATGATCCGGGCACCGGCCGTCAGAGCCAACCGTACGGCGCGGGTGCTGGCCTCAAGGGTATGGCCTTCGTAGAGATGGGCACGGCCCGCAAAGGCGAGCAGTGCCCAGGGTCCTGCGTTGCCGCCTGCGACGAGTCCGGCATGCCCGGCCACGCCTGGGACCGGCAGACCCAGATCGCTGTAACTGGCCAGGTCCTCGAGCCCGAGATTGGCTGCCACCTTGGAAAGGCCGCTGCCCAGGACAAGGGCCACCCGAGGGCGCTGGCCGAGGAGAGAGCATAGCTTTTCCGCCGATGCGGCGAGAGCAGCTTGGGACGGTGGCGGTGTGAGATCAGTGGGCGGCATAGGTCGGGTCGCTGTCCTCAGCTTTGGCTGCACGAGCCAGGCGGGCATAGACCTGCGTGCTGGTCGGGCTTGCATGCCCCAGAAGCCGCTGTACCTCGGCCAGGTTGGCGCCGCCGCTCAGCCTGTGCGCTGCCGCCGAATGCCGCAGAGTATGGGGCGTTATGCTCTCATCGAGGCCAAGATGCTTGACATAACCTTTGATCACGAGCCACAGGCCCTGGCGGCTGAGGCGTTCGCCGCGGTGGTTCACGAAGAGGGCTTTCTGCTCGGGAGAGTTGATCATCTGGGCGCGAGCTTGCTCGAGATAATCGCGCAACGCCTGGGTCGCATTATAGCCAAGCGAGAGCGTACGTTGCGAGGTTCTGCCGCCGCACCGGACCGTGCCTGTGCTGAGGTTGACGTCGCTCACGTCGAGCGCGGTCAGTTCGCTGACGCGCATGCCCGTTGCGTACAGAAGTTCGAGGATGGCGCGATCACGCCGGCCTTTGCTGCTCTGGCTGGTACCGGGAAGCTGCAATAGCTGGGAGACTTCATCACTCGTAAGCGTGCGAGGGGTGGGCCGTTCCACGTGAGGAGAATCGAGGCCCTCCGCAGGGTCCTGGGCGAGAAGCCCCGATGACGCCAGGTAATGGCAGAACGAGCGGACGCAGGCGAGCTTACGCGCCAATGTACTGGCGGCGTATTCCTTGTGCGCTCCGCGAAGATACAGCTGGAAGCCGACCAGATCCTGCTTGTTCATGCTTGACCAGTCCGAGATCTGGGACTGGGTTACATAGTCCATGAACTGGTGCAGGTCATTGCGGTAAGCGGCGATTGTATTATCGGCGTATCGCTTTCGGTTTTTGAGGTCAGCAAGGAAGCGTTCGATGTAGCTCTGCATGGTCAGCTCCTCGGTTCTCCGCCACATAATGCCCCGTCTCTGAGCTTTTTACATATGCAGATTAGGTGCCAGTTTACATATGGGTCTGACCGAGTAGGCCGCTCGCCGTTATCAGAGCCATGGCGACCGGGCGATAGACAGGCGCAGCATCGCTGTGTACTATCGCATCTACCATGTCTCTCTTGGAGGTCGGTGTGGATAGGTTCCTGGTTGAGAAGTTAGAGCGGCGCATCCAAGAGGTGGGCCGCTCCGTCTACCTTGGTTCGCTGAGCGTTTCGCCCGTCAGGTGGAGCACGCAGTGGGTCGAAGGTGCTACGAGTCCAGACTACGATGATTCCGCCTGGCAGCTAGTCTCCGAGCCGTACCGGTGGGGCGGGCGGCGCGTACGCTGCAGCTTCCGCTGTCGCTTCGAGGTCCCCGCCGATTGGCGTGGTGGCAGTGTGGCACTCAGGATAGAACTTGCCCGTGGTATGCATGTCTCTGGTCCCGATGGCACTGTCTACCTGGACGGGCTCGCTTGGCAGGGAGTTGACGTTTACCACCAGGAGGTGCGCCTGCCCGAGCGCTACCAATCTGGACAGCATACTTTGGTGGTTGAGGCCTATAGCGGCACGGAGCCGGATTCGCAGGAGTTTGGCGGCGTGCGGCTGGTCCTGATTGACGAACAGGCTCGTGGCCTGTACTACGACGCCAAGACGGCACTGGACGCGGCACTGCTGCTGGAGGAGACTTCGTACGAGCGTGTGGCGATCCTTAACGCTCTGGATGAGGCGATCCTGCAAGTTGACTTTCGTGAGCCGCTCGCTGCCGCTTACAGGGCTTCACTGCCAGCGGCAAGGCGGGTCCTGGCCGAGAGGCTGTATGAGCGTGAATGGGGCAGTGAGCGACCCGAGGTTATTGGCACAGGGCACGCGCACATAGACGTTGCCTGGCTCTGGACGTTGCTGCACACGCGCAAGAAGACGGGACGCACCTTCCTTACCGCGCTGCGCCTGATGGAGCAGTACCCCGAGTATCACTTCACACAGTCTCAACCACAGGTGTATGACTTCTTCCGGCATGACTATCCTGAGTGGTACGCGGAGGTCAAGAGGCGCATATCGGAGGGCAGATGGGAAGCGACCGGCGGCATGTGGCTCGAAGCCGATAGCAACATCTCAGGCGGTGAATCGCTCGTCCGTCAGATCATGTTCGGCAAGCGTTTCTTCCGGCGTGAATTCGGAGTCGAAGACAAGGTGCTATGGCTGCCGGATGCCTTTGGCTACACGTGGGCTCTGCCTCAGATCATGGCTCGCTCTGGCCTCAAGTACTTCATGACGACCAAGATCAGCTGGAGCGAGTATAACCGCATGCCTCATGACACCTTCCGCTGGCAGGGCATAGACGGCACCCAGGTGCTCACTCACTTCATCAACACGCCCCATTCGCGCATCGCCACCTACAACGGCTCAGTGACCCCGGCTGAGATCAAAGGCACCTGGGATAGCTATCGGGACAAGGACGTCAACTCCCGCCTGCTGACGGCGTTCGGCATCGGCGATGGCGGCGGCGGTCCGTCGGCTGACATGCTGGAGCGCGGTCGGCGCCTGGCGAACCTTCCCGGCATGCCCCGCTTCAGGCAAGGCAGCGCCACGGCGTATTTCGAGTCCCTTGAGCCACTTTGGCCAAAGCTGCCGGTGTGGAACGATGAGTTGTATCTGGAATACCACCGCGGCGTCTTCACCTCTCAGGCGCGCAACAAGCGCTACAACCGCCGGTCTGAGATCGCCTACCACAACGCCGAAGCCCTGTGCTCTATCGCTAGTCTCTTCGGAGCCCAGTATCCATCGGCGCCACTGGCGGCGGGCTGGGAGAAGATCTTGCTGAACCAGTTTCACGACATTCTGCCTGGCTCGTCCATCGGCGAGGTCTACGAGGAGAGCCACAGGCAGTACGAGCAGGTGCTGGCAACCGCTGCCGAAGCCCAGCAAGGAGCTATGGCAGCGCTTGCCGCTCGCATGGACACTGGCGAGGGCGCACTGATCGTGTTCAACACTCTGGGCTGGCAGCGATCAGGGCTACTGCGGGCGACCTTACCGCCTGACGTCTCGCCTCTAGATGATCAAGGTAAAGCTCTCGTGACTCAGCCTCTGCCAGACGGCAGTACCCTCGTCGAGGTTGAAGTGCCGGCCTACGGGTGGTGCCGTTTGGCTTTGGGCACGGCCGCCGGTGCGACAGCGACAGCATCGCTCCGCGCCGAACCGCACCTGCTGGAGAGCCCGTATTTGCGCGTGAGCTTCGACAACTGCGGCCGTATCGTCTCCCTTGTGGACAAGATGGCACAGCGCGAAGTTCTCGAGGAGGGGCGGCCCGGAAACCAGTTCGTCCTTTTCGAAGACAAGCCGCTGGCCAACGACGCCTGGGACATCAACCTGTTCTATCAGGAGAAATCCTGGCCCATAACAGGTGAGGCCCGGATGCGCGTGATCGAGCGGGGCCCGCTGCGAGCCGGCATCGAAGTGTGCCACGAATTCCTGCATTCCCGACTTTGCCAGCGCATCTATGTGTACGCTGGCTCTCCTCGACTTGACTTCGAGACCAGCATAGACTGGCACGAGCATCACTTGCTGCTCAAGGTGGCCTTCCCCGTGGCCGTACACAGTCGCCGTGCTACCTATGAGATCCAGTTCGGCGCCATAGACCGACCGACCCACTGGAACACCAGCTGGGACCTGGCTCGCTTCGAAGTGCCGGCACAGCGTTGGGCTGACTTGTCCGAAGCCGACTATGGCGTCAGCTTGCTCAACGACTGCAAGTATGGTTACGACATCCACGACAACGTGATGCGCCTGACGCTGATCAAGAGCGCAACCTCACCCGACCCTGAGGCTGACCAGGGTGAGCACCAGTTCACTTACTCCGTTCTGCCTCACAAAGGGGATTGGCGCCGGGAGACACTGAGGCAGGCTGCGGATCTGAATGTGCCATTGCTGGCCGTTGTCGAGCCAGGGCACAGCGGAACGCTCCCTGGCCGCTGGTCGCTCGTGCAGTCTTCAGCTGAGAATATCATCATCGAGACGGTGAAAAAGGCCGAGGATAGCGATGACCTTGTGGTCAGGGTGTACGAAAGCCAAGGACGGCGGGGACGGGCAACGCTGAACTTCCCCAGCGACATTGCGGCCGCCAGTGAGTGCAACCTGATGGAGGAAGAGGAACAACCTGTCGCATTTGCCGGACGCGAACTCGGCTTCGATTACAGGCCTTTCCAGATACGTACCTTCAAGCTGTCTCTGCGCTAGTTGCTTGGGGCCCCGGTGCTACGGTGCCGGGGCCCCAATTGTCAGAGTATCAGGCAGCAATCGCCGAAGCTGAAGAAGCGATATCGCTCCCTGATGGCCTCGGCATAGGCGCCGAGGACGAACTCTCGGCCGGCGAAAGCAGAGACCAGGAGTAGCAGCGTCGAGCGCGGCAGGTGAAAGTTGGTCAAAAGGGCGTCAACGCCCAGGAAGCGGTAGCCGGGGACGATATAGAGGCTGGTCTCGCCTTGGTACGCGGTGTAGGTGGTGGTCGCTCCCAGACGTGTTGCTTTGGCCGCCGCCGATTCGAGCACGCGAACAGCCGTTGTGCCAACGGCGACGACGCGCCGTCCTTCTGCCCTCGCCAGCGATAGCCGGCTGGCTACGTCTTCGGGCAGATCGCACCATTCGGAGTGGATGGCATGGTCCTCGACGTGTTCTGCCTTGATTGGGCGGAATGTGTCCAGGCCAATGTGTAGCGTCACCTCTTCAATCTGCACGCCCTTGCCCCGGATCGCGTCTAGCACCCTCGGAGTGAAGTGCAGGCCAGCCGTCGGCGCAGCGGCCGAACCGTCGCTGTCGCCGAATACCGTCTGGTAGCGCTCGGGGTCTGCCAGGTGTTCGTGAATGTAGGGAGGGAGGGGTGTCTGTCCGTGTCGCCGCAGCCATGTCTCGGCCGGCTGCAGGAAGCGCACAACGCGCGCTCCCGAGGGCATGATCTGTAGCAGTTCCAACTCCGGACCGATCTCCCCGGCCGTCGGGTCAATCAGTTCCAGGCGTGACCCCGGCCGAGCACGGCGGCCGCGCACCAGCGCTTCCCAGGTGTCGCTCTGCAGACGTCGTAGGAGCAATAGCTCGAGTTTGCCACCACTTGGCACTTTTCTTGCCCAGATTCTGGCCGGGATAACCCGGGTGCGATTGAGAACCAGGACGTCGCCAGGAACGAGATAATCAGGCAGGTCTATGAAGTGGCGGTGTTCGAGAGTGCGCGACTGGCGATGCATGACAAGCATGCGCGCCGCATCGCGCGGCTCGATGGGCACCTGAGCGATGAGCTCGGGCGGCAGCGAATAGTCGAAGTCAGAGGTTCTCAAGATCAATCTCGCCGGAGCGCTCAATGGGCAAGCGGGTGTAGCGCTCAAACTCGCTGAAGAGACAACCGCAGTACTGTTGCCGATATAGTCCGTATTCGCGCGTCAGGCGCGAACGCTCGCTCCAACCTCTTCTCATGTTCTCGAAGTAGAACTCGACACCGTGGCGCGCCGCCTCCTCCTCTCCGATGCGCCGGAGCATGGCCTGATCCTGGTAGGGACTGACCAGCAGGGTTGTCGTAAACCTGGGCAGGCCCAAGCGCCTGGCGGCGGCTGCTGCTCTGCCAAGGCGCAAGCTATAGCAGACGGCGCAGCGCTCACCCTTGCGTTCATGGCCGGCGACCATGGCCAGGAACTGCGCCGTGTCATAGCCACGTTCCCAGACCATGGGCAGTCCCACGAGCGCCGCATAGGCAACCAGGCTCTGCCGCCTGGCCTCGTGTTCGGTCCAGGGCTGGATATTCGGGTTGTACCAGTAGCCTGTAAGGCTGTAGCCCAGGTCTCTCAGATGCACGACAGGATAGGTGGCGCAAGGTGCGCAGCATATGTGCAGAAGCATGGCATCGCTGGCTGCGGCGCCGTCGGCTTGTGGCATGCCAACCAACTCCCGAGGCTGTATGCACGGCTCATTATACTGCGACGTAACGGCGAGGGCCCGCTGTTGACCGCAGGAAGTCAAGTCGGCTATCCTCGGAAGTGTCAAGCAGCAGGGAGCAGGAAGCGCTGCTCTGGGGTTAACGCCACATGAGCCGATCACCTTCGCTGGACTACCTCTGGCGCCTGAGCCGGGCCATAGCGGACGGCGATAAAATCAGCGCCGTGCTGCAACTTGCCCTCGAAGCAGCGGTGAGGCTCTGCCGGTCTGACTCGGGCATGGTCATGCGGACTGATCAGGATCGCCGGCTGCAGCCGGAGGCGGTTCTGGGCCTGAGCAGCGAGCAGGTCCCGGCTGTGACGTCCATGGTGGCCGACATCGTGCGTGACGGAGCGGCAGCTCAAGCGAGGAACGGGCGCTCGAGAGGTTGGCCCGAGGTGTTCGTGGCCAGAGTAGCGGGCGTGGGTCAGGTCATGGCGGTGCCCATGCAGAGTGGCGACGAACCGCTGGGGTGGGTGTGCGTTACCGGCTCGAAGGGGTTCAGCGTGCCGCAGAAACGAGCTCTTGCTGGGCTCGCCGAACTGGCAGGCGTCGCCATCCGCGATGCTGCGCTGCATAGCGAAATAGCCGACCTGCGAGCAATGCTACAGGCGATTATGAGCCACAGCGCCGAGGGCATAGCGTTGCTCGATAGAGACGGGCGTTTGCTGGAGATGAATAGCGTCTGGGAGCGGATGGTTGGTCAGCCGGTGCAGGCCTGCATCGGCCGACCGGTGCTAGAGGTACTTGCGTTCCCCGATGACCGTGGTCATTGGCCGGTGTCAGTGCTTACGGGTGAGTGGCAGAAGTTGGGCAGTACCCAAGCGGTAGAAGTGGAGTTGCGCAGCGGCAATGGGGCCGGGCGGCTCCTGGCGCAACTGGTACCGATTCCGAGCTCCGGCTCGTCCCGCGTGCTCATGATACTGCGGGAGCCTGACTCCGGCCAGGAGGCGGAGCATTTGAAGTCCACCCTAATCTCGGCGGTCTCCCACGAACTCAAGACGCCGGTGGCTCTCATTCGAGGGTATGCTGAAACGTTGGCGCGCGAGGATGCGCAGTGGCAAGCCCAAGTGGTCAGGGAGAGCGCCGCAGTGATCGCCGAGGAAGCCAGGCGCCTGGAACGGCAAATCAATAACCTGCTGCAGGTGTCACGGATCGAGGCCGGTGGCCTTCCCATGGCTCTGGGCCCGGTAAGCGTGCCCTCCCTCGCTCTGCGCGTAGCGAAAGCGGCGCAGGTGGGCCAAGGCAAGCATCGCATCGAAGTGGACTTCCCGAACGACTTCCCTGTTTGCTGGGCAGACGAGGATATGACTCGCGAGGTGCTCGAGAACCTGGTGAGCAATGCCCAGAAGTACTCGCCTGAGGGCACGAGGATAACCATTTCGGGCAGCAACAGCGGCGGCACCTGCACCATATATGTGACCGACCAGGGTCCTGGAATCCCTGAGCCATACCGGGAGGCGATCTTCGGGCGCTTCTATCGGCTCAAAGGCTCAGAGCGCATAGCACCCGGGGCCGGCCTGGGCCTGTACCTGGCGAAATCAATGGTAGAGGCGCAGGGCGGCCGGATCTGGGTGGAGGCGGCGCCTGGTGGAGGGTCGCGTTTCGCCTTTACCTTGCCTGTGAGCGAGGGAGACTATGGCCTCTGACACAAACAAGCGGCTGATCCTGGTGGTGGACGACGAGCCGCGCATGGCCAGGTTCATCCGCATGAACCTCGAACTCGAGGGCTACCGCGTCGAGGAGGCGAGCAGCGGGCTGGAAGCTCTGGATAAGGTGCGTGACCTGCTGCCTGATCTGGTGCTGCTTGATGTGATGATGCCGGAGATGGACGGGTTCGAGACGTTGCGCTACCTGCGCGAGGTGAGCACAGTCCCAGTGATTATGCTAACGGTCAAGGCTGACGAAGCCGATCGCATACATGGCCTGGAGCTTGGCGCTGATGACTACATCACCAAACCGTTCAGCCCACGTGAACTGGCCAGCCGGGTGAAAGCAGTGCTCAGGCGGGCGGAGATGCCGCCCCTGACCGCCAAGACGGCGATCAGGATTGATGATTACCTCACGGTAGATTTCCAGCGCCAGGAGGTGATCGCCGGGGGCCGCCGCGTGCGTCTGCGACCGACTGAATACCGCTTGCTCTACCACCTGGTCAGCAACGCCGGCTGGCTGATGACGCACCAGATGCTTCTGAGCAAGGTCTGGGGTTATGAATACCGTGACGAGACGCAACTCCTGCGCCTATACATAACCTACCTGCGACAGAAGATCGAGCCTGATCCCGCTAACCCGCGTTACATCCTGACCGAACGAGGCATCGGGTACCGCTTTGTCGGCTTCCGTGGCGAAGCAGGCGCATCGCCTGCTTCCGGGGGAAGCGAGAAGGGAGCGGGATAGGTTTGGGCCTCCGTGTAGCTCCCAGGCGGCAGGTCCAGGTCATGAGATCCGAGCAAGGAGCATTGCGTGGCTGACGACAGAAATGGAGCCACTGGCTGCGGTTGTGCCATCATTCCGGGTTTGCTGCTCGGCGTTGTGGTGTACGCAGCCGTCGGCCTCGTCTTGGGCAAAGCAGCGGCTTCCCCAGTTCAGAGCAGTGGGCTGCGCATCGCCCTGCCTGCGCCTTATCTGGCGCGACTGGTGGCCGAATCGGTCAAGGATGAGCGGATAGCGGCGTGGCAGGTATCGGTGCGGCCGGGAGAGGACATTGAGATGGAGGCGCAGGTGACGGTCCAGGCCTTCGGCCAAACGATGGTCCTGCCGGCGCGTTTCCTGTTTCATGCAGAGGCTAAGAATGGGCACCTTGTCCTAAAGCTCAAGGACGCGAAACTGCCCGGAGGGCAGGACGCCACTGCCGCTTCAACAATGGTCGCGCCGCTCGCGGCGGCGGCTGACGATCTCTTGCAGAAGGAGATTGCGCGTGACCTTGGCGGCGGCTGGACTCTATCCGGCGTCAGCTCGGGAGACGGGGCGCTTGTGCTTGAGCTCCAGCCGGAGGGTCGCCCATGAAGGGCTGTGCTGGAGCGCTTCTGGGCCTGGTGATCGGAGCAGCGGTCGCCTTCGCCTTGCTCACTGCGGCGGCGGTTGTGTCTTCTGGTGGTGGTGCCTGCACCGCCACCGAACCTGTCGGCTGGTCGTTGCGGGCTGATTTGCCAGGAGGCCTTATCTCTCGGCTGGAGCCTGGCTTGGCGTACCACCTGCCCGAAGGCATCACGCTGACGTTACGGGAAGTGGAGCCACGTCCCTGCCAGCGCCTGGTGCTTTACGGCGATGTGTTGACTCGTGGAGGCTGGCGGATCAGCGACCTGGGTGTGGAACTGAGGCTCGACCTGGACGCGCAATCGGGGGTCACGGTGCACCCGGTCCGGCTGTGGTTCGGGCGTCTGCCTGTGGCCGTCGGGTGGCTACCGAGTTGGCTCACCGATCCGCTGCTCGACCCGGTTAATCAGGCGGTGAACTTGGGCATACAGAATTCGCTTCGTGACTCGGGGTTGAACATATGCGGGCTAGCCAGCAGCAACAGCAGTGTCAGCATCTACCTCTGTCCTGCTGGCTGACTGTGGCTGTTCTAGGGCTAGCGCGCTGCGCTGCTATCGAGGTCAGTTGCACCGTCAAGAGCCACATGCTACGATTTTGATGCTGATGTGAGCCCCAGTAGCTCAGTGGACAGAGCAGCTGCCTTCTAAGCAGCTGGCCGCGCGTTCGAATCGCGCCTGGGGTATACAACGTTGTAACAGGAAATCCGGGCCCCGCTCTGGGGCCCATCCGGCGAGTCAGGTCCCCCTTCAGCGCCTGTAGACCTCAGGCTTGAGCACTCCCACATAGCGCAGGTTCCGGTAGCGCTCTCCGTAATCCAGCCCATACCCGATCACAAACTCGTTCGGGATATCGAAACCCACGTAGTCAAGCGTGACATCAACGCGACGACGCTCAGGCTTGTTGAGCAAGGCGCAGACACGTATTGACCGCGGCCCGCGTGTCTGCAACATGTTCTTGATGTAAGCAAGCGTGTAGCCGGTATCCACTATGTCTTCGACGATGAGCAGATCGCGGTCCTGAATGGGCGTGTTCATATCCATCACGATGCGCACCACACCGCTGCTCTCGGTTGCAGCGCCGTAGCTGGATACGGCCATGAACTCAATTGCGTGGGGAACGCTTATGCAGCGCATCAGGTCGGTGAGGAAGACGACGCCGCCTTTGAGGATGCAGAGCAGCAAGAGGTCCTGTCCCTGGTAGTCTCTCGAGATCTGTTCGCCAAGCTCGCTGACGCGACGCTGGATGGTGTCGGCATCCAAGAGAATGCTGGCTACATCATCGTGAAGCATGTGACACCCCTGTGTGAGCTTAGCGAAGATTGTAGCATCGGCTGCTGGGTGCGGCCAGCCGCCTCACGGTGTCGGCCATCGGCTGCATCAGGGGCGAACGGGTGTGTGTCCTGCGACAGGCAATGGGACCGAATCGCTATTGCCACGCATGAAAGTGGCGACTATGATGGCTTTGCTACCCCCATTTCTCTGGCGTCCGCAGCGGTTCGCACCCGGATCAGCATCAGTCGCGCTTGGCGGCCTGGTTTGTCAGTTGCCAACTCGCAAGTCGGCGAGGACGTGCCTGTACTGTGGACACTAGGCAGGCGCCGTTTGCCGTGCCAGAACTGCTTGACCCCTGAGGAAGGAGCGATTTTGGCCAAGCTTGCCCTTGTAGACCGCAATCCGAGCACACGAGAAGAGCTAACACGGCTGCTACAGGCTGGCGGCTACGACGTCGAGGCTTTCGGCCACTGGCGAGAGGCTAAGTCAGCATTGCAATTGGCCGCCGTTGATGCAGTCGTGTTGTGCGATTGGCTGCGCCTAGGCGGACGAGGGTCGCATCGTTATCTCTGGAGAGTTGCAGGCATCGCTCCCTTCGTGCTCGTATGTGACGGTGGCGTAACGCGATGGGATGACCGCTTCATGGCGGTGCTCTACTACCCTGTAAGCAGCAGTGATCTGCTAGGGGCTATCGAGGCGGCCATCAGGGGAGCAAATCAGTCGCTTACGCTCGGCGGGTACCGTCTTGATCTCAGGCGGAGGCGCCTCGTCTGGGGCGAATCCCAGGTGAGGCTGACGCGAATCGAGACAGCCCTCTTGCGCGAGCTGATGTTGGCCCAGGGGAGATTCGTCGAATCCACGCCTCTGATGACTCGCGCCTGGGGCGAGGATCTGCCATCGGACCGACGGGCGCTGTATACGCACATCGCTTGGCTGAGGCGCAAACTGCTCACAGCCTTTGCCGACCGCAAAGTGATAACCAACGCCAGAGGCCAGGGATACCGCTTCGATCCCTCACAAGCTGACAGCCCAGACGCCACAATAGCGAGGTAGAATGGCACGGAACTGGCGACTCTGACTAGCCAGACGGCTTGCTTTTGGGCTCGGGTGCTTGCTGTGGCCGACCGGTTTGCGCGGTCCCGCCCCGGGTGTTCGGCAAGCTAGCCAACCACCGCTGACCTTGGGGAGGCAAGACAGATGCTGTGGCGTTCCGTGACATGCCCGATTCGGCTTGCGGCGCCGAGGAACCTGTTGTCTTGTATCGCCAGTGCGCTCGCGGCGCTCCTGCTTAGCGGTTGCGCTGTAGGCAGGCCGGTGCAAGCGACGGGTGGCGTCCACGTACTGGTGGCTACTCCGATGATCGGTGTAGCTGGAACGGCTACGCTGCCGGCGCAGGGCTCTCTGATCTTCATGCCGATCATACGACAGGGTCAGCCCCTTGAGCCGACAGCGACGGCGACGACAGGTGCGGCACCTCGACCGACGCGGACCTATGCTGAAGGCATCCGCATTGTGAACGCGGTCTGCAGCGAGAGCACCAGCCAGAACGGGGTCAGCCTGTCTCTGGAAGGCGAAATCAGGAACGATAGCCAGCAGAACGTGCATGCTCTGCGGGTCATTGCCCAGGCGATGGGCGAGTCGGGAGTATGCGGCCGTGGCGCCCTCGCCCCACTGGGCCAGGCGGAGGCAATCCTGGGGGCGGGTGAGTCCTGGCCGTTCAATGGCGTCATCAGTATTTCCTGTCCAGCTGAGCAAGTGCAGCTCGAGCTTATGGGCCTTGTCACCGGCGAAGCGCCGCTGCGCCTGGCCGTAGAGGGCGCCAGCGTGGGCGTGTCGAGCAGCGGTGACTGGATGCTCACGGGGACACTGCGGAACACGACAGGCGCTGCTGTCACCTATCCGCGCGCGATCGTTACCCTGAACGCTCCCGACGGCTCCTATCTTGCAAGCGGGCTAGCTTACGCCAGCGTTACCTCGCTTGCCCCAGCGGCGGCGACGCCTTTCACGGTGGTTATCCCCGCCGGGCGCGCATCTGGCTGGCACGACTTTGCCATCATCGCCACTGCTGACCGACAATAGTGTTGTAATGGCAGAAGCGAGGGGGATCAGCATGATCAAGGGACCTGTCATGCCCTATTTGCTCGCGTTGGTGACGGTCATCGCCACTTTCTGGGTGACGTTCTTGCTGCCTTCGCCTTTCCCGCTCTGGGCGAACCTGGTTGGGCTGGTATTCGGCCTGCTTCTGGGGCTCGCGATTGCCCAGAACTACGTCGTGCCGAAACAGAAGCTGCAGTGGGAGCGCATAAGGCTGGGGCGAAAGTACGGGGTGAACAGCACCAAGTACCGACAGCTGGCCCCACCTGATGACGAGGAGAAGGTCGGCGGCTGGGCTGGCTTTTTCTCCTCGCGCACCTGGAGCCTGGTGAATATCGTGCTGGGCTTCGGCCTCCTGCTCATGCTCTTTGCCTTTGGCGTCGCCAATATCCTATGCGCCTTGATGGGCGTGGTGGCCACGATCAATGTTCGAATGGTCATGGTCAACTACCGCGCCATCGCTCAGATTGAAGCTGACGACAGGGAACGAAAAGCGGGCAAGTGAACGCACTATTCATCTACAACCCGACAGCGGGTCAGTTCAGCATTGAGCGTGAACTGGCCCGTTGTATTGACAACCTGGTGCAGAGCGGTTGGTCGGCAGACCTTCTCTTGACCAACGGGCCGCGCAATGCCACCGAGTTAGCCAGCAAGGGCGTTGCCCAGGGGCGACAGATGGTGGTGGCCGTCGGTGGCGACGGAACAGTAAGTGAGGTGGCCAATGGCCTGGTCGGCTCGGAAGTCATTCTGGGGGTAATCCCAGCAGGGACGACCAACGTATGGGCCTTGCAGATGAACATCCCCAGCCTGCCACCATGGCACCCTCGTCGTATGGTGGATGCTGTGCTGGCAGATCTGGAGGAACGGGGCTGGCACAGGCCGCCCGGAACTCCTTCCTGGCTCTCCGATGCGTTCAAGGTGTTGCTAAACTCCGAAGTGCGGCTGGCTGATGTCGGCAACGTCAATCAGCGCAATTTCCTGCTCATGTGCGGCATCGGCTTCGATGCTGTCGTCACCGGCAATGTAGAGCGAGAACTGAAACGCCGCTACGGGATGCTCGCCTATGTGGCTTCGGGGCTGAGCAAGGCTGTCGAGTTTCAGAGTGCACGGATGCGCGTGGTCGTGGACGGTCAGGAGTTCGAGCAAGAAGACGCACTCATGATCGTGGCCGCAAACGCCCGCCTGTATGGTGGCATCCTGAACATTGCTCCCCGCGCCTACCTGGACGACGGCTTGCTCGACGTTTGCATGTTCATGGGCGAAGGCTTGCCAACGATAGTGCGCCATTTCGGTGCGGTGCTTGCTGGCCGACACTACGAGGAGGCGGACGTCGAGTACCTGCAGGTTGAGAGCATGAAGGTCTTCTCCGACCCGGAGCAGCCCGTTCACCTGGATGATGAGGTCTGCGGCGAGACACCGGTGGACCTCAGGGTCATTCCCCGGAGCCTGCGGGTGTTGGTGCCTGAGAAGTCTCGAACCAACCTCTTTCAGCAGCCGCGGATTGGCTTGCTGGCCGACATGCTGTGAGCGGCCAAGTGATGGGTGCCGAACCGAGCGCGGAGGTCCGCCCGGCTGGCGTCGAGGGCTCAGGTTCCTTGTGCGGACGAGCCGATTACTCCCACTCGATGGTAGCGGGTGGCTTGCTGCTCACGTCGTAGACGACGCGGTTGACGCCAGGGACCTCATTCACGATGCGGCTCGAGACTGTGGCGAGCAGATCGTAGGGCAGGCGAGCCCAGTCGGCGGTCATGAAGTCCTGTGTCGTCACAGCGCGGAGCCCGACGACATTGCCATAAGTGCGGCTGTCGCCCATAACGCCAACCGAGCGCTCGGGCAAGATCACGGCAAAAGCCTGCGACACATCCCGGTAGAGCCCGGCCCGTCGGATCTCCTCGATGAAGATAGCGTCGGCCCGCCGCAGAGCTTCCAGGCGATCCGGCGTAACCTCGCCGATGACACGTACGGCGAGACCCGGCCCCGGGAAAGGGTGCCGCCAGACTATTTCTTCAGGCAGGCCGAGCTCGACCCCCACCAGGCGGACTTCGTCCTTGAAGAGGTAACGCAGAGGCTCGATGAGCTGGAGCTGCATGTCCTCAGGCAAACCGCCGACGTTGTGGTGCGTCTTGATGCGAGCGGCGACGGAGCGGTCAGGCCCGCGGCTCTCGATCACGTCAGGGTAGAGCGTTCCCTGGCCCAGGAAACGTACTCCTCCCAAGGAGCGCGCTTCGCGTTCAAAGATGCGGATGAAGCGTTCGCCGATGATGCGCCGCTTCTGTTCCGGATCGGTGACGCCACGCAGCGCTGCGAGGAAGCCCTGGCTTTCGTCAACGGCGATCAGGTTTGCTCCGAAGCGGCCGCGGAAGGTCGCGACGACTTGCTCAGCCTCCCCCTGGCGCATCAGCCCCGTGTCAACGAAGACGCTGTAGAGACGGTCGCCTATGGCACGATGGATTAGCGCCGCCACGACCGACGAGTCCACGCCGCCGCTCAGAGCACAGACCACGCGCTCGTTCCCGACCTGTTGGCGGATGTCTCGCACCGCTTCGTCAATGATGGACTGGACCGTCCAGTTTGGCTGACAGCCACAGACCTTGAAGAGGAAATTGGCGATGATCTGAGGCCCGAGTGGGGTGTGAGCGACCTCGGGATGGAACTGCAAGCCATAGAGATGGCGGGCCTCGTCCCCCATCGCAGCGTACGGGCAATTGGCGCTGCTGGCCAGACCGGCGAAGCCGGCGGGAAGGCGCTCGACCTGGTCTCCATGGCTCATCCAGACTTTCAAATGGGCGGGGAGGCCAGCGAAGAGCGGAGAACCGGGCAGCACATCAACCTCAGCTGGACCGTACTCGCGCCGTTCAGCCCGGAGCACGGTGCCGCCCCCTGCCACTGCCAAGAGCTGCATGCCGTAGCATATGCCTAGCACTGGCAACTTGCTCTCGAGGACATAGGGAGGCAAGGAGGGGGCGCCCGCATCGTACACACTGGCGGGCCCGCCCGAAAGGATAAAACCGGCGGGATGCTGGGCCAGCACCTCGGATGCTGGTGC
>Ga0078972_1004294_pt1 | contig 39644 bp, 43 predicted proteins | sample YelNatPaOPGAMG01_FD_67568 | JGI IMG/M metagenome (GOLD analysis project Ga0078972, IMG submission 67568) | Hot spring thermophilic microbial communities from Obsidian Pool, Yellowstone National Park, USA - OP-RAMG-01 (SPADES assembly) (version 2) | ecosystem: Environmental > Aquatic > Thermal...
ATCGGCGGGAAGTCCCCAGCGTTCAGGCTGGGGGATGAAAGCCGAAATACTTATTTTTTTCTTTCGATATGCTTTCTGGCATAGGCCTGGGACAGGCCGAATTTACGCCTGTGGAGACCTCTGTAACCCGCTTTCCACACGGGCTATATCGAAACGGCCTCATACGCCGAGACCTTCGCTGTGGGTGTGCGCGGGATCGAGTCTGGCCGTTGAAGCAGGAAGCCCTCACCCTTCAGGGTAGGGTAGTTCACACACGTTCACGTCTACTCCATGATATATGTAATCAGATTCTATTCCTACGTCTGCCAGGCATTTCTGTTGCCATTTACATAATCCTATAATTTTGTAGTACTGCCGCGTAAATTCCATGATTTCTTCGGGGTAGTTGATCTGATCCATAGGGCTGTATAGGGTTGCTTTGGGAATAATTTTAGGGAAATCGCTGAATGCCCACCAGTCTGTAAATAACACGCCTGCGTCAACTTGGAATTGTCTACAATATTGGGCTGCGGATGCTACGCCGAAAGGGCCTGCTTTTTAGGGTAGTACCAGAACTTGGTAAGGAGGAATTCCGACTAGCTCTGCACCATAGTATGCCGAGATGATCACTTCAAAGCCGTATTTTGGTAGTTTTGTGCATATTTCTCTTGTTGTTTTGCCGTAGCCAGAAGCAATCCATGGAGCCACACGATGCCACAATAATCTGAGTTTTGCCGGCGGTTTTTTTAGGTTCGTCTGGGGTACTACTCATCCCTCGCTCACCTTAGCATTTTAGTTTGATTTCTACTTCGTTTTTTATTTTTTTTAAAAAAAGACGATATGTTTCTGAAATTGTCGGTTAAATGGCGAATATCCATAAAAAGCAAGCTTTACGTTTTAATTCAAAAAAATATGCATTTCTTGTAGGAAAATAAAATACCTAATTGGCTACCAAAACTTAATGTTGTTACCTAATAGTCATTGTTTCGAGCAGAGGATCTTAAGCCTCTTCTTCCAAACGTAAACGGCAACAGTTATAATTGCTCCAATGATAACTGCTGCTGAAACTAAAAGTAACGAAGACGGCAAAGGTGACTGCAGCGGCTCTATTGCGTTAGGTGTGGCATACATCAAATATACAACGGGACTGGGTAATCCTGCTTCTGGGGGATTAGCCAGGTAGCTTATGTGTGGAGTTCCGTTAGAGCTTACAGCTAAGTAGCATGAACCACAAACCCTGCCACTTGCGTCCACGATTTGGATTTCCCAGTCTGAACCCGTCCAGTGGGCGTACCTCAATTCTGGAGCTGAGGTTCTGTAGATAATGTGTGGATTGTCATGTGAATCCAACGCCAGAAAACTAGCTGAGTCCGTGCCCAAGTCGGCGTTTGAAACAGCTGTCTGCGTGTTCCAAGCGTACCCATTCCAGCTTACATGCAGAATGTCGAAACCTCCAAGGGAACAAAGCTTTGTACAAACGAAATGTGGATAGTCTCTAGAATCCAAAACCATGTTCCCAAAGGCGAACAAATTGTAGGCGGCAAGGACAGGTTCAATTTTCCAGCCAGAATTCTTCAACGCAGCAAGCTTGATGCTTACTGCGCGAAGGCTAATACCTGTATTGCTATCCACATAAGAAGACGGGGTGGAATACATTATGTACGGCGAATTGTTTGAATCTAACGCCAAAGACAAATCAAACTCAATTTCTGAACAAGAGGCGTCCACGGTTTGGATGTCCCAGCTCGACCCTGTCCAACGGGCGTATTTCAGAGCTTCGCCGTCCTTGTAGGCTACGTGTGGGTTACTAGCTGAGTCTAAAGCAAGTGAGGCATATAATACATAGTTCGGCATAATTGTTTGGCGGGTCCATTCCGTCCCTGCCCATCCAGCATGCGTTAAGCCATTTATTCCATATAGTATGTGAGGATTGCCATTAGCATCCAGTTTAAGGTCGAATGCGTCGCCAGACAAACCAAGAGATACTTGTTGGATGTCCCAGCCTGAACCGTTCCAGCTTGCATACATCACAAAATGTCCAGCAAACGTTTGGGTTTGTTCATGGTAACCTTGTCGAGTGTACGCTATGTGGGGTGTGTTGTTAGAGTCCAATGCAATGGGGCAGGGCCCGTAGCCAATTCCAGCAGCGTTTGCATCCACAATTTGAACACTCCAAGATAAGGCATGCTGAACTGGCATTGCCAAGCCGAAAGCCAACAATAGCAAGGACAGAAAAAGCGTGCTTACGAAGGTGCAAACGCGTATTTTCTGTACCTCGTTAAGCTCCTGATATAACAGGACTTGGAATTAGTATAAAAGTATTATAAGGTTATTCAAAATTATTTTTTCCGAAGATTGAACGTATGCATCTGATCTGCCTTGTTAATCTTTTTCCTTTGGCGGCGACTGCTACTGCGAGCATGGCTGTGAAGACTGTGAGGACGTGTATGGTTATTGACCTGAGCTCTCTGAATCTGACGTTCTCTAGGTTGAGAATCTTCTTAGCTCTAGAGAAGACTCTTTCAACCGAAGCCTTAAGGCGTCTGTAGGTTCTCGGCGAATGCTTCTTTCTTTCTTTTCCTTCCCGGGTTCTGGTCTATGAAGGCTTTGGCTCCTAGACTCTTAACGAATAAGCGGGTTTCCGTGTTGTCGTGGATGGCGTCTCCACATATACTTGAAGCCCTCAGACCATGTCGCTTAGCAGCCTCTACCAGTGGTTTGAAAGATTTATTCTCATGCTGGTTAGCCTGTGCTATCATGATGCCCATGGGCAGTTCAGCTTTGAAATCGGATACAACGCTGACTTTGTAGCCGAAGAAAGGTTTATCCTTTGCTTTGAAACCCCATTCGACGTCTGGATCGCTTTTGAAGGCGTCCAGCGGTGTTGCATCAACTACCTGCGCTTTCCCGTGGATGACGCCTTCACCAACCAGCTTGCTAACCAACCTTTTGAAGATCCTTTTAAGGCCTTCAAAGCCGCAATCCTCAGATAGGCTAGGAATTTCAGCGAGCTTTCGTGCCAGCTCATTCTCTGACGCTACACCGAAGGGGATAAGCATCAACGCGTTCAGCATAGGCTTATCTGGATATCGAGGTCTACCCCGCGTCCTGCGCTCGTCAGTTTCAGGCATCTCCATCTGCGGAATCTCAAGCTCCTCAAACAGCTCCCTCAAAGAAATCTTCCGACGGAAAATAGTACTCACCCATAAAATACTACCAAAAACAAAGATTTTTGAATGACCCTATCCGAATATATAAGATTTTAGCATTTTTAAACTTCAGCGCATGCCTATATGAGATGTTTTTCTTTCAAACAATGCCTGTTTTAAAAGGCTGTTTTCTGAAATATTTCGCCTTCCTTAAAATCAAAAGTCCCTGTATAACAATTGTCGAGAATTAAAATCGACAACAAAATACAAAAAGGAAGTGAAAAAATGCCAACAGTCGTTCACGCTCCATGTGACCCAAGCTACTATCAGGGCGCTCATTGGAATGATACAAGTCGAGGAGTTACAACCTGGGATCTAAACAACGAACATACAGTTACCCCGATACTTATGCCACGTACTTTACCCAATAATAGCGCTACTGTGATCTTTACTTGCACAGTACCAAAATGCTATTTGGCCTATGGCACCATTGCACAGTGCCCTAGCTTAAACTTTTTCGGACAAGACGCTTGCAATGTAGTTTTCAATGCATGGAGGACTGGTAGCGGTACCGTTACTTCATCAATTCCATTGACGTACATCTTAAATGGCACTATTATTGGCGGATGTTTTCTTAGCGGTGTTGCTACGCACGGAGCAACACAAGCTTTTGATCTAGCGAATGTGAATGTGAGAAATTGTAATGCCACCATATACAACGACATGGGACGCAACACTTTGATTATCCGTAATGATAGCACTAGCACTATTCAACTTGATCATGTCAAAATATATCGAACGTACAAAATGTGCAATCCACATGCCGATGAAGGCAACATGTGCACTTTTGATGTTGGTGAGGGGCCCTGCTATTCTGGAACTGCTACTGGAACAAGTGGAAGCTTTGACGCAACACGTATCGACACACCTTGCAACTGCACAGTAGGCGGCGGGTTGAGTTACACACATTGGCAGGATAAGTCGAAACAAGGCCATACACTACAGCCCGGCGAGACATTCAGCTGGACATTTGACTTCAGCAGTTTAACACCAGGGAATTACATGGGAAAATCCCTCTGTCTCTTCAATTTCAACCAAATATGGCCAAAAACTCGTGCTAGAGGTGACGTTACACTGGAAGCACAGCTTAATGGCACACTCATAAACACTTACTACCTCAGCAGATACGCGAATCAAGGATTATTTCCAAGTCACGACTTAGCGAAATGCCCAGGAACCTTATATAACGATGTAGGACGCAACATAGTGTCTCTAATAAATAAAAGTAGCACCGTTGCCGTTCAAATGTCAGACGATGGAATAGACATTTACCGCATTTTCAGGGCATCAACTATTGAATGTTGCGAAGGATGCCAAACATGCCAGACCTGCCAAGAAGCATGCGAAATATGCGAAACATGCCAAGCTGGTTGTGAGATCTGCCAAACATGTTACATATGCCAACCTTGTGTAGCCTGTTATAGCTGCTATGCAAGCTGCCAAGAAAGTTGCCAACTAAGCTGTCAAACATGTTACACGATATGCCAATCAGCATGCGAAGCAGCTTGTCAAGCGTGTGAAGCAGGATGCCAACAAGGCGAAGGAGGATGCGAACCATACTGCTACGCCTGCCAGAGCTGCATGACTCGCCAAAGCAGCCAATCCTGACAAACGTACTGTAGGGGCAAGAAAACATGAGTACGCAACACAACAATCGATTTGCCGGCCAGACCGGCAATCGACCACAACCCTACAATCAACCGAGACCAAACCAGCAACCTTTGACAGACGAAAAAATTAAAGAAATCGTCATGGAAACGCTGATTGAATTGAACCTGATTTCTAAACCTGAGAAAAAGAAGGTGCTATCAATTGTATAGCCCGCAACCCAAGCTTAAGGAAATGACCACATGAGTCACTAACGAATGCGACCTCAGATGCAAATACTGCTTCGTCTACAAACTCAATGAAAAACAACTACGCGGCAAAATGACCACAGAAACTGCCGACCAACTGATACGCTTCGCTGACCAAAACATTGAACCAAACGGCTCCATCTGGTTCTTCGGTGCGGAACCTTTCTGCAACATCGACATCATCCGCTACATCGTTGAAAAAAGCCACACAAACGGACACAACTGGAAATTTGGAGCAACCACAAACTGCACCCTGCTTACAGAAGAACTGGCCCAGTGGATGAAGAAGTTTAACTTCGGCGTAAATTGCTCCATCGACGGACTAAAAGACAGCCACAACACCAACAGGATTTACCCCGACGGCAGCGGCAGCTGGGACGACGCGTGGAGAGGCCTGCCCTTCATAAGGAAATACCTGAACCCGACCCCACAAATACGCTGGACAGTAACGCCATCAACTACAAAGAGCTTAGCAGACAGCATCAAAACCTTCGTTGAAGAACACAAGCTAACCAGTCTAGCAGTTGACATGGTCTACGAGGTGGAATGGACAGCTACAGACTTAGCAACGCTCAAAAGCGAACTCGAAATATTCCGCGACTACTACTCCAAGTGGATGTCTGAGGGCATCCCAGTTTTCACCATGTTTACCCGAGACGCTAACGCTGCAATCACCCAATCAGAACGCCGATGGTGTTCAAGATGCGGATTAGGCCAAGGAGCTGTAGGAGTCGACTATGACGGGACACTCTACCTATGCCATCGATTCATTGACTCTCACACAATCAAAATCGGCGACATCTACAATGGATTCAATTCAACCAGGCTTGAATGGATGAAACACCGGCGTAAAGCAGCACCTTACCGCTAAACTTCCAACAAGTGCTTAGAATGCAACCACTGAAAAGCCTGCACTTCTTTGATTTTACTGGACTCTGACAAATAGTGTTCTAGGCGAAGTGAGTTTTAGTGGGCTTCTGAAGTTTTGAAAACCTTAAATTACGCTGAAATAATTATTTACATGAGGGATCTTTTGTGGAGAAACCTAACTTGAAAAAGCCGTTTACAAGCGTTCTCGATAGTGCATACAAGCAATACTTGCGTGACTTGGAGCGTTACAAAGAAGTCAAAGAGATCATGAGCCGAGACGTTGTCACCATAATCCCTGAGGCGACAATGTCTGAGGCAGCCAGAATGATGGGCGAGAAGCATATCGGAAGCCTAATTGTAAAAAAGTATGATACGTCTATAGGCATAGTTACCGAGAGAGACTTGCTTAGCAAGGTTCTGGCTTTGGGAAAAGAGCTTGCAGAGGAAAAAGTTGAGAATGTAATGTCGTATCCGCTCATTACGATAAGCGTCACAGCCAAGATAAAGGAAGCTGCTCAGATGATGATTCAGAAGAAGGGCAGGCTCGCCGCGTTTGACGGTGGAAAACTTGTGGGGGTCGTCACTGCATCAGACCTTGTCCGGAGTTTGCCCGAGGTGCCTGAAACCGAAGTCAAGGTCGATGACTTCATGACTAAACGAATCGTGAGCGCTGACGAGAAAACCCCCGTAGCCAGCATAATCAGGATGATGGGTGAAAAGCGAATCGGCAGTGTCATTATCACAAGCAAAGGCGAACCCTTCGGAATATTCACTGAACGAGACTTAATCACAACTTTCTTGGCTAAAGGTAAACCGCTGACCGAAGAGGTGGGCAAAGAAGCCTCATTACCCTTTATCACTGCTCCATCTGGAATGAGCGTTCACAAAGCCGCGGTCACGATGGCAATGAAGCATATTAGAAGGCTACCAATCACTAGAGACGGGAAGCTTGTAGGCATAATCACGGCACGCGACCTCGTTGAAGCATATGCGAAATAGCCCCCTTCGCTTTTTTTTATATCCCCGCAGTAATCGACCCAAATTAGACGTAAAAGAGAGAGTGTTGTACAAGCATGCGAGTCATCCCGCTTAGACTTCATGGATAGCCCATGTTTCGTAAGGAGAGGTTTCGCCATTTTTCCTTAACGTATTGTCAACTGCAGGTCAAGCATCGCGCCTTTCTTGAATCCCATGTCATGATAGAATTGCAATAGGCTTCAGTCATCCCAGCTGACGAGAATGTAAACGACGTTAACGCCTTCAATTTATGAGCCCATGTTTTAAGTGTTCGCTAATTTCCACTTTTCTTGAAAATCTCAATCAACGCGCTAAGCAATTTCTTTTCAATTCGCGGCGCTGAAACGCTGGGTAAACCCACAGCACGTCAATCCAGCCGTCGGTGTCAAGCACATCGAACTCCCAACCACTCGCATAGCCCAGAAAGCAATACTACGACGATACTTCAGTTCACTTTGATTTTCTTAAATTTGTAAGACTAAAAAATCCTCAGCCACAGCGATTACTTAAAGTTAGCAGCGACATTAAGCCTGTCAGCAGCGTAGGTTGACCGCGAAGAATCTACTAGAGGAATACTGATAAAGCCGTAAAGCCCGAGAAGGGATGCTTAAGTGAGGTGGCATGGCGTAAGCTTATTTTTTTCTATCCTCTAAATTCCTTAGAAATCGCCTTTAGCTCAATAATTGCTAGAAAACTAAACTTGAATGAAGATTTCACCAGGATAGAATTTGACAGGACTATATTATCAGAGCAGTTTCTTTAGAAAGCTCCATGAAAGTATTCTCTCGTCCGAATAAACATTTGCCTGCCCTTTTGTTTTCTACTTGTTTTTTCAGTATGAGATTTTAGCTGCTGAAGGGATTTTGCCTAACACTTTTGTAGCCGCATCTTCAACTTTTTTTCGGTTTTCTTCAGTTGTGTAAACGCGGAGTATGTTCATGAAGCCTTTGAGTGTTTCGAATATTTTGGACATTTCGCTGAGCCTATAGACTTTTTTCTCTTCAGTTTGTGTTCGTGTGAAGAGAGGGATTTCCATGGATTCCGTCAGAGTTGCATGATGGTATGGCACCGAAGGCACTGTGGGCACGTCTATTATGACGGTTTCGGCGTCGACTCTGGCGTTGTCGGCGATTTCTCTTTGGATCTGTTGTCTGTAGGTTTCTCTTCCGAAGATGTTGGAGATTAATATGTCCTTTTCGTAGAAGGTTCGCTCGTAGGCGCATTTTATGAGTCTACGTCTTTCCAAGTTTTCTATCGTCGGTTTGCCCTTTTCGGATTTCTTCAAGGCGGTCCAGACGGTGTAGTCGTCCATTGAGAGGTAGTCGTCTGGCGACTTGAATCTGGTAAGACCGAGTTCCTCGTCGGCTTTTTCCATAGCGGTGGCAAGCATTATCTGCGCAGCTCTGCCTACACGGTGGAAGTATATGCTTTTGAAAGATTCGATCCGTGCAATTATGAACGATTCAAGCGCTGACAGTGCGCCTACTTCTATAGCCACGTTTTCCCCAAGCGTGCCTACAGCATGAATGAGTCTGAAGACATCAATAAACCCGTACTTTGCGCCCGTGTGGAAGGTGTCCCGTACTATGAAATCTTGTTTGTCCACGTCCACAGCGCTGCTTATGATTTGGTCTAGGAATGCTTTTCCCGGTCGACGCAGTTTTCCAACTGCAAGCTTGCCGATTTCGCGGGGCGCGAAGCCTATTTTTGTTATTATGTCGCTCAATTCGCTATGCTCGATCACCCACGTGGTCATATCTTCGTGTGTCTTGTCCAGTTTCTTAATGAGCAGTTGTTCAAACACATGAGAGAAAGGTCCGTGGCCCACGTCGTGCAGCAACGCTGCGATCCTTGTGGCTTCTGATTCTTCTTCGGTTATGTTTTGTGAAATGTTCGGGTTTTCAAGCATTTTTCCTGCTAAGTACATAACTCCGACGCAGTGTTCGAAGCGTGTGTGGTTAGCGCCTGGATACACGTACTCAGAACCAGCGAGTTGCCTGAGCCTGCGTAGTCTCTGCATTGGATACGCGTCGATAACTTCTTTTTCTTTCTCAGATATGTACACGTAGCCGTGTACAGGGTCTTTTATCTCGCCCCAATAAGCCTTTGGCATCTGCCTTCGTTTTCTCCGCCTGTTGTTCTGGGTATATTTTTATGCGCCCTCTTATAATGTGTAGCGCTGTAACAAGATAAAGAGTTGAGAGTGTGGCGAAAAAAGGGGTCTTCATCTGTATCGAAGGGCTTGATGGTTGTGGCAAGACAACTCAGGCTAAGCTGTTGGTTGCGAGGCTGAGGCAGCAGTATGATGCTGTGTACACGGCTGAGCCCAGCGATGGGAAGATTGGATCTTTCATAAGGCGCAGTTACCTTTACAGCGAAAGGCGCATTTCGCATGTTGCGGAGGCCTTACTTTTCGCGGCTGACCGCGTTGACCATCTTGAACGAGAAGTATTGCCCGCTCTGAGAAAGGGGCAAGTTGTGGTTTCCGACAGATATGTGTATTCTTCAATGGCTTATCAAGGTGCGGCTGGACTAGATTTGGGTTGGATAAAGAAAATAAATGAGTACGCAATCCGTCCAGACCTTGCCTTCTTCATCGACGTAACGCCTGAAGTTGTGATGCAGCGGCTAAGACGGCGTCGAACAGTTATGGAAAACCTGAGTACACAACAGCATGTCCGAGAGGTTTACTTGAAATTTGTGAATGAAGGAATCCTTGTCAGAATCGATGGTGAACAGACCAAGGAAGCTGTCGCCAATGCTCTTCTAGCGGTAGTTCTTACTTTTTTGGAGGCAAACCGTTAGACTACTGGCTTAAGAATCCGTTTTGTTGATGCTGCGTTAAATATGTTCACCAAGAATGTAATAATGTCCTCTGGAGCTACGTAACGTGGTCCTTTTTCATGGAAAACACGCAGTTCCGCACCGTCTTTGTTGAAGTTCATGCGAAGCATGTAGTAATCAAACTTTAGAGGTCGAGAGCATTTATCCGTGCTTCTATAGTAGCGAAACACAAGAAAGAAATCCAGGTTTTCAAAAGGTTCTTTCTTAAGAATTTCTAAAGCTTTCTGCGTTTCCTCAACGTCTAAATAATTGAAGCTTTCTGCGTCCGCAATTCCAATTTCAAGAATCACCGTGCAATCAAGCGTTGCTGGGTTGGCGAGTTGTTTAAAACTGAACGTTTTACCGTTGATTCCGAGAAGCGCATTCAAGAGTTTCTGCTGTAGTCTCTTTCTTGATAGCTTATAAGTGAAGATCTCTTTTCCGTGAACACCTTGGGGAAAATTCTCATAGAGGCCAAGCATTCGGTTTTTCCAGCTTAAGTCTTCATCTTGCGTATTTTTTCAAGGTTAGCCAGCAGTTCCGAAAGTGCGCTGCTAAGTTTTTGCAGTTCTTCAACATCTTCAGTTCTCTGCATTTTATCTTGTATACCCCGTACTTTTTCCATAAGTGTGGTTTCAAGCATGTGCAGGGCGATGACGCTCGATATTTTTGCTTCTTCTTCAGCATTTTTGACCACGATAACTTTTTTTTCGCATTTCACGCATAGAAGTGATCCGTCAGTAAGCCTGAAAAGTGGTGACGCGCAAGCAGGACATGATAGGTTTGTGAGCGCTGCGCCTTGACGGAGCAGGTCTGCCATACGTTTGACATCTTCAGGTTTAGTCTCAGTCATGCTGACCCCAAAGTAAATACGTGTCAACCTTATATAACTTGATTACCATGAACATGCAAGGAGTGGGCTCTCATGGCGCGAAAGAAAAAAGCCGAGGAGTACGAGGAACGTATGAAGCAAGCGCTGGTTGTTCTGGGCGAAGTTTCAGAGGATAACACTACACCTAGGAATATTAGACGTGCAGCCAAAGATGCAATTAACGCTTTACAGAGTGGCGAGTACACGCCCGCAGTCCGTGCGTCAAATGCGATATCTCTGTTGGATGAAATTTTGCAGGACCCAAACATGCCGCCGTACACAAGGGTGAAGCTCTGGAACGTTATGAGCCTGCTAGAAGCTATCAAAGATTGAGTGTGCTCCTTGAGGCTTGTGCTTAAACCGAAGGTTGAGGAAGGCTTATGCCCCGTGTCTTAAGCTACACAGCAGTCAAGCCTGAAAAAGTTACCGAAGGCGCTGCAGGGCTCCAAGTGCGCTGGCTAATTACACTGAAGGACGGCGCAGAACATTTTGCCATGCGTCTGTTCGAGGTTGAACCTGGAGGTTATACCCCACTGCATAAACATTCATGGGAGCATGAAGTTTTTGTGTTAGAAGGCGAAGGCGAGATTTTCAACGGTGAAACCACGACGCCGTTCAGGCAAGGCGATGCTGTCTTCATTCACCCTTGGGAAACACACCAATTCCGAAACAAGAGCGGTGGTCAGTTAAAATTTCTCTGTTTGATTCCTAACACTGGTCGCTAACCAGTTGTGCAGTTAGGTTTTTCCAGCATACTTAAAATCGTGTTTTTTCTTTGTCAACAACAGTAATTGAGTATGTTGTCGTAGACACATGTGGTTTTGCGCAAACCATGCTTGGAACATGTGGATTCGCTTCTTTGGAAGCAGAATTAAAGGCAGGTATGATTCTGGCTCTTTTCATGCCGTCGTGGAGGCGTCTTTGCTTTTTTGGTTTGTTTATATGCCTTTTCCGTCCATAGCTCAACGGTTCTCATAAGCGTTGACTGAGAGTTAACAACAGCCTGCGCCGTTTCCAGCATAGTGTCTCCAAATGGCGGAAAGAATTGTATGTGGCCCCTTCATATGGCTCTGTGCGGAGATAAAGTGGGCATGTCCCTTCCAGCTAAAAATATATTGAAGTTTGCGTTTTAATTCTGGGCTTCGTTGGAGATAGTATCGCTTGAAGTACGATGTGATAATTGTCGGTGCGGGTCCAGCGGGGATCTTCTCTGCGTTAGAGTTGACTGCGAAGAATCATCTTAATGTGCTTATTCTGGACAGAGGCTTTGATATTGACCAGCGGAAGTGTCCGTCAAGTCGTGGGTTTGAATGTGTCCATTGTGAGCCCTGCTCAGTGTTGTCTGGTTGGGGCGGTGCGGGTGCGTACAGTGATGGCAAGCTTACTTTGTCCACCGAGGTTGGCGGGTGGCTTAACCAGTATGTTTCGGGAAAGGAGCTTGAGGCGCTAATAGACTACGTGGACCGCATTTACCTGAAGTACGGGGCTGACGAGAAAGTTTATGGCGGTGACCCTGAAAAGGTTGACGAGATCGAGCGACAGGCTGCGCTTGCTGGGTTAAAGCTTATCCGACAGAGGATCCGTCACATGGGAACGGATAAATGCATCGAAACGTTGCGGCGAATGCGTAAGGACCTTGACGGAAAAATTGTTTTTCAGCCGAGAACCGAAGTGAAGGGTCTCATAATTGAAGGCGATACCGTTAAAGGTGTTGAAACCTCAAATGGCGAAAAGTTTTACGGAAAATACGTCATCATCGCGCCTGGGCGAAGTGGTGCTGAATGGCTTCAGACTGAAGCGCAGCTGAGAGGCTTAAAAACGATTAACAACCCTGTCGACGTTGGTGTACGAGTTGAAGTTTTAGCTTCCGTCATGGAGAAGTTGACTAATGCCCTCTACGAGCCGAAGTTAATCTACTACTCGCGTCTCTTCGACGACCAGGTTCGAACGTTTTGTGTCTCACCTTATGGAGAAGTTACCACCGAATCTTACGACGGCGTTTTGACTGTGAACGGACAAAGTTATGCAGAAAGAAAAACCGAGAACACGAATTTCGCGATTCTTGTAAGCACTTCATTCACTGAGCCCTTCAAGGAGCCGATAGCCTACGGAAAATACGTGGCGCGATTATCAAACCTGCTCAGCGGCGGTGTCATGGTTCAGCGACTTGGAGACTTGGTTTCTGGTCGTCGTTCAACGCCTGAACGGTTGGCTAGAAGTGTTGTCACACCCACGTTGAAGAATGCCACGCCAGGAGACTTGAGTTTTGTGCTGCCGTACCGATACCTCTCGGATATCAGAGAAATGCTTCAGGCTTTAGATGTCATCGCGCCGGGCGTGCACTCGCGCGATACCCTTCTTTACGGTATAGAAGTGAAATTCTACTCCTCACATCTTCAGCTCAGCAACGTGCTTGAGACCAAGGTTCACAACATGTTTACAATAGGCGATGGCGCCGGTGTGACTAGGGGGCTGATTCAGGCTTCAGCATCAGGCGTCATAGTGGCAAGGGAAATCCTCCGACGTGAAAAGCTGAAGGCATAACTTTGGTTATTGCGCAAGAAATTAAGTGTTCACATTGCGGTGCACCTGTTGAATTTAAGCCAGGCGAAATCGTTGCTACATGCAAGTACTGCGGATACACTACGGTCATAGAGACAGGGCAGGCTTTCGATTTTGAGCATTCTTTGTTACTGAACAAGTATGATGTTCAACAAATCGAAGATGTCGTGCGCCATTGGATGAGGAAGGGATTCTTGAAGCCGCCTGATCTTGCCCGAAAAGCCCGTATTTCAGAGAAAAGCCTGGTCTACCTTCCGTTCTGGGTTGTTACAGCAACGGCTAAATCCGTTTACAAAGGCATTTTTGAACGTCTGTCACCACCAATAGTTAAGCAAGGGGTTCTCGAAAAAGAGTACACTTGGCTTGTTCTTGCACGCCGAGCAACAGAATTTCCAACACGCGCGTACGATTTGCCTATAGAAGGCAAGGTTCCATATGACTTCCGGCGGATAGAAGCGTTCGCAAAAGTCTTGAACAGTGAAATCGGCAAGGACGAAGCTTCTGCGATCGCTACACAGCAGATTGACCAGCACCATCGCTTCCTAATAACTCAAGACGTAGATAAAATCGTGGAGTTTAAGACAGATGTTTCCATTAGACAAGTGGTTTATCTGCATGCTCCACTATGGTTTATCACTTACGAGTACAAGGGTGCATCTTTAAAGCTGATCATCGACGGTGCTGCTGGAGCAGTCGTGAAAGGCGATATTCCACCGTACAAGTTCAGTTTGCTTTAAGCTTCTGCGGCACGCTGGCTTTTTGCATCGTACCGTGTCATAGGGTTCAAGGGATTAGCTCTTCTTCTGTAGCATGTTCAAGACGATATAATATTTAATAAGCGGGTTGCATCAAATAAAGTTTGGCTGCCGGCGGTCTTAATGAGTGAAAGGAAAGATTTGTATACCGAAGTGAAAGGTCAACTGCGCCTTTCTGAACGTCTGGCGACGGTTATACCTGGATTTCGAGGTTACAAAGAGAAGGAACTCCGACGGGAATCGGACAGGCTTATAAGAAACCATTTATTCCGCAAACTTTCCGCTGCCAAGGACGATTTGCGTGTAATTTTTCAGCAGCTTTCTGACAGACGCTGGTTCGACGTTTTAACGGATATGGACAGGTTAACTGCCAAGTTTGACCGTGTAGCCGAGAAAGTTAACCATGCTTCCTATGGGTATTCAGGCTTCTTCGACGCTGTCAAAGTCAAGGAAGAGAACCTTGACAGGATGATAGAATACGATAATAAGCTGGTTGATGAGGCGGATTCGCTCGCCAGAGAGGTGGAAACCTTCAAAGCTGAAGCCGTTCAGGGCGACTTCAAGAATGCAAAAGACCGCATTCAAGTCTTAACCAGCAAAGTCGAAGCTTTCGAGTCTTCCTTCGACAAAAGAGCTGAAGTAATATTGGGGGTGAACTGACCATGCCGCAGGTCATAGAGTGGAAGAATGCGGGTCCAGACGACATTGTCTGGCGCTATCCAGTTGAAGAGATAACGTGGGGCGCGCAGCTTATTGTACACGAGTATGAGTTAGCCGTCTTCTTCAGAGATGGAAAAGCGTACGATGTTTTCAACGCTGGAAGACATACGCTTACAACGTTAAACTTGCCTTTACTAACAGGGCTGCTTTCAAGAATAGCTGGATACAGCGAAAAACCCTTCAAGGCAACAGTAATCTTTCTGTCCACCAAAGTTTTCGCGGGCAAGTTCGGCGCACGCGCACAGACCACCGAGCTAGCACCGCTTCAAGTTTACGGCGCCTTCTGGTTCAAAATCGAAGATCCCCAGCTCTTCGTCAACGAGGTCGTAGGCGGACAGAACGCTTACACTACAAGCGACATTAACAATTTCCTAAGAGGCTTCCTCAACGAGAAAATCATCGATGAGCTTTCACACTACGACTTGGTCACAGTCTTCACGCGGCTCGATGAAACCTCCATCGTCGTGAAAAACTCTGTCATCGACTATTTCAAACGGCTAGGCATAGAACTAACTGACCTACGCTTCGAGGGAATCGATACAACACCAGAATATCGCGAAAGACTTTTCTGGCTGAAAACGGGAAGGACAACACCTGAAGAAGTTCTAAGAATGGAAACAGTGAAAAGCGCTGCTGAATCGCTCGGAAAATCTTCAGGCGCTGGTTTAGGAACCGGAATGGTGTTGATACCTCAGATAATGACGCCGTCTGGTCCAACGCAGGCTCCGGCTGCAGCGCTAGTTATATGCCCGAAATGCAATGCAAAGGTTCCAGCAACCTCGAAATTCTGTCCAGAATGTGGCGCCCCGCTCACACCATCGACGTCAGGCGCAATTAACTGCCCGAAATGCGGACGTTCGATACCTGCCTCATCAAAATTCTGCCCCGAATGTGGCGAAAAACTCTCGTAGGCGAATAGACAATGTCTGAAGCCCGCCGGCAGCTGCTAACGGCAGGCGCACTCGTGTTCGCTGCCGTGGCAACATTGCTTCTTTATGCGGTAAACCTCATCCCATGGACAGCAGTTTTGCCCGTTTTCCTAGCCTTCGTCAGCGTTTGGCTTTTAGCGTTGGCTGTAGCGCGGGCGCATAAACCATTGAAGTATGAACGTAGCGCCTTCAGCACCATGAGCGTAGGCGTCTTACTCATGGCGCTCAGCGCAGCTTGGCTGGCCTACGCTTACCACCCAGTGTACGCGCTTGTTATAGTGTTGGTCGCTGTAGGATGCATAGCCATCGCTGCCGGACTGCGACATAAATAGTCCGTTTCCAAACGTTTTTCTACTCCGCCGTTGTGTTCTGTAACGCGTGGGTTTCATGAGTGACGTAACCGTTGGTCATGGAACATGGTACGACATGATGGCTTTGAAAATCGTTCAGCGGGAGCGAAAGCTCGGTCGCAGCTTAAGCCTACTTAGAACGGAAATGGGCTTGGGTGCGTCAGGCTTCCCGCATATTGGTAGTTTGGGCGATGCCGCCCGCTCCTACGCGATTACCGTCGCGTTGCGCGAGGCCAGTTTCAATTCCGAATTGATCGCTTTCTGCGACGACAAGGATGGACTGCGCAAAGTTCCCGTCGGCGTTCCAAAAGCCTTCGAGAAGTATTTAGGATATCCAGTTTCAAACATCCCAGACCCCTTTGGTTGTCACGAAAGCTATGGCAGACACATGAGCTCGCTTTTACTCGACGCCATGGACAAATGCGGCATCGAGTACCGTTACTTTTCAGCGAAGGAAGTCTACGAGAAAGGTCTTTTGCTGAATGAAATTCGCACTTTACTGCTAAACGCAAAAAAAGTCGGGGAAATCGTGAAGGAGGAAGTTGGACAGGAAAGATACACCGAGGTTTTACCTTTTTTCCCAATATGTGAAAAATGCGGGCGTATATACACCACCAAAGCCTCTCATTTCGAGCCTAAAACAGACAAGGTACTTTACACCTGCGAGGGTTTAGAAATCCGCGGCCGCTGGGTCGAAGGCTGCGGACACAGCGGTGAAGCCGACATCGCAAAGGGCGAAGGTAAACTAAGCTGGAAAGGCGAGTTCGCGGCACGTTGGCGCGCTTTTGACATTCGGTTCGAAGCCTACGGCAAGGACATTGCGGATTCTGTGAGGATAAACGACAGGATCAGCCGTGAAATACTATGCTACGAGCCCCCTTCGCATGCGAAGTATGAGATGTTTCTTGACAAGAGCGGCCGCAAAATTTCGAAGTCTGCGGGAAACGTTTTCACCCCGCAGGTTTGGTTCCGCTATGGCTCACCCCAGTCGCTTCTTCTGCTTATGCTGAAACGTTTCGTAGGAACCCGAACAGTAGGAATCTCTGACATACCGAACTACATGAACGAGCTTGACTATCTGGAGGACGTTTACTTCGGCTTGAAACAAGCTAAAGACGCGAAAGAACGCGCAAAACTCCGCGGTTTGTACGAATACTGCTGGCTCATGAAGCCGCCTTCCAAGCCAAGCATTCACGTACCGTACAACCTGATGACCTTTCTAGTGAAGATTGCGCCTAAAGACTCTATGGAACAATTCGTAACCGAAAAACTTCGAAGCTACGGATACTTGGGGAAAACACAATCGCTCGATACGAACCTGCAGAAGCGAATCGAGTATGCCATCAACTGGGTAAACGATTTCGAAGAAATCAGGGAAACACCAGTTTCGCTGACCGACGCGGAAAAACAAGCCGTAAATGCGCTGGTCAAAACCTTGGAATCCGAGAACGAACCTGAACGAATACAGAACGCCATATTCAACGCTGCAAAAAACAACGGCTTAAAGCCCGCCGACTTTTTCAAAACACTCTACATAATCCTGCTTGGGACGCCGCAGGGTCCACGGCTTGGCCCGTATATACTTGCAATGGGAAAGCAAAACGTAACCGCTACGCTGCAAAGAGCATTGAAGCAAACTGGAACAGACAATGCACAGAAAATGTGACTTTCTCGAAGTATTTATGTTCTTGAGCGTCTTGTTATGTTTTCTATATTGTCAAAGTCTTCATCGTATGAATATATTTCTGTTATGCCATTTTGCCTCATGACGTCAACTGCTATTGCGCCATCGGGTTCAGTCTTCAAATCTTCACTTAACTCTGTTTCCGCCATAATATAATAATTTCACCATAAATAATTCTATTATGACGGCCCATAAGGTTATGCCAGAATTCAGCATCAAGCCAGACGCTGGCAAGGTATTTCACGATAAAGCACGATCGCAGAATAGGCGAAAAATTGCTGCTAAACAGTTGAACTTGCCACTGAAACAATAAAAACAAGCCGGCGTTATTCACATAACCCTGCCGCTACAGAAAGCAGAAATACATTTAGAAAGCAGCAAAAACCGAAGAGACCATGCAATTCACGAAAGTGCGATTTCAATATGTACCGGTCGCAAGCGATGCAAAAGCAGTTTCGCAGACTAAAAACTTCATATTTAGGAACAAGCTACCATAGACCAGCCGTGTGGGCCCGTAGTCTAGTACGGATTATGACACTGGCCTGCGGAGCCGAAGTCTCAATAGTGGTTTCGGCACGGGAAGCCGGAGGTCCTGGGTTCAAATCCCAGCGGGCCCGCCACCCCGCACAGATAAATTAATCCTGCGCACACCCCGCCCTTTTCTTTTTTCAACATCATTTGGAGTTTCAAGCGGTATCGTGAAGGTTGAGGCTGTATCTTTGTGCATAAACGGTTTTGTGGTTACTCTCTGCTTGAAAGCACCACGATGTAGTCTGCGGTGTCTGCGCACATGTCCGCAGCGTGCTCGATGAACTCGATTAAGTCGTCGAAGATGACCATCGCGCCGCAGTTAACTTTGTCGCTGTATTTTACGAACAGGGCTTTAGCTTTGAGGTATTCTTCGTCAATTTCATGCTCGATTTTTTCAACTTTCTTTGCTTCTGCAATGGCTTCTGGCGGGTTGGAAGAGATTTTTTCGATCCCGCCGCGCAGTGTTTGAGCGGTCTCAACCAGTTTTTTCGTCATGAACACGGTTTTCTCGCACAATTCGTCCGGGATTTCAGCGCCTGAGAGCATTTCTAAGCATCGGGCTGCGTCCTTAGTGTGGTCTGCAAGCGTATCAAGTCTTTTTACAAGGTGAAGTAGGTCTTCGCGGTAGTCAGCCACGAGTGCTGCGCCCTTGGAGAGTTCTGTGAAAACGGCTGTGCGAAGCTTGTCCACTTCTTCTTCGACTTTGTAGAGGTTTTCAGTGTACCTTTTTGTTTCCTGAAAATTTTTTTCCGCGAAGCTTTTCGTGGCTTTATGAAGCAACGTCACAGTGTCGAAGGCTTTAGTTATCTGCTCATGCGCCAGCTCCAAACCCTTCGTCCTGCGACGTTTCTCAAACCAGTCGTAGCTTTTTCTTTCCACGGCATTATCCTCGTTATCCATATGGCTTGTTGCGAATATAACCCTTTATCTAGACTTCAGAAATCCTCATTGCCTTTTAGGTTACGCTTCCATGACGGTTCTTGCCAGTTGAACCTTGTCGTCCAATGTTTGCATCACCGTGTTAGCCGTTACGACTTTGACACCGAGTTGTTCAATCCTTTTCTTTTCTGCAGCATCTGCTTCGTCGATTATGAAGACGTCGATAAAGTCTGCATAAAGTTTTGCGACGGCGTAGGCTGAAACTTCGAGACCTAAGCCTTTCATAAGTTTGTCTGCGGGGCCCTTTAGAGGCGAGCCAGCGACGATGGGACTTACTGCTATTTTTTTTGCATGCGCATGTCTTAGGGCTTCTCTCACCCCTTTCAGGGCGAGGATGGTTCCGATACTGACCAGCGGATTGCTTGGGCAAATTATTATTCGAGCGGCTTTCTCGATGGCTTCGACTACGCCTGGTGCGGGAAGAGCTTTTTCAGCCCCATAATATATTATGCCCAGTACTTCATCCACCGCCTTCCTTTTGATGAGGTACTCCTCAAAATGCAATGTTTTCTCTCTCGTGATGATCCTAGTTTCAAATTTGTCGTCGGTCATGGGCAAGATTGTTGCTTCAAGCCCCAATGCATGTGCTGTTATTGCGGTTACCTTTGACAGTGGCATTCCTTTTTTCAGAAGATGAGACCGAAACAGGTGGGTGGCCAAGTCTCTGTCGCCTATGTTGAACCATGTTTCACAACCAAACTGTTTCAAGGCTTCCAAGCAATTGAAGCTGTCTCCACGTATACCCCAGCCTTTGTTTTCGTCAACTATTCCAGCTAACGTGTAACAGACGATATCCACATCGGGCGATATGTATAAGCCATGGAGTTCGATGTCGTCTCCTGTGTTAACTATGACCGTCAAATCTTTCTGGTTGACAACCTTGGTTAAACCCAAAAGCAGCTTAGCAGCGCCAACCCCACCAGCTAATGCAGTGATCATTAAGCTTCTTTCATTCCACTTCGGAAATAAAAAGGCATCCGCATCCGCGTGGATGCTCGTCTTCCCCAGCGTAATAGCTTACAGTCGGTGTGCCTCGTTTTCTGAAACCCAATACTCAACAGTGTTTCCTTTTTCGTCGATTACATGTTCCTTCTTAAAGATGGCAGCCTCTTTTTTGTATCGCTCCACTGCTTCTTGAAGAACTTGAAAGACTTCAGTGCGGTGTGCGCCTGCGACGGACACGTAGACTAAGTCTTCGCCAACGCCGAATTCGCCGAGCAGGTGATGTATCTGCACGTCTACTATGCCCGGCTTCTTCATAAGCTCGCTGCAGATTCTTGCAAGGGCTTCCTCCGCTTTCTCCTCGTACGCTTCAAGGGTCAACTTCTGCACTTTTCTTCCCTCAGCATTTTCGCCGCGGACGACCCCTATGAACATGGCTATAGCCCCTGCCTTTGCAAAATCGCTGTTTTCTTTAGCGTTCCAAACAGCGTCCATCAGCGTGAAAGTGCCTTTCTCGTGGACACCTGCTTTTTTCGTTGCGTCCCGCCTCCTGAGCTTGCCTTGAAGAAATGGGCGTATTCATAGTTAAAGCTGTTTTGGGCTATCTCTCCGCTATGCCCCTCGTCATTGACGGTGAGTAAGCGTTAAGCTTGATCTTTCTATGCCTTTAAGCTTCAGCTTGCGCTCCGACCGGTTCGGTAGGGGCCTGTATGGTCACGAGCTGCGTTGGCTTCATTAAAAGTTTTGATTTCCTCACGCCAACATGCCGGAGGGGTGCAACCTTTTTTGCTTCGTTGTAGATGTCTGAAGCTATTTTTCCAAGAACCATTTCTTGAACAAACTGGTCAAGTGTTAGCGCTGCAGCTTTTTCATGAACGATTTTTTCCATTATTTTGCGTATGACCTTTTCCTGTGAGGTTTTTATTCTTGAAAGTGTAAGCGCGGTGACGCTTATCCTCATTTTATATGCGTCTTTCGTTGTTATATTAAAAAGGCCATCAACCTTGGTTGTTCTCCTTCTTATTAGGCTGCGAAGGTAGTCACGTCCATATTCATGCCCCTTAAAAATCGTGTGCGCAGTTTTCCCTTCGACAGCGTTAATTTGGAAAAACATTTTCAAGTACTGATGTGAAAAATCGCCTGTAATGTCATATAGCGTAGCTTCAAGAACTCTTCCGATAAGCTGGTTTTCTTCAGCGGCTGGCACCGTACCCAGCTCTATGCTGCCGAAGTATGGCGGTGCAAGCACAGTATACCATGTTTTGCTACGCCATTTGTCCCGTATATGTTTGGTTTTGGATGACAATGGAATCCTCCGAGCGTGCGTTCATCATAGGTAAGGGTATATTAAAAGGTTTACCGTTGCCCCCCAATCTCTTTTATACCGCCCATGTATTTTCTTAGGGGTTCAGGGATGAGGACTGAGCCATTTTCCTGCTGGAAATTCTCCAGTAACGCAACTATGGTTCTCCCCGTTGCTATGGCTGTTGAATTTAATGTATGCACAAAACCCTTCGGCGGCATGCCCTCTTTCTCCCTGTAACGTATATTCAACCGTCTAGCTTGGTAATCTGTACAGTTGCTGCAGGAAACCACTTCGCGGTACGCGTTTTGAGCGGGCATCCATGCTTCTATGTCGTATTTTTTGGCGGCTACAGTGCCGATGTCCCCTGTGCACACGTTGACTACGCGATAGGGCAGCCCAAGCTTCTGTAGGAGCTCCTCAGCGTTTCGGAGAAGCTCTTCATGGATGTTCCATGAATCCTCCGGCTTGCAGAAGACGAACTGTTCAATTTTATTGAACTGATGCGTCCTGAAGATTCCGCGTGTGTCTTTTCCATGCGCGCCTGCCTCTTTTCTGAAGCATGCGCTTACTCCTGCAAGTCGAAGTGGTAGGTCTTCTGCTTTTAAAACTTCATCCATGAACATGGCGGCCATAGGATGCTCTGATGTTGCGATGAGATAGAGGTCTTCTTTCTCGATTTTGTACAAGACATCCTCAAAATCGCTGAGCGCCGTTACGCCTTCGTATGGCTTTCGCCTCATCAAGTACGGCGGCTCTATGAGTTTGTAGCCTTTCCTCGCCAGTTCTTCCATAGCAAAACTCATGAGTGCTAAGTCCAAAAGTACACCTTCACGTTTTAGGAAGAAAAATCTTGACCCTGCGATTTTTCCGGCCCGCTCCACATCCATTATGTCAAGTTGAAGACCTATTTCAATATGGTTTTTAACGGGAAAAGCGAATTCAGGGATACTGCCCCAGGCCTTAACCTGCACGTTGTCGCTTTCGTCTTTTCCAACAGGAACACTCTCGTGGAGAAGATTTGGAAGCTTCATCAAAGCCTCACGGATCCTTTGTTCCTGCCCGCTGACTTCCTGTTCTAGGCGCACGATTTGCTGGTCAACTTCTCGAGCTTTAGCCATCTCTGCTGCCGCGTCCTTTCCCTGTTTTTTAAACGCGGCAACTTTGTTAGTTATCACTTTCCTCTCGTGGCGAAGGTCGTTAAGCTTGGAAAGCATCTGCCGCCACTTCTCATCCAGCTCGATCAAATCCTCAAGCATCTTAACAGTTTCAGGGTTTCCTCTTTTAGCCAAGTTCTCCCTTACAAGTGATGGATTCTCTCGGATCAGTCGAATGTCCAACATTGTATTCACTTGGAGGCTTTTCTGCTTTAATTAACGGTGAGTCCACATTTTTTAATCTTCGCTACCTCCGTTCGAGAGTATGGACGGCGTATGCTTGGTTTGCTTTGGCGAAGGAAGCTTCTCACTGAACATTCTTCCAGTTTAGCTGCTGCACAAGTGCATAAAGCGCATTATGGCGGCGCTTTCATCTTCATTGCCCCTGCCAGTTAGCTTGCGAGGCCATTGCAGAAGCTACTTTTATATGGCTACGGAATCCCGTGCAATTAGCGCTGAACTGCAATATACACTCATGTTTGCTTAAAAACACAAATATCTCTGCGCCGCTTAATTACTATTTCCAAAGCAGAGGCTTGAAGGTGTGCCTGTAAGATGCTTACAAGGCTGAAAAAAAGAGTTCAAGAAGCGCTCGTTTCCGAGGCTTTATTTCTTCATCGCATAGGTTTCACTGCGAACGCGATCAGTCTTATAGGTTTTCTATTGGCGTTGAGTTCTTCAACAATTTACGCTGCAAGATTTCTTTCTTTTACGCGCATGTTTGCCGCTGCCGTTCTGCTTCTTGCCTCCGGCTTTTGCGATGCGCTTGACGGCGTTGTCGCACGTACTTGTGGACAAGCAAGCATTTTCGGAGGGTTTCTGGATTCGCTTTTAGATAGGTATGCGGATGCCTTTGTGTTTTCAGGGATTATTGTTGGTGGACTGTGCAATATCTATGTAGGTTTAGGTGCTCTAGCGGGCTCGCTGCTAGTTAGCTACGCTCGTGCTAGAGCTGAGGCGGCGGGCGTAAAGACGGAGACAATCGGTGTAGCCGAGAGGGCCGAACGCATAATAATCTTGGCAGCTTCAAGTTTAGCCGCTGTTGCTTGGATGCCTGCGTTGAACCTTGGCGTTTTGCTGCTTGCGTTTCTCGCGAACCTTACAGTCTTACAGCGGGGAATACATGTTTACAAATCGCTGAAGGGAAAAAAAGAACAAGTCTGACTGTCTCATCGTCTTCTTGGCCGGGAATGTCTCTCGCTTTCAGCTCTAACTTTAACTATGCCTCTGTGCACGGCGCATGAAATACAGTAATATTTTGTATCTACCCACGAAGCCAGATACGTGCCCTTCTGCCGCAACTCTTTCGCGAGCTGCGGGTCGACGAAGGAGACGCGGCGAGTTGACTTCTTAGCTTTGTCACGGGGCACGAGTTGCCCACAGTTTGCGCATTGCACAAGTCCGCTACTCCCTTTGCTCCCCTTAGACCTTCCACGGCTTTTTCGCTTAAACGGCACTTCCGTTAACCTCTTTCGATGATATCATCAGATAAACAGTTAACTACCTTATATATCTGCTCGTGTTCGCCTGCTTTTTTCAAAGATATTTCCAAGCTGATGTTTTTGATCAATCCACCGTTCAGTCTTGTAATAAGTGAAAGGTTGGCTAACGCTTTACCGCTGTGTTGTCTGCGCGTGCCTGCAGCGCTCGGCCATTCAACTATTGCACTTTTCTGCAGGGCTCATTTAAATGGAAAAAGGCTTCGAGCTTGCCTGTGCGAAACCAGCTTGTTCTGCCTGTCTCAGCCTACGAAGTTTTCATCAAGTGTACCGAGCTTAGTGTTACCATGACTTCTTAAGCAGGTCTTTGAAGCTCTTGTTGAAGGTTGCAGCTATCTGCACACTCGGGGTGGCCCCTATAAATAGGGGGTACATATGGTAACATCGCCTACCAATTTTTTCTCCCTCGTATAGAGGGATACGCGGACATACATGACGGTTTGTAGACCTTAGCCGCGTTAGCGTCGGGCACGTTATCGTGTCCAAGGTGGCATAGTGTTAGTGTTCATGTCCTGGTGTAGCCGTCAAAGGTATTGCATAGAAGTTTTCTCGCTTTGCTTTGTAGTCGATGAAGTAGGCGACTAAGGTCTTTGGGAAAAGGCTTGATTCACATGGCATAGCCTATCTTCAGGGGCCCTTTGTGAGGTGTCAGACCATGGAGCTCTGCAACTTAGTTCATCAACAGGCTTTGAAGCGTCACGGTTTAAAGGGGCTTCTCAGTTTAAGAATGGTTGCGATGTTTGCTTCGGGGGAAATCTTGGGTTTGATTTGGCCAGCTGGCGAAGTCATAAGGGTTGTTACTCCTGGGCCATGTCCTGCCGTCACACAGTTTGTGTGTACTACGATGCCTACAGAAACGGCGCCCTTACGGTATATCCGCCCGAATGAGTGGTCGGCATCTATGATGGCTACGATGTCGCCAAGTCTCAGGTCTTCCAATCCATATTGCTTGACAGTCTTCTCGTCGAAAAGCTGTATGTCGTAGTCTCCGGAATACACGTGGTTTGCTCCAAGCCCTGACCCCATTATCGCCGCTGGGATGATGTGTGTCACGGGGACTTCAAGCATGTTTCCGTCAGCTTCAACTTTTAATGCTTCGAGGAAAGCAGGATCCATATTTAATACTTTAATGTCCTGGTAGCTTGTGAGTTTAAGTCCAACACCAAAAGCCTTTATCAGAATTTTGTCTCCAACCATGAGTTTCTCCATGGTTTCAGGCTGGAAGTCTACGAGCACATGTTCGATTCCTCCATGCTTGCCTGTGACTATTCCTTTAGCGCCTTTTGCGTCTCCGGTTGCAACTGTGGCTTCGTTTCCAATGCAGGAAAGAACATTTAAGGCTGCGTTTGCGCCTTGCCCATACCTTGGGTCGTTTTCCTTGTTTTCTACGCTTACGCCAGGCTCAACGTGGTCTGCTTCCCAACCGCACGCGGGGTCGCCTACCCTGAGGTTGTAGGTTATCCCGCCCACACCAGGCAGAACAAGAGGTGTGCCAGTCGCTGAAATGTCGTAGACGGACCTTCCAATCACGGGGCTCGCAACTTCTCCGACTACCGAAATCCTTACAAGTTTTTGCACGTTTGTTTCCAGCAAGTCTTTATCGGTTCTCCAGGGTTCTTAATAGAACCCAGCGTGGCTGGAGCTAATAAAAACTTCGGCGCTCAGCAATGTATTGTGTCAAGAAGGCGCATGCTGTAGAAACGTATGACTGTGACTGGAGCATGTAAGGTCGTTCTTTGCGTGCGCTTTGAGTCTAGTAACTCTTAAATTCATCGGTTCTCATGTTTGACTTGTAGTCGTACCCTCTAAGGTTGAGCGTGGTCTTCACAATGTCTGAGCTGGGTTTGAGAACACGGATGCTAGTGAAGGATGTTATGAGCAGTCCTGTGGTTACCACACGAGAGGATTCCACTTCGGATCATGTGGCGCGTTTGATGGAGGAAAACGACCTTGGCTGTGTCATAGTTACGAATGAGGCGGGAAAGCCGATTGGTATAATCACCGAGAGAGATTTGGTTATACGTGTCCTCGCGAAGAACATGAAGCCTGACCTTGTGCATGCTAAGGAGATAATGACTTCGCCGCTTATCACAATTGAGCCCGATGCAACGATAAGCGATGCTGCGCGGCGAATGAGCCGTCTCGATGTGCGAAGGCTCGGCGTAGTTTACAAGGGTGAACTTGTTGGGATAATATCAAGCAAGGACATTCTTGGGGTGATGCCTGAGCTTATAGAGATAATCCAGGAAAAAAGCAGAATTGAAAGTGAAGCTTCTGAACCTGAAGAGGGCGTGGAAAGCGAGGAAGCTCCTCTTTCAGGCTACTGCGACCGTTGCGGCGTTTATTCTGATGACCTGCGCGATGTTGGCGGTCAATATCTTTGCGAGGACTGCCGAGCGGACATGGAAGAATCCTGACGTGCCATGCGATCTATTCTCGTACTGCGCAGTATATTCTTTCAATGTTAAGCCGCGGTAAAAGCAAAATAGCTTGTTCTACTCTTTAATTGCTTATTCAGGCGTGTGTAAAGATATGCTTGTGGACGCCGTGTTGACGAATGCCCGTGCCTTCTTTCATGGCTCACTTGTGGAGTGTTGCTTGGCGGTTAATGATGGGTGCATCTTCAAGATTGGAAAAGCGCCGAACATGCCTAAGGCCGACGAACACTTTGACGTCGCAGGAAATCTTGTTCTTCCAGGCATGATAGACGCGCATGTTCATTTAAGGGATGAGGGTAAAGCCTACAAAGAAGACTTCTACACGGGGACAGCTGCAGCAGTGGCTGGCGGCGTGACGACGGTTCTTGACATGCCGAATAATGAACCTGTCACGATGAGCGCTGAAGCGTTGAAGCAACGGATAAGCCTTGCCGAACGAAAAGTCGTCGCAAACGTTGGTTTCTATTCCGAGTTCCCTGAAACGCTTGAGGAGATAGATGAAATTGTCGGTTGCGGCGCAGTAGGCTTCAAGCTTTTCATGGGGCATCAAACAGGCGGGTTGAACGTAGATGATGATAAGGCAATAGCCAAGGCTTTTGAACAGGTTAAACGCCACCACATACCCGTGGCTGCCCATGCAGAAGACCAGCAAACCGTAAAAACGGCGCAGGAAAGGCTGAAGCATGCTGGACGGCATGATATTGACGCGTTTCTAGAGGCGCATGCTGAAAGTGCCGAGCTCTTGGCGGTGCAACGCTTACTGAAGGTCAATGCTGACATAAACACCCGCTTGCATTTGTGTCACATTACAACCCGCGGAAGCTTAGCAGTTCTGGTGGATGCGAAAAATTCTGGAATGCCTTTATCCTGTGAGGTCACACCCCAGCATTTACTGTTTTCCATAACGGACTATGCAAACTTGGGAAACATGCTTGTTATGGTTCCGCCACCTCGTAGTAAACGCGACATAGACGCACTTTGGGAAGGCGTCGTGCGAGGATGGGTTGACCTGATGGTGACGGATCATGCACCGCACATTTTAAGTGAAAAGAACGCTTCCAGCGTCTGGGAGGTTAAAGTAGGGATTCCCGGGCTTGAAACGCTTCTTCCGCTGGCACTTACGTTTGTGAAGAATGGTCGCTTATCGCTGCAGCGTGTTGTGAAATTGCTGTGCGAAAAGCCTGCAGATATTTTCGGACTTAAGGATCGTGGCATGCTGGAACAGGGAAAAAAAGCCGACATAGTCGTCGTGGACTTCAACCGAAAATTCAAGGTGGACGCTTCAAAATTTCATTCAAAAGCGAAGTACTCTCCTTTTAACGGGTGGACGTTGCAGGGTAAACCTGTCAAAACCTTCGTGAACGGCCAACTAGCCATGGAAGAAGATGAAATCTTGCTGAAGCCTGGCTTTGGCTGCGTAATCCGAGGCTGTTCTGCGTGAGGTTTGTCGCTGACGGGATGCTTGGAAAGCTGGCTCGTTGGCTTCGTCTGCTAGGGCATGACGTGGAGTACTACAACAGCCTCACGGATTCTGAGCTTGAACATATTGCTGAAGAATCGAGACGCATCTTGTTGACGCGTGATTTGGAGCTTTATCAGCATGCTTCGTCAAGGGGAATACAAGTGTTTTACCTTGAAGGCCAAAGTGAACCTGCACGGTTGGCCGAGCTTGCAAAACGCTTCGGTATCTCGCTCACGATTGACCTCAACAATTCCCGTTGCCCTAAATGTAACGCACGTATAAAGGAGGTTCCGAAGGAAACCGTAAGGGGTAAAGTTAAACCGAACACTCTTGAGCATTACGATGCTTTTTGGGTTTGCCGTCGATGCGGACAAGTGTACTGGCAAGGTGCACACTGGAAGAAAATACGCAGTGTTCTTGAAGCTGCAAAAGAAAAAGTGAAAGGCGCAGCTTAGGCTTCGCCCATTAGCCACTTCAACGGTATGTCCTGGTAGGTTCCATCAGGCAGTGTTCTTCTAATGGTCATCGGCAGGATGCCGCTTTCCAGCTCTTTGAGGGCTATGTCAATGGGGCTTGAATCGCTTTCGGTTACCTCTACTAGTATCGGCGCGCCCATGGAGATCTGCAGGGCTCTGGCCCCGACTATTCTGGCTTTTTCAAACCTGGTCAGTTTTGGCGGACCCACGACTATTTTTCTTTCAGACGTGGTCTAGTACTCCCCCATTCCTGGGTATCCGCCCCCAGGGGCTTCTCCTGGCGGTGTTGGGGGAGGCTTCATTTTTCCAGCAGCGATAACGTCGTCAATCTTCAAGATCATCGATGCGGCTTCGCTTGCTGATTTTATCATTTGCTTCTTGACGGTTATCGGTTCAAAGACGCCAACCTCCGCCATGTCTCTTACTTTTCCTTCGAGAACTTCGATTCCAGCCCATTTTTCGCCTTTCTCGTGTCTGGCGCGTAGTTCCATCAACACGTCAATCGGGTCTAATCCAGCGTTTTCCGTCAGCGTCAGCGGTATTACTTCCAGCGCATCCGCAAAAGCTTCAGCGGCAAGTTGTTCTCTTCCAGGCAGGGACCCAGCGAATTTCCTAAGCGCCTTTGAAAGTTCAAGTTCAGGTGCTCCGCCTCCTGCCACAACTTTTGGCTCTTCAAGTATGTCCTTTATTACGCATAGCGCGTCGTGAACTGAGCGTTCTGCTTCCGCCGTAAACCTCTGTGTTCCCCCTCTAATCAGGATAGTGACGGCTCGAGGATGTTTGCATCCTTCTATGAAGGTCATTTTGTCGTCGCCGATCTTGCGTTCTTCAACTAGTTCTGCGTAGCCCAGGTCTGCCGCGGTTAAATCTTCAAGCTTCGTGATTATTCTCCCGCCAGTGGCCTTTGCCAGCTTCTCCATGTCTGATTTTTTGGCTCTTCTCACTGCAAGTATTCCTTTCCGCGCGAGGAAGTGTTGTACGATGTCGTCGATTCCTTTTTGGCATATGACGACGTTGGCGTTAGCTTTCACGATTTTTTCAACCATGTCTTTTAGGAGAACTTCCTCCTGTTTCAGGAAAGCTTCCATCTGCTCTGGGCTTTCAATGTTGATTTTCGCGTCAAACTCTGTCTTTTCGATCTCGAGCGACGTATCTAACAGTGCGATTCTGGCTTTCTCCACGCGTTTCGGCATACCTGAATGAACAACTTCCTTGTCCAGCACTATGCCCTTTATGAGCGTCGTGTCGCGTATGGACTCGCCATTTTTCTTTTCAACCTTGACGTCGTCGACATCTACCTTGTAAGCGTTTCCCTGCTTCTCAGCAACTGCAAGCATAGCGTTTACAGCCAAATCAGCCAAGTATTCACGGTGGTCTGCAACTAGTTTGCTGGCCATAGAAGTGATGGCTGCTTTCTTCAAGTAGTCTGTTTTTTCCGCGTCAACGGTTTGAGCGATTTTATCCAGTGTTTCCAAGGCTTTTTCAGCTGCCTTCTTGTAACCGTCGATGATCACTGTTGGGTGCACATTCTTTGATATGAGTTCTTCAGCCTTGTTGAGCAGTTCGCCGGCGATGATAACTGCTGAGGTAGTGCCGTCGCCTGCTTCATTGTCCTGCGTCTTGGCAACTTCAACTAGCATTTTCGCGGCTGGATGCTGGATATCCATCTCGTCAAGGATTGTTCGCCCATCACTAGTTATGGTTACGTCGCCGAAGCTGTCGACAAGCATCTTGTCCATGCCTTTTGGTCCAAGAGCGCTTTTCACGCTTTCAGCCACAATCTTGGCGGCCATAATGTTTGCGTGCTGCGCTTCTCTTCCGCGCGAGCGGCTTGAGCCTTCCTTCAGTATGAGAACTGGTACTCCACCAGCTTGCACATTTGACAAATCGTGCTACCTCCTTTAGCGCGAACAAGAACAAAACACATTTGCCATATAAGTTTTTCTAAACTTGAGGGCTTTCTGCTTAAATCTGACCAAAGTTTTTTGAGAGCGCTGCATTTATGTGTCAACACTAACAACTTCTCGGGTCTTTTTCTTTCATCAGAGTTTTTGAGGGTTTTGCTTGGTGACCAGCGCGTGTTCTTCGCGGTATGACGTGAAATACGCGGTTTGGTTGATATTCCTTTTTTACTTGGCGGCGCAGTGAAATTTGACACATGTTTGCATGAAGGCGATTGGCATGGCTCTGCTTGAAAATGCATAATTACGTGTTTGGAATTACGTGTTTGGATTGGTGCCGCCTTCAGAGTTACATTGTGCCCTTTAAGCTTTTCACGGTTAGGTTCTAGTAGACGGAAACTTTAGCGACGCCTTTTATTTCGAGCAGTTTCGGAATGGTTTCTCCAGGGATTTTTCTTTCAACTATGAGTGTAAGCTTTGGTTCAGGTGACAATTCTGGGTCGTCTACAATTGCTTGCCTAATGCTTAACCCAGCGTTTGCGAGTACCGTTGCTGACTTAGCTAAGATGCCTGGTATCTTTGCGTCTTCAGGTGTTATTTCCACTACGCCGAGATTCAGGTGTTTGGCGATTTTTTGAAGCGAGTGCCCTGCAGGTCGCAGTTCTTCGAATAACAGTTTGAGCTCCTTGTTGGCGTTGATTGTTTTTATCGTTTCAGTTACGGTTCGTCTGTCAACGCCTGCAACCCTTGCGATGCGGATAGGCGGGATGTCTATTTGGTTGAGGTAGACTTTGTTGTTTTTGACGCTTAAACCGTTTTCCACGAGTACTCGTGCCACTTTTAGTCGTTCAGGGTATTCTTCCAGGTGCTTTTTGATGTTGCTCCACATGTTTTCACCCTCAATGTACATTTATGTACAGTAACGTATAAATATGTTCCTGTATTCATTTCTACAACAAAAATGTACGAAAATCACTCGTTGAACCCGCGCAAAAGGTGTTAAACATGGCAACAGTATCCAAGAAAGAATATTATGTCACTCTAGACCCAGATGAAATGCCTACATCGTGGTACAACATACAAGCCGATTTCCCTGAGCCGGCGCCTCCACCGCTTGATCCTTCAACCAAAAAACCGATAAACCCTGCGCTTCTGGAGCGAATATTCGCCAAAGAGCTTATTGCACAGGAAGTTTCGACTGAACGTTACATTAGGATCCCCGACGAAGTCTACGACGCTTACCTGCGCCTTCCACGGCCAACACCGCTTTACAGGGCGCGACGGCTTGAAAAATACCTGAAAACGCCGGCAGAAATATACCTTAAATGCGAAAACTTCAGTCCTGCAGGAAGTCACAAAACTAACACGGCTATCGCGCAGGCATACTACAACAAGAAACAGGGCATAAAGCGTTTAGTCACGGAAACAGGCGCCGGGCAATGGGGGACTGCGTTGGCCTTCGCAACGAAGCTTTACGGTTTGAAATGTCGAATCTACATGGTTCGTGCAAGCTACTATCAGAAGCCTGGAAGGCGGATCGTTGCTGAACTTTATGGTGCAGAAATGTTTCCGTCGCCGAGCGACCAGACTGAGTTTGGGAGAAAACTCCTAAAAGAAAACCCAAACCACAACGGCTCGCTGGGCATAGCCATAAGCGAAGCGATCGAGGACACGTTACGTGACGAGAACACGCGGTACTCGTTGGGTTCAGTGCTTAACCACGTACTGCTGCATCAGACAATCATAGGTTTAGAAGCGAAGAAACAGTTTGAAAAGATCGGTGTGAAGCCAGACGTTATATGCGGATGCATCGGAGGCGGCTCAAACTATGCAGGCTTTGCTTTCCCGTTCATGACGGACAAACTGAAAGGCAAAGATGACACGGAGTTTGTGGCGTGCGAGTCGAAGGCCGTACCGCACACAACTCGCGGCGTCTACACATACGACTTCGGCGACACGGCAAAAACAACGCCTCTACTGAAAATGCTCACTCTTGGACATGCCTATGCCTGCCCGCCAATTCATGCTGGAGGTCTAAGATATCATGGCATGGCACCGTTGATTTCATACCTGATCAAAAGGGGATACATGCGATCCGTGGCTTACGGCCAAACCGAAGTCTTCGAAGCTGCAAGGATGCTGGCGCAAACCGAAGGCTTCATAGCTGCGCCTGAGACAGCGCACAGTCTCAGATTCGTGGTTGAAGAGGCGTTGCGATGCAAGGAAACAGGTGAAAAGAAGGTTATTGCGATGAATTACAGCGGGCATGGATTCTTAGACCTCTCTGCCTATGAGCAGTTTCTAAGCGGCAAACTCGTTGATTACACGCCTGAGAAAATCGAAGTTCCTACAATTGTGCCGTAGCATACACGGATGTCCTCTCTTTCCGTCATATTTTTTATTTTTCGGCTTGATTTTGCGTCCCCGCGCATTTAGGCTCTGCCGACGCAGATGTTCTCGCGGTTCGTAATGCTGCATAATTTGGTGTTTGTGGAGCTGAACGCGGCTTGGACTGAAACGCTATTCGTGTGTCTGTCTGTTTCTTGTTTTTAGGTTTCAAAGGCTTATTACATAGTTTCTTTTCTTCTTTTTATGCGCTTGAAGGCGGTGGGTGGTATGCTCAGTGAGAATTCGCTTTTGTCCATGGGAATCTTGCTAATCTTCTTTGGGGTATGCTTAATTCTCTTTGCCGTTGTAATGAGCTTATTTCGGCGCGGTGCGCGTGGCACGCTTAAGGCGGGGGCCGGAGTGATAATAGGTCCAATCCCGATAGTTTTAGGTTCAGATAAGCGTTTGCTTCGGTATATGCTGTTGCTTTCAATAGTCTTAACTGCGCTAGCTATAGTTCTAACTGTTCTCAGCTATGTTCTAACACGGTGAGTTTGAATGTGTGCAAGTTTAAAATCATCAGTTGCCTCTGATGTTGAGTTTGAGAACAACTTTAATGACGGTAGGATTCTTCTGCTCGTTCTGTTTCTTGGGTTCGTACTGATAATAGCGGGCATAGCCCTATTTGTTGTTGCCGCACTAGTTAAGGGCGGCTCTGGCTCATCAGGTTTTGGTGCAGTAATTCTTATTGGTCCTTTCCCGCTGATAGTAGGTGCTGGCTCAGACGTTTCCTGGTTGATGCTTCTCGTAGTGGTTCTGTGCATCTTAAACGTCGTGTTGTTTCTTTTGGCAAGAAGGAAAAAGGCGGCTCCAGCTTAGCTTCTCTGTTTCTGCCTTTCTTCTTTACTGTAGTACGCGTAAAGGAAGATCAGCGCAAGTGCTATAAAGGTAGCTGTCATCAGGACATACTGGAGTGTTTGGAAGTATGTGGGCAAATCCATCGTGGTTATGCCTCTCCGTGGGTATTGTGTTACCGACTAAGTATTTAAGGAGTAGGTTTCTTCCACTCATTCATAAGAGTCTCGTACAACTCGTCGTTTTCTTCTATGTTTTCGTACCATGAAAGGTTTCGTGCAATTTTCTGAGCGATTAGATGGTAGCACAAGTGAACTTTCCTGTCGAGAACGCGGAAGTAGAAGTCGTCGCATGTGCAGAATTCGGCTTCAGGCATTATCAAGTAGTCTCGTTCTCGGCCTACGACGACCCATGCGGTTCTTCCTGAGGGTTTGAAAACGTATTTCTTGACGCGGTTTTCTTTCAGGGCTTCCAACGCTTTAGTGAACCTTACGCCGAATAGGTCGTAGAGTTCAGTCAGGTTTTTGCCTGAAAGTTTTCCTTCAGCTTTTGCTTCTCGGCACACTCGGTTGAGTATTTCTATTTCTGAGTAGTCATCCATGAGTGAACCGTGCTTTTAGTAGCTTAACTGTTATTACTAAAAAACAGGCTGAGCGTCAGGGTTTACTCGATGTTTATGGGTTCGCCTTTTGGCTTCCTTTCCGGCTCAGCCTTGGGGAGTACAACTTCCAAAACGCCATTCTTGTACGAAGATTTTGCCTCTCTAACTTTGACTTTAACGGGCAACTGTACTTCCTTGTAGTATTTGACTTGTTCAGTGTCGACGGATATCGTTAGGGAATCCTCAGTTCCATGCAGTTTGATGTCGTTTTTTTCTACGCCTGGGAGTTCTGCGACAACCCTGATTTCGCCGTCAGTGTTCACTACGTCAACAAGTGGTTCGCGTTCTTCCTTGACTTGTGGTCCTTTAAGTCCTTTCTTGATGTTGCCGAACTCACGGATTTCGGGTTTTCCGTCTGGTCCTATCTTGATGCTATAGCCATAGACGAATGGGCCCCACTCTTTCACTGTGCTTCCATCAGGCAGTCTGCGTTCTCTTACGTAGTCTTTCGGAACCCGCGCCGTAAAGTCTCTGAATTCTTCCTCCATCATCTTCTCAAGCTCGCGGAACATCCTGTCCATGTCGCCAAAGAACATGTCCATGTTAAAGGGGTATCTTCTCCGCCTGAACCATTCTGGGAAATCATCGTCGATTGACATTCCTACTTCACCTGTATAATGAATGGATTGAACGCTTGTATAAGGCTTATGCTATGTTCAGCTGAGACGCCGCATTTGGCTGAGGGTTCCAAGGTAAGTGCCGTCGAGCAGGAAGACTTCAGCCGTTTCCAAGTCGACTGCGCTGGAACGTAGGGCAGGTCCTATGAGTGTATTGCCCTTCCTCTTTGAATCGGCCGGTTCGTTTATGGGTCTTCCACCGAGCAAATCGTTGAAAGAAGGCATAATTATCAACCGTGTAGTTTTAGGCTTGAAGCCGCAGTGTTTTTCTAAATCTTCTGGCAAGTTGCTCTTGGGCTTTGCTTCATGCCTGCGGAGGAGTATACCTGCAAGCGTTGCGGCGTCTATTCTTGCGTTGACCCAGACTTGGCTTGTTGCTTTGAATCCTGCAGGGTCTCTGAATGTTACAACCGGATGTAGGTGTCCCATCACCAGCGTTCGGCACTTTAAAAGCGTAGGGGCAGGCCATTTGTGTCCGTGGAAGAGGCCAACATCATCTATTATGATTCCAGTTGCTGGTTGCAGTTTCACGTTTTCAGGCAATAGAGGTTCAAGGTTTGCGTCATGATTGCCGCGAACTACGATTATTTCCTGCACGTGTTTCAGAGCTTCAGAGAAAAAGTCAGGTATGTCGCGCCATTCACCCGCGTCAGCGGTGACAACAGAGTATTTAACGTCGCCTAATACTACGAGTCTGTCCGGAGTGTGTCTCCGCAGTAACGCGTTAAGCCTGTGCTGAAGCTTTAAGGTTTGGTTTGGAACATGTATTCCCTTCTCCTGAAGAGCCATTTCCCATCCAATGTGTAGGTCAGCGGTGACAAGGGTTTTTGCGTTGACGCTTCTTATGAGCAGCGCTGGATGCGGCGGTAGGAAGCTTATCATGGCTTCACGTTTTAAGCTTTTCAAGGATGGTGCTGTGGATCTTTCGGTTTCCAGCGGCTATGAACTTGACAGTTTGCTTTGGGTCCAACACGGTGTCCAGCGCCTCACCTTCCGGCGTGGTTAGGACGCCTCCCGCCTCCATAAGGATTAGGAAGCCTGCGGCAACGTCTGTCGTTCGAAGTTTTCCACGTATGTCTACGAAAGCGTCAGTTTTGCCGTCAGCCACGTAGCAGAGTTCAAGGGCGTTGGCGCCGAAATGGCGAATATGCTTTGTTTCAGCGATTAAACTGTTAAGTTTAGGCGCGAGTTCTTTCACCTTGTAAGTATTCAAGTCTAAGCCTACTACAGCTTCTGCCAACATCGTTGTCTGCGAGGGGGATATGCCCTCTCCGTTTCTGAACGCGCCTTCCCCTTTTTTAGCTGTGTACATGACGTGGTGCACCAAGTCCGCCACGAGAGCTGCATACACTGTCGAGAGCCGCTGTCCCGAAGACACAGCGATCGACGTTGCATAGAAAGGCAAGCCGTGCATGAAGTTAGTAGTTCCATCCACGGGATCAATTGTGACGTGCACCTGACCGGGAGCGTTGCCAAATTCTTTAACACCTGAGTCTTCGCTTACCAGCGTGAATGAAACGCCGTGTGAAAGAAACGTTTGAATTATAGCTTTCTCCGCTGCCAAATCAACAAGCTTGATCGGGTCGCCTCCAGCGCCGACTCCTAAATTCGGCTGAGGCGCAGACACAGCCTTCAGATATGGCTTAACACTTTTCTCCACGTTATCGCTACACTCCGTCAAAACTTTGAGCCAGTTTACGTTATAACCCAACTTATCCATCCCTTCAACAGATGATAATAATCCATCGGAACTCATAAAGTCTTCACCCGCAACCACCGACCAGCATCCAACAAAAACGGTCACGACATGAACTGCCTCCGTAAACGCAGCTCAAGAGCCGTTCTTAAACCGTCCTAAATCCGAAGAACACCCGCCCACCTGACACGTTAATGTATTCCGCAGTCTTTATCACACACTTAAAATGAACAGGTCAAAAATAGATACTACTAAGCAAGGAAAATGCATAAACCTTTAAATTCTCACTTGGTGCCGGGGGCGGGATTCTCGCTTTGTTCTTGTGTTTCGAGCCCGCGACTTCTGGGTTAGGGCGCTTGCCCCTTTGACTCTCCAGATTATGAGTCTGGCGCCCTGGCCAGGCTAGGCTACCCCGGCTATTTTGCCTGGTCCGGCCATTTTAAAGTTTTACTTGTTGTTTATTTACGTTTTCTGAGCTTGCGTTGTGGTTGTATTAGCTTGTTGCATTTTCAAAGCCTGCGTCTACTAGTTCTGTTGCTTCCGCTGGTATGGGTAGTGGCGTTGTGGCTGCGTTTGGTTGGTTGGCTTTGTGTGTTGTCCAGTAGGCTGGAGATGTTACGGGTGTTATGTTTATGGAGCAGTTGTTTAGCTGTATTTTTCATTTGCAGGCTTCGAAGGTAAAGGCAGGGTGGATTAAGGCTATACGAGTGGACAAAGGTGAAACTGTGGGGCTGTGGTGGCGATGAAGCTTTGGCTTGCTGAAAATCGTGAATGGATTAGGATTAGTGAGAGAATATTGGAGCTTATGGAGATGGTTTAGTTGCCTGACTGGCAAAAAGAAGCTGCTATTCTGCGCTGGGCTCTTCTCTTGAAGGATGCACGCAGAGAAGAAAAGCAGCAAGCATACTTTTTACCCTAAACCGCTTTATAATTATCGACAAGCACCGCAATCCCATCAACGAAACCCTCGCCGACAAAGTTGAACGCATACTCGAATTCTGGAAAGAAAAAACCAAAAACTACGAAAAAATCTACAATGAAGCCGCCGAAATCTACCAGCAGTACCAGCAACTTCAAACTCGCCAAAAACAACTCGCCTTCACAGACCTGCAATACGCCATGCTCTTAACTCTGGAAGAAGCACTGCCGCCAACCGCAAACCCCACACAAGATGTAAGGGAGCTCACCGCGCTGCTGCAGCCTCTCATGTTCAAAGGCTGGCAGACCCAGCCAACGACAAGAAAAGCCGTAGAGCGCGAAACCCGCAAATATCTGAGAAAATACGTCACGCAGCACGGCTTAACGCTGCAGCAGCTGGATCAACTGCATCAGAAAATAATGGAAAAGGTGAAAACCTATGGATAACCCGCCGGAACACACTGTAATCTACCGCGACGTAAAGCACTCGAGGCTTGAGTATAAAACAGGTACTCTGCAGTTAATATTGCCAAAAGGATGCAGTAATCCGGAGCAAATTCTCCAAAAATACCAGAAATGGATACGACGCAAGCAGAAAGCTATAAACCAGGCGTTACAGGAAGCTGAAACTAAAACAGTAATTCACGACAGAACAGGAGAGCAACTGAAAGCCCTTGTTGGCACGCTTGTTCAAACATGCCAAAAAGAACTTAATACTAAAGTCTTCTACCGTAGAATGAAAACAAAATGGGCAAGCCGCAGCAATAACAGCAACCTTACCATCAACACCATAACAAAACACCTGCTCGAAAATTAATCGAATACATCGTCTACCGCGAAACAGCTCACGCCATATAAGAAAGAAAACCTTGCCAAAAATTCTGGAACATCATAAACGAAAAATTCCCAGACTGCAAAAACAAAAAGAAAGACCTTAACTTACTGGTTTCTAGTTCAACAAGAAATGAACCAGTCTCTAATCTTCTAACCGAAAAACAAAACCAACCCTCACTTTTTAACAGCAAAACAAACAACTACGAACAAAATCCTGCTCGAACTTGCGCTGAAACATAAGACATAGAACATTTCTCCACAAGTTTTAATAGAACGCGCAGTTCAAACCAGAAGCGGCGGTAAACTTGAAAACCCTAAAAACAATCGCTACACTCGCACTTCTCACCGCCATACTAGCCACTTCAATGCTCGTCGCCACCGCCAACGCAATAACAGGCAACCCTATACCGGACGGAAACAAGCATCCGTACGTCTGCCTCGTAGTCGCCTACGACGAAAACAAACAGCCACTATGGCGTGGCTCCGGGTCGCTCATCTCCCCAACAGTGGTGCTAACCGCAGGGCACGTAACTGACGGCGCAGCCTACGCGGCCATATGGCTCGACGAAAAAATCGCCTACGACCCAGACAAGGGATACCCCACATACAGCAACGCCCCAGCCACAGGAAAACCCATTACACACCCAGATTTCGGATACTACGTTGACAGCAACGGGCTCGTCGGCTTCATAACAAACGACATAGGCGTAATCCTCCTCAAAAAACCCGTCAAACTAAGCCAATACGGTAAGCTCCCAAGCCTCGGCTTAGTTGACACATTAAGCGTTGGCACCACCGTAACCTTCGTCGGCTACGGAGTGCAATACCAGGAAACCCCGAAAATCGGCGGGCCATACGACGCTTGGAGAGGCGAGCGCGCACGTTTCTACACCACTGCAAACCTACTCTCAACCGATTACGCCATAAGCAGCACATTCATAAAATGCAGCTCTAACCCGGCGCAGGACAAAGGCGGCACAGCCTTCGGCGACTCAGGCGGCCCAGTCCTCTTAGGCGACACCAACACGATCATAGCAGTAACGTCTTTTGGGGCAAATGCGAACTGCGCAGGCGTAGGCTACTACGCTAGAGTCGACACGCCAGACGTACTAAACTGGATAAACGGATTCCTAAATAGCCACTAAAAAATCCTTCCCCTTCTTTTTCAAACAATCCCAGTAGACACCAACAAAATTTGGGAAATGAATGCGCGCGCAGGTGGAGACAGCCACATCGCCAAGAAAATCATCTTCTGCTTCAACTACGAAACAGGCTCAGTAGCTCCAATCTTCAGCACAAGCCACCTTGAACACTTCCTAAACATAATCCAAGAAACACCAGGGCTTCCCATACACTATGACGCACTAAGCCTCGGCGAAAAATACGAAACCCTCACAGAAGAACTCCTAAAAGCAAAAGAAAGCTCACAGGTAACTAAACCATGGGAAATAACCTACTTCTG
>Ga0078972_1004295_pt1 | contig 39637 bp, 32 predicted proteins | sample YelNatPaOPGAMG01_FD_67568 | JGI IMG/M metagenome (GOLD analysis project Ga0078972, IMG submission 67568) | Hot spring thermophilic microbial communities from Obsidian Pool, Yellowstone National Park, USA - OP-RAMG-01 (SPADES assembly) (version 2) | ecosystem: Environmental > Aquatic > Thermal...
AGAGAATAAAAATCTTTGTTTATTAAAGAGGTGCAAAAAACTTCCTTATTTTAAAAGAAAAAAATAGATGACTTGTGGGTAATGGACAGCTTTTAAAAAGAGGGGAATTAAAAAAATTTTTTCGTTTTTATTTCTCCCTTTTCAAAATGGAGATTAAGAGGGATTTTCAATTTTTATTATTACCTCCCATAACTGAGGCATTGCATTTCTTATCTTTAATTTTAACCCGTGGCTGGTTTTTGAATAAAATCAGGTCGTTTAAGGACTATATTCTTGAACCCTGTTATTAAAGTTCAAGCGGGGAGTTCAAGCGCATTGGCTTCCGCGTCAGCCGAGTGCTCGGCTTTGTTTTTGTGCCACCAAAAATCCAACCCATGTTAATAGCAAGTTCAGGCATTTTCTGATTTTAATGAAAAAATTGCTCTGGCACCAGCCATGTTTTTATCCCCGGTTGCTTATTAGTATTTAGTATATAGAAATCACAAAAAAAAATTGAATGTGCTTCATAACACGGGCTAACTTATGGGTGATGGTTAGTTTCAAAAGGGAGAAATTAAAAAAATGAAAAAACTACTCTGGTACCAGTTATGTTTTTATCCCCGGTTGCTTATTAGTGCATAGAAATTACAAAAAAATTGAATGTATTGCCTCCCATAATCTAACTTATGAATAATGGTAATTTTTAAATGGTAGGTTTTTTAATTTTTTGTACATTTTCTGCTATCACCTATGATTAAAATATTATTTTTACTTTTTCTGGCAACAGCAGGTATTTATTTCCGAAAGCAAATAAAAAACATTATTCATAATTGTTTCATCTATAGTAACTATAAAATATGTCCAAGGAATCATAGAAAGCCCAAGTGCTTCATAAAGAAAAATATTTTTAGTCAAATAAAAAAATAATAATAATCCTGGGAATCCAATACTTAATATCTCGCCATAAAATTGATTGGTTTGGATATTATTTTTAATATTAAAAAAATCTGGTGCTATTGAAAATTTTTCTATGCCTTCTTTGCTATCAAGTGTAAATTCTTCATTGCCACATAAATTTTTAAAATAAATACCACCAAAAAAATCCTTTTTTGGAAAATAAAAACCATTGCACATATTATTTCTATTTACTTCCACCAGACATTGACAATTGTAATTATATCTGTATATGCTTTCAAACAAATCATTTTTTGATTCCTGTTGCATCCAAACAGAAAATGGCATCATAACAAAACCTACTATCATCCCTATTAAACCACCTGTAATAATAGCATTTCTTTCATCATTACTTAATTTAGGATCAGGTGATAAGCCTGCACTAAGCATTGTCACGAACCCCCCTATCATTAAAATCATTCCACCTATCCTTAAAGCGTAACTAAAAGTTTCTTTAGATTCATATGATTCATATTTTTCTTTACTGTCAGGGAAAGTAATAAAAAAATTTTTTAATTCCCTATTGCTTGTTAAATCCCTCCCAAATGCCATCAATATTGAATTATTATATTCTGGTTTTATTTGTTCCTCACATAATTTTATTTGTTTTTTTTGATAAATTGTAACACAACTAGTATTAAGTAATAAAATAAAAACTAAAAATAAACTAATGTATTTTTTTCCCTCTTTATTCAAATTGTCCCCCATTTTAAAATAAAATATCTGCTTTTGAATACGGACAAATATTAAAAAAGGCACAATAAGAGCAAACAAAAGAACTTGGTGTTGCTTCAAAGTTTTCTTTTTCAATATTTTCAGCCACTTCAAAAATTTTTTCTTTATAATTATCTATAAATCTGTTTTGAAATTTTTTTGTTATTAAAACACAGTTTTCTACGAAATAAATGCCAACTTCAAAATTATTCGTATTAAAAATTTCCCTGTATGCAAGGGAATACAATTTTAACTGCCTTGAAATACTGTCTGATTTTAATTTTTCCTTTAATTGTTCTATATTTTTATCTTCCACATCCGATGTTTTATAATCAATAATGATTGCTTTACCATCAACCATATCAACCCTGTCCCACCTACCTCGTATAACTAATTTTTCAGATAGTTTAAATTCAAAGTCCTTTTCAATGTAAACAGGAACTATGTTATTTTCTGATTCTTTTTTAAAAAATTTTTCTATGGCATTTAAGCCAGTTTCAAAACGTCTTTTTTCATGTTCCTGAGATATAAATCCGTATGGCTTCCACATTGATTTAAAAATAAGTTTTAAATCATCAATTTTTAAATCCTTTTTTTCCTGTTTTGCCTTATAAAATTCCGCAACGACTTTGTGAATTGCCTGCCCATACATAACTGCTGGGTCATCTTTTATTGGTATTTTTAAAATATGAATTAATTTGTATTTAAAAGGGCAGGTTAAATAATCATCTATCTGATAATTTGACAATTTTATTACTTTTTCCTTTTTCGCTATTTTAATTTCCCCAATTGTTGTTTGTTTTTCAAAATATTTAAATTTTTCTACTTTTGCTTCTTCTATTTCCTCAAATGGCTCTGGCTTTTTTATTCCTATTTCTTCCAAAAACATACTTATTTTTCTCTCGCTTTTCCCTTCATATTTTTGCGAAGCGGTTAAAAACAATGCATCCTTTGCCCTTGTCATTGCCACATAAAAAAGTCGCCTTTCTTCTTCTTTAAAATATGTTTCCTCATCAATTATGTCTTTAATTAATTTTTCTGGAAGTGGTAATGGAAAATCTCCACGACGTCTTACCGGAAATTTATCCTGAACCAATGCCACCATAAAAACAACCTTGAATTCTAATCCTTTTGCTTTATGCACTGTTAATACCTGAACGCTGTCTTCCTCTATGTCCTCTAAAATATCTTCCTGCGGATTATCACCAGCCATTTGTCTTAATTCAATGTATTTTACAAAATTTGGTAAAGTATCATATTCTTCTGAAATGGAAAACTGTTTTAGAATTTCAAAAAACTTTGATATATTTGCAATTTTTACCTGTGATTCTATATCCTGTTTTTTTAACAGGTCATCAAAAATTTTTCTTGTTTTTAAAAAATCATATAAAATTTCCCCTGCATTCCACTTTTGCTTTATCTTTTCAACATAAAAGTCAATATCATTTAACAACTTTTCTATTTTTTTAATCTCTTCAGGTTCAATTTCAAGTTCGGGATAATCATTTATTTTTTTCATCATATCGTAAATTGTCATTGAAAAGTCCTTTGCCCTATTCCCTATTTTTGACATCGTGTATGGACCTATATTGTAAAACTCAGAAATTGCAACATCAAAAATTGGATTAAACTCATAAGGCGTATTTAACATCTTGCAAAAGTTTATCAAAAATCTTATCTCTTCCTTATTATATAATCCCTCATCCCCGCTGAATTTATAGTCAATTCCGTATTTTTCAAATGTTTTTAAGAAAATAGGCGCATCAATTTTTGAACGCACAAGAACTGCAATTTCATTTTTTTTATAATAGTCCTTTTGTATGAATTCCTTTATTTTTTCAGCAACAAAATCAGCTTCTAACGAATAATTTTTAAAAAATTCAAAATTTATACTCTGTATTTTATGAGTGGGCTTATACTTTGATTCTAATTTCTTGCTTATGTTTAATTTATCTTCCAATCTATCCGTGTTATTTTTTATTAATTTATAAGCTGCCTCCAGAATTGGTTGAACTGACCTATAATTTGTTTTTAAAACAACAACCTTTGCATCTTTGTAATAATCCTTAAATCCCATTATGTTTGAGATTGCCGCTCCCCTGAACCTGTAAATCATCTGGTCATCATCGCCAACCACATTTATATTCCTACTCTTTTCTGCAATTAATTTTATTAACTCAAACTGTGCATAATTTGTATCCTGAAATTCATCAATTAAAATGTATTTATATCTTTTTTGATATTTTTCAAGGACTGATTTTTTTTCTTTTAATAAAAAATAAGGAATAAAAATTAAATCACCGTAATCAACAAAATTATTTTCAAGTTTGAGTTCTTCATATTTTTTATAAAACCCTGCAAGTTCTAAATGCTTTTCTGCAATTTCTTTTTCTGCATCTTCCTTTGCATTTTCTTTATATTCATTTGCAAATTTTACATATTCTTCTGGTGTGATTAAATTATCCTTTAACTTTGATATAAAATCAGAAAAATAAGAAACATATTTGTGCGGATTATTTAAAGGCCTGTAAATATGTAAATCAAATTTATCTATATTTTCTGCTATAAAAATTATTGAGTCCGCTTTTTGCAATAGTTTCCAGTCCGGAGCAATTCTTAATTCTGTAAAATTTTCATCAATTATATCATATCCAAAAGAATGAAAAGTTGAGATATGAACATCAACCATTCCATACGGAATAAGTTCATCCACTCTTTTAACCATTTCCGCTGCTGCTTTTTCAGAAAATGTAAGTGCAATAATTTCAGATGGTTTTACTTTTTTTTCATTTATTAAATAAGCAATTCTTTCTGTGATTACCTTTGTTTTTCCTGTTCCTGCCCCGGCAACAATTAAAAGCGGTCCTTCACCATATGTTATTGCATCCTGCTGATCTTTATCAATCTGAATTTCTTCATCTATTTTTTTTCTCATAAACACTATCCCTTTTTAAAATTTTTATTAAATTGTATATGTTTATTTAAAAAAAGGCAATAAAATTTTGCATTAGTTATTGTAAAATATTCGGTGGAAATTGTAAAAAGGCACCTCTGTAATGTATTATTTAATAAAATAAACACCATAGGAGGTGCTAAATGAGTAATAACAAGTATTTAGATTCTTTCAAATCTAGCATTGCACAAGGTTTTAGGAATTTGCCACAGGATTTTCAAGATTGTTTTTGGAGTGATGTTGAACTTAGAGTTAAGGAATTGATTAAAGATTTATTAGAGACAGCATTAGAATACGAGGTAGAAACTATTATTGGAACTAAAAAATATTCAAGAAGTTCTTTAAAAAAATGTTATAGAAATGGTTTTAGAACAAGGAAAAAGGTATTAACATCTTTAGGTGCCATAGAGAATTTAAAAAAGCCAAGAATACGTGATATTATATACGAATCTAAAATTCTCGGGAACTATCAAAGATATTGTACAAAATTTGATAAAACTATATTTAATTTTTACTTAAAAGGAATGTCATGCAGAAGAATACGTGACACATTTGAACGTGTATTTAATACATACTTTTCGCATAATCAAGTCTCGGAAATGTTAAAAAAATTACAAGAAAAGTTAGATATATGGCGAAAACAAAATATAAATGACATCTATGATGCGTTGATAATGGATGGAATATGGATAAATGTGAAGACATTACCAAAATTAATAAGAAAAACAATGAAAAAATTAACAAAAGGAGTAATATTGGCTGTTATGGGATTAAAAAAGGACGGGACAAAGAAAATAGTTGGATTTAAATTATGCAATTCAGAAAGCCAGAGTAATTGGGAAGGATTATTGAATGATTTAGCAAGTAGAGGGCTTAAATTAAATGAAAATGCAATTTTAGTTCATGATGGTTGTGAAGGTTTAATCTCTGCTATTGATTTTGTTTTTCCTTATGCCAAAACTCAGCATTGTGTTTTTCATTTCATCAAAGGAACAATACAACATATAGATAATAAAAATAACTATAACAAAGTAAAAAAAGATTTATCTGCAGTTTATAAACAAAGCAAAAATCAGAATCAAGCAATAAAAAATATAAAAAAATTCATTAAGAAATGGTATTACAAAGAACCTAAATTAATAAAATATATAAATAAACATTTTTATAATACAATAAGATATTTAGAATATGAAGATAAGGAATGGCAAGCAAAAATAAAGACGACAAATTATTTAGAGAGGACATTTAGAGAGATAGGACGAAAGATAAAAGATGTAGGAGTATTTCCAAATATTTATTCAGCAGAAAGAATAGTTTTTCTACAAATAATGGAACTAAATTACAAATTTACTGGCGAAGTGCCTTTTTATGTTTCTTAATTTCCACCGAAATCTTGACAGTATCTTGCATTAATTAGTAATATCTGATTAACGGGAAATTTTTAACTTCTCTTTTTATAATTATCCATTCCTAATGATTAACTAATGCGGAAAATAATTAAATAGAGTAAACTATTGCTTTAAAGAACTTCCCCTGCATTACTTTACACTTTCTCATCAAAATTCTAAAAAATTTTAATTTTCCCTGTTTTTTTAATCATTCCATCCATTTCCCTTTTTTAAACACCTGCCAGCCGGCTATGCCCTGGAATGCATATGCAGCTGCTATTCCAATAAATATTGCCTTTTCTCCTATATTGAATAAACCCGGCAAAATAAAACTTATTGGAATTTGAAACACAAAAAATGCAATTAAATTTATTAAAAATGCAATTTTTGTTTTGCCTGTCCCATTAAAAGCCATAGCAGTTATAATTCCAATACCGAGTAAAATATAGGTCGGAGAAATAATTTTTAAATAAATATTTCCATAATTGATGACCCCGATATCATTTGAAAATACTCTTATCAATTCTCGTGAAAAATTAAAAAATAAAATAAAAGCAATAAAAGTAACAACAGAAAACATTTTTATACCTACAATAACACTTTGTTCTGCCCTTTGTTTTTCATTTGCTCCAAGGTTATGTCCAACCATTATTGAAATTGAAGAACCAATAGCCCAACCAACCATCATAACAAAAACATCAAGACGTGAACCAATACCAAAAGACGCAATAAATTTATCACCAAATTTAGATATTATTTTTAACATAACTATTGCTGCAAAATTTGAAAGCAAACCCTGAGCCATTGCAGGCAGGGATACCCTGATAAAATCCAGCCATAATTTAAAATCAAATTTCATATATTTTAAATCAATTTTTATATTTCCCTTCCCACGTAAAAAAATTATGATTGCAATAATATTGGGTATAATATAAGAAAGAAGATATGCAAGGGCAGCTCCTTTTATACCCATCTTTGGACAATTGAATAATCCAAGAATAAAAATTGGTTCTAAAATAAAATTTGTTATAATACCCGCAACCATCAAAAATAATGGTGTTCTTAAGTAACCGAGTGCCCTTAAAATTGCAAAAAATATAAAGAAAATTGAGATATTAATTAAAGCGGGCAAAATAATTACAAAATAGTCAATTGCCTTTTGCAGTGTTAATTGCTTTGCACCAAAAAATTTCAAAACCGGCTCCAAAAACAGATACATAAAAATTGCATAAAAAATCCCGAGTACAAAACCGGTTGCGATCATATTTAATGAAGAAGTATTTAAAATTTTGTATTTTTTTTCCCCTGCATATCTTGATATTAACGCAATACACCCTGTCATAAGTCCGCCTTCTATGGACCAGAAAAATGATAATAATATACCTGCTATTGATATGGCAGATAATGCTTCAACTCCCAATTTCCCGAGTAAAAACATATCAAACGCAGATAAAATGTTTTGTAATATATTAATTAATAATGCAGGCCATGCAAGATAAATTATATTTGAAACTAAATCGCCTTTTTCAAATTCACGCATTTTTTATATTTCCTTTGCTAACCATTTACCATTTTTAAAAGCAAACCAGGAAATCAATGCCTGAATAATGAACGAAAATGAAATGGCATAGAAAACTCCATTTTCTTTTATACCGTCAATTTTTGATAAAAAATAAGCAAGTGGCAGTTGAATAATAAAAAAAGAAATTAAATTTATGTTTGTTGGTATTTGTGTTGCCCCGGCGCCGTTAAAAGATGAATGTATTATTAAAGCAATACCCATTATCACATAAACAGGCGCCACTATTTTTAAAAAATTAATGCCATAATTTACAACAGTTATATCCGAAGTAAATAAATTAATAACAAATTTTGGAAATAACAAAAAAACCAAAGTAAGAGTAAAAGTTATCAATGAATAGGTCTTAATTCCGGTTAAAACCGTCATCTTTGCTCTTTCATGTAATTTTTTACCTAAACTGTGACCAACAATTACCCCACCTGAAACCCCTATGGGCCAACCAAGCATCATCACAAATCCATTCAATCTTAAACCAATACTGTATGCAGCAATAAAATAATTGCCAAACAAAGAAACAATTTTTAATAAAATAAAATAACTGATATTTGTTATTAATCCCTGTCCCATTGCCGGCAAAACAATTTTTAAAAATTTTTTTACTGTGTTTTTTTCCAGTTTAAAACATTCTTTATTAAAACTTATTAGCCCCTTTTTATAAAAATAACTAATTGCAAAAATGTTTGCAAAAACCGAACCAATTAAACCGGCAAGAGCAGTCCCTTTTATTCCCATAGCAGGCAAATTGAATTTGCCAAAAATAAAAAGCGGTGCTAAAAAAAAGTAAATTATAACGCCTGTCATAGTCAGTAAAAGAATTATAATAGAATTTCCTAATCCCCTGAGTAAACCAATAAAAACAAAATAAATGCTGACATTTAAAAGAGAAAACATTATTATATTGTAGTAATCTTTTGTTTTCTTTAGCGTCTCTCCTTTTGCTCCAAAAAAACCAAAGATAAAGTCCTGAAAAATAAATACTACAGCACAGAATAAAAGTGCTGATATAAAACTTATAAAAACCATTTGAAAAATCATTTTTTGTAATTCTTTTGTTCTCCCCTGGCTTATAAACCTTGAAGTTATTGCAACAACACCATTTAAAATGCCACCTGTTATTGCCCAGAAAAAAAGTATAACTGTTCCTGCAATTCCTATTGCAGCAATGTCATCTACTCCAATTTTCCCAAGTAAAAAAATTTCATAGATTGATTGTATATTCTGAAAAAAATTGCCAAGAAGCATTGGCCAGGAAAGATAAATTAAATGTGATAATATGTTGCCTTTATAAAATTCTCTCATATTTTTATATTTTTCTTTATTTATTTTTATAACACTTTATAAAATTTTCAATTGACCTGTCATACGTTGCCTCAAAAGAAGGTGTAAAAAAACAAGCAGGGACTTCTCCTGATTTTAAATGATACTGTATGCACTCACAGCACTTTCCTTTTCTTGAACACGGCTCATAAGTGCATTTGCAAAAATCAAGATTTTTTTTCAAATTGTCGCAAGCCATTTTTTCCTCCTATTTTAACAAAATTACACCGGCTATAATAAATAAGACCCCTAATAATTTTGGAATTGTAATTGCTTCACCAAGCAAAAGCACACCAAAAATAAAAGTGACAAGTGGAAAACTGCCAGCAATCGGGGTTACAACTGACGCATCTCCTGATTTTAATGCAATGTAGTAAAATATCTGTCCGATAACACTTGCCAGGGCGCCACCGATCATAAAAAGAATAATTGCTTTTGTTTCAATTTTTTTAAATGCAACCGGGTCTAATTTTAAAATAAATAAAGATAGCACAAAAGCCATAATTGCAGTTCCAATTGTTCTGAATACAACACCAACAAATGGATTTGGTTGTTTTGATAAAAAAGCAAATTTTTCAATAATCGGAGTAACACCCCATAAAAAAGATGCAAGTAAAGCAAAAAAAAGTTGTTTCATTTTTCTCTCCTCATCTGTGTTTTTTTTATTTTAGCAATTGTTATTTCTTTTTGCGCCTGATACTTTCCTTTTTTATCAGCATAGGAAATTTCGCAAATATCTTCTGCTTTTAAAAAAATGACCTGCGCAATTCCTTCGTTTGCATATATTTTAGCAGGTCTTTTTGAAAGATTGGCAATAGAAATTGTTACAAACCCTTCCCATTCGGGTTCAAATGGTGTCACATTTACAAAAATACCTGAACGTGCATAAGTTGATTTACCAAATGTTATTGTTAAAATATTCCGCGGTATTTTAAAATACTCAACACTTCTTGCAAGCACATAGGAATTTGGCGGAATCTCACAAACAGCGCCTTTAAATTCAATAAAATGGCTGTTGTTAAAATTTTTCGGGTCAACAATTCTTGTTTTTTTATAATTAAAAATTTTAAATTCATCTGCTATTCGCATATCATAGCCATAAGAAGAAACGCCAAAAGAAATAACTCCTTTTGAAACCTGTTCTCTGGCAAATGGTTTTATCATTCCTTTTTCTGCCATCTTAATAATCCATTTATCATTCATAACACCCATAAATAAACTCCTTTATTAAAAAATTTTGCGTTATTATAGCATAAATAAAAAAAAATAATAGCGGATTTATAATTTCTTGGTAAGGACTCAGTCACGGTAGGTTTTTAAAAAATATGAAGTAAATTTTTGCTTTACTTTTTTTACATAAATAAAATCTCCCATCTTTAAAAAAGAGGGGAAATAAAAAAATGGGAAACAGTGGGATTTGTTTTTTCCTCTCTCCCCTGCGTGGGAGAGAGTTAGAGAGAGGGGGTGATTGCATTCAAGTTTACTCTTGCATTCCTTCACCCTCTCCCCTTCCCCCCTTCCCCCTCTCCCACAAAATTGTGAAGAGAGAAAAAAATACAACAAATCCCTCTGTGTCTCCATTTAGAAAAGGAAGAAATTAAAAAAATGAAAAAATTGCTCTGCTGCCATGTTTTATACCCGGTCGCTTATTAACACATAGATATCACAAAAAAATTGAATTTACTGCCTGCCCTACTTAAAATAGCAAGGAGTAAAAATTTAGTTATAGATTTTTTTATAATTTTATTATATTATTATCAATAATTTTATAAAAAGGAGACCGCGAATATTATGAAAGGAAAAATGCAAAATTACGAATTTGGTGTAAGTTATTTTTCAAACAGATTTAAAAAGCATTTAATTACCGATTTAAAAGCATTAAAAAAAGATGGTTTCACTTCTATTTTGCATACTTTTTCAGAAGAGGATTTTTTGTTTAATCCCGAGACAATAAAAGAACTTGTAAATCTAAGTAAAGATTATGGTTTTTCTGTGTGGATCGACCCATGGGGTTTTGGAAAAGCATTTGGTGGTGAAGCACTTTCAAGATTTCTACTTGATAATTACGATGCCTGGCAGGTCCTTTCAAATAATAAAAAAATACCTGTTGCCTGCCTTAACAATCCAAAATTTTATGATTATATGACAAAATGGATTGATACTGTTTTGCAAATGGATATTGACTATATTTTCTGGGATGAACCGCATTTTGCAATAACAGACTGGAATAAACTTATAAATGAAAAAAATACTGCAATATGGGGATGCAGATGTGATATTTGCAAGAAAAAATACAAAGAAATGTATAATAAGGAAATGCCTTACGATTTAACAAAAGAAGTTGCTGAATTCAGAAGCATTTCAATAATGAATTTTCTAAAAAAACTGAGTTCTTATGCAAAGAAAAATGCAAGAAAAAAAATAAAAATATCAATATGTTTGATAAGTGCTGATAACCCATATTTAAGAAGCGCTTCATTTGAAGATATGGCAAAAATTAAAGAAGTGGATGGACTTGGTGTTGACCCATACTGGTTCTGGATAAAAGAATTCACAAAAAAATCAATAAATGTTTATGAGCACAATTATAAATTTGCCAAACATGTTTTTGATGTTTGTTCCAAATATGGTAAGGAACCACATTTTTGGCTTCAGGGCTTTAAAATTAAAAAAGGCGAAGAATATGAATTAGTCCAGGCAATAAACGCAGCAAAAGATGCAGGTGTAAAATCTTTATGGGTATGGGGTTACGATGGTTGTTCTATGATGTCATCATTAAAATCAGATGAACCAGAAAAAACATGGAAAACAATTGTTAAAGAATTCAAAAAAATAAAAAATAATTTATAAATCACGGGGTGACCAGATATGATGAACACTTTACGTTACAGAGCAAAGGCATTATTAAAATTTGTTTTATGGGCAGTTATCATCTCTTTTGTTTTAAGTATTTTTGTTACATGGGGTATGAAAGGACAACTTGGGAAGCATAATCCTGACATACTCGCTAAAGTTTATAATGATGAAATTACCTATCAGGAATTTGGAGAAGTATGGCGGAACAAATTGCAGTCATATTATGATGAAGGAATTAAATTAACCGATGAAAAAGAAAAGGAATTAAAAAAACAGGTATTAGACGATATGATTAAGTTACACTTACAGTTGGTGCATGCAAAAAATCTAAAAATAAATGTAAGTGATGAAGAGGTCTCTCAGGCAATAATGAGCGTCCGTGCTTTTTACGATGAAAAAGGAAATTTTGATAAAAACAGATACTTTAATTTCCTTTATAACAATAGAATAAAACCAGAAGAATTTGAAGAAGACCAGCGAAAATCAATAGCAATTGCAAAATTAAAAAATTTTTACAGGTCAACAGTAAAATTAACAGAAGATGAATTAAAATCATACTTTTTAAAACGGCACCGCGACATAAAATTAAATTTCGTTTACTTTAATTATTTGAATTACTTAAACGAGATAAGCATAGATGAAGAAAAAATGAAAGATTATTACGCCACACATAAAAAAGAATTTGAAAAGCCAGAACGCGTAAGGGCTTCACATATACTTATAAGACCTGATTTATCACCGACCTCACCAACCGGAATGTCAGAACAGGATGCAGAAAATTTTGCAAAAAAAATTCTTGCACAGCTTAAAGCAGGCGAGGACTTTGCAAAACTTGCAAAAAAATTCTCCCAGGACCCTGGTTCAAAAGATAAAGGCGGCGACCTTGGCTGGTTTGAAAAAGGTATGATGGTCCCTGAATTTGAAAAAGTTGCTTTTTCTCTCGGGAAAAATCAAATCAGTGATGTAATTAAAACACAATTTGGTTTTCATATAATAAAGGTCGCTGATAAAGACCCTGGTTTTAAACCAACATACGATAAGGTTAAAAATGAAATTTATAAAAAATTACAAAAAAATGAAGGTATGAAAATAGTATATGAAAAGGTCATAAAATTTAAAGAAAAATTAAAAGAAAGTGATTTCAATAAATGCGCAGCCGAATTTAAAGTTCCGATAAAGACAACTCAATTTTTTAACATAGAAACAAAAGTGAATGAAATTGAATCAGAAAATTTTAAGGACTATGTTTTTGACCTGAATTTGAATGAAAATTCTGATATTGTTGAAGGTAAAAATGGATATTATATTTTTAATTTAATTGCTGCAAAAGAAAATAAATTTGATGAAAACAAATTTAAAAAAGAATACGATGAACTGGAAGCAAGATTGAAAACAATAAAATTCAATCAAATTTATAATGACTTAATGGAGTCATTAAAAAAGCAGGCAAAAGTTGAAATTTATGATCAAAATTTATAGTTTTTTAAAAACACCTAAAACCTTTTTTAGTTTTTCAGTTGGTAAACCAATAACATTATCATAAGATCCTTTTATTTCTTTTATAAAAGGGTCTGCCCCTTCCTGAATTGCATAGGCGCCTGCTTTATCCATAACATTATTATTTTTAATATAATTTAAAATTTCTTTTATTTTTAATTTTTTAAAACTCACATACGATGTATCAGAAAATGTTATAAAGTTAAATGTTTCAGAATTAATTAAAGCAACCCCAGTTATTACCCTGTGAGTTGAACCACTTAATTTTTTTAAAATCTTTACCGCATCATCCACATTTTCTGGTTTCCCTATTATTTCATTTTTAAGCACCACAATGGTATCAGCACCAAGTATAATACGATTTTTTATTTTTTTAGCAACCGACAATGCTTTTTCAAAAGCAAGAAGACAGGCAACAGTATATGGATTATTATTGTTTATTTTTTTTAAAATCTTTTTTTCATTTATAAACGGTTTTATTATTTTAAATTTTAAATTTAACTTTTTTAATAACAACTTTCTTCTTGGGGAACCGGATGCAAGAATTATTTGAATCATAATTTATTATTAATCTCTAAACTAAAATTGCCCATAAATTTTTTCGCCACAGTATTTGCAGGTATTTTTATCAAGACCTGTTACTTTTATATCATAAAATTCTCTGTGAATAAGTTCTTTTTTGCATTTTGGACAATAAGTATTTGCCCCACCAACCTCTGATGCAACATTGCCCAAATAAACATTTTTTAATTTTTTCTTACCTATTTCATAAGCAGTTAACAGGGTCTCAATTGGTGTTGGGTCTAAATCCATTTTATACTGTGGAAAATATCTGGAAAAATGCAAAGGAATATCCTCTGATATTGATGCTACCCAGTTCACAATTTCTTCCAGTTCTTCCTTTCTGTCATTTAAAGTTGGTATTATAAGTGTTGTCAATTCAATATGGCAACCGGCTTCAAAGGCAATTTTTATGGTCCGCATAACAGGCGGTAATTGCCCTGCACATAATTCTCTGTAAAAACTCTCACTTCCTGCTTTTAAATCAATATTCATTGCATCAATTAAAGGTAAAATTTCTTTTAATGGTTCTTCAGATATAAAGCCATTTGTTACAAGCACATTTTTTAATCCATTTTCCTTTGCCAGCTTTGCTGTATCATAAACAAATTCATACCATATTGTGGGTTCATTATATGTATAGGCAATGCCTATAGAATTTTCTGCTTTTGCCATTTCAACAATTCCTTCTTTATCAAAATGTTCTGCTGAAACTTTTTGCTGTGATATGGTCCAGTTCTGGCAGAAAGTGCATTTAAAATTACATCCCCAGGTTCCTATTGAAAAAATTTCGCTCCCGGGATAAAAATGATAAAGTGGTTTTTTTTCAATAGGGTCCATTGCATAGGAAGTGACCTCTCCGTAATTCATAGTATATAAAACACCATCAATATTTTTCCTCGCCAGACAAATTCCAGTCCGATTGTTAGGAAGAAAACACCTGTGTGGACATAAAACGCATCTTACTTTATTTACCGCCTCTTTTTTGTAAAATTTTGCTTCAATTAAATTTTCTTTATTCAAAGTATTTTCCTCTTATAAAATAATTATAGAATTTTTTTGCCTCAATTTCCCAGTTATAATTTTTTATAATATATTTATAACCTTTTTTATTAATTTTATCAAGTGATTTTATTTGCTTTTTTATAGCCATTGAAAAACTTTTTATATCTTTTTTACTTATGTGAATAAAATTCTTAAAATTTTTTATTTCACCGATATCATTTGCAACAACCCGTTTTTTTAAAGCAAGATATTCCCGCAATTTCATTGATGCCCTGTATCTATTTACAGGTAAATCCTTATAGTAAACAAGGCACAAATCAGCAGCAACAATGAATTTTATCACTTCTTTTTGTTTGAGAGGTCCTAAAAATTCTACCCTTTCTTCTAATTTTAACTTTTTTGTTAATTTTTTATAATAATTTAAAAGCGGACCGCCTCCTGCTATTAAAAGTATAAAATTTTCTTTTTCAATTAATTTTATTGCATTTAAAATACAGTCCAGATAACTTGCGATATTCAAATTTGCCATATAAAAAATTATTTTTTTATTTAAATACTTCTTTTTAATCTTTTTTGCTTCTATCTTATTTCTATTATCAACTTTAAATAAATCTAAATCCACACATTGATTTAATTTAAAAATTTTTTGATTAAAATTTTTATGATTGTCTTTTATATATTTTATTAAATTATCATTATGGCTTGTTAAATAATCCGCTGTATTTATTAATTTATTTTGAATCCATTTTATAATTGTAGAAACAAAGCCCTTTCTATAACCAAAATCAAGGTCATCAATATCTATTATTATTTTTGCACCGTTCATTTTATGAATTAAAGCGGGTAAAACAGTATTGGGATATGGTTTTACAATAAAAATTATTTGATATTTTTTATTTAAAATTTTAAAAAAATAAAAAAATAAACTTAAAATAAAATCAAGAAACAATGGCAAACTATTAAAAGGTGGTTTTATATATTCAGTATCGCTATTTATTTTTTTTAAATACTTAAAAAAATATTCGGCTCGCAGGGTTGACCCCGTATTTTTTGCCTGTGATGATAAAATTAAAATTTTCATTTTAATTCCAGTTTTTTTATTTTTATATTTTTATCCATTTTTTTCTTTAAACCAATGAATTTCATAAAAACCCCGGCTATAAAACCAGTTCCATAAAGAATGTGCAACAACGGAAAACATAAAAACAAAACAAAAAAACAACCTATATCTTTTATTGTTTTGATAGCAGCAAGAGAAAATAAAAAATTTAAAAGTAGATAAATTAAAAGAAAAGAAAAATAAAAAATATTATGCACAAAAAACAATGAAAAAAGATAAAACACAAAAATTGCAGGTATAAAATTAATAAAATCGCTTAACGCAAATTCAAAAAATATCTGTTCTGCTCTGCCCTTACCATATCTGAAACACTGTTTTATAAATTCACGGAAATTTTCCCTGTGTTCTCTTTCAACCACAATTTCAGGGTCATATATAATTTTATATCCTTTCCTTTTTATCCTGTTTAAAAATTCATTTTCTTCATTAGGATATAACTCATCTCTGAAACCACCTTCTTTTAAAAATATCTCTTTTTTTACAAACATATTACACAGTATCAATTCTTTTTCATCTGTCTCGCGTATTTGCCCTATTTTTGTATATCTTGCTCTGCTTTTACCTGTTGCCCATAAACTTGAAAAAATTATGGAAAAAACCCTTTGCCAGAAATTCCTGAATTTTGTTTGTATGGCAGGACCTCCAACTACGGCAATATCTTGTGATTTTTTAAAAATTTCCTCTGCTCTTTTTATGTTTAATTTATCCGGGATGGAATCATCATCGAGAAAATAAATTAAATCCGAATTTGAATTTTTTACTGCCTCATTTCTCTGAAAAGAAGGATTATTCCCTTCCACAATTATTATTTCATCAACTTTAATATCTTTTAAATTTTCTATTATCTTTTTTTCATTTGCTTCAATATTTTTTACCGGAATAACCAATGTAACCATTTATTTCCTCTATTTTAAAAATTTAATAATTTCTTTTAAATTTTTCACTTTTATAATATCTCCATCTTTTTTTTGTGTTTTATATGAAAAATGGGCATTTTTTGAATTCCTTAAAATCCAGATTGGCTTTATACCTGCCTTTTTTGCTCCATAAATATCTGCAATATAATTATCCCCTACGTAAACACATTCATCTGGAATTATTTTTGCTTTTTTTAGTGCATATTCAAAAATTTTTTTATCTGGTTTTTCATAGCCAGTTTCTTCTGAAATTATTAAATAATTAATTTTTTCTAAAATACCGGTTCTTTTTAAAATGTCTTTTAATTCAACCGGGGCATTTGAAATTATACCTGTTTTTATTCCGTTCCTTTTTAAAAAATTAAAAACTTCAAAAACTTCTTTAAAAGGTCTAAAACTCATGCCTTTTTTTAATTTTTCTCTTACATTTTCAATTATTGTTTCATCTTTTACTTTTATTTTTTTTAAAAATTTTCTAATAAAAATATCCCATTTTTCAGAATCGCTATGTTTTGCTTTTATTACTATTTTTTTCATCTCTTTGGCTGAATCGCTGATAAATTTATCAATTAACTTTTTTTTAACCTTTATTTTATTTTTATTTAAAAACCTGAACGCAATTGTTGATAAAGAAGGGTTCCTGTATAATAATGTTTCCCCCGCATCAAAAAAAACAACTTTTATTTTCATTTTAAATTTTCCGTACCCCGCATAATTATTTTTAAAATTTCATCCGGCGAATCCGATATCTTAAATATATTTTCATCGCCTTTTGATATAAAGCCATTTTTTAATGTATATTCTTTAATAAATTTTAAAAGGCCGCTCCAGTATTTTTTTCCAAATAAAACTATTGGAAATGGTTTTATTTTATGGGTCTGAATTAAAGTCAATGCTTCAAATAATTCATCCATCGTTCCATATCCACCAGGAAAAACAACAAAAGCAGAAGCATATTTTACAAACATTACCTTTCTTGCGAAAAAATATCTGAAACCAAGTCGTATATTTGCATATTTATTCGGTTTTTGTTCATGCGGCAACTCAATATTTAATCCAACCGATGTCCCTTTTGCCAGATATGCTCCTTTGTTAGCTGCTTCCATAATTCCTCCCCCACCGCCTGTTATTATTGCATAATTTTCTTTTGCAAGCAAAAATGCTGTTTGAACTGCCATTTTATAATTATATGAATTTCTTTTTTCTCTGGCAGAACCAAAAATAGACACTGCCTTTTTTATTCCACCTAAAGCTTCAAACCCATCAACAAATTCAGATATAATTCTAAACATACGCCAGGCATCATCCGCGATATTTTCCAAAACATATCTATCCATTTTTTCCATAAAATTACCTCCTGAAAATTTTTATTCACCACCAAATAACTTAAATATCCTTATAACATTTTCACCTGTTATATTCCAAATTAAATCTTTTAACTGTCTTACAGGGGCTGTAACAACACCCAAAATTACTCTATTTCTTATTGATTCTATAAATTTTTCCGTATAATAATCAAGTATTTTAATAAATTCTTCTGTATTCAATGAATAATCAAAGTTAATATAAAAATCTCCTTTTGAGTCCTTTAAAAAATCAAATAACTGTTTTACTGATAAACCAAAAATTTCTTTCATATCCCAGCTTTCTTCTACTATTTTTAAATTTTCAAATTGCATAATATTGTTCAAAAATATTTTTTTCCCTTCGCCTTTTAATTGAATAAGAAAATTTATTTTGCCTTCATTTATTTTTATATTACTGTCTTTAAAAATTTCATTAAATTCTATGGCACTTAATTTACTGCCAAATAAATTTAAAAAAAATTTATTTTTATAATATGGATAATAAATTAATTTTAAAAAAACAAATTCATTATTCTTTTTATTAAAATTCCCTTTACAATTAACCTCAACATATTTATCACTTTCATATTTTGCTTTATTCACTTTACTGCTTCCATTTATGTTATTAATCATAATTTTTTTTCCTGTTTTTTTATCAGAAAAAATTATTTTTGCAGAGTAAATATTAATGTATTCAAAAAATGGCAAAACAAATGGAACACTATTTTCATTTTTTTTATTTTCATTTTTACCATACTCAATTTCATATTTTAACCCAGCCAAACTTATTCCATTTATGCATTTATCAAACTTTTTTTGCAAAAGGTTTTTAATATAAAAATCAATATCCAAAAATAAACATTTAAAATTTTCATATTCTGGATTTACAAGTGTTATTCTATCGGGTATTAATGACACAGCAAAAAAATAATTTATTTTTATATTATAGGCATTGAGTGCTTGTTTTAAATAGAAATTTAAAACAAAATTATAACCAACAAAAATAACCATTATTAAAATTAAAAATTCCCTTTTTTTGTTAAAAACCTTCATTTATTCACCAAAAAGTTTCATCTGAACATTTTTGGTTTTATCTTTAAAATTGGAAAAGTCCTTAAAAATGCTAATTTTACCATATTCCCCATCAAAACCAGGAATTATGTTTACTCTGCCTTCCCTTACCCTAATAATTCCTTCGGCTATTTTTTCATCTGCAATTTTTAACAATTCCTCTTTTGTTCTATCAAGTAAAATTTCAAATTCACTCCCGCCTTTTACTATCATTTTTTCATATTCCAGTTGAACATTTTTGCTGTTCGGGGCAACGTCTTTTGCATCCGCAATTATTTCTTCCAATGGTATTAAATGCTTTTGCGGAATTGCATTTTCTGGAACAAAATCCCATGGCCTATCTGCAAGTTCTTCGACCCTGTGTAAAACACCAAGCGTTAAAGGTTTAAAACAAACCGGGCATTTGTTTTCATTTGCGATTGCCTCACGCGGATGATAATTGATATTGCAAAGACGATGTCCGTCATAATGGTATTTACCTTCCTGCGGAAAAAATTCTATTGTAAATAAAAATTTTTCTCTGTTCTTTTCTTCTATTATTTTTTTTATTTCAAAATAGTCATAATTTGCATCAAAGACATTTGCTTCTCTTCCTATTTTATGAAGGGAATGGGCATCTGAATTTGAAATCAGAGTTATTTTATCAAGTGCCGATATTCTCCAGTTCATTGAAGCATCAGAAGAAAGTCCTGTTTCAATTGCTTTTATGTTTTTACTCTCTTCTTCGAAACATTCTTCTATGGAATTAAAACCGGATTTTGACCCAAAAATTGAAAACCACGGGGTCCATGCATGCGCAGGGACAATCATTGCATCAGGACAAATATCAAGCGTTATTTTTACAAGTTCTTTTACTGAAAATCCAAATATGGGTCTTCCATCACTATCCGTATTTCCCTTTTTTGCAAGGAGTTTTGAAAACTTTTCTGCTGCATAAATATCCGGCATAAAAACCAGGGTGTGTATCTTTCTTACTTTACCACCCTGTTTGAATATATTTGAAATTTCCGTTGTTAAAATAATATGGGCATTTGCACTTTTATCTTTTATTTTATAAAGTCCGGGGGCTGCTTCTACTAATTTATTTTTTAAATATCCAAAATACTTTGGATGTTGAAAATCCCCGGTCCCTATTATACCAATTCCTTTTTTATCCGCCCATTTGGCGATATTAATAATTTCCATATCCTTACTTGTTGCTCTTGAATATTTTGAATGTATATGAAAATCGGCTATTATACGCATTTTTTATCCATTAATTTGTAAATTTCCCGAAAATTTTCTTTCCAATTTTAAATGTAAAAGGCAATTCGCTTTTTTTTATTTTTTTAGTAAAATCCGTAACTCTTTCGTCATTTAAATAAAATCCACCCTGTTCAACTATCCTTCTTGCTTCAGAATTTGTTTTGGCAGCATTTAATTTTTTAAAAAAATCCGCAATACTTATTTCATCATCTTTAAAGTCCCATTTATATTCATACTCATCATAAGGAATTTCCTTTTCGCTGAACGTCTTTTCAAAATGATTTCTGGCAAAGTCCGCATCGGTTTTGTTATGGTATTTTTTTACTATTTCCCATGCAAGTTCCTTTTTTGCAACCATAGGATTTAATTCTTCGGATTTTACATTTTTTTCCATCTCCTTTATTTTATCTAAATCCTCATCAGTTAAAAGTTCATAGTATTGCCATATTAATTCATCTGGAATTGACATAACCTTTCCAAACATATCTTCTGGTTTATCATTTATTCCTATATAATTTTTCAACGATTTACTCATCTTATTCTTACCGTCAAGCCCTGTTAAAATAGGCGTAAAAAGCCCAACCTGCTGTTCCTGCCCGAATACTTTTTGCAAATAACGTCCAACTATCACATTAAATCGCTGATCGGTACCACCCAGTTCTATATCCGCCTTAATCATCACTGAATCATACGCTTGCATTATTGGATAAATCAATTCGTGCAAACTTATACTTACTCCTTCTTTAAATCTTTTATCAAAATAGTCATGTTCAAACATTTGCGCAATTGTAAATTTTGAAATTAATTTTATAACGTCTTCAAAATTTAATTTTGAAAACCATTCACCGTTATAAACTATTTTTAATTTGCTTTTATCAAGTATTTTAAATGCCTGCTGTTCATAACTTTTAACATTTTTCATTATAATTTCTCTGGAAATTTGTGGTCTTTCAGACATTCTGCCACTCGGGTCTCCTATCATTGCCGTATAATCACCGATTATTAAAACCGCATTGTGTCCAAGGTCCTGAAACTGCCTTAATTTATTTAATGTAACTGTGTGCCCTAAATGTATATCAGGCGATGTCGGGTCTATCCCGAGTTTTACTGTAAGGGGCTGTTTTTTTTCAAGTTTTTTCATCAATTCTTCTTCTGTGACAATATCAACAACTCCTCTTTTAATTATTTTTAACTGTTCATCTGCCTTCATAAATACTACTCTCCTTTTATTTATTTGAAATTTTTTAAATTATACATCAAAATGTTTAAGTTTACCATATTTTTATTATTGTAAAATTGTAATAGAAACATTATCGTAACGCATCAGTCACGGTAGGTTTTTAAAAAATATGAAGTAAATTTTTTCCTTTACTTTTTTTACATAAATAAAATCCCCCTCTCCCATTTTTAAAACTATCCATTACCCACATCTTTAGTTTTAGCCCGTGGCTGGCAGCCAGGGCAATTTTTTGAATAAAATTATGCCGTTTTGGAACTATATTCTTGAGACCTGTTATTAAAGTTCAAGCAGTGAATTCAAGTGCATAGGTTTCCGCACCAGCCGAGTGCTCCGCTTTGTTTTTGTGCCACTAAAAATCCAACCCATGTTATTAGCAAATTCAGGCATTTTCTGATTTTAATGAAAAAATTGCTCTGGCACTTGCCATGTTTTTATCCCCGGTTGTTTGCTATCAATGTCACATCTCAAAAAACATGGCTGGTGCCAGACAATTTTTGAATAAAATCAGGACGTTCTGGAACTATATTCTTGAACCCTGTTATTAAAGTTCAAGCGGGGTTTTCAAGTGCTTCGGCTTTCCCGCGTCAGCCAAGTGCCCCGCTTTGTTTTTGTGACACTAAAAATCCAACCCATGTTATTAACAAGTTGCGGCATTTTCTGATTTTAATGAAAAAATTGCTCTGGCACTTGCCATGTTTTTATCCCCGGTTGCTTTTTAGTACATAGAAATAACAAAAAAAATTTAGTGTGCTACATAACACGGGCTAACTTGTGGGTAATGGTTAGCTTTTCTAAAAGGAGATTAAGAGGGATTTTCAATTTTTATTATCACCTCCCATAACTGAAGCATTGCTCAAATATTACTTACTAATAAATTAACTCATACAAACAAACATTGTTCTCACAATAAACCAATTTTGCATTTTTATTTATTATTTCTTTAATCATTTTATATACATTCTCATTATAACCATCATTTGATGCATTATTATACTGGTTATTATTTAAAAAAATGTATTTTATGTTATTATTTTTTAACCCCAAAAGTGTTTCATTTTTATTCTTATAAGAAATTAAACCCTGATTTACCGGGTCCCCCCACATATAATCTTTATTCAAATAATATCCCCTCACTTCTTTAATTAAAACAATTTTACCTTTTATGTTTTCATCTGTATTTATTTTTTTTATTAATCCATAACAATCAAGATTTTTTAAAAGATAATTTTCTCTATTTTCAATCCCCAAAAGCAATTTTAACCCATCATAATCACTTTTATATCTGAAAGGAAAAGAATAAAAAGCAAGAAAAATTAAATAACCGGCAATTATTACCTTTAAAATTTTATTTTTATAATTAAATAAAATCTTATCAATTATAATTGCGTTTAAAGCAGTTATAACCACAAAACCAGGGAACAAAAACCTTATCATCTGAGCATTAAAAAACCAGAAAACAATAAAAATAAAACTGTAAAATAAAAGAAAAGACACTTCAGATTTTCTTTCTTTTATTATATAAAAAACAAGAAAAGGAAAAAGAAAATAATAAAAAATAAAATTATTTCCTAAATAACCATCCATATTTGATGATTTTATTAAAGAATAGGGTAAAATCAAAAAACTTTTTAAACTACTTCCAGCCCCGTGTATTGCATAGTAACTCTGTCTAAAATCAGCCAGTTCTTTTGACCAGTTTTTCCCACCAAACAGATTATAGGCAAATGGCCATACAGGATTGCCTGTATCAATAAAACTTTTAATATACCAGGGACTCGCAAAAAAGGCGGCAAAAAGTATAAACCAGAAAGTTTCTTTTATATTTAATTTTCTATTGTCATTATTAAAAATATCTGCAAAAGCAATAAAAAAAGGCAAAACCAGTATTGAAAAAATGCCCAGCATCTTAACTGATGCCGCACCCGCAGCGCAGATTGCTGCAACTATTAAAAATTTTAAATCTTTTGTCCTTGACCACAAAACAACCCCATATAATGCAGCAATTTCAAAAAATGAAAGTCCTATATCAACATATCCATTCACCGCTTCCCTTTTAAATAAGGTTGTTGAAATAATTAAAGCAACAGCAATTATACCAGCTTCTTTTCCTGAAATTTCTTTTGAAAATTGATAAACAGTTAAAAGAAGTAAAAAAGCATATAAAAAACATATTCCGTTGGCAAATAAATCATTTCGCATTGCCATTGCATATCCAAATAAAATTTCCATATTCTGTGGCCAGTTTGAATGATACATAAACGGTATATAAACAATTTTTTCCATTTTATTATAAATTGCTGGAATTGCATAATGATATGCAAGCGTATCCCATCCGGCTGGTGGTATAAAAATATTTAAAATTGAATAAAATAATCTTATAAAAATTAAGCACAAAAGAAAATTTATTAATATACTGTTATTAAAAAAAATTTCCCGAAATAAATTTTTCAGACCATCAAAAATTAAATTTAGTTTAAACAGTGCAAATATTGAAAAGATAACAGTAATAACTGCAAAAGTTGTTTTATCATAATGAAAATATCTCCCGAGCAAAAGCAAAATCAAAGAAAAAAATAAACTCCCTGCCCCAAAAGAAAAAACAATTAAACTACTTTTTCCCCTTAATTTTATTCCAGCAATATCTAAAAAAAATAAACCCGTTCCGCACAAAAATAAAAATAACAAAAAAATAAAAATTAAAGTTACTGCGTTTTGATAAAAATCCATTAATAATGCACAATTGAAAATATCTTATACTTACTCAACTTTTCTCTACCTTTTAAAAAGTCAAGTTCTACGATAAATGCAATTGCTTCTATTTTTCCTTTTGATTTTTCAACGAGCTGGGCTACAGCAGATACTGTTCCGCCGGTTGCAAGTAAATCATCTATGATAAGGACTTTATCCCCCTCATTTATTGCATCCTTATGAATTTCAAGTGCATCTTTACCGTATTCAAGTTCATATTCTACTTTGTATGTTTCGCGCGGTAATTTTCCTGGTTTTCTAACAGGTATTAAACCAGCCCCAAGTTTATAGGCAAGTGGCGCTCCGATTAAAAATCCGCGTGCTTCCACACAAACAACCTTATCAATTTTTTTGTTTTTAAATTTTTTATAAAAGTAATCAATTAATTTTTTAAAAGCATTTTTGTTTTGAAAAACTGGGGTTAAATCTTTAAAAATAATACCTTTTTTCGGAAAATCAGGAACATCCTTGATAATACCTTTTAATAATTTTTCCATATTTTTTCCTCCTTAAAATTTTATAAATTTTCTTTATTTTTTATTATCTCCCTTAATTTTCTTAATGCCATTGCCTCAATCTGTCTCACACGTTCACGGGTCAGTTTTATTTTTTTACCAATTTCTTCCAGTGTGTAATTTTTCCCATCCAGAATTCCAAATCTGTATAAAATTACTTGCTGTTCTTTTGGTTTTAACATCTGAATAATATCTATTATTTTTTCTTTTTTATCTTTTTCAAAATAATCATCATCGGGTTTTATAAAACTTTTATCCTCTATGGAATCTTTTAATGTTTTATTTGAGTCACTTTCATCATCCTCATATTCCAGATCAAGTGATTTGGGTAATTTTATTATATTTAATATCTCATCAAGTTTGCTTGAATCAATTTTAAGTTTTTTTAAAATAACTTCTCTTGAAGGAAAACTGCCAGTATTTCTTAATTCCTTTTCAACAAATTTTAGATATTTATGATAAATATCAAGTATGTGTACAGGGATTCTTATTATGTTTTTTTGATTTGTAATTGCCCGTGTTATTGATTGCTTTATCCACCACGTAGCATAGGTGCTAAATCTAAAACCTTTTCTTAATGAAAATTTTTCTATGGCACGCATCAAACCAATATTGCCTTCTTCAATAAGGTCAATTAATGGAACCCCAAAATTTTCATATCTTTTTGCAATTTTTACAACCAGTTTTAAATTCGCTTTTATTAATTTAGACCTGGCTTCATTATCCCCTTTTTTTGCAAGTAAAATTAATTTTTTTTCTTCCTTTTCACTTAAAATCTGTTCTCTTCTTATTTCATCAAAATAGGCATAAAGCGATTCTTTTATGTTTGTAATTTTTTCTTCATTTTCTTCTTTTATTTTTTCTGCTTCTTCATCATCAGTATCAACTACTTCGTCAGGTATAGTTTCCGGTATCTCTAAAATTTCATCTATGCCTTTAATTTTCTCTTCAGTTAATTTCTTTTTTTTATTTTTCTTTTTCATTTTTAGTAAAATTTTATTTCAAAATTTTCTGGTTTATATTTTATATCTATTTCTTCTTTTTTTAAATCTTCAACAATAAAAGACCTATCTCTACGTGTTATTTCCGAAATAAATTCTTTTATTTTATTTTCATCTCCATAAACTTCAATTTCCACTTTTCCATCTGGCAAATTCATAACAAAACCGGCAAGTCCCAATTGCCTTGCAATATCACGACAGTAAAATCTGTATCCAACTCCCTGAACATGTCCCGAGACCATTATCCTGTATGCTTTTTCACTCATAAAACATACCTCATTGTATGTACGTAATTCCAAAAATAAGATAATCTTTTAAAAGTGCACTGATTGCATTTATTTTATCAATATTATTAATATTTTTAATAAATAATTCAACATTAATATTATAATTTAAACTTATTTTAAATCCAATATTATATTTCTCACCATCATATTCAATTATTGCAAGAACAGTTTCATTTAATATCTTTGAAATGTCAAACATATATTCCATTTTAGATAAATCCGGGTTTTCATTTAACAAATTTTTCTTTATTCCCAGATTAAAATTCATATCTAATATCTTCCTTGAAATTGTTAAATAACTCCTGAAAAATTCATTCTGTCTTACATTTTCAATTAAATTTAACGGCAATCTTTCAATACCAATTGCCATGGAAATAAACTGGTCTTCTTCTTTTAAAATGCCGCATTTTAAATTTATGCTTCCCTTTTTCAGTATTTCAAAAAAATCCGATGATACACCAAAATCCAGATTAATACCGAGTTCCAGTAAATCAATGACGCCTATGTTTGCAACAAAAATAAAAGGATGCAATCCTAAACTGAATGAACCTTCTTTTAAATAATATGCAGAAGGGTTATAAATAAAACCACTTTCACCATTCACATTGGGAAACAAAAGTATGTGGTTAGGGTCAACCGATTTTGAAAAAATATCTGTTATAAAAAAAATTATTATTATCAAATAAAACCATTTTTTCATAATTTCTCCATAATAACTATAAAATCGCCATAAGCAATTTTACGACTTTTATATTAACTTTTATCCAAAAATTGCCATAACAAACACAGATGGTCGGGGCGACCCGATTTGAACGGGCGACCTCTTGCACCCCAAGCAAGTGCGCTAGCCACCTACGCCACGCCCCGACTTTATTTTTTAAAACCATATTGACCTATTAAAGGAACAAAAATGCATCCAATTAATTCTTCCTGTTTCTTTTTACCTTTTGTATATGTTATTTTAACAATTTTCTGCATTAGGACACCACCTACAGGTGCAATAATTATGCCATATTGTTTATTTAACTGTTCTTCCAGAATAACTGGAATTTCCGGTATTGCACCTGTCAAAATTATTCTATCAAACGGCGCCTTTTCTTTAACGCCACATGTTCCATCGCCTATTTTATAAAAAACATTTGTTATTTTCAACTCTTCTAGTATTTTTTTTGCTCTTTCCTGCAATTTATCAATTCTTTCTACTGTATAAACTTCTTTAAAAAGTTCTGCTAAAATTGCGGTCTGATAGCCCGAGCCAGTGCCAATTTCAAGAACCTTTGCATTTTTATCTGGCTCAAGTAATTCAGTCATATATGCAACCATATATGGTTGGGAAATTGTCTGTCCTTCACCAATTGGAAGCGGGCAATCATCATAAGCATATTCAATATCTTTTTCGCGAACAAATTTATGCCGTGGTATTTTTCTTATTGTCTCAATTACTTCCTTATTTTTAATACCCCTTGCTTCAATCTGATTTTTTATCATTTTTTCCAAAGAAACTTTGAATTCCATAAAAACCTTATTTAAATTTTTTGGTCGGGGCGACAGGGGTTGAACCTGCGACCTCTTGGTCCCGAACCAAGCGCGCTAGCCACTGCGCTACGCCCCGTTTGTTTTTATTTTAACATTATTTATTATTTGCTTCAATCGTATTTTTGTAAAAAATGTAAATCTTCAGTTATTGTAGGTAATAATAAAAATTGAAAATCCCTCTGTATCTCTATTTAGAAAAGGGAGAAATTAAAAAAATGAAAAAATCGCTCTGGCACTTACCATGTTTTTGTATCCGGTTACTTATTATCTCATAGAAATAACCAAAAAAATTGAGTGTGCTACATAACACGGGCTATCTTGTGATTAATGGTTAGCATAAATTGATAAGAGAGAAAAAATAAAAACAAATCCCTCTGTGTCTCCCTTTAGAAAAGGGAGAAATTAAAAAATGAAAAAATTGCTCTGGCACTTACCATGTTTTTGTATCCGGTTACTTATTATCTCATAGAAATAACCAAAAAAATTGAGTGTGCTGCATAACACGGGCTATCTTGGTAGAAATGGTTAGTTTCTAAAGGGGAACTAATTGAGATTTTTAATTCTTTATGCATTTTTTTTATTTTGATATTCCCTCCTGTAACTAATGCATTACTAAAAAAATCATACCTAAAGTGTATTAACTGGATCCACTGTTAATGTTAAATCATATTTTTTTGACATCTTTTTTATTTCTTTTCCCAGTATATTCAAATCCTTTCTTATTTTACTTTTTAAAATAATACTGTATCTATATTTATTTTTTATTTTTACAAGCGGTGCCTGTGCTGGTCCTAAAATTTTTATTGATTTTAATTTTTTCACTTGTATCATATTTTGGATTTTATTTGCTAATTCTTCTGCTTTTTTTTCACAATTTTTCATATCCTCATCCTGAAGTATAATCTGAATAATGCTCACAAATGGTGGATATTCAAGGGTTTTTCTTATTTCGAGTTGCTCTTTATAAAAATTCTCGGTTTCATAATTTTTTATATATTTTATTCCTGAACTTTCCGGAGAAAAAGTTTGAATTATAACCCGTCCTTCTTTATCGCCCCTGCCTGTCCTGCCAGCCACCTGCAATAAAAGTTGAAAAACTCTTTCATCTGACCTGAAATCAGGTAAATTTAAAACATTATCAATATTTACAACCCCCACAAGTGTAACCTCTGGCAAATCAAATCCTTTTGCAATCATTTGCGTACCAATAATAATATCTATTTCTTTTTCTTTTATTTTTCTGTATATTTCAAAATACTGTTTTTTACCTTTCATTGAATCAATATCAATACGAACAATTTTTTTATCCGGAAAAAATTTTTTAATAACATTCTCTATTTTTTGCGTCCCGAGCCCTTTATAAAATAAAGGAGTTCCGCATTTTGGGCATTCCTTAATTGGTATTTTTTCACTGTTACAGTAATGGCATTTTAAAACATTTTCATTTATGTGATAAACCATTGGAATTTCACAGTTTCCGCATTTTAGTATATAACCGCATTTATGACAGAATATATAATTTGAAAATCCACGTCTGTTAATAAATAAAATTATCTGTTCATTGTTTTCAATCGCTTCGTTCATATATTTTACAAGGTCATCTGATAAAAATTTATTCTGCCAGTCCTTTTCAAATTTTAAATCAATTATTTTTATTTCTGGCATTTTTCTATCATAAACTCTTTTTGGCAGAACAAGTAATTCATATTTATTTAAAATAGAATTGTAATAAGATTCAATGGAAGGTGTCGCACTGCCTAAAATAACAGTTGCTTTATTTATATAACCCCTATAAACGGCAACATCACGGGCATTGTATTTCGGGTCATTTTCCTGTTTATAGGATGTATCAAACTCCTCATCCACTACAATCAAGCCAACATTTTCGAATGGGGCAAAAACAGCTGACCTTGTTCCAATTACAAGATCAACCCTGCCTTCTTTTATTTTTTTCCATTCGGCAAGTTTTTCTGTTTTTTGAAGGGCGCTGTGGTAAATTGCAATTCTTTCTCCAAATACATTTTTAAATCTTTCAACAATTTGTGGCGTTAAAAAAATTTCCGGAACTAAAATTATTACTTTTTTACCTTTTTTAACTGTCTCTTCTGCTGCTTTTATATAAATTTCTGTTTTACCGGACCCCGTAATTCCATATAGTAAAAATGTCTTATATATCCCATTTTCTATATTTTCTTTTATTTTTTCAAATACTTTTTTCTGGTCTTCATTCAAAACTATATTTTTATCCATATTCCCTGAAGCAAAAACAAAATCTTTTGTTTTCTTTTTTACACCATAAACGGTCTCTTCTTCCATAACTTCTATATTACCGTCTTTATGCAATTCATTTATGGCAGCATAGATATTTTTTATTTTTAAATTTTTAATTATGCTCTTTAATGTTGCCTCCTTTTTATCTTTCATATATTCAAGTATTTGTTTTTTTATACCCGTTAACCCTTCATTTTCTTTTATAAATTTTATAACTTTATTCGTTTTTATTTTATAAAGAGCAGAAAGCATAGTAGAAAATACAACCCCCGGAGAAGACAGATAATAATCCGATATCCAGAGTCCCAGTTTAATTAATTCATCTGTAATAACCGGCTCAATATCAATTATCTCTTTTATTGACTTTATTTTATTCAGGTCAATTTTTATTTTTTGTAAATTTTCTAAAATTTCAACAATTATGCCTGTTACATATTTGGCACCTAGCGGAACAAGAACTCTTATGCCAACCCTGGGTTTTATATTGGATTCCATTTTATATGTTAATAAATTATCAACGTTTGAATAAACAGCCACGTTTATAAAATAATTTTGTTTTTGCATTAAAATTCCTTTTTATTCAGAAATTAAATTCTATATGCCTGATAAATCTGTTGATAAATCTGTTAAATCAGGAATCTCAAAAGATATAATTTTGTGGAAAAAATCAAAATAAAATTCTTTATGGTTTTTCTTCTTCTGGTTTTGCTTCTCTTCTATGTTTTCTTTTTTCTTCCCCCTCGTAAATAAATAAATCAAAAACAGGTCTTATGCCTTTTTTTGCTGCATCATTAATCCTTTGCACTTCTTCATCGTCAAGTTCTATCGTGCCGGTAAATTCAACGCCACGCCTTAAATCGCCAACAAATAGTTGTTTGCCTTCTTCGGAATCATAAACACTTTTTCCCTGTTTTTGCCAGGAGACAAATACCCATCTTGCTTTTCTTTCCTTCAATTTCCCTGCAAATTCAATTTCCCTGCCGTCAAAATAATCAACAGTGCCGTCATCAAATTCTACTTTAAAAATACCCAGATAAATATCTTTTATGACCCCTTCCATACCAATGTATTTTTTTGGTCTTTTCACTGGTTCGCGAGTTTTTCTATCAATATAATAATCAAGATTTATAATTCTTACCCTATGCCCTACTTTCATAATTTAAGCCTCCTTATATTTTTTTATTATTATAAAACCAAATTTGATAAAGTCAAATAAAATTTTTAAATAACTTCATCCTCTCAGAGATGGAAATTTTTTTGCTTTACTTTTTTCGCATTAATAAAATCTCTCCTCGCATATCTTTAAAACAGAGGAGTATTAAAAATCTTTAATTTTTTTCTCCTCGCCCTTTTGCTGGACAAACCATTACCAATATCTTTAGTTTTAACCCGTGGTTAGCAGCTAGACAATTTTTTGAATAAAATCAAGTCGTTTGGGGCTATATTCTTGTGCCCTGTTATTAAAGTTCAAGCTGGGATTTCAAGTGCATAGGTTTCCGCGTCAGCCGAGTGCTCCGCTTTGTTTTTATGCCACTAAAAATCCAACCCATATTAATAGCAAATTCAGGCATTTTCTGATTTTAATGAAAAAATTGCTCTGGCACTTGCCAAGTTTTTATATACGATTGCTTGCTATCAATCCAACATCTCAAAAAACGTAATCCATCAGTTATAGGAGGTAATAATAAAAATTGAAAATCCCCTTTAATCTCCTTTTAGAAAAGGGAGAGATAAAAATGAAAATTTTTTAATTTCCCCTCGCCCTTTGATGGGAGAGAATGAAAGAATGAAAGAATGCAAGAGGCGACTTGAATGCAATCCCCCCTCTCTCTAACTCTCTTCCACGCAGGGGCGAGAGAAAAAACAAATCCCACTGTTTCCCATTTTTTTATTTTTTCTTCTTTTTTAAAGATAGGAGATTTTATTTATGCAAAAAATAAAGCAAAAAAAATTTACTTTTATATTTTATAAAAATTTACCGTGACTGATGCGTTACAAATTATTCACATCAGCAATGAATAAACCATTTACTTTTTTGTCTGCTCTTTAGAAAGAACCCCGTCCCAGTGCTCTTTAATTTTTGCAATTACTTTTTCTTTTTCCTGAAGTGTTAAATTATTCCACCATTCAATTGCTTTTCCTGCCAATTTTTCTTTGCTTTTTTCAGGAATTGCTTTCCATTTTTCCTTTGCTTTTATAATTAATTCTTCCTGCATTTCATAATTTAAACTAACCCACCAATTTTTTGCTTTTTCAATTGCCGCTTCCTTTTGCAAGTCCGTCATTCTTTGCCACCACATATCCACGCTTTTTATTATTTGTTTTTTTTCTTTATCAGTAAATTCTTCCCATTTTTTATTAAGACGAATTAAAAGTTCATTTTTTTCATCGGCATTTAACCCACTCCACCATTCTTTTGTTTTTAAAATTAATAATTGACGCTGGTCATCTGTTAGCGCATCCCATTTTTCCTTTGTTTTTTTAATGATTTCTTCTTTTTCATTGTCGGTTAACCCTCTCCACCAATCTTTAATTCCATCAACAAATTTACTTTTTTCTTCCACAGACATTTTTGCCCATATATCTTTTAAATCACTAATTGTCTTTTTCTTCGCATCATCCGGCATATATTCCCAAATAATTGCTAAACTTTCATAGGTCATCATTGACTGGCTGGCTTTTTCTTCTGCATTTAAAATTGAATTAAACCAAATTATAAAAATTGCACTGATACACAAAATCCTTTTCATTTAATCACCTTTTTATTTAAAATAATTTATCTAAAACATAGCCAGAAAATTGCTTTCGCGATTTTTGGGACATTAATAATACCCCTGAAAATCGTCGTAACGATTTCCAGGAGTATTTAAAAATTTATTTTTTACCTCTTTTTTCCTTCCATCTTTCTTTTAACATATTTTTTTCCTGTTCAGGATAACTCTTCCATCTTTCATTCATTCTTTCTCTCATTTTCTGTTTTTCTTCTTTACTCATTTTAGACCATTTTTCTTTTATTTTTTGCACTATCTGTTTTTTTTCATCATCAGATAATGAATTCCATTTTTCTCTTGCCTTTTGTCTTATTTGTTCTCTCTGTTCTACAGACAAATTCATCCATTTTTCATTCCACCTATTTTTTAAAGCATCCTTTTCTTCCTCAGACAATGAATTCCATTTTTCCCTGGCTCTCTGTCTTATTTGTTGTTTTTGCTCATCAGATAATGAATCCCATTTCTTTTTTGCTTTTTCAATTGCTGCCTTTTTTTGTTCTGGTGATAATTTTGCCCATTTTTCCCTTATCTGCTGCCCTATTTTTTCTTTTTGTTCTTTAGTCAAAGCTGTCCATTTCGGTGTTGTTACTTCATCCACAATTTGCGCCTGCTGTTCTTCACTCATTACTTCATAACTATTCTCCTGCACCGCAATTTCATCCATTGCACTATTTTGTACATCATCCTGTGCAAGGACCGGAATAATAAAAAACACAGAAAAAATCATTAAAAATAAAAATCCCCGGATTTTTTTCATAATTTTCCTCCTTAATTTTTATTTCAACAGACATTTAAAAAATCGAAATAACACTATCACCTCCTTTTTTTTATTTTTCTCCCTCATTTAATTTATTTTGACGATATAAAATATCAAAAAGTTTACATATCCCCTGTTAACTGAATTTCAGTTATTGCGACTTTTTTTCTAACTTTATCAAGTTCCTGTGGATAATGGTCAATAATTTTAAATTTAATTTTATCATTAGGTTTTATTTTAATTTTATATGGTAATTTAACTTCCTGCCAGGAAGTTGTATCAAACAATTTAACTATGCAAATTAATTTATTGTTATGATAAATTTTAAAAGCCATTACTCTTGCATAGTCCTGCCATAATTTATCATCCTTGCAATAGCCATTTAAAATTCTAAATCCATCCCAATTTATACTTTTCTTTTTATTTTCAAAAACCTTTGTAAAATGAATTTCTTTGAATTGAAATTCTATATATTCATTTATACCCGCATTTGGACTTTTATTTATCCACGCTGTATATAAATTGTTATCATTTAATTTATCTACGTTAAATGATTTATTAAAATAGGATGATGCTTTTAAAGAAAATCCAACAAAATCTTTTAAATTTCTGTAAATACCCATCTCCCCTGTTGAAAAATTATACGGTTTATTTGTTTGTGGGATGGCATGAATTACAGGTACATCTGTTGCATATAAATTATTTAAAATTAAAATGAAAATAGCTAAAAGTTTTTTCATCAAATGCCTCCGACATTTTAATTTTTATAAATTATATCACGAAATTTTTCATCGTCAATAATTTTCGTAAAGCAATAGAGTTGCTTCAGTTACAACAGGTTGCCTCAAAAAAAAATAAATGAAAAATTAAAAATCCCTCTTAATTTTTTATAAACTAACCAACCTCCACAAGTTAGCCCTGTGCTGGCTGCCAAATTTTTACAACCATTTGTTTTTTAAATCATTTAACCCAGAAAATCTCTATTGCGATTTTACATTTTTTATATTATACTTTTGAAAAATCATTAATTAAAAAAATATGCAACAAAAAATAAAAAAAATAAAAGAGCCCATAGTTGAAAATGCTGTTATAAAATGGAGTGATAATTTAGGATTTTATTTACTTGTATTTATCATATTCATAATTCCATTATATTTCAATATTAAAGCGTATGACCAGTTTGAACTACCAAAACTTACCCTACTTAGAATTCTAACATCCATTTTATTTGGTATATGGGCAATAAGGGAACTGGAAAAAGGCACAATTTCTTTTGTTAAAACACCACTTGATATCCCTTTATTATTATGGATAGTTATAAATATTGTATGCACAATTTTTAGTATTGCACCACATTTAAGTTTTCGCGGCGAATATGAAAATTTTGCCGGTTCCCTTTCAAACATAAATTATGTTATTCTTTACTTTCTTGCAGTCCAGTTTTTAAAAAACACAAAACAAATTCAAATATTGCTTATTGCTTTAATGATTTCCGGATTTTTAATATGCCTTTATTCTGTTGCTCAATTTTTTGGCTATGATTTTATCAAATGGAATGAAGAATCAGTTATAAAAGGCAGGTATTTTGCCTCAATGGGAAATCCAAATTTTTTAGGCGCATTATTAATAATGATTATTCCTGTTGTTATTTCATATTTTGTTATGGCAATTAAAAATAGAAAAAATTCCTTAATTTTTGTTTTATTTGCTTTTTTTATTTTACTTTATATTGCATTATTCGGAACCCAGAGTCGTGGTCCTTTTCTTGGTTTTGTATTTTCATTTTTATTTATGCTATCTTATGGCATTTACAAATTGTATAAAAACTTATTGCGTTCTTCTGAACTGCAGCATGTAAGTTTTAATTCTTTGCTTTTTGCATTAATAAAAAAATATCGTATCTGGATTATTTTATTTTTTGTATTAATGGGAATTGCAATTTTTTTAAGTTTAACAATAGGAAAAAACGCAACAAAAAGAATAACAGAATCAATCGCAGACATAAAAGGAAGTTTAAGTCAATCCCGTCTTCATATATGGATTCCTGCTTTAAAAATTATAAAGGACTATCCAATTCTCGGAACAGGCGTTGATACTTTTAAAGCAATTTTTCCTAAATATGAAGGGCTTGATTTTGCCTATATTGATGGAACAAATGTTTCGTCAAGAACAGCCCATAACGAATTATTAAATATCGCTGCAACAATGGGTTTAATAGGTCTTGCAATTTATTTACTCATAATTTTTGTTTTTATTAAATTATTTTATAAACCATTTGCCGCAATAAATAATTTTGAAATTAAATTAATTTCTCTCTCATTGTTTGCTTCTTTTATTGCCTATTTTGTTCAAAATATCTTTAGTTTCGGCGTTGCAGCAATAAATACAACTCTATATTTATTTATGGCAATTCAGGCATTTATCTATAATTCAATATACGGAGAAAAAAAATTAAATTTTGCTTTATATCCTTCTTCTGAAAAATCAACAAAATTTATTTTCCAAATTATAGCAGTAATAATTAGTTCATTTTTTGCATACAAAGCATATATTTTACTTTCTGCCGATTACAGTTATAATAAAGGAAAAATTCTCGGAAACGTGTATGGTAGATGGGACCTTGCCATAAAAGAGCATATTAAATCAGTTGAAAAAGTCCCTTTAGAAGTTAAATATCATGTTTACTTAGGACTTGCTTATGAGCAAATGGCTTTAAGGGTAGACGATAGAGCAAAACAGATTGATTTAATAAACCTTGCAATAAAAGAATATAAAAAAGGGATTGAACTTAATCCTGCAAATTCGTATTACTGGGGAAACCTTGGCAGGATTTATTCACTTTTTGCCAGAATTGAAAATAACCCGGAATATTATCAACAATCAATATATTATTATACAGAAGCAATTAAAAAAGCACCTGTAACAGGTCTTTTTTATCATAATTTGATTGAATTATATGTAAGAAACAATATGATAAATGAAGCGCTCCAGGTATTTTCTAAACTTGAATTTTGTGATAAAAAACTGGCTGCAAATGCTGCATTTTTACTTGGCAATGTTTTTTTTACAGGAAAAGATTTTGCCAGAGCCATTGAGTTTTATCAAAAGGCAGTAACCTATGTCCCTGACTTTTTACAGGCACAATTTAATTTAGCTGTTACCTATGCAACATTAAATGATAAAAATACCGCACTTACACTTTTGCAGGATATTTTAATTAAAAAACCTGATTTTGATAAAGCAGATGAAATTAATAAAATGATAAAACAGCTAAAACGTTAGTTTTATAAAGTTAATTTTCTCGCCTTTTCAAAGCATTTTTTTGATTTGCTTTTGTCCTGTTTTTTTTCATATACATTACCCAATCCAACATAAACATCTGGTGAACCAGGGGCTAATTCTCTGGCTGCTAAAAATTCTTTTTCAGCCAGATTGTAATTTCCCTGCCTGTAGTAAACCCAGCCAAGTCCGATATATGAATCAGCACTATCCGGATTTAATTCCTTTGCTTTTTTAAAAAATCTTTCAGCCAGAGTTATTTTTTCTTTATCATAATAAACCCATTTATAGTAAAGCCAGGCAATTCCAATATAGGTATCAAAATAATCTGGGTTAATTTCTATTGCTTTTAAAAAATTATTTTCCGCATCCAGAAAGCGTTCCTGGTGATAATAAACCCAACCAAGTCCTATGTGTGCTCCTGCATAATTTGAATCAAGAGCCACTGCTTTTTTAAATTCAAGTTCAGCAATTGCAAGATGGGAATCCCCCATTGAATTTTTTGCAAAATAATCATAATAAACCCAGCCAAGTCCTATATGTGTATCAATATTATTTTCATTTATTTCTTTTGCCTTAATAAATTCCGATTCTGCTTCTAATAATTTATTTTGCTTATAATAAATCCAGCCAAGGCCATTATAGATTTCATAATCATCCGGCTTTAATTTTTTTGCAATTTTAAATTCTTTTTCCGCTTCATTGAATTTTTCTTCAATAAAATAAATCCAACCAAGCCCTATATGAGCATCCACATAATTCGGGTTTAATTGAATTGCTTTTTTATGTTCTTCTTTTGATTCTTTAATTTTTCCGGTATTTGCATAAACTCCAGCAAGTCCAAGATGTGCATCGGGGTAATTTGGCTTTAAAAAAATTGCTTTTTTAAATGCTTCCTCTGCTTCTTTATATTTTTCCTTACTAAAAAAAACTCTGCCCAAACCAATAAAAGCATTTGCATGGTCTGGTTTATTATTTATTACAAATAAAAATTCTTTTTCTGCATTATCAAATTCTTGTAAGTTATAATAAATTTCGCCAAGACAGAAATGTGCCTCAAAAAAATTTGGATTTAATTTAATTGCCATTTTTGCCATTTCTTCAGCTTTATTAAATTCGTTTTTTGTTACATAAACTTTTGCAAGACAGTAATAAGCATCCGCAAAATTTGGATTTTCCTCTATTGATTTTTTGTATTCTGTCTCAAGTTGATGTAATTGTTCTTTTGTCCCATAAATACTGCAAAGGCAAGTAAGCGGGTCAGCCATATATTTTTTATACCTATCCCTTATTAATAAATTCCTTAAATTTTTTATCAGATTTCTTAACATAATACACCTGTTTTAATAAAATAGATAATTATAATATATCAATAAATTTTATTATTTACAACTATTTAGTTTTTCTGAAAATCTCGATAGCGATTTTGGGTTTTTTGCTGATTGCGTTCAAAAAAGTATCTTTTTGAACTTCCAAAAATTATTTTTTATATTTTTATTATGCATTAAATTATCCCGTTTTTTCCTGTAGCCAGGTAATTTTTGAATAAAATCAGATCGTTTAAGGACTATATTCTTGAACCCTGTTATTAAAGTTCAAGCGGGGATTTCAAGTGCTTTTCCCCTCGCCTTTTGATGGAAGAGGGATATGGGAGAGGGTTAATAAATCAAGAGGCGACTTGATAGCAACCGCCCCCTCTCTCCTTCCCTCTCTCCCACAAATTGGGGAGAGAGGTAAAAATAAAAACAAATCCCTCTGTGTCTCACTTTAGAAAAGGGAGAAATTAAAAAAATGAAAAAATTGCTCTGGCACCAGCCATATTTTTATACCCGGTTGCTTGCTATCAATGTAACATCTCAAAAAACATGGCTGGTGCCAGACAATTTTTGAATAAAATCAGGACGTTTAGGGGCTATATTCTTGAATCCTGTTATTAAAGTTAAAACGGGTAATCCAAGTGCTTTTCCCTCGCCTTTTGATGGAAGAGGGATATGGGAGAGGGTGAATAAATGCAAGAGAAAACTTTAATGCAACCGGTCCATCTCTCCTTCCCTATCTCCCACAAATGAGCTTGTGCAAAAAATAGGGTAAAATATAAAAAACAAAAAACTGACGTATAAAAATGATTAAAAAATAAGAAAAAAATAAAATTAGAAAAATTTAAAATGTTAAATTTTATGTTTTTTGCACAGGCTCAAATTGGGGAGAGAGGTAAAAATAAAAACAAATCCCTCTGTGTCTCCCTTTAGAAAAGGGAGAAATTAAAAAAATGAAAAAATTGCTCTGGCACTTGCCATGTTTTTATACCGGGTTGCTTATTAGCACATAGAAATAACAAAAAAATTGAATGTGCTGCATAACACGGACTAACTTATGGGTAATGGTTAGCATAAATTAGGGAGAGAGGAAAAAATAAAAACAAATCCCTCTGTGTCTCCCTTTAGAAAAGGGAGAAATTAAAAGAAGAAAATTTTTTTTCCCTCGCCCTTTGATGGAAGAGGGATATGGGAGAGGGTGAAGAAATACAAGAGGACACTTGAATGCAATCGCCCCCTCGCTCTAACTCTCTCCCACAAATTTGTGGAGAGAGGAAAAAACAAATCCCGTATTTCAGTTTTTTGTCTCTGCCTAATATAAAGGTCTTTTTATAATTACAATATACTTATTTTTATTATTTTCCTCTGACTGTATCCTTCCTTACTCCTTGCTTCTATCACACATATATAA
>Ga0078972_1003552_pt1 | contig 39633 bp, 37 predicted proteins | sample YelNatPaOPGAMG01_FD_67568 | JGI IMG/M metagenome (GOLD analysis project Ga0078972, IMG submission 67568) | Hot spring thermophilic microbial communities from Obsidian Pool, Yellowstone National Park, USA - OP-RAMG-01 (SPADES assembly) (version 2) | ecosystem: Environmental > Aquatic > Thermal...
TCCGGCGCGCGATTGTGCCAGCTACACTGCGGATTCGGACAGAACGGAAAGGATTGCATCGGTATCTACCTCCAGAGAATGTCGTAAGTCTTCTCATAGAAGTAGACGCAACAATGACGCCCTTTACTTCAACTTTGGCACAAGGTTGGAAGCACTACTAACCCCCTGCGCGAGCCCGCGCTTCAGCGCTATACTCAACAGTGCAATGAACCTGCAGAGACTTGCCACCTCCATCCTCGACCACGCCGAAATCGACTACGCCCGCTCGGGCGGCCCCGGCGGCCAGAATGTCAACAAGGTCAACACGCGGGTCATCGCGCGCATAGCCCTTTTCCGGCTCGAGGGCCTCGACCCCCAGGAACTCCAGCTCGTGCGGACGCGGCTGGCTTCCCGCATCACCAAGAACGGGGAACTTGTCGTTTCGATTCAGGAAGAGCGCAGTCAACTGCAGAATCAGCGCCGCGCCCTGGACCGCCTCATCTCCCTAATCGCCAGCGCGGCCCACAGACAGGCAGCCCGCATTCCGACCCGGCCCACAAAGGCTTCCCGCGAGCGCAACCTTGCCCACAAGCGCCTGCGCTCCCAGGCCAAACGACTCCGCCAGCATCCAGCCGATGAGTAGGGTTTTAAGGAAATCATCGCATCAGAGCTTCCGCAATTCCTTCAAGGCGTCGGCTTGTACACCCTCTTCGATCAGCTTGTCTATAAGCGCGCGTGCAGCCTTGCCCTGGGGCAGAAGGTAGCCAGCCTCGCGGGCTGCATCTTCTTCAACGATGCGGAGCGATTTTTGAAGCGCCTTCAGCACGAGCATCATCGAGGCACTGCGCTGATAGGATGAACCTGACTTTCCAGCCTTCGAGAACTCTGCGAGAGAGCTCCGCACCATCCGCTCCTCATACGCCTTGCGCTCGAGCAACGAAAGCAGGGCCTCGGTGACCGCTTTGTCCTTATCCGCCGGTTCAGGATAGCGATCGTAGACCAGATACAGGGCATGGGAAGGGCATGCATCGACACAGAGCCTGCATCCATCGATGCATTTCGAAAAATCGATCTGACCATTTTCTGTATCGGTTGCCTTAGTGGGGCACACAAAAAGGCATAGACAATCCTTAGTACACAGATTGAGGTTTCGTGCAGCATGCATAGTCGATCTCCTAGGATATCTGGCTGAAGCGGGACCGGGGAGCCTTGCATACCGGGCAGATCTCCGGAGCTTCCCTGCCGATGAAGATAAATCCGCATGCTTCGCATACGAATATCGACTTGTCCTGAAGAAGGGCATCACCTAGTTTTTCAGCGCGCTCTATGACCGATTTCTGGATAGCGTTCACCTTGCTGCCCCATACCGCCATCCGCAGAGCGCCCCTGTCTTCAGCAGCCTCTGCCGCGGACTTGACTGCAGGAAAATAGGTCGAGTCATCTTCGGCAATGCGGCGCGCGAGCCCCTTGAAGACCGACTCATTCGCGCCTTCAGCGTTTAGAGTATTTGGAGTGTTTGGCTCGCCTTCCAGCGGCTGATCGAGCTGTGCCTCGTCGAAATATCCAGAGAGGCGCCAGAACAGCTCCGCCTCCGAGAGACGCCACTGCTTTTCACTGGCTTTGGCCAAATTCGAAAACACCGCACTATAACCCAGCTCCATAAGTTGCCTCCTTGTGAGAACTTATCTATGCTCTGCAACCTCCTCGAGCACCTCGGAGATCGGCACGGCAGTGCCCAGCACTTTGATCTTGTTGCACGCTTTGAGGCAGGGCTTGTCCTTGCAGATAAGGCATGCGAGCCTGCCGCTTCCGTCATCGGCATATTTCAGAAGGCGGCGGGCTCCTTCTACATTATCGCTATAGAGGCGCCTGAAGATACCCCGTATATCCATCTCCCAGGGGCAGGCGGTTCGGCAAGTATCCTTTTCGCACCACAGGCAGAGATTGCCCCGCTGTCTGAATCCTTCCTGCGGATAGGGCGGCGCTGGAGCGCTGAGGTACCGAACATACCCGCGGTCCTTGAAATAGCGGCATTCCGGTAAGCCCTCTCTGCGCAGGATTACATCTGCTGCACTCAATCCAGAAACGACAACTGCCGGCGTACCGGTGCCCATGGTGGTGGACTCTCCGCACAGCAGGAGATTGCTCCAGCGCGTTTCGGCATGAGGACGGCGCATGAGGTCCTGGCCAAGCATCTGCTTGGGACCTGCCACCGAGCCCTTGTTCTTGAGCGTATAGCGCTCGATGGTGAGCGGAGAACCGATTTCCCAGTATTTCAAGTGCGTTCTGAAGTTTGGAAAGTAGGAAGAAAGATAGCCTATGATGCGTTCAGCCTCTTGTCCCTTTGCGGCCTCGTATGATGCCAGGATTTCCGGATTACCGGAGGCCAGCTCTTTCGGCGCAGGCCATGTCCGAAACGAAGGTCCGATCGCGAGGACACTGTGGAATCCGGGTTCATTCAGCGAAGGATCGTCGATGGTGGGAATGTACAGAGTGATTTCTGATTCGGCGAGCGAACTGGTATCCTCGACCAGCATCTCGATTGGGCCGATGTCCGGCGGGAAGGCTTCCCTGCCGACGGTGGCGTAGAGCACGATGCTGGAAGGCGTTGGGACCATGGCGGCAACCTTGCGCGCAAGCGCTGGCGGTACCGCCTCACTCGGCAGCAATTTTTGGTACAGATTCCAGACGGTTCCGCTATACACGAAGTAATCGGCTTCGACCCGGGTGCCATCCTCAAGGCGGGCTGAGCAGATCCTTCCTCCTGCGGGTTCGAGGCTGACGACTTTGCAACCATAATGCATGGTGCCGCCGTATTTTTCGATAGCCTTTTCCAGAGTCCCGACATATACCTGGGTCGAACCCTGGATATAGTAACTGCCGCTTTTATGGTTTTCCACAAACATGGTCACCGCCATGATCGCGGGCGTTTCTTCCATGGTCGTATAGCAGTAGGTCGAGGTCAGCTTGTCGAAGAACTGCATGACCGCGCGCGACGTTGTAAAGCGCCTCAGCATCGACGCTGCGTTGCTGAAGAGAAGCGGCAGGATATGAAGCTGTGTGAGTGGGTCCTTGAAAAAGCGGCCCGTCATTTCGCTCAGCGGTATTTCGGACGGTGAGATGAGACTGGGATCCTTCATCACCACATCCGAATACAGGTGCTGCAGATACGCGTAGAAGCGACGGATGTCCCCGATGTCGTCCGGGAAAAGCCTGCCAAGGGCAGACAGAAAGCTCTCCACATCGGCGTGGAACACCACATCCTGGCCGGCAAAATGAATGCGGTACATCGACGAATGCTCGATGACCGAAATCGGCTCTTCGATTTCGTTGAACAAGAGGCTGTGCGGATTGAAGCCGTCCGATCCGAATCCGAACATCATCGCCGAGCCGACATCGAAAATCGCATTGCCCCGCTTGAACGCGCCGGAAGAGCCGCCCGGCTGGTGCGAATGCTCGTAGACATCAACCTCGAATCCGTATTTGGCGAGAATGGCTGCGCTGGCAAGACCGCTCAGCCCCGCACCGATGATTGCAACTTTTTTACGCATGTATGTTCTCTCATTTCATACATGACGCATGAAGAGGCCCGCTGTCAACTGCAGCGCGATGTTTCGGGCCATTGCTGCCCTCTGCTCATCGCCCGGCATCTTTACACAAGGTTGAGAACACTATCGAAAGGATATGGAAAAATCGGCCGCCATGAGCCACAATAGAACAGAGGAGCAACCCATGGAACAGGTACGGCCGCGCCTTTTCGTTTCACGCTGTCTCGGTTTCGCCAAATGCCGCTGGAACGGCGAAGTGATCAACGACGATTTCGTGAGCAAGCTCGAGCCCATGGCAGACATCGTACACGAATGCCCGGAAATGGCCATCGGACTCGGCTGTCCGCGCGACCCGGTGCGCGTGGTCCGCGCCGGAGATCGATATGAACTGCTTCAGCCTGCCACCGGCAACACCTATGGCCCCATCATGGAACGCTGGGCCGAAGACTACCTCGGCGCGCTTGAGCGAAGTCCCGAACGCCTGGATGGCTTCATTCTCAAGTCCCGCTCGCCATCCTGCGGCTTCAAAGATGTCAAAGTGTACGATTCGCTCCGCCCCGATTCCGGTTCCAAGCCCGGAACAGGTATATTCGGCGCTGCAGTACTGCGCCACTACCCTGGTACGCCAATCGAGGATGAAGGAAGGCTCAAAAATTTCATCATTCGGGAGCACTTCCTCGGCGCCGTCTGGACGCTGGCGCGTTTTAGAGCGGCCAAGCAGAAAGGCAGTATGAAGGCTCTCGTCGAATTTCATGCAACGCACAAATACTTTCTGCTTTTGCACAATCAGAAGGAAATGAGGATCCTTGGAACCATCGTGGCAAATCACGAAAAGCTCCCTCTGCAGGAAGTCCTCCAACGCTACGAGCAGGGCCTGAGGCGCGCCCTCGCCCGTCCGCCGCGCTACACTTCGCTCATCAATGTGATACAGCATGCGTTCGGCGGCTTTTCCGACTCGCTCTCGAAGGAGGAACGAGCGCTCTTCGCGAACCTTGTCGAGCAGTACCGCGACGAAAGAATCCCCGCCAGCGTCCTTCTTCATCTGGTAAAATCCTGGGCTGTCCGCTTCGGCGAAGCCTACCTGCTCCAGCAGGTACTGTTCGAACCCTACCCCCTTTCCCTGATAGAGATCACCGACTCAGGAAAGGGCCGATCGAAAAAGGGGTCTGACCCCTTTTCCTTCTAAAGCCGGCCCTCGCATCCTGCAACGCCCTTAGACTCCAAGGATCTTCGCGGCTTCCTCGCGGGTTTTTGCGTGCAAAAGCTGCTCGCGAACGATGTCCGAGCCGAGGGTTGAGCCAAGGCTGGTGAGTACTTGCATGTGGGGCGCAGGGTCGCCTGCAGAGCTCGCAATGAGGGCGATTATGTGCGCAGGCGTGCCGTCGATTGTCTGAAAGTCGATGCCCTTTTTGTGGATGCCGATGGCAAGGACTGGCTTATCGGTACCTTCGGTGCGCGCATGAGGAATTGCAATGCCATGCTGCATGCCGGTGGACATGATTTTTTCGCGCTCGAGCACATCGGCAAGCACTTTGTTCTTGTCTTTCAAATGATGAACACGATCCAGAAGCTCGATCAGCTCCACAATAGCTTCTTCTTTATTTGTGGCTTTCATGTCCACTTCGATACACTGTGGGTTGAGGATTTTGCGGAATGTGGGATCTTTGCGGATTGTTTCCACTTCGAGGGTTTTGCGCATGGATTCTGGGTCGTAGGTCTCTTTGAGCTTATCGAGATTGGCGTCGAGCTTGACCATTGCTTCATAGACCATGAGACGGACGAAGGCCATATCTTCCGGCACAGCTTCGAGGATCAGCTTGCTGCCGTCGACTTTCAGCGAGAGCGATACATCGCCTTTGCGGATGTGCGAAATGTCGTCGCTGATGCTCATGAGCTGCACATAGAATCCTTCGCGCTGGAGGTCTTCGAGGAGGTATGATGACAAAATTCCTGCAAGATCGGCATTGGGCAATTCGACCACAAACTCTTCGGAGGTGCTCGTCTTAGCCTCCTTGCGAGTGCCTCGACCGCCCTTGTCGAGAATTAAATTGAGCAGAATAGGCGCGAGGATGGTGGTCAGGATAGTCATCAGGATAGAAGCTCCGAAAAATCCCGGGTCGAGTATTTTTGCCGAGATACCGATGCCCGCGATGATGAGCGCAACCTCACCGCGCGGCACCATGCCGACGCCTATGCGCAAGGCTCCGATTTTATTGAACCCGAGGAACAGAGAAGGAAGTCCGCAACCCAGCACCTTCGCGAGTATTGCGACCAGCGTGAATAAAAGGCCGAATATCAAGACCGATGGCTCGAGAATTTTGGAAATTTGCACCTGCATGCCCATCACAACGAAGAATATGGGCACAAACAGCTCGTACAGGACTTTCGTTTTATCCTGGATGATGAATGAAAGCTCGGTTTTCGAGAGACTCAGGCCCACAATGTAGGCACCGATAATCATCGAAAGTCCCTCCATCTGGAAGATGCCGGCAATGAAGAAGGCAAGCCCGAGCGCAAGAATATTGAAATGCCCTTCGCCGCCGATTTTTTTCAGGAAGGCTGAAATCTGCTTTGAAAAAATGAGGCCGAGTGCAGTGAACGACAGCCATAGCCCAAAGGCTTTCGCGCTTATGCCCAGAATCGCTCCGGCAGAAAGCCCGCCTGATTTGCTTCCTTCGAGAACCGCCACGATGCCAAGCACGACTGCAAGGAAGATAATGCCGAGAACATCATCGAAAACGGCAGCTGCAAGGATCGTAACACCTTCCGGCGAGTCCATTTTTTTGCGGTCGGACAGAATGCGTGCGGTAATTCCGACGCTCGTTGCCGTGCTCATGATGCCGATGAAGAGGTTTATTGGTGCAAAAAGCGGCTGATGGGTAAAGAATGTTCCCAATTCAGCTCCGAACAGGAAGGAGAAAACGACACCCCCTGTCCCGACGACGCCACCTGCGACCGAATATTTCAACAGCATATCGAGGTCTGTCTCGAGCCCGCTTGAAAACAGCAAAATAATGGCTGCAATGTTCGAAAATGCCTGCAGTATGATGGAAATGGGCTCTCCACCCGAAACCGGGAAAAACCCCGAAGGAAAGCCTGGCAGGCGTATTGCTCCGAGGGCGAAGGGACCGATCAGAATGCCTGCAATAAGTTCGCCAAGCACAGAGGGCAGAGAAATTGCTTTTGCAGCAATGCCGCCCAGGCGGGCAGCAAAAATGATCACTGCGAGCTGAAAGACAAATTGCGTGATTTGTTCGGTTGGAGTAGACTGCTCGCTTTGGGCAAATACAGGAAGCGCGAGCGCAAACAATATCAAACCGGCGATGAGCAATCTTTTTCTGGACATAACTGCCTCCATATATATTCTAATTTATTAATATTTTTTATTCAATAGCAATAAATGCGAAAAAAAGCATAATTTGACATGAAAGCGCATGTAGCGCACTGGATGTGCTGGCTAAGGCTGTGCGTGATGCGAGCTGCTTTCTGCCCCTTGCGTACGTGCTGTCCACTGCGCTCTGCCCGCTACGAGCTGATCGCCGTCTGCTGCCCGCTTCCCGCTGTCTGTTGCCCGCTGCGCGCACATGCCTGACTAGCGGGCTGCAGCCAAGAAGCAGGCGCGTATGTCCGCACAGGTGGCAGCGCATACCTTCTGCTTGCACACATTCTTCTGCTATTATGAAATATATATGCTCTCTATTTTATTCGAAGATGATGACATCCTCGTGGTCGACAAACCTGCGGGGCTCTCTGCGCAACCCGGTGAAGGCGTAAAAGATGATGTGGTGGGAGTAGTGGAACGCCAGGTTGGCTACAGAGCTTTCCCGGTACATCGGCTGGACAGGGATACTGCCGGTTGCATGATACTCGCAAAAAACAGAGCGGCAGCCGCGCAATGGTCGCAGCTCGTCACAAGTCGTGATATAATCAAACGTTATTATGCATGGACCGCTGGCGAACCGCAAAAGAAAAATGGCGTCATCGATATGGTGCTCGAAGGTCACAAAGGAAAACAAGAAGCCCGCACACTCTGGAGCCTGAAAGAAACATGGAGGCTTCCCGAAGCTCAGACTGTTTCTCTCCTGGAACTCGAGCTTAAAACAGGGCGCATGCATCAGATTCGACGACACCTTGCGGCCGTAGGACTGCCGATTCTGGGAGACGACCGACATGGAGACTTTGCATGCAACAAGGCGCTCAGGCGTTTTGGGGTACGGCGGCTTATGCTCTGGGCGTACATGCTTATACTGCCTGGTGGCACGATGGTGCACGCGAGTATGCCGCCTCATTTTGCCGCTTTCAAGGAAATGCTTGTGCACAATGGTGTGATGCAGCAGTGAGGCATTGAGGCATTCATGGTGACCAGAGAGGGTGTAATCATTGCAATGAAAAGGCCAGGGAATACATGAGAAAGCCATTTGAAATTGCCACGGGCGCGTGGTGGATTGTTCCTGATGGGCGGACGATTGCGGTTCCTTCATTTCACGAAAGCTGGCTTGCGTCGCATCCAGCGATTGCCAGCGGCTGCCTTCATACTGTTGATTTTGTACAGAAAAGCGGCTGGCTGTCGGTCACGCTCTACAGCGAAGGCATGCTCGAAATCATAAGCCGGGATATCGGAGATGCGCGCCAGCGCGAAGCGATCCATCAGCTCTTCGAAATGAATAAGAGCTTGATCAAGAAAATTGTGGTCTTCCAGCCGTCGATCGAAGGATGCCTTGCCGCCGAAGGGCCTCTTGTCGCCAGTTGGGATCGTTTTGCTGTTGAATTGGATGGCTTCCTGGCGCGAGGCTTGCCTGCTGCGCAGGGCTCGCAAGAAACGCAGGGCTCATCTGAAGCTGGGCCGCCCACCCAGGAGTCGGAAGCCCAGAGCTTGCCAGCCGTTCATGGCTCCTCCGAAGCTACATCTGCTGCTCAGCAAGAATAGACTGCAGAAATGCCGCATTGGCGGGCGCATTGCCTCGAGCATGGTTATTGAACGCCACATATACAGTCTTTGCCTGGCGGGACATGGCGCGGACAAGGCGCGCCCGATCCTTGAGTTCCTGATCCGAATATCGATACTCGTACCGACTCGTCGCATCGCCCGACCACCAGAGGTCTGCATTGCGCCCGTGCAGGCGGTAATAGCATATGTCCGAGGTGATAATGACAGATTCTGGCGGCAGTCCAGGCAGATCGGGCCTATCGACGACAACGAGGGCGACGTTGCGCGCTTTGAGGGCGTCAAATACACGGTCTTGATACCATGTGGCATTTCTGAACTCGACGACAAGCGGAAATTCAGCAAGGGTAGCAAGGAGATTTGCGAGGTATTTGCGGTTTTCGGGTGTATAGGTGAAGCGGTAGGGTAGCTGTACCAGCACACAGCCGAGCCTGCCTGTCGATGCAAGGGCGGACACCGCATTGCGGAATTCGGCTGCATGAGTTTGCCAGTGTTCATCAACTTCGTGAGTGAGGCTCCGGTGCACTTTGAGAGAAATGCGAAAATCGCTGGGTGTAACAAGCGCCATCCGTTCAAGCTGGGCAGGGCTTGGAATGCGGTACCAGGTATGATCGAGTTCGACAAACGAGAAAACGAGGGAATAATATCGGAGCATTTCATGCGCAGGTAGATCCGAAGGATAGAATTGTCCCTTCCATTCATCGTAGGAGAATCCGCACGTGCCAATGTGAACATTGCCTATGTTCATCAATATTTAGTATAGTAAGTATTGACTTTGAAATAAAGAACGGATTTGCGGAGGATTTTTCATGATATTTACAGCTCTTGCCCGCATTGTGAGCGTTGTGATTTCGGTGTATATGCTGCTGTGCGCGGTGCGTATTTTCTTTTCATGGGTACCGTCCCTTGTGCAGACGAAATGGGGCAGCTTGATTGCGCGACTGACGGATCCGTACCTGGAGCTGTTTCGCGCAATTCCGCTGTTCCGTACGCCGACAGTGGATTTCAGCCCGATTGTCGCGCTGGCGGTACTTTCGGTTATCAATAATTTGTTTGTCACGCTTTCGTATGCGGTGCGGATAACCGTGGGATTCATTCTCAGCCTTCTTCTGGATGCGGGATGGTCGGCAATTTCGTTTTTGCTCGGTTTTTTCCTCGTTATTGCGCTGGTGCGGATTATCGGGTACATCGCAAAGCTTGCGACGCTGCATCCGCTATGGCAAATTCTGGATGGTATTATCAACCCGCTCCTATTCAGGATAAATCGATTTATTTACCGTGGTCGAGCGGTGGATTACCTGCAGGGGCTTATTACAGGATTCGTGGTAGTGCTGCTGGCAAGGGCAATTGGCGGGTGGGTTGTCCGTATTTTGACATCGCTGTTGATGTCGCTGCCTTTCTAAAAGGAAGAAAAAATGCTCACATCGAAACAGAGAAGCATGCTCACGGCACTTGCCTCCAAGGATTGCGTCGTACAGGAGCTCGGCAAGAATGGCCTGACTGCTCAGTTTGTCGCTGCGATCGATGGACTTTTAGCTCACCATTATTCGTGTGGTATTCAGCAATAGCCGCGCGAGTGGAATGGGATTCGGTTTTTCCCCAAAGAGCTCGTGGATGGCGGCCATCCAGGCATCGAGCCGTTCCTTTGCAAGCGGCACATCGTGCGCATGCGCAGTAAGCTGTGCGACACCTGATTTGGCATCGTCGATAAATTCCGAATACAATGGATAAAATTCCTCGTCGATGCCCAGAATACCCGAAATTGCAAGCACCAGCTCATCGGATACATTGGCCGGCCTGTCTTCCGCCTTGAGGCACGATATGAGCGAAGGAATTGAATCGATCGAACCAAAGAGCTCGAGCGCATACGCGCCTGAGATACGCACACGCGGATTTTCGGTCGAACGAATGGCTTCTTCGATTTCGGGAATTGCTTGGCGAGCGCCAATACGCGCAAGCGCAATCATTGCCATGCTCTGGAGCATATAATCCGGCTGCCTCAGAGAGTCGATAAGTGCCGGAATTGCCACATCCGAGCGCTGTTTGCCAAGAATTCGCGCAGCGACATACGCAGTCGAATACACATTGGTGCGGACTTCTCGAATCAAAGCATCAATTGTTTCGGCGTCGAGCTCCGGAATCGATTCAAGCGCACGCAATGCCTCGGAACGCACCTCGAATCGCGGCGAATGCAAGTACTCGACAAGCTCCTTCTGGGTCAGCTTTGATTCGGATTTTCCCAATTCCTGCAGAATGCGGACTTCTTCATGTGCACTCGCGCTCTGGTCGAGCCGCGTAAGAAGATCGAAGGCTCTCAACTCCCGCGGCGAGAAGAGAACCGAAAGCGATTGAGCAACGGATTTTGCACCCATGTGCGGCAAGTTCCGCATGCTATAGATCACAAATACGAGGACAACGCTTATCAATGCATAATAAAGCCTGAATGATCCGGCCTGTGGCAGGCCCACATTCGAAAAAACCTCGAGCAAGCCTCCGCCGAGGAACGATCCAAGCGACCCGCCAATGCCGTACGCAAGATTGTAAATGACCGCCAGGTCGAGCATTTTTTCTTTCGGCACAAGACCGAAATAGTAAACCTGCCCCGCATTTTCCTCTCCTGCAAAGCCAAAAGACGAAAGAAAATGCACCACCGACAGAAAAAGGCCAATTATAGCAGGCGCTCCCATCAGCGCTGCCGAACCCGGAATGAGCGCAATGGGCAGGAAAGAAATGAGCCCAATCATGCTGTAGATAATAAAGAGCGGTTTCGAACCGAGCCTGTCGACGACGAGCCTCGTAATAAGTCCCATCGCAATCGAACCAAGCCCCGCGACAATCGAGTAAACCATAATGGCATCATCTCCCTGGGCAAACACTTCCTTTGCATACACAGGGAGAAATGCTCTTCCCATGCCCGAGAGAAACGACAGCAGCATGAACGTTAAAATAAACGCTCGGAATTCAGGCTTGAGAAGCGCCTCTCTGGTGACATTCCACAGGGATTGTTCATTGTTGCCCGAAAAAGATTCGGGCTCCGGCACCTTGAACAAAAAAACGCAGCCAAGAAGGCCGCTAAGAATGCCAATGCCGATCGCTATGGCGTACGTCCAGAGCGATGCCTGCTGCCCCAGCATAAAAGCGAGTACAATATTCGCAAAAATAGCTGCAACCGAGTTTACCACCGAAACATTGACTAGATAGCGCCCCTGATCGCTGCGTGGCTTGTCACCCCCTCCGGAGGATAAAAGACCGAGGACCGGATTGTTGCCGATCATGGCCACGCCCCTGGAGATATGGAAGCCCGCCGTTCCGGCAATGAGCAGAAGTATTGCAAGCCCCATGCTGCCTTTGGAGGCAAGGACCGGTGCGAACAAAATTGGCAGCAGCATAATGTAACGAATCACCCAGCCCCAGCCGAAAATCTTTATAATCGATGTATGCCGGACGAGGCGCTTGCCCAGCGGCAACATGAAAAACGTGATGTACACAAGCCCGTTCAGCACGCCAATGATGCTGTTCTGCGCCCCCATCCGCAGCGCAAACAAAGTAATAATCGAGCCTGATACAAATACAAAGGAAAAGGAGTTGAAAAGATTGAAAATATTGAATGTGCTGCGCGCTTTCGACAGCTTTTGCGATGAAAGTGGAACAGACATAGGCAAAATATACTCTATTGAGCGGCGCTGCGCCACATGGAAACTAAGGAATCATGCGGCTCGGCACCTTGCTCGCTGCCTTTTACACAAGGTTGAGAACACTACAGAGTTACTCAATTTCATCGGCGAGAGAAGGGCGGCGGACCAGAACCTTCGTCTTCCATTTGCCCGTCCGGTAATACCAAGTTGTGAACACAAATCCAATGAACCACCCTGCAGGTATCGACCACCAGATGCCGTCGCTTCCCATGCCGAACACCTTCGTAAAGAGCAAGGCGCATGGAATTCGCACAATCCAGAGGGCTAGAAGCGAGCTGATCATCGGAATGAAAACATCGCCTGCGCCTCGCATGACACCGTTGTTGATAAACATATTCCCGAAAATGATATAGAAAAAACCCACAATCAAGAGATAGCGCGCGCCGATATCGATAACAACGCTGTCGGTGGTGAAAATGCCGATAAGCCAATGCCCTGCGAGCGTAACCAGCAAGGTGATGCTGAGCGAAATGACGATATTCATGATGATTGCGGCACGATGGCCTTTCTTGACGCGTTCTGTCTTGCCTGCGCCCATATTCTGACCGGTAAAGGTCATAAGTGCCTGGCTCAGGTTCATGGCAGGCATGGATGCAAATGAATCGATGCGGGCTGCTGCGGTATAGGCCGCCATTGTCGCAGGCCCAAATTCGTTGACGATTCGAGTGAGCATCATCATTCCAAGCGAAACAAGGGTCTGCTGAATGCCAGTGGGCAGACCGATCTTTATCATGCTGCCGAATATTTCTTTATTCCATGAGAGCTTTTTAAGCTCGACTTTCATATGGGATTCTGTGCGGTTGAAGATGACCATCGCGGTAATAAAAGAGAACGCCTGCGAAATGAGCGTAGCCCAGGCTGCTCCCGCGACTCCCCAATGAAAGACAATGACAAAAACGAGGTCGAGCACGACATTCATAAGCGAAGCGGCAATAAGGAGATAGAGTGGGGTCTTGCTGTCGCCGATGCCTCGCAGCATTGCCGAGACGCCATTGTAGCCGAATGTGATCAGCATGCCGCCAAGAATGATGCTCATGTACGAACGCGCTTCGCTATAAATCTCGGGCGGCACAGCAAGAATATTCAGGATAAAGGGGACAGAGAAAAAGCCGATTACTGACATGAAAATGCCTGCGCCAAAAAGAAATAAGTAGCTCGTGCTGATGGTGCTGGCCTTCTGCGCGCTTTGCTTCGTCCCAGAATTCGTCCATTTGTGCCATATTCTCCGGCGACATGGCAAGGTGCCTTGCTTTCATGCGAGCTTCGACATGGCGGAAACGGCGCGAAAATTTTTCGTTCGAGCGGTGCAGGGCGATAGTCGGATCGATGCCATAGAGCCGCGCTGCGTTGATGACCGTAAACAGAAGGTCACCGAATTCTTCCTCAAGTGCGTCCGGATTTGCGATTGGCGCACCTGCAGCAAAACTTGCCTTCCTGTCGGGGCGCTCTGCGCCAGCACTGTCGGTGCCTGGCGAGTTTGCATCTTTGGCGTCGGGACTTGCCGGCTCGGCGCCAGCTGCTGCCGTTTTCAGCTCCTCCATTTCTTCTGCAAGCTTGAGCCATATATCTTCGCGCTTTTGCCAGTCGAAACCTGCCTTAGCTGCCTTTTTCTGAATTTTGTAGGCTTTTTCGAGGGGAGGAAGGTGGCGGTGCACTTCATCCAGGAGTGAGTCTTTTTTGCGGCGGCCTTCGATGCGCTCTTTGATGTCATTCCATTGTTCGACGACTTGTTCGGGGCTGTCTGCTGTGGAATCGCCAAATACATGCGGATGGCGTCGAATCAGTTTTCGCGCAGCTTCGCGAAGTGCTTCAGCGACATGATAGCGGCCTTCCTGCTGGCTCATGTAGCCAACCATGGTGGCAAGGAGGTAGAGGTCGCCATTTTCTTCTTTTATGTGTGCGCTGTCGTTTTCAGTGATTGCTTCGGCGAGCTCATATGCTTCTTCGATGATGTTGCCTCGGATGCTCATCGGAGTCTGGGCGAGATCCCATGGACAGCCATCGGGTGCGCGCAGGCGTGCTACGATTGTGAAAAACAGCCTGAATGCGGCGGCAGCCTCGTCGGCCTCGGGCAGAATCCGATCGGACATTTGTCCTGCAAGTGTCTCCAGCGCAATAGTGTCGATTTCCATTTTGTGTCCTCAAAGTTTGCAATTCAGTAGTTAAATTTAGTCAATAATATCAAAATCTGCAAACTTTGACAGCAGTTCGGCTTTGTCGGCGACGTTGAATTTGTGGTAGATGTGGGCAAATGTGTTGCGGACTGTGGATTCGCTTACATGATGATTGGCTGCTATCTCCTTGAAAGCAGCTCCATGAAGATACTCCCTGAGGTAATCAGTTTCCCTATCGGTAAGATTCAATTCCTTATAATGAATCGTTTGGCGGGGCCTTGCGATGCGTATCTGCCATTTACCTTTGAAAACCGGAAGCAAATACAGGAAAAACAGAAAAATGAAAATGATTGGCATAGCGATCTCGACAAAAAACACGCCCAGAGCAGTGCCGACGAGCGCAATGCTGAGCGCATAATATGCGAAGCACAGCAAGATTTTCACGAGCCCGCCTGTTTTGAAATAGTCGATGCGATATAGCTCTATGATGGCAATTATGAATGCGCACATGCTGTACATCGAAGTGATGTGATCCGACAAATGAATGGGAAGAAAAGCCAAGAGGAGCACCGGCTCGAGCCAGACAAGATCATCAATAATAGACGCGAGGAGAAAGCCGACTGCAAACAGACCGATGAGAAAAAGCATTTCTGGCGGATATCGAGGGATCGCCGCGGTATCCGGCAGTAAAATAACGATGACGATGTATAGCACAAGGAAAAAACTCGCAACCGAAAAAAAGAAAAATCCAGATTTCTGCAAGAGGTGCAGGGCTGATGTGTCGATGCGAGCTCCATGTTCGTGTTCTTTTTGGGTGGTGGCTGAGGTGTGCCCACCAGTACTTTGTAAATAAGCCTTCTCCATGCGATAACCCCAAAGAAAAACCGGTTTTTAGACAACTGTCTATGAATATAGACGGCTGATGCATGCTATTATATGTCAAGACCCAAGCAATCGGGAAGTGAAAAAAAGCGTTTTTTCTGGCTTCTTGTATGTCGAAACCAAAAATATTTACAAAAAAGTAATCGCCCCGGGCTTACCCCGGGGCGATTCAATTATTTCCGGATTGTTTCTCAATCACATTGCATTGGCCTTTTCGGTTGTACCTTTACGTGCATATATTCCTTATTTTTGAGCCATACCAGCGATAAGCCGCATTAAAAGCAGTCCAGCTGCAATGCCTATGAGATCAGCGCCAAAATCTTTCAGGTCGAAGTGGCGCGTTTTTGTCGCAAGCTGACTGACTTCGGTTAAAAATGAAAAAGTTCCAATAATGACAAAACTCAATAAAAGGGGCGGGTCTACCCTTGCCCACCTTCGGTGCTCGGCGCAAAAAACAGCCGTCACAATACCAAACAGAAATCCGTGAACAATCTTATCGAGCTCAAGCATACCGCGCGGCGTTTTTGGAAAAATCTGGGCAGGCAGAAGCAGCAACAGAACAACAAGAGCGCTGCATGCGACAGTCCATTTATAAATTTTCAGTATACTCATGACGTGCCGACACTGTAAAAGAAAAGCGTGCCAAGCGTCAATCATAAGGGGGTCTGACCCTTGAATCAGACCCCCTTTAAAAATATCGAAAAAAGCTCTTAGAACGGCCTGTCAGCAATATAGCGATATTCTTTGTACCGCCGCTCGATCAGGCTGCGCTGCTTTTCGAGCAGCATCTTTGCGCGTTCGGGGTTCGCCTGCACGAGGCTCTTGAACCGCACTTCGGCGTACATGTACTGCTCGAGCTTGGAGTAGTCCGGCTCTTTCGAATCGAGCTGGAATGGGTTCTTGCCCTCGGCCTTGAGGCGCGGATCGTAGCGATAGAGTGGCCACACGCCGCTCTGGACTGCCATTTTTTGCTGGTCCATGCCCTTCATCATGTCGATGCCGTGATTGATGCAGTGTGAATAGGCGATGACAATAGACGGACCGTCGTAGCTTTCGGCTTCGCGAATAGCCTTGATGGCCTGGTTCATGTTGGCACCGAGCGCTATCTGCGCGACATAGACATAACCATAACTCATGGCGATCATGCCGAGATCCTTCTTGAGGATGTCCTTGCCGCTAGTCGCAAAGCGCGCGATCGCACCAATCGGCGTTGCCTTGGAAGCCTGACCACCGGTATTGGAATAGACTTCGGTATCGAGCACCAGAAGATTCACATTCTTCCCGGATGCGATAACATGATCGAGGCCTCCAAAACCGATGTCGTATGCCCATCCATCCCCGCCGATAATCCACACGGAGCGGCGGATCAGCGCATCGGCGACATTGTCGAGCTCTTTCGCCCAATCTTCTTTTTTGCTGGCCAAAGCTTTGCGGAGCTCGGCCACATTGGCTCGCTGAGCTTCGATCTGCTCTTCATTTTCCTGGGAATTGGCAAGAATGCGGTCGATGAGATCCGCCGCTACGCCATTTGTCTTGGCGGTGGCCAGAAGCTCGCGGGCATATTCAGCCTGCTTGTCGGCGGTGAGGCGCATGCCATAGCCAAATTCGGCTGCATCTTCGAAGAGGCTGTTCGACCAGGCCGGACCGCGTCCATCAGCGCGTGTCGTATAGGGCGTGGTGGGCAGATTTCCGCCATAGATCGAAGAACAGCCGGTCGCGTTCGCCATAACGGCGCGGTCTCCGAAAAGCTGGCTCACGAGCTTGACATAAGGTGTTTCGCCACAGCCGGCGCATGCCCCGGAGAACTCGAAGAGAGGACGCTTCATCGCAATGCCCTGGGGAATGGAAAGATTGAGCAACGCATTCGGCGTTTCGGGAATCGACAGGAAGAAATCCCAATTCTTTTTCTCGGTCTCGCGCAGTTCGATTTGCGGACCGAAATTGATAGCTTTGCGGGTCGGATCGTTTTTGTCTTTGGCAGGGCAGATGTTGATGCATGCGCCGCAGCCGGTGCAGTCCTCGGGAGATACCTGAACTGTAAATTTGAGGCCGGCAAGCGCTTTATTCTTGGTGTCTGCGCTCTTGAATGTTGCAGGGGCATTGGCCAGAACTGCCGGATCATAGGATTTCATACGGATGACGGCATGCGGACAGACCATCGAGCAGTAACCGCACTGCGTACAGAGCGAGGGTTCCCACACAGGGATCTTCTCCGCAATGTTGCGCTTTTCGTATTGAGTAGTGCCAGTGGGGAAGGTACCGTCGAGTGGAATTTTTGAAACAGGCACTTTTTCACCGCGCTGCGCAATGATTTCACCAAGTGTCTCACGGACAAACTCGGGTGCGCTTGGCGGAACGGGCGGCAACATATGCTTGGTGCTCGTCGCTTTGCCGACTTTTACTTCGTGAGTTGCATTCAGGGCCATATCGATGGCATCGAGGTTTTTCTGGACAATATCGGCACCTTTGCGCATATAGGTTTTCTTGGTGTATTTCTTGATGAGCTCGACAGCCTGAGCTTCGGGAAGAACGCCGGAAATCTTGAAGAAGGCGGTCTGCATGATTGTGTTGATGCGGCTGCCCATTCCGGACTTGTCCGCGATGCTCATTGCATCGATAACATAGAACCGCACCTTTTTGTCGATAATTTCCTTTTGCACTTCGACAGGCAGATTGTCCCAGACTTGGTCAGCAGAATAGGGGCTGTTGAGCAGGAAAGTGCCGCCTTCCTTGAGGTTGGCAAGCATGTCTATCTTCTCGAGGAAGCTGAACTTGTGGCAGGCGAGGAAGTCGGCCTTGGTGATGAGGTAGGGTTTCTTGATGTGCTTGGGGCCGAAGCGCAAGTGACTGATGGTGTAGGTGCCGGCTTTTTTGGAGTCGTAGACGAAGTAACCCTGGGCTGAGTTGTCAGTCTCGTCGCCGATGATCTTGATGGAGTTCTTATTCGCGCCGACGGTACCGTCTGAGCCGAGTCCGTAGAAAAGGCACTCGACCACGCCTTCGCTTGGCAGGTGGAATGATTCGTCATAGGGCAGGCTTGCAAAGCTCACATCGTCAACGATGCCGACCGTAAAGTGGTTCTTGGGCTGATCGGCTTTGAGGTTGTCGAACACACTTTTCACCATTGCGGGGGTGAACTCATAGGAGCCGAGGCCATAGCGGCCGCCGACAACCATTGGCCAGCTCTTGAAGGGGCCGGTGCCTTTGCCCATCGCTTCGCCAATTGCAGTGCGTACATCTTCATACAGAGGCTCGCCGATGGCACCGGGCTCTTTGGTTCTGTCGAGGACAGCGATCGATTTGACTGTCGCCGGAATTGCCTTGATGAAGTGCTCGACCGAGAAGGGGCGATAGAGATGCACTTTTACGACGCCGACTTTTTCTCCTTGCTTGGCGAGATATTCGGCTGTCTCTTCGGCAGTATCCGCACCGGAACCCATAATGATGATGACACGCTCTGCATCGGGCGCGCCTGCATAATCGAAGAGCTTGTAGGTGCGGCCGGTGAGCTTGGCGAACTGCGCCATGGTTTCTTCGACAATGGCCGGAGTGGCTTCGTAGAGCTTGTTCGTGGCTTCACGGCCCTGGAAGTAGACATCGGGGTTTTGGCTTGTCCCGCGAATTTCAGGATGCTCGGGATTGAGACCGCGGGCTCTGTGTTCGCGGACTTTGTCTTCGGGAATCATTGCTCGGATGACATCGTAGGAAAGCTCTTCTATTTTGGAGACTTCGTGTGAAGTCCGAAAACCATCGAAGAAATGCAGGAAGGGAACGCGTGCCTTGAGCGTTGCTGCGTGGGCGATAAGCGCCATGTCCATGACTTCCTGGACATTGTTGGAAGCAAGGAGAGCCCAGCCGGTCTGACGGGTTGCCATTACGTCCTGATGATCGCCGAAAATCGATAGCGCATGCGCGGCAATGGCACGCGCAGCGATGTGGAAAACAGTCGGTGTGGCTTCGCCTGCGATTTTGTACATATTGGGGATCATAAGGAGAAGTCCCTGGGAAGCGGTGAAGGTTGTGGAGAGTGCACCGGTGGTGAGCGCACCATGGACTGCTCCCGCAGCACCTGCTTCTGACTGCATTTCGACTACCTGAGGTACGGAACCCCAGATATTCTTTCTTGCCATCGATGAGAACTCATCGGCAAGTTCTCCCATGGGTGAAGAAGGCGTAATGGGATAAATCGCGATAACATCAGAACATGCGTGCGCGACATGAGCTGCGGCGGCATTACCGTCGATCATCACCATGTTTTTGGAATTAGTCATTGTGGCATTCCTCTGGAAAATTGGATATAGAGAGGGGTCTGAAACTTAGACCCGAATAATTTTACAACTCTTCTAGAGATATTTCAATAGCAGATGCCGGGGCAGGCAGTGCTGTGTATTGTTATGCTTGACCTTTGCAGGCATGCGCGCTCATGATTGAGCTATGAAATTGCTGGTACTTGCGGCAGGAATCGGTTCGCGATTTGGTGGAATCAAGCAATTGGCGAAGGTAGGCCCCAATGGAGAAACGCTTCTGGAATATTCGCTGTTTGATGCGCTGCGGGCAGGATTTTCGGAGATTGTGTTCCTTGTTCGGCCAGAAATCGAAGAGGATTTCCGGACAATGGTGTTGAGCCGCCTGCCGGCTTCGATGCGGTGGCAGTTTGCATATCAGACTTCGACGAGCATGCTGGATGAAAAATCCATCGAGCAGGCCCGGAAGAGCGGAAGGATAAAGCCCTGGGGAACAGGGCATGCCCTCTTGTGCGCTCGGGCACAACTTTGGCAGCACGAGCCCTTTGCGGTGATAAATGCAGATGATTTCTATGGGCCGAAGGCATTTGCCGGCGTACATGCCAATCTTGCAGCAAATCCGCAGGAGTTCTGCTTTGCAGGATACAGGCTCGATGATGTTGTGCCGCACGAAGGCGCGGTTTCGCGGGCCATCTGCACTATCGATGCAGATGGCTTTCTGACTGGAATTGTCGAGCATAAAAAGGTCCAGCGGCGAGGCCGGGAATTCATATCAGAAATCGATGGAAAGCAATATATCCTCGATCCGCAGACCGTTGTCTCCATGAATCTCTGGGGACTCAATGAGGTTATATTTGCCTGGGCTGAGCGAATGTGGCGCGATTTTCTGAGCGAGCCAGCCGATTATGGGTCGAAGGAATTCTTTTTGCCTGATATTGTGAATGCCATAGTCGCCCATGGAGCGGTGCGAGTGCGAATGATTCCCGCAAGCATGCAGAGTTTCGGCCTCACGAATCCAGGCGATCTTGAAGAGACGCGCGAGCGCATTGCCCGGATGATCGCCAAAGGGGATTATCCGGCGCCGCTGTGGAGGGAAAAATGAGCGATTTTCCTCGACTCTGGAATATTGAAGAGAGCGGATTTGTGGATCTTTTTGCGCAATTGGAGGCACCATGGGAGGCTCTCCATAGGCTCGACGGGTATCTTGCTTCGCTTTTGCAGAAGGCTGGCGCTTCAGGATTGATGGTCTTGTCGCCGGTTCCGGAAGGAGTGCACATCGAAGGACTCGTTTATATCGCTGAGCACTGCGTCATTGAGTCGGGAGCGTTTATCCGCGGCCCGGCGTGGATTGGCCCTGGATGCGAAATCCGCAGCGGCTGCTACATCCGTGGCAGCGTCATTGCAGGAAGCGGTGCGGTGCTGGGCCATGCAAGCGAGTTCAAGCACTGCATATTGCTGCCTCATGCACAGGCGCCGCACTTCAATTATGTAGGCGACTCTGTCATGGGAATTCATGCACATATCGGCGCAGGAGTGATTCTTTCGAATTATCGCCTCGATGGAAAGCCTGTTGCAGTACGTTCCATGGGAACAGGCGAGCGCATCGAAACGGGGCTGGCGAAATTTGGAGCGCTGATTGGGGACTCTTGCGAAATTGGATGCAATACGGTGCTCAACCCAGGCACAATCTTGGGAGCACTGAGCGTGGTGCTTCCCCTCTCGAACATACGAGGTACGTGGCCGGAGGGCTCGCGTCTCCCGGACTGATCGCTTTCTGGCGGAGGAAGCGCTGGTTTTGAGCGCGGCAATCGCATCGCTCGGCTGCGTAAAGCTCGGCACAAGGTTGGAAGCACTACCTCAGGAGAGCATCGCTCGCAACGCGGAACAGTTTCTCGAGCGTCTCCTGTGTTGCTTCCGAATGGAATTCCGGTTTCCATTCCAAATATGCAAGCGTATCCGAAACGGAAAAGCATGAAGCAATGCGCGCCTTCCTGTGCTCAGCTACCGCGAAAAGCGCTGCGGCCTCCATTTCGACCACCAGGGCTCCCTTTTTTCGAAAATACTCAACCTCGATGGGTGTTTCGCGGTAAATCGCATCGGTTGTCCATGTCGCTCCACGGGCAAAGGGCAAGCCGGCGGCGGAAAGCTCGTGCGCGAGTTTTTCGGTGAGTGCTCTGTCGGGAAAGACATCCGAATCACCCGGCAGATAATGATAGGAAGTGCCTTCGTCGCGGATTGCGCTGTCACAGAGGACAATCGATCCAGGCGGCAGATCTTCCCGAAGGGAGCCGGCCATGCCCATCGAGACAAAATCGCGCACTCCCCACGCGATAAGCTCTTCGAGCATGACAGCTGCCGCAGGGGCACCAACGCCAAAACCTGCCGCTATGGCGAGCTGACGCCGGGTTTGTGGCATATTTCGTGGCCCATCGAGGTAATAGATAAACTGGCCAAAATACCCCTGTGCGCGCTCGACTGGATAGTGCTCGACCACGTAATCAAAAAGGCTTTTTTGATAACTCAGAATGACTGCATCAGGAGCTGGGCGGTGCGACAGCGGCCTGCCGATTTGTTCAAGATAGGTCAGAAAATCTGTTGGATTGAAAAGCGGTTTTGAAGCAAATTTGCCTGCAAAATGTGGAATACTCATTATATTGCTATGGTATCATAGGAGAGCGAAATTGTCCCGCCACGCATGGACAAAATTCACAAGTACTGTTTACAATGACGCGGGAGTCATTCATGCATGGAACACACCGAATCGTATCGAAGACACAGTTATCGGAAGAGGTATTTCGAATCGAAGTGGAAGCGCCTCTTGTCGCCCGCGAGCGGAAAGCCGGGCAATTTGTTATCGTTATGTATGATGAGGAATATTCAGAGCGAATTCCACTTACCATTGCCGATGCGGACCCTGTCCGCGGCACAGTCACTCTCATTTTTCAAACCGTCGGTGCGAGTACGCACAAGCTCGCGCTGAAAAATCCGGGCGATGAAATTGTGCTTCTCGGCCCTTTGGGAAACCCCACGCATATCGAGCGCTTTGGCTGGGCAGTCTGTGTCGGCGGCGGTATCGGGCTTGCGCCCCTGTATCCCATTGCAAAAGCGCTCAAGGAAGCGGGCAACAGAGTCACCGTAATATCCGGAGCGCGCACCAAGGACCTGCTCATCATGCAGAATGAGCTTGCAGCGATAGCTGATGACCATATCGTCGTGACCGACGATGGATCGTTCGGACGCAAAGCGCTTGTCACTGAGCCTTTGAAGGAGCTCTGCATGCTCTCTCCCCCGCCGGACATTGTGGTAGCAATCGGCCCGCCTATCATGATGAAATTCTGCGCAGAAACGACACGCCCCTTTGGCATAAAGACGATAGCTTCGCTCAACACTATCATGCTCGATGGAACGGGCATGTGCGGTGGCTGCCGCGTGGCGATCGGAGATCAGACCAAGTTCGTATGCGTGGATGGCCCCGAATTCGATGCGCACCTTGTCGACTGGAATGGCATGATGATGCGGCTTGGCACCTACAAGGAAATCGAAAAAGAAGCGCACGATCGCTGTCACCTCGAAATGCAGATTGCACAGCTCAAGGCGCATGCTGCCGACAAGGAGCCCGCAAAATGAGCCACAAGGAAGAATTCACCATGGACAATGCAGAAGTGGAACTTGCAAAACTCCGCGCCGCTCCCATAACACCAAAAATCAGGCTCCAAATCCCTCCGCAGGATATGCCGGTTCAAGACCCGGTTGTGCGGCGCAGCACGATGGATGAGGTTGCCCTCGGCTACACGCCAGCCCAGGCCATGCTCGAAGCTGAGCGCTGCCTGCAGTGCAAGAACGCCCCCTGTATTGCAGGCTGTCCTGTACGCATTGATATCCCGGGTTTTATCGGCAAAATTAAAGAAGGCGATTTTCTGGGCGCTTCCAAGATTATAAAGAGAACAAATCTTTTGCCTTCGATTTGCGGCCGCGTCTGTCCGCAGGAAACACAGTGCCAGGCTCCCTGCACGGTTGGGAAAGCGCTCGGCAGTGTTGAAAAAGCAGTCCAGATTGGCAGGCTCGAACGGTTCGTTGCCGATTACGAGCGTGCCCAGGGTGCGATGGAAATGCCGCACGTTGCATCTCCTACCGGCCGAAAAGTCGCGATTGTCGGTGCGGGCCCCGCAGGTCTCACCTGCGCGGTCGATGTGCGGCGCGAAGGCCACGAAGTCACTCTTTTTGAAGCCTTCCACAAGCCGGGTGGTGTCATGGTCTACGGCATCCCGGAATTCAGGCTTCCGAAAGTGCTTGTGCAGTCGGAAGCCGAAGTGCTCGAATCCATGGGCGTTGATTTCGAACTCAATTTTCTTGTCGGAAGGACAAGACCATTGCGCGCCCTCCTGAGCGAAGATGGGTACGACGCGGTTTTTATTGGTACTGGCGCTGGACTGCCGAAATTCATGAATATTCCAGGCGAAAACTATGTCGGCGTTTTCAGTGCGAACGAATATCTGACCCGGGCAAATCTTCTCAAAGCCTATATGCGCGGTGTCGCAGGAACGCCAATCTATCCATCGCGCCGTGTCGCGGTGCTCGGAGGCGGGAATGTCGCAATGGACTCGGCTCGCATGGCTCTCAGGCTCGGGGCCGAAGAAGTGCATGTACTCTATCGCCGCACCCGCGAAGAAATGCCGGCCAGGGCCGAAGAAGTTGCGCATGCTATTGAAGAAGGCATTATTTTCGATTTTCTGAAGAGCCCGACACGCGTGCTCGGCGATGACCGTGGCAGGGTAGCAGCCCTCGAAGTACTCTCCTATGAGCTGGGCGAACCCGATGAATCAGGCCGCCGCCGCCCCGTTGCCATTCGTGGCAGCGAACAAATCATACCTTTCGATACTGTCATTGTAGCAATCGGCAATGAATCCAATCCGCTGATATCGCACACGACGCCAGAACTCAAGGTAGACAAGCATGGACATATCCTCGTCGATGAAAAACAGAAAACGAGCATCGATATTCATATGAAGAATTCGTAGAGGATTACAAGCGCATTATCATTCCCAATCCCGACGGCGAAAAGGGCCTGGAAACCGCTGCAAAACTCGGCATGCGCACGTTTGTGCTGTCGAATACGTCGTTTTTGCATGCATCGGTGATTTTCGACAATGAGATTCTCGGCACATACCCCGAGCTCTACATTCTGTCCTACAAGGTGGGCGTCATGAAGCCCGATCCTCGAATTTGGCTGAAGCTCCTCGAATATGCTAGGCTCGATCCAGCGGATTGCCTCTATATCGATGACATCGAACAATATTGCCAGGCTGCACGCTCTCTCGGCATGGGCGCGTTTTGTTACGATTTTCGCAAACATAATCTCTCACAAATGCTGAACAATATGCTACAATAAAGGATGTAAGCATATTCAAGAAGGCGGGCGGTTTCTGGGCCGGGCGGGGTTATGTGCCGGGCGAGTCTTTTGTTCTCCCGACCGGAATTCCTGCAATCGCTGCCACAGGAGGTCGTATGAAAAAATTTGCTGTAGTGGCTCTGTGCCTGCTCATGGCGGTATCAGCCTGGGCAGCGGGCGGCAAAGTGGTCGTCTATACTGCGCATGAAGAGACGATCATCAATGCGCTCGTCCCGATGTTCGAAAAAGAAACGGGCATCAAGGTCGAGTATGTCAAAATGGCTTCGGGCGATGTGATCAAGCGAGCCAAAGCGGAAGCGGCAAGGCCCCAGGCCGATGTCATCTGGAGTATCGGGGGCGAGCAGCTCGAGGCAGAAAGTCAGATTCTTGCTCCGTATACGCCCAAGGAATGGGACAAGATCAACCCGGTATACAAAGTCGGCACCAACTGGCTGCCCTATACCGGCATCATGAATGTGTTCATTGTGAACACCAAAATGCTCACACCGGACAAGTATCCAAAGAGCTGGACTGACCTCATGGATGCCCGCTTTAAAAAGAACATTTCTTCAGCGCGCGCCGACAAGTCGGGCTCTTCGTACATGCAGTTGTGCAATGTGCTTTCGATCTATGGGGATAAGGGCTGGGATATCTACAAGGGTATCATGAAGAACATGGTGATCTCTGCTTCATCTGGTGCAGTTCCCAAATTCGTCAACGATGGTGAGCAGGCGGTCGGCATTACCCTCGAAGACAATGCATTCAGATATTTTGCCGGCGGTGGTCCTGTCGCGATTGTCTATCCGACCGATGGCACGGTAGCAGCTCCTGACGGTATTGCGCTTTTGAAAGGCGCTCCCAATCTCGAAAATGCGAAGATTTTCATCGATTGGTGTCTGTCCAAGCCCGTTCAGGAATATTTGGTCGATGCGATGGCGCGCCGCCCTGTGCGCATTGATTGCAAAGACCCCAAGGGTCTTGTCCCCCTCTCGCAGGTGAAGACCATTCCCTACGATTTCGGTTGGGCTGCCAAGAACAAAGACGCATTTGTAAAGAAGTTTGTCGATATCGCGATGGAGCTCGGGCTCTAGCACAAGGTTGGAAGCACTTGTTCCAGGATGCGCAAAGCCGCCGGCAGACAAAGCTGGCGGCTTTTTTGATTCATTTCAAAGGCATTGCTCTATCAGTTGGCGTTTTGTAGAATTTGAACATTCTTCTGTTGCGAGGGAACAGCATGGCTTCAATACAGATTATTGATCTCGAAAAGCACTTCGGAGAGGTGAGGGCTCTTTCCGGCATCAATCTTGCAATCGACAAAGGCGAATTTTTTACGCTGCTCGGCCCATCCGGCTGCGGCAAGACCACGCTTTTGCGGACAATCGCTGGTTTTTATCATCAGGACAAGGGCGATATCTACATCGATGGAGAACTCATCAATAACGTGCCTGCGTACCAGCGCAATACCGGCATGGTATTCCAGAATTACGCAGTGTTCCCGCACATGACGGTGTTCGACAATGTGGCGTATGGTCTGCGCGTGCGAAAATTGCCGAAAGACGAAATTTCACGTAAAGTTTCCGCCGCGCTCAAAAGCGTCCACCTCGAAGGCTACGAAACACGCACTCCCGACAAGCTCTCGGGTGGCCAGCAGCAGCGCGTCGGCCTTGCCCGTGCCATGGCAATCGAGCCGCGCGTCCTCCTTTTTGACGAACCGCTCTCCAACCTCGACGCCAAGCTCCGTATCGAGATGCGCGAAGAAATCCGTGCCGTACAGAAAGCGCTTGGTATTACATCGATTTATGTTACCCACGACCAGGAAGAAGCCCTCGTGATTTCCGATCGCATTGCGGTGATGAATCAGGGCGTTATTCAGCAGATAGGCAGGCCCTGGGAAATCTATACCAATCCTCAGAACATGTTCGTTGCCTATTTTGTCGGCAAAATCAACATGCTCACCATGCACCTCGAAGAAGGAAGCGAGGGCAACCTGCGCCGCGCGAGACTCGGCCGGCTTTCGCTCCTGATTCCTGCAGAAGGTACAAGAGATTTGCAGGAAGCTGTCGTCGCGTTCCGCCCGGAGGATATGGTCGAAGCTGCGGCTACGGGCCGGAAGAACGAAATTACGGGCCTCATGAAGAACGTGAGTTTCATGGGCTCGGTTGCGCGATTCGAGCTCGATGTGGAAGGTCAGCTCATAACCGTGGATCGGCACAGGCCAAGAGAAGCGGATATGCCTCGGAAAGGGGAGCCGGTCGCGTTTGCAGTTCCTGTGGAATCTATTCTTCTTTTCGATCCGAAGTCTGGTCTGCGTATCGGCAAAGGAGCACAGCGATGAGCCGGGCTGCAGAAACCAGGAAGAGAACAGCGTTGGCTTCTGCAAACTCTGGCATGCCTCGAAACCGATTCAGCCTGCAGCATCGGGGCCGCCAGGCAGATATCTGGACACTCGTCATTTTTGCCGGGTTTGCGATTGTTGTTGTATTTCTGATCTATCCCTTGTTCGATATTTTCCGCTACAGCTTTCTGGACAAAACGACCAAAGTCTTTTCCATGTCGAACTGGAAAGAGTTTTTTTCCAAAATATACTATTTGCGCGCATTTTGGCACTCGATAGTCATTGCGCTTCTGACCACTTTTTTCTCGATTGTGCTGGGAATTCCGCTCGCGTTTTTCACGACGCGGTACCGGATTCGTGGGACGAATCTCCTCACGACGCTCTCGGTACTGGCCCTGCTCTCGCCGACCTTCATTGGCGCCTATTCGTGGATCACCATGCTGGGCAGAAATGGTTTTCTGAGGCTCATGTTCCAGTCGATCGGCATCAATCTGCCGCCAATCTATGGGCCGCTTGGCATCGTGCTCGCCGATACGCTCCAGTATTATCCTTTCATATCGCTTATGACGGCCGGCGCGCTCATGACTATCGACCGGTCGCTCGAAGAGGCGTCGGAGAACCTCGGCGCCCGCTCGGTCCGGACATTTTTCGATATCACTTTGCCGATGATTATTCCCTCGGTCACTGGAGGTGCGCTCATTGTGTTCATGATGTCGCTGTCGAATTTCGGTACCCCCATGATTATTGGCGGCAATTATCTTGTTTTGCCGACGCTGGCGTATAACCTCTATACAAGCGAAATCAGCGAAACGCCGGGTATGGCCTCGACAGTGTCCATCATTCTCATGCTCTGCGCGTCGGTTGTGATTGTGCTGCAGCAGTGGATGTCTTCGCGGCGCAAATACGCGAGCATGCTGGTGAATAGGCCGATTGTCAAAAAGCTCAAGGGCATAAAGTCGGCAATGGCGCATTTTGTGTGCTATCTCATTGTGTTTTTGTCGACCTTGCCGCTTGCGGTCATTGTGTATTACAGCTTCAAAAAGACATCGGGGCCGGTGTTCAAGCCTGGTTTTGGTCTCGATAGCTATCGTCAGATTTTTTTCGATGTGCCGAAAACTGTCATAAACAGCTTCTTGTATTCGCTTATCGCGGTTCTGCTCATTGCGTCAGTGGGCACTTTGCTCGGATTTGTCATTGCACGGAAACGAAATACGGCAGTCAGCGTGCTGGATCCTCTCCTCATGATTCCCTACATGGTACCGGGGACAGTGCTCGGTATCGGGTTCATTGTCGCATTCAACAAGCCGCCTGTCGTTTTGGCCGGAACCGCGACGATTATTATTCTGACGTATTTTATCAGGCGCTTGCCATATTCTGTCCGCTCGGCGGCCTCGATTCTCAAACAGATAGATCCTGCGCTCGAGGAAGCGGGCATCAATCTCGGCTCGCCTCCAGGAAGAACCTTCCGAACGATTACGCTGCCGCTTATGCAGAGTGGAATTATTTCTGGTGCAATAATGAGTTGGGTTACATCGATGAATGAGCTGTCTGCATCGATTCTTCTGTATGTCGGGAAGACGATGACGATGCCAATAAAGATTTATCTGTCGGTTGCCGACGGGTATTTCGGAACCGCAAGCGCGATGTCGACAATCCTGCTCGTCGTGACGGGTGTAGCCATGTTCATTGTGAATACATACTTCAACAGGGGCAGTGAGACGTTTATCTCGGCGTAGGACGCGGAACTGGGGGCATGGTGCGAATTGCGAAGCCGCTATTTTTGCTGACGCAAAAGCCAATACGATGTGGGCGCCATATTGTCCCTTCGTTCTAAATTTTCTATAGTGCAGGGACTATGTATCCCCGATACCAATCGGCATTTTCGCTGAGCGATGAAGAAGCTGCCGCCATGCAGCAATTGCAGGCGGATGGCAAGTTCTTTTCCGTGCTTGACCATAGCATGAGCGTGTTCATTCTCCGCCATGGCCAGAGTGAGGGTAATGCACGCAATACCTATCAGGGCCGTTTCGATTTTCCGCTTTCCGCGCAGGGAGAAAAGCAGGCGAGGGCAGCGGGAGAGTGGCTTTCCCAATTCAAGCCGGAAATAATGCTTGCAAGCCCAATGCAGCGGGCGCGGCGGTCGGCAGAGATTGCTGCGGATGCTGCCGGTATCTCGGCAATCGAGTTCGCGGACATGCTCATTGAGCTGGATACTGGCATTTTTTCTGGGGTGGACCCAGATACGGCTGCACAAAAGTACCCCGAAATATGGAATGAATTTCTTGCAAGAAGCTGGGATGCGGTTCCCGGTGCAGAATCTTCTTCGATGCTCTATGCGCGTGCTCTATCCGTATGGCTGAAAATTCTCGAGCTTGGGAAGCAGGGTACCTCCCGTATCGTGTGCATGACACATGGAGGCCTTGTGCAGTGGCTTCTCAAATCGACAATGGGCGTGCACCGCTGGCTGCCCTTGCTCCCGATGTCGAATTGCGGCATATCCGAATATGAAATAGAAATGATTAAAAAAGGCAATCCAGCCTTTGTGCAATGGACAGCGATCAATTTTCATCCTCCCGCTGCTCCTGAGGGTCCGAAGCCTGTGTTCTGAGAGCGCGCGCTGTCCGCCGCAAAAATCTGCCTTCGAAAAATTTCTCAAATTTTGAATCATTTTTCTCGTTCTGTGCGTCTATGCAGTGAGGAGGTGCTGTATGCGCACAAAAACTGCAATTGCTGTCGCTGTGTGTCTGTTCTTGGGAGCAGCCATGCAGCCGTTCGCATTCGAACGCGGATGCGAACCGTCTGACCCCGCGTGTTGGCCAGGCATTCATGGGATACCTCTCGACCAGGATGAATGCGCCGCAATCGTGGGAGGTGATGTGCGTATGTCGCTGAATCCGGATCGAACCAAACTCACCGTGAATGTAATCGACAACGAGTATGAGGCACGGCTGGGCCGCATTCCACCCAAACAAGTTCTTGAACTGGATGTGCACAATCGGATTGTAAATACTACGAATGCGCCTTTTATGCCTGCAACCAGGGATGGCCGTGAGCTTGCGGCAGCAGTATCCGCGACAACCAAGCCGTCGCCGTTCCCGGAAGGCTACTGGAGCATCACTGCGATTGAGCCGCGCAATGACAAGTATGGGCCATATCTCATTTCAACAAATGCAATTGGAAAAGTAGAAGTCTATAAGAACGACAGCGTGGGAGGCCAGACCCCGGTCGGCATATTCCAAGACCTTGGCTATACGCTTCATGCGAACACAAATCCATTCAATGCGTCGAAATCGTATGGATGCCTTGTCCTGAAGCAGGAAGATGTCGCGATGCTGGCGAGAATTCTGGAAGCCGATAAGCAGGAAAATCCAAAAGCGGTACAAAAGATTCTTGTGCCGCCATCGCGAGGGCGGATGAGGGATTGGTGAACATGAGGAATTGGTGAGCCAGAAAAGGGAAGGGTTCCGTAAAATAGATGTGAAATTGGAATAGGAGGCCCGGGGCTAAAGAAAGCTAAAGAGGTTTGAGGAATTTAAAAAACCGCTCCCTTTCTGCGCGAGAGGTTTTAAGCGGACAAGGGGGCGGATTTTTGCAAGCGGATGTTCCACGACAATTTTCTATAACATGATCAAGTGTTTTAAGAAAGTTTTTTGATGAGGGTTTTCGAATCGACAGGGGCAAATATCATCTGCGCCTTTCAATGGCCAGTGATATAACGTATATTGTAATCAAGGAGGCGTTGTATGAAAAAGAATTATTTCTTTTTCCTTGTCATGGCCGGCATTGCTGTGCTCTTCATGCTCGCATCCTGCAAAAAGGCCAAAGTGATTGAAAAGCCGCTTCAGACTGCGCCGCAGCAGGCTGCTTCTCAAGCTGAAACTGGTGGGTCAGGGGCGCCGCATCCCGAGGCAGCAGCCAAATTGCCTGCAATCGAGCGCAAAAACGAAAATATCTTGATTGTGTACAAGCATACAGGATTTGGTTATGCGGAATCATATGGATTTGATACCTATGTATTTCGCCTCCTTGCAGACCCTGCCGGTCAGATATCGGGCGGAATTGTGTATCAGCGCACAAACAATGGCGAGGTTGAAGCAATCCACTACAATGTAATTCGCTCCAGCGACGAAATAACGCTCGCGGCTTCAGGGGCTGACAAGAAGTCGTGGTCAGCGACGCTCAAGCTGAAAGATGGCAGCATCGCAGTATCAGGGCAGCAGAAATTATTGGCAAAGCTGGACAAAGCCCTCGTTTTTGCTTCGACTGACGGGAATTATTCCGAAAGCTATTCGATTGACCAGGCAGCGCCAGAAATGCCTTCAGAGATCAAAAAGGGCGGCTCGACGCTCGAAAAGGGCAAATGGACCTTCCCCGAACACGACAAGGCTGTCTATGTCCAGACCAAACCAGATGATACAGCGAACACAGAAGGATTCCAGGTATCTTTGTGGCGCGAAGAAAACGGAGATCTGCGATTCCGGACAGAAGGCCCTACTCCAATCAATGAAGTCTATGCCAGTGGGCTTGCTGCCGTGCTGGCAGGTGACCATGCGCTTTCGAATGCAGTGCTGCTGGATTTGATGCTCGGAGAATCGAGATATCTCAGGCCTGTGTACGCGTTCGCGATTTCGCGCCGTGGCTCCGGGAAATGAGTTGGCGGGTGCGAATTCGGAAGCGCATGGACATGAGGCTGGCGCGGCACGTGGGCTGGCTCAGCAAGTAAGCTGGCGCGGCAAGTGGGCACGCTCAGCAAGTAAGCTGGCTCGCCACCTGCCGCCACCCGTGCCGAGGGATTGCCATTTTCCGGATTCCTGTGATTGAATGACTGCATATTGCAAGACCGAAAGGACAAAAACGATGAGCATACACATCGCTGCACAAAAAGGCCAAATCGCTGATAAGATCCTTCTGCCGGGCGATCCGCTCCGCGCGAAATTCATCGCGGAGAACTACTTTGAAAATCCTATATGTTTCAATCAGGTCCGCAACATGCTCGGGTTCACGGGAACTTACAGAGGCCAGCCTGTTTCCGTCATGGGTACTGGCATGGGCATGCCAAGCCTGTCGATCTATGTGAATGAACTTATCCGGGAATATGGCGTCAAAAGGCTCATTCGCGTCGGCACGTGCGGGAGCATGCGCGAGGATGTAAAGGTTCGTGATATCGTGCTCGCAATGAGTGCCAGCACGGATTCAGCGGTCAATCAGGTGCGCTTCAGGGGCATGGATTATGCGCCGACGGCTTCTTTTACGCTTTTGAAAGCGGCCTGGGATGCCGCCACCGCCCACGCGCTGCGGGCATTCGCCGGCCCTGTGCTCAGCTCCGACATGTTCTACACGGAAGATCCAGAGCAATGGAAATTATGGGCCAAATTCGGCGTCCTGGCTGTCGAAATGGAAACAGCCGAGCTCTATACTCTCGCTGCCAAATATGGATGTGATGCGCTTGCAGTGCTCACCGTTTCCGATCACCTTGTTACAGGGGAAACCACCGATGCACAGGAGCGCCAGCTTTCCTTCCGTTCGATGATGGAAGTCGCGCTCGATGCGATTCTAGCCTGATATTAGACGTTTTTCAAAGCCTCTATGTCGCGCTCGATTTTCTGAGCTTGCGTATAGAGGCTGTCTTTTATTCGCTTCAGCTCCGCATTGACTTCTTGGGCGAGGCGCGCTTCTTCGGCTTTGCGTTGTTCTACGGCATCCTGCGAAATTTTCCGTATTTTGGCGTCCATGGAAGAGAGCCATTTGTCTATCTGCTCGTAGACGGCTGCTTTGCGCGACTCGAGATCCTTGTAGATGCCCTGTTCGAATTCATTGAGCGCGGCGGATACATTGCCCTCGGCGGCAGCCCGGAGCGTCTCGGCCTGCATTTTTGCCTTCTCAAGCGCTTCTTGCAGCGCGGAAATTTCGGACATGAATTCTTTTTCGAACGAGGCGCGATGGGCTTCAAACGCCTGGCCGAACTGTGCAAATTGCTCTTCGAGCGAGGCGCGCTCGGTCTGGAATTTGGCAGTGAGAGCAGCTGAAGCCTCGGCAGTTTCCTTCTGAATTCGAGCCATTTCTGCCGACATTGCGGCAATTGAGGCCTTGGCCTCGGCTAGCCTTCGCTGGCTTTCTTTTACCTGCGATTCGGTCGATGCATTCGTTTCGCTGAGCTTGGCCTGGACGCTTTGCACGAGCATATCGAGCTTCTGCGAAAGTGCGGCGATCTGGTCATCGGTCTGCCGTGAAAGCTCTTTGAAATCGGCGGCAATCCGGGCGCGGAGGGTCTGGAATGCTTCATCCTCGATGTTCTTGGCGCGCGACACTGCCTTCTCGAGCGCCAGCTCTGTTTTCTGTTCGATTTGATCGTTCAATGCAGATGCCTGGGCAATGGCGGATTCTGCGTCGCCTTTTGATTGATCGAACAGGTTGACGATTCCAGTCAGGCGCTCATTGAGCTGATCCAGAATGTCATCGCGGAAACCATCGAGGATCTTCTGTGCATCTTGCGCAAATTGCTCCTTGACTTTGGGCAGGTCTGTTTCGATTGCGTCCATCTTCTTGCCTGCGACTTCGAGCCGGCGCGCGAGTGCTTCAATGAATTCATTTTTCTCAGCAAGATGTGCAATATTTTGGTCGACGCGTTTTGTCATGTCCATGAGCTGGGAAAGAATTTCATCATATTCCTTGAACCGGTCAGCAATTGCAGTGATCGATTCCGATTCCGAGTCGATTGTGGCTTGAGCTTCCTGAATTTTTTCGAGCACGACCTTTGCCGCTTTCTGCTGAACATCCAGATCGATGCCATAATGCTTTATTTCTTCGGCCTTCGATTCGACATAGGCACCAAGCTCATCCTTGAGTTTGTCCCCCATGCGCTTCAATTTTTCAAGAGACCGATTATCGGCAGTCAACAGGTGATACGCACCGAACATCGCAACGACAATGACCAGCGTCACCAGATTCCCGACTGAAAACAGCATGCTGTGCTCCTTTTGCAAAAGTATACCGCTCAAAGCAGATTTGCAAAAGTGCCGCAGCATGGTGCGCTCCAGAGCAGGGACGCTTCAAGGCCTTTGTCTGCAAAATTCCAGCCCTTTGCCACCCAAGTGCTTGACAAATTATTTCCTTGAGTTACAATGCACTCCGCGAATTGAAGGGAGGTGAGGACTATCCGCCAAGTTATCGTCGAGGACAATGAGCCCCTCGAAAAAGCACTGAAACGCTTCAAGAGAATGGTCGAGAAAGAAGGCATTATTCGAGAGTGGAAACGCCGCGAATACTTCGAGAAGCCATCCGCTATCCGGAATAGAGAAAAGAAAGCGCTCGAACGCAAGCTCATGAAAAAAACCCGCAAATCGCAGGAAGGCAAATACTGATAGGTGGGCGGTTGAATCCGTCCGCGACACGAGCCGCTTACCGAGAGCGGCTTTTTTCTTTTTTGAGAATGAGGAGAAACCATGCACCACAGAAATGCATCTGTATTGTCAGCAGTTGCTGCATGCAGCCTGATCTTGATATTCTTCGCTGCCTGCGGGCAGGATACCTCGAGCGAGGGAATCGACAAGCCGAATCCCAAGCTGAAAACCGTTACCCTGACCATTGGAGGAGCGACGGTCAAGGCAGAAGTAGCCATGACTGAGACTGAGCGCAACCGCGGCCTTATGTATCGCAGCTCGCTTCACGATGGCGAAGGCATGCTGTTCGTTTTCGACCGCGACCAGCAGGTTTCGTTCTGGATGAAAAACACGAAATTGCCGCTGTCGATCGCGTATATCATTTCCGACGGCACCATTGTCCAGATACTCGATCTTGTTCCGTATTCCGAAGAGCCGCGTCCCTCTATCCGCAGTATCCGCTATGCACTGGAAGTGCCGCAAGGTTGGTTTGGGCGAGTTGGTGTAAAGGTAGGAGACAAGGTCGCCATTCCTTCGCTATAAAAATTGTAGTGTTCTCAACCTTGTGTAAAGCAATCTGCTGTTTCCACCAGTGCCCTAATAATTGCCAGAATCCATTCCATGCAGTAATCTATAAGAAGTATACATGTTGATCGCACAGATGCATAAGGAATTATCATGCTCAATATAGTGACCTATGGTGATCCGGTGCTCACCGAAAAAGCTCAAGAAATCATTGCATTCGATCGCGAGCTCGAAAGAATCGTCATCGATATGCAGGATGCGATGCAGCGCGATCATGGCATCGGGCTTGCAGCCCCGCAGGTTGGTATTTCGAAGCGTCTTTTTCTTGTTGGGCTGGACAAAGAGCCTTTGCGAATCTTCGTAAATCCTCGTATTGTCGCCATGAGTGAGGAGACAAACGAATACGAGGAGGGATGTCTTTCGTTTCCGGGCTTGTATTTTACTGTGGTGCGTCCTTCAGCTGTCGATATAGAAGCCTTTGATATAAAAGGAAAGCCGTTCCGCCTCAGCGCCGATGGCCTTCTCGCCCGTGTCATCCAGCATGAATATGACCATCTCGATGGCATTCTGTTTATCGACCGTGTTTCGCCTGCAAAACGAAGGCGTGCGCTTGCACATTACAGCCGTATGCTGAACATGTAGGAGGGCTCCTTGCGAGTTCTTTTCGCCGGAAGTCCCGAAATTGCGGTACCTGCATTGGAGGCGATTGCTGCATCGCACCATGAAGTGGCGGCTGTGCTGACCAATCCCGATTCAAGAGTCGGGCGCGGGCTCAAAGTGGAGCAGACTCCGGTTGCGAGCGCCGCGCGTCGCATTTTTGGTGAGCAGATTCCCATTTTTACGTTCGAAACGCTCAATGCCGAAGCGCGTAGCCGCATTTCAGTCTGCAGGCCCGATATACTCGTCTCTTTCGCCTATGGAAAGATTTTCGGGCCGAAATTCATGGCACTTTTCCCAAAAGGCGGCATCAATGTGCATCCGAGCCTTCTTCCTCGCTGGCGGGGCAGTTCCCCTATTCAGCATGCGATTTTGGCCATGGATTCAGAAACCGGAATTTCCATCCAGACTATTGCGCCAGAAATGGATACGGGCGATCTTTTGCTTGTTTCCCGTATTCCGCTGGGGGGAAGAGAAACCACGCGCACCCTTTCGGAACACTGTGCGCGCCTGTCAGCGCCGCTTGTGGTCGAAGTTCTCGACCAGATTGAGCGCGGTACTGCCAAAGCCCAGCCACAGATCGGCGCTCCGACATACTGCAGCAAGATTTCGAAAGAAGACGGGCTGATAGACTGGAAACGGACCTCACGCGAAATTGATGCGCGCATCCGAGCCTTCGATCCATGGCCAGGCAGCTATACTTTTCTTCGGGGGATGCGCCTTTCGATCCTCGAAGCGGAGCCTTTCGATGATTTCTCGCCTTCAGTCGTGTCTGGACATGTGACAAATGTTCAGCCAGGGGCTATAATCGCAGTAATCGCCCCCAAAGGCATGGTAGTGCAGACTGGGCAGGGCTTTCTTGCGGTGAAGCAGCTGCAATTGGCAACGCGCAAGGCAACGGGATATCGCGAATTTGCGAATGGCATGCGGGATTTGGTCGGCACCATATTGGGTTTATTATAGCCCTGTGCCGGAACTCGTGCGGGCCGCCGCGCTCTCTGCACTGAAGTGATTTGCCTGGCAGAGCGTTGGCGCACTGCGCTTTCGCATCGCTTTTTGCATCGAAATTGAAGGAATATGAGAATATGGCCAAGAAAGACATAACGCAGACAATAAAAGATGCAGCTTCCAAAGCTCCAGGAAAAGTGACGGCGGCAGTCAAATCGGCTGTCGATATTGCAAGCGAACAGCACAAGCGCATTTCGGAGTGGACAAAGCCGCAGAAGCGCACCTTTGTGCTCTTTGCGATCCTCATGTTTGTAGTCATGATCATCTTTGCGGTCTTTGTATTTTTTCTCACCCTCAAGGGGGAGGAGCGAACAATGGTCCCCGATGTCCGCCGCATGGACCTTGCTGATGCGCTTGTTAAAATGCAAGAGCGCGAGCTCTATCCGCGTCTCACCTTGCGTTTTACCGACAACCCCCTCGATCGCAACCTTGTACTGGATCAGTCACCTCCCCCTGGAAGTATCGTCAAAGCAGGGCGCCGCATCAATCTGGTGGTGAGCCGGGGAGCTGTGCTCGACAAAATCGAAGATTACAGAGGCCGCAATATCGATGATCTCAGGCTGTATCTGCAGGGTCTCTCGACAACCGCTAAGGGGCTTCTCAGCATCAGAGAGCCTCCGCTCTACATGTTCGATACTTCAGCACCAGGAACCATTCTCGACCAGAACCCCAAACCAGGAACAGAAATTTCCGGCCCGACCATTCTTGACCTTGTAGTCAGCAAAGGTCCCGAAGCCAAAGATATTGCCATGCCCTCGCTTCTTGGCCTTACCATGGGCGAAGCGGCATCCAGAGCTGCGACAATTCCTCTCATTTTCAGCTATAAAATGCGAGCGGCTCATAACAAGGAAGTGCCTGGCACCGTCGTCGAACAATCTGAGCCTGCAGACAAAAATCTCAAGCAGTTCGACCGCGTCCAGATTACCATTGCGGCGCCTGCTGCACGCAAAGGCTACACTGCCGGCGTCTTCGAATACACGCTTCCGGAATATCCCTATGCGGTGCCGGTGTCACTCGATGCAATAGCACCCAATGGCACGCGAACGACTCTCTATTCGGTCAAACACCCCGGTGGCGCGTTCAGCGCACCGTTCTCCGTGCAGAACGGGTCTGTGCTTGTCCTCATGGTCAGTGGTGCGGAGGTAACACGCAAGGAGGTGAAGTGATGAATGCGCAGGGCGAAATTCCTGTCGAAATTATACACTTGTATACCTATGATATCGGCAGAGCCATCGATCTCAAAAAAGTCGCATCGCTCGTGCCTGCTCACCACGATATGGAGTTCGCAAAAAGGCGTGATACGCCCGTGTCGCTGACACTTCCAAAACCCCTCGTGCTGTCCATCAGCACGGACGAGTGCGATTCGAAATGCTTCGATAAATTCTCGGCACAGGCAAAAATCTATGAAGATGGCGCCGTTACGCTCATTGTTCGATATAAAACGATGTCGCGCTTTGAGGATCTGCCGCAGAAAGCGAATATGCTCATCCGCGATATCAGCAATGCCAACTCGATAGAGCAGTTTGCGGAATCCTCCTTCAAGATGGTGCACGAAGCGCTGCGGACCGCTGTTGCTGGCTATAAAGAGCTCACCAAAAACGATCGCGAAACCTATACCGCATTCTGCCTCCTCGAATGCCCGGGAGGGAATCCTCAGGCTTTTATCGATGCGAACAAGGATATAGCGGCAAGCCTCTTGTCCGGCGAGCCTGCGGGAACCTTGCATATGAGCCAGATCGAACAGATTCTCAACAAGCCGTTCAGTTACCGAAAAGACGATATTGCTATTTTCGATCTCGAGCGCTGTCTCATTATCGACCCGGCGGCTGACTACGACGATGTGATCATGATGGCCGAGCACGCGAATTATCGGCTCATCGAGCTTCGAGAACTCGATTTTCTGCTCGACAAGTGGCTGGGAGAAGCCGAGCAGGATATTCGCCGCCTCTATTTATCAGGCAATCGCAGAAAATTCAGCGACCGTACGCTCAGGCTCAAGCTTGCGCAGATTCAAAGCCTGCGCTTCGATGCGCTCTTTACCCTTGAAAACCTCGACAATTCTTCGAAAATCATCGGCGATTACTTTCTTGGTTCGATCTACCACAGGCTTTGCGAGATTTTCAACACCGACGAGTGGAAAATCTCGATTGAACGACGGCTCGATGCGCTCCAGAATATCTACGAGCTTGTGAAAAATGACTCCACCGAGCAGCGAATGATAACGCTGGAGCTTGTGTTCATCGCGGTCTGTATCATTTTCCCGATTCTGCAGATTCTGCAGGTCATGCTGTTAAAGTGAAGGCTATGAAGCAAGCGTGGAATGCAGACTGGTACTACAGGCCGGGGCCTGTAGAGCAGGCTTTTTTGAGCGAGGAGTGGGCCGGACCTCAAGAGGATGGAGCCGCTTCAGGCTGGACACCCGTGCATCTTCCCCACGACATGATCGGCGCCCCCTTGAACAGCTTCGACGAGCGCACATTTGCGCGCAAAGGGTGCTACGCCAAGCTGTTGACAACAACAAGGGGTCAGACCCCTATTTTTCTGCGCTTCGAAGGCGTGAGTGTTTCCTGCCGCGTCTGGGTGAATGGCCAGTTCGCTGGAAGTCATACGGGGGCATATACGCCGTTTGAGGTGCGGATCGATCCGCATTTAAAGCTGGAGCCAGAGGCGCCTTCATCAGGACAACCAGCGATGTCTGGCGCGCAGCCATCGGCGCAGCACAATGTGAGGCCGGCATGGATACTTGTCGAGGTCGACAGCTCCGAGGATGCCGCAGTACCGCCTTTCGGGGCTGTGGTCGACTATCTGGTGTTTGGGGGCATCTATCGGGGAGTGAGCCTCGAGGTGCATACCGGCGCGTGGATCGGCACGGTCTGGTGCGCGCCGCGGCCGCTGGGGGATACGCTCGAGGGGCAATGGACAGCCGACGTCAA
>Ga0078972_1004296_pt1 | contig 39619 bp, 42 predicted proteins | sample YelNatPaOPGAMG01_FD_67568 | JGI IMG/M metagenome (GOLD analysis project Ga0078972, IMG submission 67568) | Hot spring thermophilic microbial communities from Obsidian Pool, Yellowstone National Park, USA - OP-RAMG-01 (SPADES assembly) (version 2) | ecosystem: Environmental > Aquatic > Thermal...
GCTGTCGCCCCCGGTAAGGTTTCCGGCGTTGACTCCAATTAAACCGCAAGCTTCACCCCTTGTGGTGCTCCCCCGCCAATTCCTTTAAGTTTCAGCCTTGCGGCCGTACTCCCCAGGCGGCGGGCTTAACGGCTTCCCTGCGGCACTGACACGGCTTGTAGCCGTGCCAACACCTAGCCCGCATCGTTTACAGCTGGGACTACCCGGGTATCTAATCCGGTTCGCTCCCCCAGCTTTCATCCCTCACCGTCGGGCGCGTTCCAGCCAGCAGCCTTCGCCACTGGTGGTCCTCCCGGGATTATAAGATTTCACCCCTACCCCGGGAATACCGCTGGCCTCTCCCGCCCCCTAGCTGGACAGTATCCCCCGCAGTCCAGCGATTGAATCGCTGGATTTAACAGGGGACTTGTCCAGCCGGCTACGGATGCTTTAGGCCCAATAAGCGTCCCCACCACTCGGGGAGCGGGTATTACCGCGGCGGCTGACACCCGACTTGCCCTCCCCTTATTCCCCCAGCTGTCTACACTGGGGAAAAGCCGTCCTCAGCGGACGGCACTCGGGGTGGCCCCGTCACGCTTTCGCGTATTGCGGAGGTTTCGCGACTGCTGCGCCCCGTAGGGCCTGGACCCTTGTCTCAGTGTCCATCTCCGGGCTACCGCTCCCACGGCCCGTACCGGTCTTAGGCTTGGTGAGCCGTTACCTCACCAACAACCTGATCGGCCGCGGCCCCATCCTTGGGCAGCGCCTAGAAGCATGGTCTAGACGCCCTTTCGGCGAGGACCCATTCCAGGAGTCCTCACCTATCGGGGATTAGCCCCAGTTTCCCGGGGTTGTCCCCGTCCCAAGGGTAGGTTAGCCACGTGTTACTGAGCTGTGCGCCGCGCCTCCACCGTGGCTTGGAGGCGCACGACTAGCATGTCTTAGTCCCACCCCGATAGCAGTGGGGTCCGGCAGGATCAACCGGAGTTAGCTCCCGGCTGAGTGCCGGAGATGCTTATTGGCATACGGCCGCAAAGCCGACTGGATTTGGAGGGGGATCCACATGCCAAAGCCCATTTCAGACCTAACACGGTTAGCGTCAGGTCCACATTTTTGTGCCCGCAAGTGGAGGCCAACCTTTTTCATCCCTTTTAGGCGTATGGACGCCTTTACGGTCTAGGTTGGGCCGCCGCCGGATAAATGCGGGCAGCTCAACTTCACCAAGATAGATGTGAAGATGTCTCAGCGGATATAAATGTTTCTTTCCACCCTAATATGTATTGTTATTTCTGAATCAGCAATCACCAATTATCTTTGGTAGTTCTTTCAAGCTTTTCACTATCACGTCTGGCTTGACGGTTGTGCTGGCTGGTTTAGCGGTGTCTGTTGCCGATGTTCTTCTGAGGATTAAGATGGCTTTCATCCCAACATTTTTGGCACCTTCAATGTCCATGCTTGGCGTGTCGCCCACAAAAACAGCCTCAGACGGCGCCACATCTAGGCTTTTTAAGGCTTTTTGGAATATTTCCGGGCTTGGTTTTCGCTTGTTAACTTCGGCGGAAATAACAATAACGTCGAAGAACCTTTCCAAGTTGTATTTTTCGAGGAGTTTCCACACGCATTCTGGGATGGCAAGGTTGGAGACTATGCCAAGCTTGTACTTGCCGTAAAGCCACTGTAAAACACTTGCAGCATCCTCATCTGGTCTGACGTAGTTCATGAACCCCTCGGCAAAGCATTCGGTGGCTCTTGCTATGATAGCGTCTGAAAGATTGTAATCGTAGCCCAGTCTCTGGAGGGTTTTCCAAACGCGAATATTAAAGTGGGGTTCCTCAAGATTCTTGTTAGCCTCCGCGTAGAGGGTGTCTCTAACCTCAAAATAGACTTTCCTAAACTCTTCAAAGGAAACGTCTACACCGCCATTTTCGATTAAAAATTTGTGGAGCCTTTGGAGGCAAGGCGTATAAAAGGCTTCGCCGCCCTCAACTAGGAGCAGCGTATCAAATAAGTCGAAGAGTACAGCCTTAACCCGCAAACAGTTCCCCTTTGCAGCGTTAATAATGTTTGGAAGCCTATTTCTTCTCTTTCCTCTTCAGCATGTTTTCCAATATTGGGCGTAGCTTCTCATTTTCCGCCTTTATGCGCTCCTTGCCTAGTGCCCGCATCTGCTCCGTCATCTCTCGAATAAGTTCAGCAAATTTTACGCCCTCTGCTGCTGAAATGTATTCTACGCGGAATCTTTCTGGGCTTAAGCCCAGCTTGTGGAGCATAGGCGCCAAAGCGTCCATTCTTGCCTTCATCTTCCAGTTTCCACTTATGTAGTGGCAGTCGTAGGGTAGGTGGCATGCAGCCACCAAGACCATGCCAGCCCCAAGCCTAAAGGCTTCAAGAACAAAGTCTCTGTCAACCCTTCCAGAGCACATGACCCTTATTGGGCGTATGGTTGGCGGATACTCAAAGCGGCTTGTCCCAGCAAGGTCCGCACCAGCATAACTGCACCAGTTGCACAGAAAAGCCAAAATCTTGTCTTCTGGGTCTTTTTCCAGGGCTGTTCTTAACTGGGCAAGGATTTGAGCGTCTGTAAAGTGCATCTGCTGTATGGCGTCTGCTGGACACTCGGCTACGCATGTTCCGCAACCGTGGCACATGGCAGTTATAACCTGCGCTGGCTTCTTCTCCTCGGCTTTTATTGCCCCATATGGGCAACGTTCAGCACAAATTCCACATTTTGTTGTCACATTTCTGCACTTAGTCGGGTCTACAACAGCAATTATAGGCTCAATCTTCCAAGTCTTCTTTGAAAGAACAGTTGCTGCACGTGCCGCTGCACCACAACCTTGGGAAACGCTGTATGGAATGTCCTTTGGTCCTTGACAGGCCCCAGCTAGGAATATGCCGTCCGTGGGCGCGTCCAAAGGCTTAAGCTTCGGGTGGCTTTCCATGAAGAAGCCGTCTGCACCCCTTGTTAGGTTTAGGATGCGGGCTATTTCTTCGGTGCCCTTCTTGGGGATGGCTGCTGTCGCCAGAACAACCATTTCAGCCTCAACTTCGATGGGCATGCCCAAGTTTGCATCCTCAGCATGAATGATGAGGTTCTTTGTTTTCGGGTCTTCAAATATGCGGCTCACCCTTCCACGGATGAAGTTTACGCCCAGTTCGCGTGCCCGCTGGTAAAACTCTTCGAAGCCTTTGAAGTTGGTGCGCATATCCATGTAGAAAACGTAAACCTCAATGTCTTCCTTGTACTTCTCCTTAAGCTGGACAACATGCTTAAGCGTGTACATGCAGCAGAAATTCGAACAGTACGGGTATTTGTTGGTGTCCCGAGAGCCGACACATTGTATGAAGGCTACACTGTGGGGTTTCTGCCCATCAGAAGCCCGCACCACTTTTCCGCCCGTTGGACCAGCCGCGAGGATAAGCCTCTCAAACTCTAGGGATGTTATCACGTTTGTGTATTTGCCATAACCATAAAGCTGATTATCATAGGGCAGGTAAATGTCATAACCAGTCGCCACAATAATTGCGCCAACCTCAAGCTCAATTTCTTCCGGCTTCTGGTCGAAGTTTATGGCTTGTCTGGCTCCACAAGCGTCAACACACTTGTAGCATTCTATACAATAGTCGCGGTTAATCGTGTAAACAAGTGGAACAGCTTGGTCGAAGGGCACTGATATGGCTTTTCTAACGCCAAGCCCCATATCCCACTCATTTGGATACTCTATTGGGCAAACGTCCTTGCATTCGCCACATCCAGTGCAGTTTTCAGCAATAACATAGCGGGGGTTCTTCCTAATCCTAACCTTAAAGTTACCTATGAAACCGCTAACGCTTAACAAATCGGCATAAGAGATTATCTCAATGTTTGGATGCCGCCCAACATCAACCATTTTTGGTCCTTCAATGCATATGGAGCAGTCCAATGTTGGAAAGGTCTTGTCCAACTGCGCCATGTGCCCGCCAATGCTCTCGCCCTTTTCCAGTAGGTAAACCTTGAAGCCCATCTCAGCCAAGTCTAGGGCTGCATTCATTCCAGCTATGCCTCCGCCGATAACCAACGCCTTATTGGTGACTGGCACCTCGATGGTTTGGAGAGGCATCAGAAGCCTAGCCTTAGCCACAGCCATTTTTATCAAGTCTTTGGCTTTCTCTGTTGCCTCCTTTGGAGTGCTTGGATGACACCATGAAGAGAACTCGCGGATATTTGCCATCTCGAAGAGGTATGGGTTTAAGCCAGCCTCTGAAACTGTCCGCCTAAAAGTGACCTCATGCATGCGGGGCGAACAAGCAGCCACAACAACACGGTTAAGCTTATGCTCCTTTATGGCTTTTCTAATCTCCTCCTGCCCTGGGTCCGCGCATGTGTATCGGTTGTCCTTAACATAAACCACGTCTGGCAAGGTTTTTGCAAACTCGACAAGCTCCTTTATGTCGATGACTCCAGCAATGTTCAAGCCGCAGTGGCATATGAAAACGCCTATGCGAAGCTCTTCAGGCTTATTTTCAGCCGGTTTTCCCTTCTCAGCCATTTTACGGCACCCTCCAGCCTAACCTTTTCTCAACGGACTCCAAAGCCTTTTGAGAACCCTTAGCCTTCAACTCCTTAGTTATTTCAAGGGGAGAAGCCAACCTCTCCAAGGCTTTGTTCCAAGCCCCAGAGCGAACAGGCGTATGCATTATCTTAGTCCTCTTAAGCTCCAAAGCCCCCTCTACTGGGCAGACAACCTTGCATGCTCCACAATAGACGCAGAAAGCCTCATTCACGTAAACCTTCCTATCCGCTTTGAACAAATATAACGCTCCGGTTATTGGGCAAACGTCAAGGCAGTCCCTACAGCCTTCCGGACATTTCTCCTGGTTTATGCGTATTTTTCCATAGAAGCTTTTGCGGACGTGGAGAACCCCTTCTGGGCATTTGAACTCGCATATTCTGCAGCATGGGCAAAATTCCTTCTTGATTTCAACATTAACCTTCAAATCTTTTCGCTCTTTTTTCGTTAGGGAGCCTATGTCTTCAACAACCTTTCCATCCGGGGTAAGCCACTTCACCTTAATTAGGTTTAAGGGACATGCCTTCTCGCACTCCACACAGTCTATTGGGCATTTGCTGGTGTCAACCTGGATGTCGCGAACCAGTTGTGGAAAACTCTCCTTCTCCACAACGTTTAAGACGTGCTCTCCATTAACCGTGACCCTAATGGCGCCGTATGGGCATAGGATGTCGCATATCCCGCAGAAATTGCACTTCTCAAGGGCTATGTCAACTTTGGCGTGCTGTGCTTTGCCCTCTGGAGTTTTAGGCTGCTTCTCAAGTTTTATGGCCTCCTTTGGGCATGCAAGAGTGCAAATTTCGCATCCTACGCAGATTTTCCTATCCAGAGTTAGCCTATAATTCTTTACGTGCAAAACCCATTCCAGAGTTAATGCGTCCGCTGTTTCCCTCTTAAACGTTTTAAGGGGCATTGGTTAATCACCAAGTTCACACATTTTCCATCATGGAGCCATGTAAGAGTATAGCTCTAACTTCCACTTTCATATATAGTTTAGGCTGTACAATCGCAAAATTTAACGATGACAAGGCTTTTTGCAAACAGCCACATAACACTTTAAAAGCTCGCTGCTCTTTGAAATTTCAATTAAGTTTAAATCAAAATTACGTAACAAGCCTTCAAAGTAGTTCAAAGGAAACTTCTTCTTCAAACCCGTAACAACAATGTAGGCGTCATCCCCAGCAACTCTGCAGATTTCCGCCAAAGTCCTCTCCGGGTTCGGCATGTTCTGAAGCAAAGTTACAGCGAAAACATGGCTGAAGGCAGAATCCCTAAAGGGCGGATAATCAGCATCAGCCAAAACCAAACTGATATTGCCGAAGGCTTTAGCCCGCCTTTTAGCCTCCGCCAAAATTCCCCTTGAAATGTCTACCCCAACAACCATTTCAGCTTTTTCAGCAACATACTCAAAAAGCAGCCCAGTTCCACAGCCACAGTCCAAAATTAGGCTATTTTTATTAAACTTCACACTTTTCAAGGCGGTTTCAATTTTTAATCTCTGCTCTTCAGCATACTGCATATCGTAGCCTTTTGCTGTTATGTCATAGTGTTGCATGTTGTCACGTTTAAGCTTCCACTCGCTCATGAAGGTCTTCAGAAATTTTATCTAGCATAAAGGGTTCTAAAACTATTTGGCTGAAAACTTGTCCGCTTCAAGGCAACCAACAGTTCTTGTTAGCCCAAACATGGCTGAGGCTGGAGAAATAGTTAGGGAGGCTTTGTCCCAAAGAAAAACCATCATCATGGTTGGCAACTGCTGGGTGCATTACTTGGGCAGGGCCAAGTCAAAGCTCGAACCGGGTGAGCGCATATTAATAATAAAGGAGGATGGCTCATTGCTTGTGCACCGTTCAGCGGGCTATGAACCAGTAAATTGGCAGCCGCCGGGCTGCATATTCCACACCCAAGTTAAAGAGGGGATATTGGAGATTCACGCTGTGAGGCGAAAACCACCGGAATCTGTAAGGGTCTTCTTCGACAAAATCCACCTAATTTCGGCTATGGCGCTTGCCGACTCTGGAGAGTTTTCGCTGTATGCAAGTGAGGAGGACATGCACAAAGCCATACTTTTAGAGCCATCCCTATTGGAGGAGGGCTTCAAACCCATAAGCTACGAAAAGAAGGTGGAACCGGGATTCGTGGACGTTTACGGCGAAGACAAGGACGGACGCTTTGTTGTTGTCGAGATTAAACGCAAAACAGCTGGAAAAGATGCTGTTTTACAACTAGCCAAATACATGGAGGCTGTTAAAAGCAGAACAAACCGTGAGGTGCGTGGCATCCTAGTGGCGCCAGACATAGCCAAAGACGTGCAGAGGCTTCTTGAAACCCTCGGTTTGGAGTTTAAGGCTTTAGACCCTAAAAAATGTGCGGAAATTCTGAAAAGGGCTGAAACAAGAAGGCTTGAAGCCTTCTTTGGGGAGGAACAACCCAAATGATTAGGCGAATAGTGCCCTTAGGCTTTGACAGTTTTGGGGTTCGCTCCATGGCAACCTTCGTGGAAACAGACGACCAGAAAATCCTAATAGACCCTGGCGTTTCTTTGGCGCCCCTGCGCTATGGCTTAGAGCCCCACCCGCTGGAGTGGCAGAGGCTGGATGAAACGTGGAACATTATAAAGGATTATGCGGAGGAATCCGAAGTGCTTATTGTAACGCATTACCATTACGACCACCACGACCCAGACTATCCGGAACTTTATAGCGGAAAAACGGTTTTCATAAAACATCCAACAGAAAACATAAACAGAAGCCAAAGGGACAGGGCCACTTATTTCTTAGCTGCCATCAAAGGCTTGCCGAGAAGGCTGGAGATTGCTGATGGAAAAAGCTTCACGTTTGGCGAGACCACAATAACATTTTCAAAGGCTGTTTGCCACGGAACAAATCCCAGACTTGGCTATGTAACAGAAACATGCATAAAAAGCGGAGGCGAAAAGTTTCTCCACACGTCAGACGTTGAGGGACCATCGCTTGAAGACCAGATAGCCTTCATATTAAACGAGAAGCCCGACATACTCTTCGTTGACGGTCCAATGACATATATGCTGGGTTACCGCTACTCTTTCAAAAGCCTTGAAATATCTAACAGCAACCTTGTCAAAGCCATAAGGGAGACAAGTGTCCACACGCTTGTTTTGGACCACCATTTCCTGCGGGACATAAACTACAAAATGCGAATAAAACCAGTCTATGAGGAAGCCCGAAAACGCGGCGTTAAGGTTATGACGGCTGCGGAGTTTTCTGGGAGAAAGATAGAGATGCTTGAAGCTTTGAGGAAGGAGCTTTACGCGAAATATGGTGTGGAAGGTTTCGAAGTTAAGAAGCGCCAAATAAAAGAGGAGTGACGAAAACCTAAATAGTTTGGCTGAACAGTTTGGCTCTAGGCGTCCATCTATGAATCTTTGGCGAGATATTCCATGCGGTGAGAAACCTCCAGAAATTTTAAACATGATTATTGAGGTTATCAGCGGTTCAAGGGACAAGTACGAATATAACATTAAATGGGAGACATTCGTTTTAGACCGCATAATACCCTCATCGGTGGTTTTCCCAGTGGAGTACGGTTTTGTTCCGCAAACATGGTTTGATGACGAAGACCCACTGGACATTATGGCGCTAAGCTACGAGCCCCTAGAGGTTGGATGCCTAGTTAAGGTTAGGGTTATAGGCGCCCTAATAATCGAAGACGAGAAAGGCGAAGACCCAAAAATCTTGTCAGTGCTTGTCGACGACGCAAGATTCGACGGGTACAAAGATATCAACGACGTCCACCCCCACAAGCTTAGGGAAATCCAAGAGTTTTTCGAAACCTACAAGCGCCTTGAACCACACAAGTGGGTCCGGTTTAAGGAGTGGAAAAACGCGAAAGAAGCCATGAAAATTGTCGAATACGCCATGAACAGGTTTAAGGAATTACAAGGGAAATAGCCTTTAAGGCATAGTCAGTCTTTGGCTGAAAGCCTCAAACTCCTTTTCTGAAAGCCACCCCTCATCTTTCAGTTTCTTCAAACCTTCTTCCAATGGTTTCCGTTTAGGGCTTTCACCGAGCATGTTGGCTTTCTCTCCAAACTCGTGGATTTCCCGTGCTAAGGCTGCATCTTTCTCCATCAAAGCCGGGAGCTTCTCCAGAAGTGACGTTAAAGCCTTAAACCTAGGAGTTAAAAGCTGTTTAATTTTGGCTTTTCCAAGGGCACCTTTCAGCTTTACGGCGAATCCTATACTATTCGCTATTGACGGTGGAAAAACAACATAACGTTTTTTGGCCTCAGCCTCATAACAAGCCATATAAAAGGGGACATAGACAAGGCTTAAACTCTTATGCCTCTGTTGAATCCCCAATTTTGTGAGGTTGGCTAAATCAGCTTCCCTCAGCTTTATGGCATTATTTATTTGCTGAACTATATTTGCCGTTAAGCTTTCCAGCCTCTCCATTTCCTGCCTGTAAATCTGGATTTTTGCATCTCTTGAAGATTCTAGTTCAAGTAGGCTTTTTCTAGCCTCTTTAATTTTTGCTTCCCATTCCGTCCTAAGCTTGAAGGTTTCGGCTGACTCGTTTTCCTCGATTTCCTTATTTTTCTCCTCTATTTCCTCAAGCCTTCTTTCAATTTCTGAAAGTTCCTTCTTGGTTTCGTTGGCTTTCTCCTTCCATTTTCGCTCTCCCACCTTGTCATTTTTTGCGGCGCATACCTTTGCCTCTAAATTGTACTCCTCAATTTTTCTAAGCGTCTGCTCCTTCATCTTCTCAAGCTTAACCTTTTCCTTCTGCAGTGGCAAGCGTTGCTTCTCGAAGCCTTTTATGAGCCTAACTCTTTTCTCATCATAATCCTCGTTAATTCGGTTAATCTTCTCTGCTACGGTTTCCTCCTCTTTTCTGATGGCTTCTTCAAACTCCTCTCTGACAGCCCTAATTTTTCCTCGAATTTCCTTGGTAAAGCCTCTTGTAGCCTTGCTGAGGAGTTTTATGCCCTCTTGGAGAGTATGGGCATCCGCTTCAAAGTCAGCCCTTAACTCTTCAAGCTCTTCTACGCTTGACGAAACCATTATCTCGTCAATTAACGGGCTTAGAGCAACATTTTCTGATGGCGTAGCCTCCACTTTCTTAGCTTCTGGGAGGTAATTGTTGAATTCGTTGAGGATGGCGGAGTCGCTGATCAGTCCTTCAATTGAAATTGTCTTTTCACCGCCTAATGTTTGAAAAAGGTTTATGTTGTCTGAAAGGAAAGCCGTGTAAGTCTCCAGCGACCTTGTGCTTCTTCTGGCATTTTCAAGAAACTCTTTAGCATCGGGTATCGCTTTGTAGGTTGCTGTGTAGGCTAGCTGTTTAAGTCCGTCAAAGATTAGATTAAGCTGTTGCCATGGTGCAAGCCAAAAAGGATAATAAAACTTTGTTAGGAAAACCGTTTTTTCCTCCGCCTTTTTTAATATTAGCCCTCCGCCTTTCTCCCGTTCAGTTTCAGCAAAACAGTATAGGGTGGCTTTCTCCATCTCTTCTGTAAATGGTTCTGTGCGGTTTTCAGCTGGAACAGAGAAGGGAAGCATTAACTTTAAAATTTTCTGCGACAATTCTTCACCGCTATTATGGGTATTACCTATTTGATTTAAATGTCTTGCCTAGCAAGGCGAAAGCCCATTCAAGCCTTGAAAAATGAAAAAAGAGGATTTTTAGGCTGAATCGCTTGTTTTTCACTTCTTTTTCTTCTCTTTCCCCTTTTTCTTTTGCTTCTTACCAGCAGACACTATTGCGACCTCGAACCTATAATCGTGGGCAATTTCTTTAAAAAAAATTTCCATCGGCTTATAAACTGCAACCCGTCTAGAAAAAAAGCACAACCTTTAGCCGCCGTAATGGTTAAGGGCAAAATATTCAGCCCCGATGCAGAATAGGCTTTAAAGCTGCCTTCTATCTTTTTTTAACCTTTCGCCTCAAAACTGGAACGCCTACAGTGGCTATTATTGCCGTCGCTAGAATTACCAAGACTGCTAGGTTTATGTAGATTTCATAGAGCTCTTCAAATGTTGGATTCATTTCTTTGTATTGTAGCGGCAGTGTTGCCAGCACGGCGGCTGCCAAACCTCTGGTGAGGATTACGCTCATTATTGGGCGTTCTTCGATAAGTTCACTGCAGCGGGCTGTTGCTATTCGCACAGCTCCAAACCTAACCAGCAGCAGTATGAGGGAGAGGATTATTCCGAGAAGGGCTATTCTTACGTCGCCTATTGTTGATATTAAGCCTATGTAAACAAAGAAGAAGGTTCTTAGAAGAAAGGCCACCTCGGACTCAAACCTTTTTAGCCCAGCATCAATGACAGTTTCGGTTGGCTTTTCCATTCGGAGCATCCTATAAATCTCCTTCTCATTTCCCAACACTATGCCGAAGAGTAGGCAGCATAGGGATCCGCTACCACCCAAGGTTTCTGAAATAGCGTAGGCTAAAAGCACAACAGCCAGTGTGAGGATGTAGGCGTATGGTGCCCTTGCAATTCTCTTTAATGTGCTTAACCATAAGAGCCCGAAGATTACTCCAAGCACTATTCCAATTGCGAATTTGCTTGCAATTGCCTGTCCAATAGCTAACGGCTCAACGGCGCCGCCAATGGTTATTTCTATTATCGTTAGGGTGAAAACTATGCATAGGATGTCTGTTAGTGCTGATTCTAGGCTCAGTATGGTTGAGCATTTTTCGCTAACCCCTATTCTCGAGGCAAGCGAAATCACAATGATGCTGCTGCTTCCACCTAAAATGGTTCCCAGCAACATCGAATACGTTATGGGTTTGTCTGGAATGAGCAGAAAAGCTGAAAACAATGTTGTGGCTGCAACACTTAAACCAAAACCAACAACAGCCAAAACTGTGGCTCTTGGGCTCTCGGTGAAAACACGATAGATGTTCATGGCCATTCCGCCGTCAAATAATATGAAGACTAGGGCTAAGGCAGCAAAGTACGGAGCCAGTGGCATTATAAATCCAGTATCCACCAATTTGGCTATGGGTCCCACCAGCATACCTAAAACTATTAGGAAAATCATGTCTGGAAAGCCTGTTCGCTCAAAGAAGTAGTTTCCTAAAAACCCTACCACGATTATTGAGCCAGCTAAAGCCAATGCAAGCGTTACAGGGTCAAGCATTTCAGTGCACTCTTCCCCCTATTGTTGCATTTTAGGGTTTAAAGATTTTATTTAAGCATGGTTTCATCTATGTGATGCGTAGTTTTTGTCAATGGAAAATTAAATGATGGTCTACCAGATTTTATCCACTTTGAGATGGGTCAAATATCCGGCTAAGCCATAAAGTGGGAAGACAAGAATTTCGATAAGATTCCCAAGAGTTATTGGAAATCTCACGAAAGCCAAAAAGCCGACGATGAAGAGGAAAATGCAGTAAACTGTTAAGGATTTAAAGTTGTGGTAGGTTTCTGTGGTTCTCCAGCTTAGGCGTATACCTGAAAAAAGAATCCAAACCAATAGTGGCGCAAATAATAGTATGGCGTAGCGCTTATACCACGAAAGGTCTTCTGCATCATTGTTTTTGGCTTTTCTTCTATAGATAGACGGCAAGTCTGGTAAGAAGTTGCTGTAAAAGAAAACCGCCAAGCCCCAAAGCATTGTGTCCAAAGCGTTTTCGCCGAAAAGGTAGAACTCCAAAAACACGTAGAACAAGCTTGCGGGCAAGATTATCCATTTAAAAACTTTTATGGATGATTGGACATGCTCCTTTGTTTCCTCTCTCATCCGCCAAACTGGAAGCTTCGACCTAATTTTTCTGTTTATACTCTTAAACGAGTTTAGGACAAAATTGAAAAACGCATGATAAAGTGCTGCCAAAAACTTCCTTATCCTCGACATGGCTTTAACGCATCAGCCTTTAATCTTTTCCAAGAAATCTGTAATCCTCTTCTGGAAAAGCGCATCCTTCAAAAGTTCGCTCCGCATAATCCACTGGCGAATTGGTATCTGAAAGCGGCTTGCAATAAACTGTAAGGCTTCATCCAAAGTCTTAAAGGTGTAAGGTTTCTGCCTCATGGCGTTTCGGACATTTTCACGGACTTGCCACACGCCAACAGGCATTATGTAGCCCGGATGAGCCTCCCGAAGCACTATCACTTTTGCTTGGCGTTGTTCCTTGACTAGTTGTTCGCAGACCGCTAGGCGTGCAGCATAATAACATCCGCCTATTTCAGCATAAGTGGTTCTTCCCTCATAGCCCTCCCAGTCAGAGTACATTACGACGCTTCTTCCATGCGGGTTCCAAACAGTGCCAGGATACCAAGCCTCTATCGCCTCATAACTCCACTTGCCAGGGAGCATCAAAACTTCAAAAATGTTGTCCAGGTAGCGAGACTCGTAGACGCGGTACTCGCCTATCTCCTGGAAAGTCTTCACTCTTTCCATAAGCTCCTTTGAGATTATGCTGTCAACAGCTGTTATGCTCCAACGTGTAGGCACAAGACGCCTATTCTTTTCCAAGCCGAAGGCACCCACGCTGAAAGCTCTCTGGATCTTTGTCACCAAAACGCCCTTGCCATACAACTCTAAAACCGCTTCAGCAGCCTTCAAATCAGTATCGTAATAAGCCTTCTCAATTTGATGGTCCCAGCGGGCGTTCCCAACCCTCAAATCCCGTATAGGCGCAGAAGGACCAAAAGGCTGAACCTCATCGTCCAAAACTATGAAGCCTCTAGGCTTCTTCTTCAAGAGAAGCTCAACATCGACGGGTTTAACAGCCAAAGCAAGCTCCCGCGTTTTCTCAATAATTTTTCCAGCTTCAAGGAATTTCTGTACATGCACACGGTGCTTGCCACGAATAAGCATGGAGCGAAAACTAACAATCTCGTCTATGGGTTTCCCAAACCAGTATTCTGGCAAGTCGTAAAGGCTTGTATCCTCCTGAACCGGCGGAACAAGGGGGCCAGCATAAACATATGGGTAGCCAATCCTTCCAACAAAAACACTTGGTGGTGAAGCCCCAGAAATGTCCTCACTCTGCATTAGTGGGACGCTTTTCAAGAAGTAGTTGGCCCTAACAATTATGGGGCAGCGGGTTTTGCCGCAGAGAAAACGCGAACCCTTACATGCGACGCATAAACCACTGCGGGAAGCCCTAACAAGAATTTGGCTCTCATCATAGCCTATATCCGCAGTCACGCCAGAATCCTTCAAAATGTCAAGTAACCAAACATTGGGAGAAAAGTTGTCCCTTCGCTTTTTTGAAAAGCTCAAGTCGCCCCAGAAAACTGTTAAAATACCCCTTGCTCATATGCTTTTTCCACAACACAGCCTCCCCAAAATTCGGAATATGGCGCCCTGGCCGGGATTTGAACCCGGGTCGGGCGGGCGACAGCCGCCTATACTAGACCGGACTATACTACCAGGGCATACACCATTAAACTCAGTTCTGTTTTGAGATTTAAAGCTTTTTTGAGCTTCTTTGTTTTGTGTAATATTTTGTGTAATTGTAGACTCTTTTTGTGTAAGGTTCAAGGATTCTATCACTTGTTTTGTTAGATAGCACCATTTAGGTCTCTCTGGATGTTCTCTAGGATGTTGATGATAAACATAAAGTTTTTTGTAGCTATACCTTTTACCTTTGACTATTGTTACAGTCTCCTTCCATTGAAGTACTCCCTCTTGATGGCATACTGGACAAGTGATTTTTTCCATTTTTATCCTTCTCCTTTTGTGTAAGATATTTTTTCTTTTAATCAAATATAAATTTTGTGTAAGAATGTTATGTTCTTGTCAAACTTACAATGTTGATAGATATTTGACATTTGAAGTATGATGATTCCATCTGGTAACGATAAATAATCTCTCATAATCGCTTAAGATCAGACTAGTAAGAACACTTACACAAGACCATCATGCATTTAATCTTTATACTCAAATCTAAAACCTCATACATATCTTTCTTTCTTGCTTTTTTGTTTCTTTTTCTGTTCTAGAATGAGTTCATGTAGTTTTGAAAGTTATGGAAAATCTCATCACCTCATAAAAGTACTGTTGAAAATCTATGGACTTAACATGTTTAGAAATGTTTTGATATAAAAAAGATTTTAGAAGGATGATCTGATTATGATAGAGAAATTACTCATTAAGATATTGGAATGTAGAAGATGTAATAGTTGTACTAATAGTAGAAGCATAGTATCCATACTCCACATAGAACTCTTCTTCAGGAGAAAGCTCATCTGGTACATCCATCCAGATATTGTTCCAACAGTTGATATGGTAGATCCGCTTACGTTTGTGAATGACTCTGTCTCCAATAACTATAGGCTCTCTACATTTTGAACATTTCAAGTCATAACCTATGTTTTTTAACCTCTTTGCTCTAACTTCAGTCATGATGTATTCATGAGCTTGACCTTTATGTTTGACCATGTTGATCATCTCCATTCATAAATCCTACTAACTTTAACTGTTTAGGCTTTACCTTATACTCTGACCATAATTCTAACCATTCACATTTATCCTTCTTAATTAACTGTGAACATCTAAAACGTTTACATGGTTCTGTTACAGCTATTCCATTCAAAGATTTCCTAGATGTAATTTCATCATCTATGATACTTATGGGCTTACATTTGCACCTTCCTAGAATCTGGTCTTTGTACTTCCATATATGTCTAAGAAGAGCCATATCAATAAGTTTATCGATATACTCTTCAGAATATCCATACTTCTCCAACTTAGTAGCATAATCATCAATAATTTGAATCAAACAACTGTAAAATTGTCCATAATGTGGACAAACTAGTACTATCCTGAATGGACATGAGAAAAGTTTTCGTTTATTCTTTGTTTTTTGCTTAATCTTTACTTTTATAGGTATCCAATTTGTGAGAGTCATAGAACCAGACTTATCCTTCCATAAGCTTCTAAGAAGGTTCATGATTTCACCTAGAAATCTGCCTATTTTTGCTAATTTTGTTCTAAACTTATCCTTGAAAGTTGCACTAGACTTTGAACTTATAAGTTCTAAGCCTTCAATTTCACTCTTTTGTTTTTGCTTTTCAGTACTTTGTTTTTTAGTATTTTGAATTTCAATATCTTTACTACTATTAGGTTCTAAAACCTTGTTAGCCTTTAGTCTATGCTTCATCTCTGCTTTCAAGACATATTTTAGATAACTAATTTCAATAAGGTAGATATCATGAATGAAGCATTTTTCTAGACTACTAGTAGTCCATTTCATAGTTTCATTATATACTGTAACTCTAAAACTTCCAACTCTAAACCTAGGAATGTAGTCACGTTCTATCCATGATGGAAATATTTTAGCTTCAGAGTATTTAGCTTCCAATTCCCAGTTCAAAGAGGGAATCTTGAAATCAGTACCTACTCCTTGATGTCTCTTCCACAATGCTATGTTTTGTAATGGATTTGAAGTGTATTCTATGCCTATATTCCTGAGTACCTTATCTACTCTAACTTCAAATTCGTACCCTTTCACATCTCTTTGAGAAATACTTATATCTTCAAAATCCTTAGTTATACTTGCCTCTGACATTTTACTTTCACCCTTTTTTGGTTTATCCTCCTTCAGATTGTCTCTTATAGTCTTGAAAAATCAAATTAATACATTTGTCTAACATATTGTCAATTTTGGATTTGGGTTTAGTTTGAGTAGATGATGTTGATTCCAATATAGAAGAAGGTTTACTATATGATAGTTCAGAACTCTTTTTAGTTAGTTGTGTTAGTTCTGAAAGAAATTGTCTTACTTCTGCATAGAATTCTATGGCTACAGAAAGTTCTGTTTTCAGTTTTTGGATCTCATCTTCAAGTTTTTGGATCTTGCTTTCAAATTCTAGATTTTGCATATGTTTCACCTCATGTTTAGATCAAACAGTAGTATGTTATCAATCAGTTGCAGTTCATAGAATCGATGTTTGAGATATTCATTCTCAAGGAATTGCTTACCATATTCTGAAAGATCATAGATGTAATGCCTTTTACTTCCTGATTTAATGATTTTACCAGACTCAGAGAGTTCCCATAATGCTTCTTTAAGAACTGTATATTTGACATCTGGTATGTATTTTTTCAACTGTTTCAAGTTCATAGAACCATATTTGTATAATAGTAGTAGAATTCTACTCTTCAAGTTCATTGTCTCACCTTCTTATAGCTCTTTATTATCAGATCTGCAACATCTAGAGTCTTGTCTGATTCTCTTTGAAGTTCTAAAGGTGATTTGGATCTATTCTCTCTCATTAGTTCAAGCTCTTTCCTAGCTTTCCAAATGCAATATTCGTCATATTCTCCTTGGTTTCCTTGAAATGATTTAGGAACAAATAATGTAGACTCATCTCTGTCATCTGTGCCATGTGTTACATTATACCAAATACTTTCAGTTGTGTCTAGATACTGTCTTTTATCTGAATAATATTTGTTGTAATAATATTCATAGTCATAGTATGGAAGGTATTTGTAATGATTTCTATAGCCATAATACCATCGTTCAATGTATCTGGGTTCTGGTAGATAGTAATAATATCCATAAAAATCATCTATGATTCTCTTAACCCTTTGAAGTAAATCATCAATCTCTTTAAGAACAGTCTCTTTATTGTTAGTATTTTTGGACTCTTTAACTAGGAATCTCAGATCAGATAAGATTGTATATAGGTATCTAGCTAGTTTTGCTATCCTCTTAGAAGCCTTATGAGGACTGTTTTTGAGATCAAAATGTTCAATTTTGGCTAATAGTTGTTTAATTGGTGAGATTGGAACTGTAAAACTGTCACTTTGATAGTTCTCTAGTGTCTGAATCATTCTTTGAAGTATTGTCTGTTCTAAATCCACAACTTCATAGATTTGATCTATCAGTTCTCTATCAAACTTGCTCATACTAATCACCATTAAGTAGTCAGTTCAAACTTACTTATAAGTATATCGATTCACAACTTCGAAGTATGTTAAAACAACATTATTCTTTTCGTATTTGTGATACGATAGAAAACAGAAATAGAAAAACAAGAGGATTTAGGAGAACAGAGAAATTCCAGATTTATCATAGACTTCTTTAAGCCTTATTGGATCATAGTAAACATAATGTCTTGAAAGGATACTCTTTGGTACATGTCCAACTAAAGCATCAACATATGATTCTTGAACTCCTCTTCTAAGCATCTCATTAATAAACCAGTCTCTAAGATCTTTTGGTGTAATCTTCAAACCAGTCTTGTTTTGTGCAAGTCTCCAAAATCTTTGAAAGGTTTTATACTTATCAACTGGAAAAACTCTAGGATTCTTGTCTGTTCTAGAATCAAGATAAGGATGCAATTGTTTGGCTAACTCTTCATTGTAAAAAGTGATCCATCTGTGTTTAGTCTTACTTCCATTATATTTGACAATCATTCTTTGATCTTTGAGTAGTTCATTTTTCATTAGAAATAACAGATCATTTCGTCTTAATCCTGTAACAGCATATGCATGAAACATCATTTTGACAATAGGATGTTCAATGGCATTGTAGAATCTTTGTAGATCTTCTTTGTTATAGCTAAACACTTTAGGAGTGAAGGGTATTGTTGGAAACTTAAATTTAGCTAATTCTGTTCTACCTAGATAGTCTCTGAAAAATCTTCTTATGGTTTTAATGAAGCATGAATAACTGTTTGGTGCATACTTCTCTTTAGCATATTCAAGGAATCTTCTTATGTCATCTTTAGTTATTTTATCAATTGGTTTTTGGATGTAGTCTAATATGATTTTGAGCTTGACTTTATGATTTAGTACTGAAACATTTGACAATGCCAGATCAACTTTTAGAAACCTTGAGAAGTCTTCAAGGATGTTAGAAATATTATATATTGAGATACTAGACCGGACTATACTACCAGGGCAATCTCTATTATTTGTTGATTCTTTCTTTGAATTTAAGCATTTTTTGAGCTTCTTTATTTTGTGTATAGTCCTCTAGTCATTAGTAAGATAGTCTCAACCATGTTTTAACTTTCTATTCCTTATCAAGACTACTAGAATTGTTGTTGCGAGCATGAACATTGTCAGAATTATAGCTGATGGATATTCTGGTATGGCGTGTGTTCCTTGGATTATAACTGTTTGTGTGCTGTAGCTGTAGGTAAAGTAAATATACGTGTAGTTTTCGTCTTCGAATCTGGTGTAGTCTGTTATTGGCTGACTATTTATAAGAATGGTCCAGCCATCATCAACCCACAGTAAGCTTTTTGGAATCGCTACCCTGCAGAAGCCTATGGTTCCATCATCACCAGTGACATTGAAATCAATGCTTTTCTGGTCAACATTAAATCTGAAATCTGAAACTGTAGAATTACTTACAACATCAACATTGTATGCTCTTCCATTCCAAACGCCAGCCTCAAAAGCCTTGAAAGGAGCCATTAGGGGATATCCATCAATATTATTAGAATTAATAATGTACGGAGTATCCCCAATACCATCATTGCCAGTTATATTCTGATTAGGACCACCATACAAGTCCACACCAATATAGTCGCTCCAATAGTTCCCGCCTGAAGGATAGCCGCTATCATAAATATTAGTCGAAGGTTGAACATTAGGGTTATCTCGTGCGGCATCATATACTTGTCGATTGTTGTCTATAAAGTTGTTATAGCAGAATCTTGAATTAGTACTGCAAAAAAGGTAGACGCCATATCCGTTGTTTGCTATGCTATTTTTAAAGACATCGTTACATGTACTATACCCAAAGTGGAGGCCATATCCGTTGTTTGCTATACTATTTCCATATACAGAGGTGTCTGAGGAATACTCAAAGATAACACCATTGAGGTTATTTGCTATGTCATTTTCAGAAATGATATTTCTTGAAGAATATTCAAGGTGTATCCCTGACTCAGCGTTGTTTGTTATATAATTTTCAGAAATGTTGTTATTTGATGAATAATGTCGCAAGTCGACTCCAAACACAGCGTTGTTTGTTATACTATTTTTATGTACATTGTTATTTAAAGAACCATAAAAAACAATACCGTAATCGTAGTTTGTTACACTATTTTCAAAGATATTATTATATGAACTAAACTCGAAGGCGATGCCAATACCGTGGATGTAGCTTGTCATACTATTCCTTGATATAACATTATCTGAAGAATACTCAAGATAAATGCCATCTAGACTGTTTATTATACTGTTTCCAAAGACATAGTTGCTCCATGAATGGTCAAGATGTATGCCGACAGTATTATTTATTAAACTGTTCCCGGAAATCACAGTTTTTGAAGAATAACTGAGGTATATGGCATTATAGAATCGGTGTATGTTGAAATCTTTGATCGTTATGTTGGTTCTTCGGGTTAAGTCTATTCCAACGTGTTCATATGGAAATGATGTTGTACCTTCTACTACGCAGTTCATACCATCTAATAAAATGTTATCTCTTTCAATAACAATTCCGTTAGCAGAACTTATAATGTTATTAGTCAACCTGTATGTTACTTTATCATACGTTATTATTGGTGCGTCTTGAGGGTCTATGCTTCCATCAGCCCTAATATAAACGGTTCCAGTCCATCCCGCTTTTGTTGGTTTAATGTAATAAATTAATAATGAAAACATAGCCATCAATAAAAGCATCAGCATTATTCCAAAAATAATCCTCTTCATGCCTTCCCCTTACCAACACAATATGCCCTTACAATTTAATTTAAAATTTTTCATACAATACTTATAGAAGAATGTTCCATACTATTTTAAACATAGTTTAAGTTTTAATGATATGCCTTACATGATTTCTGTGATGGAAACAGCGATAAATGTTTATTGAATCCTTCTAAAATATTATTATTTACTATACTGGACGATTATACTACCAAGGCATACAGCAACTATGAGATGTGCAAGAGAATAGAAGCGAAACGTTGATTTTATTAAGTTTTCTTGGCTTCTACAACATTTTTGAGAGGTTGTCCAGTATGGCTACATAAGATTTTTCTAGGGTTATTAGGCCTCCTGTTGGTCCTCCTTCTCCTACGACTATGTACTCGTTTGGTGCGTGGGCTCTTCCACCGTGACCTATGCCTCCCTCGACGAATGGGAGGTTTAATGGTTCTCTGTTAAACATGCAGAAGGGGGCGCTTCCAGCCATGTGGGGCCATATTTCTGGTTCATAGCCGAACTCGCGGTAAGCCTTTATGACGGCTTGGGCTGCTGGCTCGCGGACGCTTGTTTTTGCCCATCCATACCCCTCTTCAAGCTGGACTATTTTTATTTCTTTAAAGCCATGTTTGTCCAAATGCCTCCTCATCTTTGGTATGACCTCTTCAACGGTCATGTTGGGCACGAGGCGAACATCTATTTTCACCGTTATTTTGTGGGGCAAGACTGTTTTAGTGCCGGGGCCTATGTAGCCGCTCCATATGCCGTCAATGTTTAGGGTTGGCGAGTAAAGATATTTTAGCAGTGCCTCTTTCCCGTGGACGTCGTCGATGAAGCGTTCAACCTTCATTCTCCTTCTTAATGGTTTCCTCATCGAAAGTTTTTTCCAGTTTCTCTAGTAATTCCATGTCTTCTGGGCTTGGTGGGGCAACATTGTCATAGAAGCCCTCAACTAAGACTTTGTTTCCGTCCTTTGATGTGAGGGTGCTTAGGGCTTGTATCATACGCAATGCTGGGCTGTCAACCCAAGCCTTGTTACTGCCGTGGATGTCGAACTCTGTTGGCCCGTAGCCCCAGCTCTTTCCGTCCAGCTCGAGTTCAAAGTAAACTATTCCCTTGACGCCTAATGCCATTTGGACTTTGCCCTTTTCGTCCTGGTCGGCTGTTGGAAAGAAGACGGCATCCGCCTCCTTCAAAACATCCAAGTATTTGTTTATAAACTCCGGTAGGTGGCGGCTTCCAAGCTCTTCCTCGCCTTCAGCCACAAAAATTAGGTTAAGCGGAATTTCTTCGCCGACAGCCGTTATGGATTCACAAGCATTTAAGAAGGCGGCAAGCTCCCCCTTGGTGTTGATGGCTCCTCTGGCGACGAGGCACTTTCCAAAAGGCGGCATTTCCACAACACGACCTTCCAGCGGAGGAACAATCCATCCCGGCTCGTCCACCGGCTGCGTGTCATACATCATGTAGATTATGACAGTTTTATCCGCACCAGCATCATAATAGCCGTAAACCACAGGGTTACCAGAAGTCTCCACGAGCCTGGCGTCCTTGCAGCCTAAACGCCTTAAATAATCCCTAATAAGAGTTGCGCATTCGCGTATTCCAAGGTTCTCGGCTGATATGGAAGGTTGCCTAACTAGCTCCTGCAGTCGTCCAAGATGCTCATCAAAATGCTCCTCAATATACTTGAAAACCTTCTCCCTATTCATGGTTGCCAACCACGCCTTCCACATTTAGATCTTAAAGGTTATAAAGTTTCATAAGACTGGTGCTATGGATAATTTATATATTCAAAAGAATTTAATGGAGAATAAGAGGGAGAAGCTTTTTGCCCCTTGATGAGCCCCAAATTTACGCCCTTACAATAATAGTAGCGGGGGTGATCATTGCATGCTCAATAGTCTTTTATGCCGTGAGGCGAAAGGGGAGAAGGGAGGAAAGGGTCTCGGAGAAAATGGAAACAAGGCCTAAGGAAGTTTTGCCCTTCAAAATTGTGAAGACTGTTTCTCCGGAGGAGGCTGCCCGCGCCAAAGAGGAGCTTAGGATACTGGATTTGGAGAGGGAGATTTTAAGCGACGCCATAAGGAAGCTTTACGAGGCTCACGCTGAGGGCAAAATAACCGAAGAAGAACGGGAGAGGCTTGCCCAAACTTATAAGGAGCGGATGATGATTGTTAAGGAGGCAATTGCCAAAGACGAATCCCTTGTAGCCTTACATGAGCTTGAAGCCATGCAGGAAGACCTAATAAAGCTTTTCAGCGAGCGCTTCGATGAGATAAGCGCGAAAATTGAAGAGCTCCGCTCAAAGGTTGAAGCCAAACCATTAAAAGAAGTAACAATACCAGCGCCTAAACCAGCAAAACTTGTGGAGGTTGAGGAAAAGCCAGAGGCGGAAGAGGCTGAAGAAAAGGTGAAGAGGAAGAGAAAACCACCCGCCAAGCCTTCTCCGAGGACCGAGGCTGAAAAGCGTATAGAGGAAATCCGCGCTGAGGTGGAAAAGGTTTTAGAAAGACTGGGGCAGATGGAAATTGAAACTTAAAGGGGAAGATGTGGAAAAGGCAAAAAGAAACGCAGCTTTAGAAGCCGTCAAACATGTCGAAAACGGTTTTGTGATTGGGCTTGGAAGCGGAAGCACTGTGGCTTATGCCGCCGAAGAAATTGGAAAAAGGATAAAGGCTGAAAAATTGTGTGTGAAGGCTGTGCCAACATCTTATCAAGCTTTTATGCTGGCGGTGGAGAACGGCATTCCAATAACAACGTTGGAGGAAAACCCTACGCTGGATTTGACAATTGACGGGGCAGACCAAATAGATGAGAACTTAAACCTTATCAAGGGTATGGGGGGAGCCCTAACCCGCGAAAAAATTGTTGCCGCGGCATCCAAAACTCTAATAATTATAGCGGATGAGAGGAAGAAAGCAAAAATTTTGGGCGAAAACGGCCAACAAGTGCCGATAGAAGTCCTGCCCTTTTCTGCTCCATTTGTGGTGCGCAAGCTAAGCGAGCTGGGCGGCAAACCAAAAATAAGAGAAGGCACTGGAAAAGTTGGACCAGTTGTAACGGACAATGGCAACTTCATAATAGATGTTGATTTTGGACCAATAGAAAATCCAAGCAAACTGGACGCAAAGTTAAAAAGAATTCCTGGAATTGTAGAGACAGGGCTTTTTGTTGATATGGCAGACTTGGTTTACTTAGGAAAGCTTGATAAAGTTGAAAGGCTGAAGCGAAAGAAATAACAAGAAGCGCTCTTTCATCTGGTTAATGAAGATAGTGCCGGGGTAGCCTAGCCTGGAATGGGCGCCAGACTCATAATCCCCTGAAAAGGGGTTGACGGGGCACAGAGGATAGGAGATCTGGAGGTCGCGGGCTCAAATCCCGCCCCCGGCACTCTTTACATATTTTGAAATGCATGTTATTGAGGTTGAGTTTGTTGTTGATATTTCAAGCTGGTCTCCAAATCCCCTCTTGACTTGGGCGTTTTTTATGGCTACTTTTTCGCCTATTTTCAAGTTTGCAGCGGTTTCTGCGTGTTTTCTCCATGCTGAAACCCATATTTTTCCAGTTTCATCCTTTATCTCAAAAACTGCCAGTTTTACCGTTTCTCCCTTTGAGGTTTTCACATCTCTTATTAATGGTTTGGTTGCAACTTCGCCTTCAACGCATACTTCCTTTAAGCCCTCTCTTAGTTCGGCTATTTTGAGGAATTCTGGCTCCTCTGCGAAAGTGTTTATATATGATCTTGAATCGACGTGAATTTCAAAGCCTTCTTCTAAGGCTTTTTTGACTTTGGCGTTTGCTATGTAGAGCTTAGCGCCTTCTTTGGCAAGCCTTTCAGCCTCGTCAACCTTGTCGTTCCACACAATTACTGGTATTTCGCCAGTGTCATCAGCCAAAATGAGGCGCATAACTTTCCCAGCAGAGGTGTCCGGTCTCGTAAAAGTTGATGTTTTCAGGATTTTCTCCACTCTTCCAATAATGTTTATCCGCCTGTTTTTGGAGGCATTTGTAAGTGCCCCCACTTTTGTCGTGAGTTCTGTGATTTTTGGAAAATTGTTGGCTTTGGCGTCTTCGGGCTCTATTTCAACTTCGCCCTTTTCGCCTATGTGGAGTTCAACATTTCCAAGGCGACCTTCCATCGTGTAGCCGTGGCGAAACCTCAAGATTTGCCCAACCCTTACCTTTTCTTGTTCAGCATAAGCCGCTTTGGTGTTCCATAAGACAACATGTACTGAGCCACTTTTGTCGGCTATAATTAGGCTTGCATTTCTCGCCTTTGCGCTTCTTTTGTATTTCTCAGAACTTTTTGGCGGGAAAACAGCAATGACACGCCCAGCAACTGTTACGTCGCTTAATCCCGGAACGAGGTTGCCTATCAAAAGGGTTGGCTCCTTCACTTTGTTAACGTCAATTTCAACCCCAAGCTCCGTGGCTAACATTCGCAAAAGAACTTCATCGGAGATTAGGCCGCCAGTTTTCTGCCTTTTTTCCTCAAGCTTTTTGAGAACTTCTTCTCTTGAAACTTTAAGCCTTGAAGCTATTTTGCTGATCTGGTTTTCATTTTCGTCCATTTTGTCTTTTAGCCCACGTGTAGGAATGGAGAAGCATGACTATTAAGGCTTATCAAAAGCTTAATAGTGGAGCCTCGGGCGGGCTTCGATCCCGCGACCTACGGCTTACAAGGCCGTTGCTCTACCAGGCTGAGCTACCGAGGCGCCCCGCATTCTCGTTTGCGTGTGCTATCATAGGCATATCCAGAACAAAAATAAAAATGTTAACTGGCACAGGATTGTTTGCTGTTCTTTTGCAGACATTGTGTGGGTCCTTCATGAATGTTAAAACATTTATGATGGAGTAGCTTATCATTTTATGCGAAGGAATGGGACACCATGCCGGAAGCCATTAGGAGTTTTATAGCTTTTGACATTGAAAGCGCCAGTGTTCTGGAAAGGATAACGGAGATGCAGAAGATGCTGGCTGAAACTGGTGCTGATTTGAAGTTTGTTGAGCCTAAAAACATTCACATAACGGTGCGCTTTTTGGGGAACATAACTCCAAACATGGTTGACCGGATATTTGAAGGCATGCAGAAGGTTCAGTTTGTGCCCTTTGATGTCAATATACAAGGGGTTGGCGCCTTTCCAGACATGCGTTATCCAAGGGTTGTCTGGGCTGGCATAAGGGAAGGCGCTAACCAGTTGCGGGGAATCTTCAGCCAGCTTGAGCCTTACTTGCGCAGTTTGGGTTTTGCCCCAGACCCTAAAGGTTTTAGTCCCCACCTAACCATCGCCCGTGTCAAGGGTGGCCGAAATAAGGCTGCCCTTGTAAAGTTCTTGGTGGAAAATGCAAACTACGAGTTTGGCACTGTTAGGGCTGAGTGTTTAAGGCTTAAGAGAAGCGACCTAACGCCTAAAGGCCCCATATACTCCACGCTTAGGGAGTACTGCCCAAAAAATAGCAGATGAAAAAGGGGCTTTTTATGTCCACAGAGCTGGAAAAAGTCTGCAAAATGGTTCTTGAAAGGGTTACACCCAAAAAAGAGGAACGCGAGAAAATAGAGGCTTTGGCAAAGGAACTAGAAGCAAAAGTGGCTTCTGCAGCGGCGGATTTCGGCGTCAAGGCAACAGTGCGTTTGGAGGGTTCTGTGGCGAAGGACACTTGGCTGAGCGAAGAACCCGAAATAGACATTTTCATGCGATTGCCGACAAGCATACCCCGCATGTCTTTGGGCGATGTAGCCCTAAAGATAGCGAGGCGGGCAACAGAAGGCGCACGGCAAGTGGAAAGGTTTGCCGAACACCCCTACTTGGAGGCTTTCTTTGATGACGTTCGGGTTAACATAGTGCCATGCTATGACGTTAAGCCCGGAGAGTGGCTGAGCGCAACAGACCGAACCCCATACCACACAGACTACGCGAACAAGCGTTTAACCAGCCAAACACGAGGTGAAGTTCGCCTACTAAAAAGGTTCATGAAGGGCATAGGTGTTTACGGAGCCGAAATTAAGGTTGGAGGCTTCAGTGGATACCTATGCGAACTCCTAATAATTCATTATGGAAATTTTGCAAGCATTTTGAAGGCTTTTGCCCAGCACAAAAAGCGCATAATTGTGGACATAGAAAACCATTATAGGGGAAGAGAGGACGAGCTTCCCATATTATTCAGTGAACCCCTTGTGATAGTTGACCCAGTTGACAAGGGAAGAAACGTGGCTTCAGCGGTGCAACCTCAAAGGCTTTACACTTTTGTGGCGGCAGCCAGAGCCTTCCTCGAAAAGCCAAGCCTAAAATTCTTTTATCCGCCAGAAACAAAACCCCTAACAATTAAGGAGCTTAAAGCAAAAATAAGCACCCGTGGTTCTGCAACGCTTTTCGTGGTTTTTGGAGAAGTTAAGGCTGTTCCAGATGTTTTGTGGGGGCAACTTTACAAGTCCCAGCGTTCACTGGAAAAGCTTCTTTTGCTAAATGATTTTAGCTTACTTCGGTGCACAGCATGGAGCAACGAGAAAGACCTAAACGTCTTCATATTCGAACTCGAAAGCCGCTACCTACCACCAGTGAAAAGGCACTTGGGACCACCGATGGAGAAGGAACGCGAATGCAAAAACTTTCTGGCAAAGTATGCCTGCAACACTGGAACGGTTGCTGGTCCCTACATTGAAGATGGAAGATGGGTTGTCCAGATAAGGCGAAAGTACACAGACGCGGCAGCCCTACTCTACGATAGGCTGAAGGACGGCGGGAGAAACGCTGGAATTGCCAAAGAAATTGCACAAGTGCTCCAACAGCATGGATTCAAAATTTTAGTAAATGAGGAAATAGCCGAAATCTACGAGAAAGACAGCGAGTTTGCAAAGTTTCTAACAGAGTTCTTGTCTGGCAAGCCGAAGTGGCTAGAAGAAGTGCAAGCCCAAAGCGGCAATTAAGGATAAGCCCAACACCCAACAATAAAAAGCGAAAAGGTGAAACTTCCCCCCTGCAACAGTTTTCCAGAGAAGTTTTAGGGCAAAGTAGCCAACAACCATAGCCACAACCACGCCAACGGCTGTCTCAGCAAAACCAAAGCCTGAAGCCGCCAAGGCGCCAAACTGCCCGTAAAGGGTTAACGCCAAAGCACCTATTGTGGCGGGAATCGACAACAAGAAGGAGAATTTGAAGGCCTTTTCCCTTTTTATTCCAAGCAGAAGCGCCGCCGCAATTGTTAAGCCGCTCCTGGAGAGTCCTGGAACCACTGCCACGCCTTGGGCGACGCCGATCAAAAAGGCTTGCGAAAAGCCAATATCATCTGCCTTCTCCTTTCCAATTTTTGCGAGGCTGAGCACCACACCACACGCGATAAAGGCTGCTGCAAGGACAGAAATTTCTTGGAAAACATTTTCCAAAAACATGTGGAAGGCAAATCCGATCATTATGGTTGGTATGGTTCCAACAATTATGAGTGGGATGAACTTTCCATATTCAGACTTGAAGTCTAGGCGTTTTAGGGCGGCTAGGACTTTCTCCACGTCGCTTCTAAAGAAGGCGATAACAACGGCTAATGTTCCAATGTGGAGGGTAACATCAAAAAGCAATGGAACTGTTAAGCCTAAAAACCTCTCAGCAAGCCTCAAATGTCCAGTGCTGGAAACGGGAAGCCACTCTGTCAAACCCTGAATAACACCCAGAATAATCACCCTTAACAGCTGCATGTCCAAGACTTTTCACCAGCCTGTTTCGGCTTGTGTCGGGCTTTGCCTCTTACTTTTCCGGGTTAACCTTAAAAGATTATTCAGCCTTAAGCTTAAAGAAACCGCGAAAAGTGGTGAAAAGCATGAGCGAGTATCCGTTTGGAAGCCGTGAAGACCGCGAGTTGCTGGCTAAAATGTCCCTGGAAAAGCTTCTGGACTTCTTCTTTTTGCAGATTAGGAATTTGTGGCGGGTTGACGGCTTATACTTCCTAGGAATAGAGAAGAAGTTTGGAACCGAAGCGGCGACGGAGATTGATGCTGGTGTTTGGGAGGCTATGGCGGCAATAGAAGCAAAAAGCCTAAAAAGAATGTTTGATGTGGGCGATAACCCGGACATTCCAACTATTACGGGGCTTCTGCGTTTGACAAGTTGGGCTTTAGACCAACCCTTCAAAACCGTTGAGGTTTCCGCCGACAAGGCTAGGGCTGTTTTGAGCATAAACCGTTGCAGAACACAGGAGGCTAGACTTGGCAAGGGTTTAGGCGAGTTTCCATGCAAACTTGTAAGGTTTGGCTACTTAAAGAATTTTGCAAAAACATTAAACCCGAATGTTGAGGTTAACTGCCTCGTCTGCCCGCCGGGCCCTCATCCAAAAGATTTATGGTGCCGATGGGAGTTTAAGCTGCCACATTAAGGCTTCTTTTCGCCCAGAAGCTTTTCTCCTAGGCTTTCTGCCCATGCCTCGACCTTACCAAAATCACATGCATCGGCTATTGTGAAGCCCAAAAATTTCATTCTCCCACCAAAGGCTTCAGTTGCAACAGGCTTCACGTGGGGAAACTTCTCCAACAATCTTTTAATGTACTTTTTCACGGCGCCGTTGTAGCTTTTCGGATTTCCAGCCTCCATGCATAAAATGAAATAGGCAACATTTTTCCCTCCGAAATCGTTCCTCTCAAGAAAATTTACTGTCTCTTTGTAAACCCGCTGCGCTCTGACACCGCTTCCAACAATAACGTTTCTATATGGGGAAATATCTGGTGATGGATTCTTCCTGAGGTTAACAACGTCAACGTCAAAACCATATTTTTGCCTTAAAACCTCTGCAATTTTGAGGGCAACCTCTTCGGTGGCTCCTCCTCTTGTGGCGTAAACTATCAAAGTCTTGTTTTCATCCACAACAAACCACACCTTAGAAATGCTTATCGCCTCTAATATTTAAACATCACACAAAAACTAAAAATAGGGAAAATAGAGGCTTGAATAAAAGGGTTAAACGTAAACTAGTACCTTCGCCTTTGATTTCTTCTCTTCATCCAGCACTCGCGACAGTAAACTGGTCTGCTTGGGTCTGGAACGAAGGGAACTTCGCATTCTCGACCGCAATCAGAACAGACTGCCTTGTGCATCTCTTTACCAGACATTTCGACTACTCAACTCCTTCTAACTTTATTTTTGTGCAAAAGCCGCCGTTGAAAAGCAGTTTTGCACGCACACCATAGGCGGTGAAGCCCCATATAAGAGTTTGCCACAGAAAACATAAAACACATGAAGAAAAGCCTAAAGGCTTAACTGGCAGTGTCAAGGGTTTTCTGCTTTTCAGCCGATATGAAGTTTGAGACTCTCACGCCAATAAGCCGTATTTTCCTTTCTGGTTTTAGATAATCTTGTATAAGCTCTTTTGCTGTTTTCTTTAGGTCTTGGAGGCGGTTTGTCATGAAGGGCAGTGTTTTGCTGTGGGTGTGGGTTTCAAAGTTTTCGTAGCGAACCCGAACAGTAACCGTTTTGAAATATAACTGCTGTCTCATGAGGTCGTTGTGGACCTCTTCTGCGAGTTTTTCCAAAGTGTCTAGAACAAGGTTGAAGTCCGATGTGTCCTCCTCGAAGGTTATGTCTCGGCTTATGGACTTTATTTGGCGTTGCTCCTCCACTTCGCTTTTATCTATTCCATGGGCCATTAAGTAAAGCTGAGTGCCGATAACTCCAAAGGTTTCCGCCAGCACTGTTGGGTCGTGGCGGGCTAAATCTCCAATGGTTTTTATTCCCATGGCTCGAAGCTTCTGCTCTGTTTTACGTCCAACCCATAGAAGTTTGCGAACCGGAAGTGGAGCAAGAAACTTTTCGGCCTCCTCTTCCGTGACGACTGTTAGGCCGTCCGGCTTCTGATGGTCGCTGGCTATTTTGGCTACGAGCTTGTTGGGGCCGATGCCGATGGAGCATGTAAGCCCTTCCTTTTCGAGAATCTCCTTTTTTATTTGGCGGGCTAAAGCTTCTGCTTCAGCGTAGTCCTTAACCCGCGTGGTCACATCCAAGAAGGCCTCGTCTATTCCCCAGCTTTCGAATTTGTCGGCGTATTTCCGCAGAATAGCCATAATCCTCTCTGAAACCTTTGCGTAAAGCTCATAGTTCACTGGTAAGTATATGGCGTTGGGACAGAGTTTCCAAGCCCTTGAAATGGGCATTCCAGACCTTACGCCATATTTACGGGCTTCATAATTGCATGTGCTTACAACGCCTCGGCCTTTGCCTTCTTTCGGGTCTGCACCCACAATGACCGGCTTTCCACGGTATTCTGGATGCATCCGCTCTTCTATGGCTGTGAAGAAGTGGTCCATGTCAACATGGAGAATTATGCGCTTTTTCTCCGCCATAAACCCAACTTTTCCAAGTGATTAAACAGTTTTCATAAAATTTGAACCTATCGCCCGTTTCGCTTATGTTTAGTTTTGCTAATGATTCCACTTTCATAACTTTTAATGCTTCGGATTCCGACTATAGAAGACGAAAATGAGGATGCGCCGAAATGAAGGTGCTCATGGAAAAGGACGCCCAACAAATCGCCACAGAATACTTGAAAAAGAGGAAGAACGCTGAGAGGATAGATGTATCCTCCATTGAGCAGCGGGACGGGTGCTGGGTTGTTAAGGGCACATGCCCCATAGACCTAGAAGGGCATCCGTGGGCTGAAAAATTCGAAGTCGTCATCGACGCTAAGGGTAGGATAAAATCCACAGACTTTTCGCTTTTGTAAAGCGAAGCCACCAACCTATTTTTAAATAAAAAACATTTTTTAAGGGAAAGCTTGTTAAGAAGATTGGAGATAATCCTTGTTTAGCAAAATTCTCGTTCCATTGGATGGTTCTGAACACTCTTTAAGGGCATTGGACATAGCCATACAAATAGCCAAAAAGTTTGATGGAAAAATCACCCTAATCCACGTTTATTCCGTAAGCGTCAGACCCATAATCGTTCCAGAACCCTCAACATTAACGCCTGGAATACCAATAATGGCTCCTACGGAGTATTCAAGGCTGGCTGAAGCTGTTAGGGAGGCCGGCGCCAGAATACTAGCCCAGGGCGAGGAGAAAGCCAAAGCTGAAGGCGTTGAAGTTGAAACTATGCTTAGGGAGGGCCACGTTGTCCATGAGATTGTTAGAGCTGCAGAGGAGGGCAAGTTCGACCTAATCGTCATGGGCGCAAGGGGAATAAGCAAAATAAAAGAGCTTATTCTAGGCAGCGTAAGCGACGGCGTCATAAGAAACGCTCCATGCCCCGTTCTAGTAACAAAATAGCCCCCTTTCTCCGCTTTGCCTTGCTTTTCTGAACATGGCGAGTTCTGAGGCTTCTGCCAAAAAGTTTATTTTCCCCTTCCAATCGGAAATTTTTCACCCTCAAGGTTTGGAGGCAAGCTGACTCCGAAATGTCCGTGTCCATGCCTAAAATGTGCGGTACACGTGTGGACGCGGTGGCTTCAGCGGGAGGAAGCATATATGCTGAGGCTGAAGTCTTCGCGTTCGCTAATGCTCGCCCTAGCCTTAAGTACTCTATACTCTTTAGGAGTCGGCTTGCTAGGCCCCATATACCCCATCTTCGTTGTTAACCGCTTCTCAGCCACAATAATGGATTTAGGCTTCTTATACGCACTCTTCTGCGGCGTCGCCGCCCTATTCAAGGTTGTTGCAGGAAAGCTTGCAGACACTTATGGAAAGGAAAAAGTCTTCTTCGCAGGGGTTATGATGGGAGCATTATGCTCCTTAAGCTACATTTACGTTCCAAACATAACAGGCCTATACATAATCGAATTCCTGTTTGGCATTTCTTACGCGCTTCAACGCCCATCAATATTAGCTTTAATGGTGGATTTAGGCGAGAAGAGAAAAAGCGGAACAGTGCTCGGACTGTTTGAATCCATATACGACATTACAGAGGCGACTGCAGCCCTACTAGCCACAATCATAGCCACAAAAATAGGCTTCGAAACACTATTCTACATTTGTTCAGGATGCCAAGCCACAACGGGCATATTCATACTGAAATGCAAACGTTAAAGTTATTATTAAGTAAGCATGCTAAATGCTCATAGCAGCGGAGCCCGGTGGTGTAGCGGTCAAGCATGGGGGCCTCTGGAGCCCCTGACGGGAGTTCGAATCTCCCCCGGGCTACTTCTCCTCAGAACTTAATCTATACTTTCTACGAGGCAAAGAGAGAAAAACATCAATTTAGCGAAGGTTATTTAAGTAAAACCATAAATTAAATCGCCATGCAGTGATGTTGATGAGCCAGATTACAGAAACTGAAAACAAAAACTTAACGCAGAAAAATTTATACAAAGCAAGTGCAACTTCATCCCTCCTCGCGTTCGTCTTGTTTCTGATTGGAATTACGAGCATCATCGCCACTTTATTGCAGATAACCATTAACGACGGTTGGTTCATGCAGCTTCAGGATAACTGGCTCATTCTACTCTTCAAGATGAACATGGGGTTTCAAGCTAACTTAAACGTCATTAACCTCATAGACATAACGATTATGGCTTTGTTCTGCGCCATGTTCCTTGGTCTCTATACCGCCCTCAAAAAAACGAGCAAAATCTGGTCGCTAATCGCTACAGCTCTGCCCTTCTTAGGCATACCCTTCTTCCTCGCAACAGCCACTGCTGGGCGCAGCACACTATTAATCGCAGCCTTGATAATCTCTATCGTCATGCTACGTAGCAACATCTTCAGCAAACCAACTGCTTACATGGGAATCGTGGCAAGCGTGCTTCTCTTTTTTGCAGGCGACATCGCCACAACCGTCTTTTCTTCCTCAGGTGTCGTTGCCTTGTTTATAGCGATTGGGTACGTGCTTTGGATGGTGTGGTTCTTACTTGTTTCTCAAAAACTCTATCAGCTGGGAAGAGCTTATCGAAAGGCAGGGCGGAATAAAAATGAAATCAAGCAGCAACCCCGGCAAACGGAATAGTCTTGAAACTCCCAGAATTAGTCTAGCGTTGACTTTACTTTTCGATGGTGCGACCGCCTTACTAAAAGAAATCCATGAAACACAAAACACTATAAAGTATAAATTAAAAGCTAGAGCGTGGTATCCCCCGGGGCTACCATTCAACATGTGTTTTTAAAGGCGCTTTTGCGATTTTATTATGTCCGTGTGGTAGTTGCTGTAGAGGGCTGCCGCCGGGTTATGCCCTAAAAGACGATCTTTCACTATTAATGTTGTCACCGGAGCTTTCGAAAACTTTGTGAAGAGCATATCGTGTCCAACACATAAGCCGACTATCATGTTTATGTCTGTTTCAGCCTCGTTTAGGAGCCAAGCCTGCACAATGGGGTTGCATGCAGCCTCAAACTGGGATGGGCTGCCAATCTTGTATTTTTCAGCTACGCCAAGTTCTGTTTTGTCGGTGGCGCCGCATTTGCATCTCACAGATGCCACTATGAAGCCGGCTTCTTCGAGAAAAGTCACTGTTCTTGACGCCTCGTCTTGAAGCCCAGCGCAGAAGGCTACGCCCAGCTTTTTGGCGTTAACTAGTTTGGCGAACTCTATAATCTCCTTTATTCTTGGGCGGACAGCCATCAAAGCACCCCTAACATTTTCGTAAGCTTCTTTCTCCGTTATTGTGGCTGGGACATAAATCCTCTTTACATGTTCTTCCCTGTACATTGCAATGGCTGATTTGATGGTTTCCTTGCTGGTTTTCATGGGGCAAAAGCTTGGAAGCAACTCTACGTTAACCTCTTCCAGAGGCATACGGCTACAGTAGAAGCTTGAACACTTGGCACATTGAGGATGAACCATAAATGACTCTTCGTTTGGATTTCTGTATATTAGGTTTACGTTTTATGAAGCTGCCTATTCAATTCCCCATTTTTTGGTTACCTTAACTATCAAGAAGACTACGAAGGCTACTAGGAGAAACGTTATTAATGCGCCTACGAAGTGTCCAATGCGGAACGGACCCAACACAAAGGCTTCCCATTCTACGCCTGGTAGAGCAAGCGTTATTATTGGCATGATTAGGTCATTTACAAGTGCTTGGACAAGTGTGCCTAGGTATAAGCCGAGGATGAAGGCTACGGCCATTCCCATAACCTTGTATTTAGAGATAAAGTCTAAAAACTCGTTCCATAAGCCCTTTTTCGGCGGTGGAGCAAGTGGTGCAGGTTTAGGCTCCAACAACGCTTTTATTTCCTTTAAGACTTGAAGTATTTCCTCATCTTTATCCTTTGGTTTGGACATTCATCCACCGCTCTAGGGTTTTGTTCAGACATGATTTAAGGTTTGCCTTAAGTTTCGTGGTAATCTTAATCCAGCCTTCACAATCTAGAAATGGCTCCTCTCTATTATAGTGGATGTTCCGAATCTGAATAAGAGGTTAAAATTATGATTAAGACTGAGATGGTTCTGGGAATAACCGCAGCGCTTATCATCGTGCTATTTGTTGCCTATTTGGCGCTTACATGCCCACGGGTTTTGGTTAGCTTCACTGTTTCCTTCACGATAGGTGCGGATGTTAGGCGTGAACCTTTTGAAGTTCCATTCCTCCACGAATACTTGAGGGTGGAAGTCCACGTCCAGAGCGGCAACGCCATATGGACGGCGAAAATTTTAAGCGGCGACACCACTTTGTGGAGTCACACTGCCTCGCAGGGTGGCCAAACAACTTACACGAGCGAATGGATTAGGCTTTCTAGCGGACGTTACAATTTCACTTTTGCAACGGCTGGTTTGGGATCTCTAACAGCGGAGGTTAAGCTAACCTCAAAGGGCGGGTTCTGGTAAGCGTTAAGGCGTCTTCTCCTTTATCAGCCACGAGCCGTCGCAGGTTGCCGTATTCAAGCCTTTCAAGCCTTCTCTGCATGTGGCAAATTTTACGCCATACTTTTTGGCTAACTCTGCCAAGCCCGTCATAAGCTTTAACCTCACATTTTTCGGCATGTAAATGTATCGCCCAATTTTCTCGCCCTTCTCAAAATAGAGGGGCTTAAGTTTTTCCGCTGTTTTTGGCATGGCTAGGCTGAACCGTTGCCAGTTATCCGCCTTAACCTTATAGGTGGAGGCTGTTATGTGCCTAACACCTATTTGGGCTAACGCCTTTACAAGGGTTTCTGGATTCTCATTCATATATGGAATTATGGGGTCTATGCGTATGGCAACAGGCACGCCGCTGGCAATAAGCTCCTCAGCAGCTTTTAGGCGTTCGGCGGGTGACGGCGCGTATGGTTCTAAAATTTTGGCTTTTTCCTCATTATCAGTTGTTATTGTTATAGCCACCATGGAAGGCGCACGCTTTAAAAGGTCTATGTCCCTCAAAACAATATTCGACTTTGTAATAAGCTGGATTTTGCAGTTATAACGCGTTAGGATTTCTAGGCAACGCCTCGTCAAGCCCTCTTCAGCCTCAATTGTTGGGTAGGGGTCTGAAGAATTCGCTATTGAAATTAGTTCGCCCCTAAGTTTGGATGCCTCCCGCTCCAGTTTTGGCAGCAAATCCTTTTTGGGGCGGCACTCGTAAAAGCGCGGTATATAACTGGAAGCATAACAGTAGACGCATTTGTGGTCGCATCCAGTGTAGGGGTTAAAAGTCAATTTAGGCGGACAAGTGCAAAGGGGCGAACGCCAGGGGTCAAACCAAGTTATTAGGCTCAAGGCTTTGGATTGCCTCACTTTTATATGGCTTTTTCACTAGTTTTTGTGCTGGAGCTTATTTGTAAAGTTTTTCTGTGGAAATCCTTAAATCTGTGATTTCACATAAAAATTGATATGGTCAACATCACCGTTTCAATTCCAGAAGAGCTTTACAGGAAGATGAAGAAGTATTCTGAGGTTCGATGGAGCGAGGTTGTTAGGAAGGCTTTGGCTGATTATGTTTGGCGTCTTGAAGTTATGGAGAAGGGCGTCGTCCCATCTGAGAGGCTTGCCGAAATTTTGAAGGAGTCAAGCCTTGACATTGGCAGTATAAGTCTAGAAAAAGCCTTGGAGCATTATGAGAGGGTTAGGGAGGCTGAATGGAGGAGGCTTCAGTTTACGACACAAGCACGCTCATAAACCTTCTAAAAAGCGGAAAACGCGAAGTTAAAGGCTTCACAACAATCCTAAACATTATCGAGTTTCCAAAAGCCCTAGAATTTAGGGGTTTAGGCGTCATATACCCAAACGTTGAAGACTACGACGAAGCCCTAAAAGTTTCGGCTTTACTGCTGAAAAGGGGGAAGCCAGCACCAGCCATAGACATCCTAATAGCAGCCATATGCACAAGAAGAGGCTTAACACTTGTAACGGCAGACGAGCATTTCAAGCACATAAAATCTGTGAAGAAAGAGTTTAGGATGGAACTAATCAAATGAGTGAACACAAACAAACATCCCAAAATTCTATAGAGGGTAGTGTTTTTGTTAAGCTGAACCAGCCACAAAAATGACCTCTGCTTGTCTTTCCAAATTCTAGAGAGAGAAGGGGTATCCAATTTAGCAACACAGCAGACCATAAATTGAAAAAAGAAAGAATGGTTAAAATATCCTTACCCCCTTCATATACACTTCGCAGCGAAGTGAACAGCCATGGAAGAAGAACTGCTCAACAGAATCGTAATAGACCCAAACATTCAAGCAGGAAAAACCAGTAATAAAAGGAACCCGCATACCAGTATACCTAATCATCGAACTCCTAGCCAACGGCCTAACCCCCCAACAAATCCTAAAAGAATATCCGGAACTAAAACAAGAAGACATTAAAGCGGCCCTCCTCTACGCCTCAAAACTCCTAGAAAGAGAAATAACAGTAACCCTTTAGAGGCGAGAAACTGCCCAAAATACTAACAGACGAAAACATACCAGCAAGCACCATAGAATGGTTAAAAAGAAAAGGATTCAAAGCAACCAGAACCTCGGAAATTCTAGAGGGGGAGGAGGTAGGCACCTTAAACCGTTTTCGGCAACCATTTTCCATACCAAACCCAGAGGCTAATAGGCCTTTTTTCTTGGCAACACAGCGTAAACAATTATTGTTCTTTCAGCTTCCAGCTCAAACAAAATCCTGTATCTGCCCACACGCAACCTATAATAGTTCTTATAACCCCGTAACTTCACGATGTCAAGCTTCCGCGAAAATCCCTCATCCCTCAAAACATGCAAAGCCTCAACAATCCTATCGCGAACATCCTTGTCGAGTTTTTCAAGCTGCCTAGAAGCCTTCCTCTCCAAGAACACGCGATATTTCGGCAAGACGGCTATTTCCCCTTCTTCTCAAAATCCTCTAAAGGCACAAATTCAACACGCCTCTTCTCCTTAGCCTTCATATAAGCGTTAATTGCCTTAACCTCATCGCCTAAAGGCTCTTCAACTCCAATAAGCCTCTCCTCAACAATCTCCTCCAACCTCTCCACCTTCTCCCGAACAAGCCTAACTTCTTTCAAAACCTCCTCCAACACACCACTAGACATAAACATCCCCACATACAAATCAATCCCTACAAACTTAACCTTTTCTCCGCAACAAATTTCTAGAGGGGGCTATCCAATTTTGCAGTTTCCCACTCTTAGCAAAATTGACATCTAAAATGCTTAAGCCATGCATAAGCCCAAACCTTACGCCTTTTCCACAGCCAAATTTCGTCCAGACACCGCTTTATGCGCCCGACATCTCGGGCGGTTGGGGGCCGCGGGCTGAGCTGGTCGGCCGAAGCCTTCCAGCGTACACCCCGGCTCCATCAAACCCGTCTTCTACGGGAGCCCTCGTCCCCTTTTGGCATGGGCTGTTGCCAGCCCGCCAATTTATGGGGAATGGCTGCCTATTTTCGGGAGGGGCTTCGGGCTTAGATGCTTTCAGCCCTTATCCCCAGCGGCGTGGCTGCCCGGCGTCTGCCCTGTCGGACAACCGGTAAACTAGAGGCCACAGCGTCCCGTTCCTCTCGTACTAGGGACCCTTTCCCCTCAGGCAGCCAACACTCCCAGCAGATAAAGTCCGACCTGTCTCACGACGGTCTAAACCCAGCTCACGTTCCCCTTTAATAGGCGAGCAGCCTCACCCTTGGCCCCTTATGCAGGGCCAGGATGGGAAGAGCCGACATCGAGGTACCAAGCCGCGGGGTCGATGGGGACTCTCGCCCGCGACGAGCCTGTTATCCCCGGGGTAACTTTTCTGACACATCCAGCCCCCACCAAGGGGGACATGGATGATCGCTAGGCCCGGCTTTCGCCCCTGGATCCCTCACTTTGGAGGATCCAGTCAGGCCGGCTTTTGCCCTTGCACTCTACGACGGGTTTCTGTCCCGTCTGAGCCGACCTTAGGGCGCCCTTGATATCTTTTCAAGGGCGTGCCGCCCCAGCCAAACTGCCCACCTGCCGTTGTTCCAGCGCCCGAAGGCGCCGGTGAGAAACACGGTTGCGGAAGGACGGTGTTCCATTGGCGCCTCCCCCGGCTCCCGGAGAAGCCGGGATCGACGGCTCCCGTCTACGCTCTGCATCCGCAGCCATGTTCCAGCGGCAGGCTGCAGTAAAGCTCCACGGGGTCTTCTTTTCCCGCTGGGAGTTCGTGGACTGTTCGTCCACGTTACGTGGGTTCACCGGGTGCCAGGCGGGGACAGCGGGGCCCTCGTTGATCCATTCATGCACGTCGGAACTTACCCGACAAGGCATTTGGCTACCTTGAGCAACCCCAAACTAGGGTTGGACCATATCTTCGCCCTCGAGTTCATCTTCAAGATTCCTCTACGGCGCCCGGCGTATGGTCTCTGAGGCGTCCACCCGCCTTTCCACTTCTAAGAGGATTTCGCTGAGCCTATATTTCCTCTCAGAAGAAGCCTCATAGGCTTTTTCTAGAAGTTTCTTGAATCCCTCTAGATTTCTGTGTTCGCCCTTCTCTAATCCCTCAACTATTTCGGCAAAGTACTGGAATTCTCTCCTTTTTATGATGGGTTTATGTTTCTTGAAGAAAGGTATTATTTTTTCTGCAAGATTTCTCCGTGCATCCACGACATATTGAAGTGTTGACTCTTCTTGTCCAGGTTTTGGTATGATTCGGCCGCAGTTGAAAACTCTTTTTAGGATTTCAAGCACCGCGGCATGTTCTTTGTTTTGTGCCACATGGAACACGGGATCAATAACCCATCCGAACTTTGTGTCATCTTGCTTTTTGATTGATACGGAGAAGCATCCCTCACCGTCCACAAGGCCTAGTATGTAATAGTGAAGGTACTTCATCCTATTCGGCAGCATCTTTGGATCTATTATGTCTTTGAATTCGTTAAGCATCATTATTCACCAGTGTTAGTTTAGGCAGCTGTTACTTTTAAGCCGTTTTGAAGGCGGGGGTTCCCTGCGGGTCAGAGGCATACAGCTGGCCTTTTTTCCCTACTCGGGAAGCCAGCAGCTCCCCCTTCCCCGCATATAGCCGGGTTTAGTGACTCCCTTTATTGAGAGTCAGAGTTACTCCCGGCGTTTGCAGGCCCTTAGCCCGGTTGAACCCGGGTTTCAGGTACCTGTACTGGCCAGGATTCAGGAGCCGTTCACACCCTTTCGGGCTTGCGGCTCCCTGT
>Ga0078972_1004297_pt1 | contig 39559 bp, 51 predicted proteins | sample YelNatPaOPGAMG01_FD_67568 | JGI IMG/M metagenome (GOLD analysis project Ga0078972, IMG submission 67568) | Hot spring thermophilic microbial communities from Obsidian Pool, Yellowstone National Park, USA - OP-RAMG-01 (SPADES assembly) (version 2) | ecosystem: Environmental > Aquatic > Thermal...
CAAGTTTTGGCGCAAGTTTAACATTGTTACAAAAGACCATTTTTATCATAACGGTGGCAAAATTGAGAACAGACGAACAGTTGTAGAAGCATTGGTTTGCAACTTCGACATAAACAACTTTGAAACACATAATCACGGATTTAATTAAAATGTGTTATAATATTTATTCTCATTTAATATTGGAATGTATTGTTTTTATTATATTTTCACTATTTACCAATTTCAAAAACTCATTCAAATCGGGATTGGTTTTTATATAATGTTGTGCAGAGAACAAGTCGCCGTTCATATTTTTTAGATGCAATTCAAAATATTCTAACATTTTTGGGTTGTTGTCTACAAGAATAGAATTTCTGCTTTCTTCAATGCAAATCCGTCCCGTAGTTCCAGAACCTGCAAAAAAGTCAAGAACCAAGGAGCCAGGGTAGGAAAGACCTTTTACAAATCTTCTAATCAGTTCAAGCGGTTTTTGTGTGGGATGACCCACACGTTCAACTGAATTGCCATTTAATCTGCCAATTTCCCAAACATTAGTCGGGTTTTTGCCTTTCTCAACGCTTTCAGGATTTAGACGCTTATCTTTCTTATACATTTCTTTGGTTTCTTCATCAAACGGAACACGAACAGAATCTAAGTCAAAGAAATATTTGTTTGTTTTGGAAAGCCAAATAGCTTCTTCGTGCCTGTTTGCAAAAAAGCGGTGAGCACTCATTCCATTTTTGTAATACCAAATCACAAGATTGATGAAGCGTAAATTGGTATTATACCTTGTATAGTGCATAATCTCCAACAAGTCTCCTTTCTTAAGGTCTTGATACTGGAAACCACCAAATATTACACAATTACCGGTTTCTGAAAGCACCCTGTAAATTTCGTCCAGCCATTGCCTTGCCCATTCTAAATAATTGCTGAATGTGTCCCAAGTTGCTAAATCGAGATTATAAGGTGGGTCTATTAGAATTAATTGAACTGAATTATCAGGTAGCTTTTTTAGAAACTTAACTGCGTCCTCAATGAATAAACCGTGATAAGTTTTCTGTGGCAATTGAGTTTCAATAAAACTGCTATGAGCAACTCCATTTTTTTTGAGTTTGTTCATTGCGATATGCCCTGAATTATAATGTGATTTATTTCCCATTTTATATTACGGCTTTAAAGGTTTAAATAAATATTTGTCAGTAAGAAAATCTTTTTTGTTTATTTTTTTCAGGATTATAAAAATGTAACATGGTAAAAACTATTATATGGCATAGGTTATAGAGTTATGTAAGTTATTGATGGTCATAGCATTGTTATCAAAGGCATGGTATTAAAGGATTTTAACGTTTCGTTATGTGTACTATATCGCCATTTTATTGTACCCTATTTTTTAAAAATGTAATTTTTTATTCAAAATTATAAAAATTATTAGCGCTGATTATTAAGTAGTTAAACGGAAAAGGTAGCCCCCCCATAAATTTTTTCGAATACTTTTTTTAATTAAAATTTTATAAAATTTTATTTTATATATAACTACTTGTCTATCATTATTTTATCTTGTTTTAATAATGTTGTTTACTTCATATAATTTATTTTTGGATTTTGTCTTCCATGTTTTAAAAATTTTTTTCATCAGTAAGGTAATTGTTATTATTTGTTAAACGATTAAATTGTCAGTTTGTGTTATACAAAAAACTCTGTATATTATACAGAGTTTTAAAAAGATGAATAATATTTTATATTATTTAAAATGTATATTTATTTTAATTTGGGCAAGAATTGTTCACCAAATCTCTCGTATGCTTCAGTTGCATTTTTGGGTGGTTTATGGAAATAGATTTCATTATTTTCTTCAATAAAAGAAAATCTTTTATCTGTTTTACGAATTTTCTCATCAGGTTTTATTTTTTTAGGGGTTTTGGATATTTTGGTAAAATATTTCTGGGTTAGGTCGTTAATGGAAACTGAATCGAATGTAGCAATTACATTACCATTTCCATCAACAAAACGTGCTCGTGTGTCTTTGTTTTTATTATTTTCTTGTGGCTTATACAAGAAACATTCCTGATTATATTTATTTGTTAGTCTTATTCCAAGATCATATAGTTTAGAATCATCTTCGTATGGTTCATTTGCATTGACTTTATGATTAGGAACTATCAGTGCTCTTTCTAAAGATGGATTGTCATATTTCTCGCCTGTTTCAGGATTAGTTTCAGTAAATCCTCCCCAAACAGGTATATAGGAATAGCCAGCATTTGTTATGTCAATTTTTAATTGTTTAAAACGTTTATTGCTTTCTTCAGGATCTGTAATTTCACTTCTTTCGGATGTGATGATAATAAAGCCATCCTTAAAGTGTTTAGATAAAATTCTGTTAAGAGATGTTTCATCAATTTTAATTAAATTACTTTCAATAAAATTTTTGTTCATGTTCATATTGAAAATTTTTTATTTAATATTATTTTTTTATGATTTTAATTTATTATTTCCATTTAATAAATTCTTCCCCATATCTTGCCATTGAAAATCCTTCAGCTGCATTTCTGGGTGTATTAGGGAAGTAAAATTCAATCACATATGAAAATCCTTTGTTTATTTTTTCTTTGTTTTTTGATTGAAAGAAATTAAGGAAATATTTTTCAATCATCTTATAAATACTAACAGAAGTGAAAAAATCAATAACATAATCATTTGCATTTATAAAATATGCAATTGTATCATTTCCTTTTGGTTTATATAAAAAGAATTCTTGATTATATTCTTTTGCCAATTCTACTCCAATTTCCTTTAATTTATCTTCAGTATATGGTATATTATTTCTTAAAAATTCATAATTGATAACCAAAAGAGCTTTTACAAAAGAAGTTGCTTCACGTTTTTCACCTGTATCTGGATTAATTTCAGTATATCCACCAAATACTGATATATAGGAATATCTTCTTTTAAATCCAACTTCATCTCTTTTAAATTTTATAAATTGCTCATGGCGCTCCTTAGGATCAGTAATCTTATCATTCTCAAAAGAGATGATAATAAATCCATTTTCAGAATAATTTGAAAACATATTATTAAGAATATGTTCATCTACCTTTACTAAATTGTATTTTTCAATTTCTTCATTTAACATATGAAAATAAATTTTAAATTAAAATATATTTAATTGTAAACAAATGCAACAATTACTTTTATGGTATCATATACATAAAACACAATATCCTCTTCTAAATCAGATAATTTTTTGTAATTTTTCCTAACTTTAGGCAAATATAAGACAATTTTTTTATCTATGTGCATTTTTAAGAAATCTTCTAAAGAATGATAATTATCAAGATTAAATAAACTTACCTGCATAATTCGATCTTTTTCATTATTGGATATTTCATTACCATTCCAAAAGAAAGTGGTCATATTAGATACAGAAACATTATCAAATCCAGAATTCTTTAATAACTCATTCGCTGATAAAATATTTTTATCGATTTTATCAATCTTTTTTAATTTTTTTTTCATTTGTTTTTTGTTTTAAATAAAAAATCTTTAAATTTTTCCAAACAATTTCTCTAAAAATTCATTCAATTCCTTTTCATTATATATTGTATGCAAATATACCAAATATTTAAATTTTTCCAAACAATTTCTCTAAAAATTCATTCAATTCCTTTTCATTATATATTGTATGCAAATATACCAAATATTTAAATTTTTCCAAACAATTTCTCTAAAAATTCATTCAATTCCTTTTCATTATATATTGTATGCGAATACAAAAATTCTCCTAATTTAGAAAATTTTGCAATGCTTATACCGCCACTTTTAAAAAAAGTTGCTCTATAATTATTCAGGACAAATTCATTACTTGAATCTGCCTGTTTAAAACCATATTTTTTTAAAATTTCTATCATGCTCATAATTTTTAAATTAAAATATCCTATATTGTTCTTACAATAACGACTATGGTTCAATTAAATATACTTTCCATATTGATTTATAATCTGAACAAAATGTTTCTAAATAAGGCAAACAACGCCAGTTAAATTTGTATGGGTCAAACCATTTGTCAAAATATTCTGAACAATATTCTGCTAAATATTCCGAATATTCCCAATCATATTTTTCAGGATCAAACCACTTGTCAAAATGTTCTGAGCAATATTGTGCTAATATATGAGAATACTCCCAATTGTATTTTTCTGGGTTAAACCACTTATCAAAATGTTCTGGACAATTTTCTGCCAAGAAATAAGAGTATTTCCAATCAAATTTTTCAGGGTCAAACCATTTATCAAAATATCTTGAACAATGATATACTAAATCATACGAATGCTCCCAATTATATTTTTCTGGGTCAAACCATTTGTTAAAATGATTACAACAATGACTTGCTAATGAATATCCATATTCCCAATTATATTTTTCTTTATCAAACCATTTGTTAAATTGGTAGGGGCATTCTTCTGCCAAGGCATATGAAAATTTCCAATTGAATCTGTCTTTATCAAACCATTTATCAAAATCTCTTTGAATATGATATTTTTTTCCTAAAATTATCTTATTTGCATACCATACCTTATTGTATTCATCAAAAATCGTTTTGGTTGTTTTAGGAATGGTAACTTCTCTAATCCACGATCCTAAATGTAAATAAACCGGTAAATGTTCGTAATCAGTAAAATAAAACTTTCCTTGAACTGAAAATTCATTTATAAATAATTTAGATTGCCTTCCATCAATAAAATTCAACCCATCGTGGTATTTGTAGTCACAATAGGTCTCTTTTTCATTGTAAACCGTGTAGTACGTTTTATTATAATCAAAATTACTTTTCATTTTTTATTTAAAAAAGAATAACACTTCATTTTTTTTGCCATTATTACATATACGAAAAATCTTTACAATTGTTACAAAAATTTATGTTTTTATTTAAAAACCTTTTGAAACATATTTTTCCCATTTATTTTTATACTCGGAACAATATTGAGCCAAATATTTTGAATAGCCCCAATCATATTTATCTGGGTCAAACCATTTGTCGAAATGTTCTGAGCAATATTGTGCTAAAAATTTCGAATAATACCAATTATATTTTTCAGGGTCAAACCATTTGTCAAAATCTTTTGAACAATATATGGCTAAAGAATACGAATCTTTCCAATCAAATTTTTCTGGGTCAAACCATTTATCAAAATATTCTGAACAATATTCGGCTAAAAAATGTGAATATTTCCACCTATATTTTTCAGGGTTAAACCATTTGTCAAAATGATCTGAACAAAATTGTGCTAAATAATTTGAATAATACCAATCAAATTTTTCTGGGTCAAACCACTTATCAAAATCTTTTGAACAATATTCGGCTAAACAATGTGAAGCATTCCAATCAAATTTTTTAGGATTAAACCATTTATTAAAATGGTCAGAACAATATTGAGCCAAATAATGTGAATATACCCATTTATATTTTTCAGGGTCAAACCATTTATCAAAATCTTTTGAACAAAATTCTGCCAAATATTGTGAATTATCCCAATCATATTTTTCTGGGTCAAACCATTTATCAAAATGGTCTGAACAATATTCGGCTAAAGAATACGAATCTTTCCAATCAAATTTTTCTGGGTCAAACCATTTATCAAAATGCTGTGAACAATATTTGGCTAAATAATATGAATATTTCCAATTAAAATTTTCTTTGTTGAACCATTTATCAAAATGCTCTAAACAACATTCGACTAAAGAATGTGAATCTTCCCAATTAAATTTTTCAGGATCAAACCACTTATCAAAATCATTTTTAATATGATATTTTTTACCAAATATGATTTTATCTGCCCTCCATTTATCACCTTCAGGGTCTTTTACCACTCTTGCATCTTCTGGTATTGTTACCTCTCTAATCCATAAACCATAACCTAAAAATTTAGCCAGGTTTTCATAATTGGTGAAATAAAATCCACCAGAAACACATGATGCTTTTGAATTATCATTAAATTTTTCTTTAAGAATGTTTAAACCATCTTTGTAATGATAATTATGATGAATTTCATTTTTATTGGTTACCTTGTAGTAAATTTTACTATAATCAAATTCTTCATTCATATTATTTTATTTTAATTCGTACATTCTATTATACGAAAAATTACTATGAATGTTACAGGAATTTAACTTTTTACTTAAAAATCTTTTGGTGCATATTTTTCCCATTTATCCTTATGCCCTGAACAATATTCAGCTAAATATTTTAAATAATACCAATCATATTTTTCTGGGTCAAACCACTTGTTAAAATCTTCTGAGCAATATCGTGCTAAATAATGTGAAGTACTCCAATTATATTTTTCAGGATCAAACCATTTGTCAAAATGCTCTGGACAATATTCGGCTAAATAATGTGAATATTTCCAATCATATTTTTCAGGGTTAAACCATTTGTCAAAATGCTGTGAACAATATTCTGCTAAATATTTTAAAAATTTCCAATTATATTTTTTTTCAGGGTTAAACCACTTATCAAAATGATCTGAACAATATTTTGCTAAATAATCTGAATAATTCCAATCATATTTTTTTGGATTAAACCACTTGTTAAAATCTTTTGAACAATATTCTGCTAAATAATGTGAAGTACTCCAATTATATTTTTCAGGGTTAAACCACTTGTTAAAATCTTTTGAGCAATATCGTGTCAAATATTCTGAATAGTCCCAATTGAATTTCTCAGGGTCAAACCACTTGTCAAAATGCTCTGAACAAAATATAGCCAAATAATATGAATATTCCCAATTGAATTTCTCAGGGTCAAACCACTTGTCAAAATGCTCGGAACAATATTCGACTAAATATTCTGAATAGTTCCAATTAAATTTTTCAGGATCAAACCATTTGTTAAAATGCTCTGAACAACATTCTGCTAAATATTTTGAATATTCCCAATCAAATTTTTCTGGGTCAAACCACTTATCAAAATCATTTTTAATATGATATTTTTTACCCAAAATTATTTTATCGGTTCTCCACTTATTACCATCAGGGTCTTTAATTACCTTAGCATTTTCTGGAATGGTTACCTCTCTAATCCATATACCATAACCTAAAAAATTACCCAGATTTTCATAATTAGTGAAATAAAATCCACCAGGAACGCATGATGCTTTAGGATTATCATTAAATTCTTCTTTAAGAACATTTAATCCATCTTTGTACTGATAATTATTATGAATTTCATCTTTAGTGGTTACCTTGTAGTAAATTTTAGTATAATCAAAGTATATATTCATAATATTTTATTTTAATTCGTACATTCTATTATTCGAAAAATCTTTACAATTCTTACAAGAATTTAACTTTTTATTTAATAACATCTTTGGGCGCATATTTTTCCCATTTATTCATATGCTCAGAACAATATTGAGCCAAATATTTTAAATAATACCAATTAAATTTTTCAGGGTCAAACCACTTGTCAAAATGTTTTGAACAATATTGAGCTAAATATTCTGAAAAATACCATTCATATTTTTTAGGATTAAACCACTTGTCAAAATGTTCAGAACAATATTCTGCTAAATATTCTGAAAAATACCATTTATATTTTTTAGTGTCAAACCACTTATCAAAATGTTGTGAACAATATTGAGCTAAATAATGTGAATCTTCCCAATTATATTTTTTAGGATCAAACCATTTGTCAAAATGTTGTGAACAATATCGAGCTAAATATTTTGAATAGCCCCAATTATATTTTTCAGGGTCAAACCACTTGTCAAAATACTTTGGACAATATAGTGCCAAATAATATAAATATTCCCAATTATATTTTTCAGGGTCAAACCACTTGTCAAAATGTTGTGGACAAAATTCGGCTAAAAAATGTGAATCTTCCCAAACAAATTTTTCAGGGTCAAACCACTTGTCAAAATCTTTTGAGCAATATCTGGCTAAAGAATATGAATTTTCCCAATTAAAATTTTCTTTGTCAAACCATTTATCAAAATGATCTGGGCAATATTCTGCTAAATAATTTGAAAATTTCCAATTATATTTTTCAGGGTCAAACCACTTATCAAAATAGTCTGAACAATATTGAGCCAAATAATATGAATAATTCCAATTATATTTTTCTGGATCAAACCATTTGTCAAAATCTTTATGAATGTGATACTTTTTACCAAATATGATTTTATCAGTTCTCCATTTATCACCTTGAGGGTCTTTAACTACTCTTGCATCTTTTGGAATAGTTACCTCTCTAATCCATGTGCCATAAGTGAAAAATTCAGGCAGGTTTTCATAATCGGTAAAATAAAATCCACCAGGAACACATGAAGCAGTTGAATCATCATTAAATTCTTCTTCAAGAATATTTAAACCATCTTTGTACTTATAATTATTATGAGTTTCATTTTCATTAGTTACTTTATAATAAGTTTTGCTGTAGTCAAAATTTTCATTCATAATTTTTTATTTTAATTCGTACATTATATTATACGAAAATTTTTTGAAATTGTTATAGGAATTTAACTTTTTATTTAAAATCTTTTGGGGCATATTTTCCCCATTTATTTTTATGCTCGGAACAATATTGAACTAAATAAGGAGAATATTCCCAATCATATTTTTCAGGGTCAAACCATTTGTCGAAATGTTGTGAACAATATATGGCTAAACTATATGAAAATCCCCAATCAAATTTTTCTGGGTCAAACCATTTGTCAAAATGGTCGGAACAATATTTAGCTAAATAATATGAATGTTTCCAATTATATTTTTCAGGGTCAAACCACTTGTCAAAATGGTCTGAGCAATATTCTGCTAAAAAAAGTGAAGTACTCCAATCAAATATTTCGGAGTTAAACCACTTATCAAATTGAGATGAACAATATTTAGGTAAATAATAAGATGCATTCCAATCAAAATTTTTAGGGTCAAACCACTTATCAAATTGGTCTGAACAATATTCTGCTAAATAATCTGAATAATTCCAATCAAATTTTTCTGGATCAAACCACTTATCAAAATCATTATTAATGTGATATTTTTTACCCAATATAATTTTATCAGTTCTCCATTTATTTCCATCAGGGTCTTTAATTACCCTTGCATCTTCTGGAATAGTTACCTCTCTAATCCATATACCATATTCAAAAAATTTAGGCAAATTTTTATAATCAGTAAAATAAAATCCACCAGGAACACATGATGCTTTTGGATTATCATTAAATTCTTCTTCAAGAATGTTTAACCCATCTTTATACTGGTAATTATTATGAATTTCGTTTTCATTGGTTACCTTGTAGTAAGTTTTGCTATAATCAAAATTTTTATTCATATTATTTTATTTTAAATTTGTACATTATATAATATGAAAAATCAGTATGAATATTACAGGAATTTAAGTTTTTATTTAAAAATCTTTTGGTATATATTTTTCCCATTTATCCTTATGCTCGAGACAATATAGTGCTAAAAATTTTAAATATCCCCAATCAAATTTTTCTGGGTCAAACCATTTATCAAAATCTTTTGAGCAATATTTTGCTAAATATTTTGAATAATACCAATCAAATTTTTCTGAATCAAACCACTTGTCAAAATGGTCGGAACAATATTTAGCTAAATAATATGAATGTTTCCAATTATATTTTTTAGGGTCAAACCACTTATCAAAATCTTTTGAACAATATTCTGGTAAATAAAATGAATATTTCCAATCAAATTTTTCGGGGTCAAACCACTTATCAAATTGGTCTGAACAATATTCTGCTAAATAATTTGAATAATTCCAATCAAATTTTTCTGGGTCAAACCACTTATCAAAATCATTATGAATGTGATACTTTTTACCAAATATGATTTTATCTGTCCTCCATTTATCATCTTCAGGGTCTTTAATTACCTTAGCATCTTTAGGTATAGTTACCTCTCTAATCCATATGCCATATTCAAAAAATATAGGTAAATTTTTATAATCGGTAAAATAAAATCCACCAGGAACACAAGAAGCAGTTGAATCATCATTAAATTCTTCTTCAAGAATATTTAAACCATCTTTGTACTTATAATTATTATGAGTTTCATTTTCATTGGTTACCTTGTAATAAGTTTTGGTATAGTCAAATTTTTTATTCATGATATTTATTTTAAATTCTACAGTATATTATACGAAAAATAACTATGAATGTTACAGAAATTTAAGTTTTTATTTAACAACACCTTTTGATGCACATTTTCCCCATTTATTTATATGCTCGAGGCAATATAGTGTCAAATAATGTGAATATCCCCAATTAAATTTTTCAGAGTCAAACCATTTGTCAAAATGGTCGAAACAATATAGTGCCAAATAATGTGAATATTCCCAATTATATTTTTCAGAGTTAAACCATTTGTCAAAATGATCGAAACAATATAGTGCCAAATAATGTGAATATTCCCAATTATATTTTTCGGGGTTAAACCACTTATCGAATTGAGATGAACAATATTCTGTTAAATAATCTGAATAATTCCAATCAAATTTTTCTGGATCAAACCACTTATCAAAATCATTTTTAATATGATATTTTTTACCAAATATGATTTTATTTGTTCTCCACTTATTTCCATCAGGGTCTTTAATTACCTTAGCATTTTCTGGTATAGTTACCTCTCTAATCCATATGCCATATTCAAAAAATTTAGGTAAATTTTCATAATCGGTAAAATAAAAACCACCAGGAACACATGAAGCAGTTGAATCATCATTAAATTTTTCTTCAAGAATATTTAAACCATCTTTGTACTTATAATTATTATGAGTTTCATTTTCATTGGTTACCTTGTAATAAGTTTTGCTGTAGTCAAACTCTTTATTCATGATATTTTATTTTAAATTCTACAGTATATTATACGAAAAATCTTTACAATTGTTACAAGAATTTAACTTTTTATTTAAAATCTTTTGGGGCATATTTTTCCCATTTATCCTTATGCTTGGAACAATATTGAGCTAAATATTTTAAATATTTCCAATCAAATTTTTCTGGGTCAAACCACTTGTCAAAATGTTCAGAACAACATTTTGCTAAATATTCTGAATATCCCCAATCAAATTTTTTAGGGTCAAACCACTTGTCAAAATGTTCAGGACAATATTCTGCTAAATAATGTGAAGCACTCCAATCATATTTTTCAGAGTTAAACCATTCGTCAAAATGTTCAGGACAATATTTTGCTAAATAATGTGAATATCCCCAATTAAATTTTTCAGGGTCAAACCACTTGTCAAAATGGTCGAAACAATATAGTGCTAAATATTGTGAAGTACTCCAATCATATTTTTCGGGGTTAAACCACTTGTCAAAATACTCTGGGCAATATAGTGCCAAATAATGTGAATATTCCCAATTATATTTTTCAGGGTCAAACCACTTGTCAAAATGTTCTGAGCAATATTCTGCTAAATAATGTGAAGCACTCCAATCATATTTTTCAGAGTTAAACCATTTGTCAAAATGTTCTGAATAATATTTGGCTAAATCATCTGAATTATTCCAATCATATTTTTCGGGGTCAAACCACTTGTCAAAATGTTCAGGATAATATTGAGCAAAACCATATAAATTTTTCCAATCAAATTTTTTAGGGTCAAACCATTTATCAAAATGCTGTGAAGAATATAGTACTAAATAATTTGAATGTTTCCAATTAAATTTTTCAGGGTCAAACCACTTGTCAAAATGGTTTGAACAATATACTACTAAATAATGCGAATCTTTCCAATTAAATTTTTCAGGGTCAAACCACTTGTCAAAATCTTCTGAGCAATATTCTGCTAAATATTTTGAATCTTCCCAATTAAATTTTTCAGGGTCAAACCACTTGTCAAAATCATTATGAATGTGATACTTTTTACCAAATATGATTTTATCTGTTCTCCATTTATCACCTTGAGGGTCTTTAATTACCTTAGCATCTTCTGGAATAGTTACTTTTCTAATCCATACACCATAAGCGAAAAAGTTACCCAGATTTTCATAATCAGTGAAATAAAATCCACCAGGAACACATGATGCTTTTGGATTATCATTAAATTTTTCTTTAAGAATGTTTAATCCATTCTTATACTTGTATTCATTATGAGTTTCATTTTCATTGGTTATCTTGTAATAAGTTTTGCTGTAATCAAACTCTTCATTCATATTATTTTATTTTAATTCGTACATTATATTATACGAAAAATCACTATGAATATTACAGGAATTTAAGTTTTTATTTAATAACACCTATTAATGCATATTTTTCCCATTTATTCTTATGCTCGGAACAATATTGTACCAAATAATCTGAATATTTCCAATCAAATTTTTCAGGGTCAAACCACTTGTCAAAATGGTCGGAACAATATTTAGCTAAATAATCTGAATAATTCCAATCAAATTTTTCTGGGTCAAACCACTTATCAAAATCTTTTGAACAATATTCTGGTAAATAAAATGAATATTCCCAATCAAATTTTTCTGGGTCAAACCACTTGTCAATATCTTTTGAACAATATTGTGCTAAACTATTTGAATAATCCCAATCAAATTTTTCAGGGTCAAACCACTTATCAAATTGGTCGGAACAATATTCTGCTAAATAATCTGAATAATTCCAATCAAATTTTTCTGGGTCAAACCACTTGTCAAAATGTTTTGAACAATATATGGCTAAAGAATACGAATCTTTCCAATCAAATTTTTCTGGGTCAAACCATTTGTCAAAATCTTTTGAACAATAATTAGCCAAATAATGTGAATGTTTCCAATTATATTTTTCTGGGTTAAACCACTTGTCAAAATCATTATGAATATGATATTTTTTACCAAATATGATTTTATTTGTCCTCCATTTATCGCCTTCAGGGTCTTTAATTACCTTAGCATCTTCTGGTATAGTTACCTCTCTAATCCATATGCCATATTCAAAAAATATAGGTAATTTTTTATAATTAGTGAAATAAAATCCACCAGGAACACATGATGCTTTTGGATTATCATTAAATTCTTCTTTAAGAATGTTTAGTCCATCCTTGTACTGGTAATTATTATGAATTTCATTTTCATTGGTTACCTTGTAATAAGTTTTGCTGTAGTCAAAATTTTCATTCATATTATTTTATTTTAAATCCCACAGTATATTATACGAAAAATCTTTACAATTGTTACAAGGATTTAAGTTTTTATTTAAAAATCTTTTGGTACATATATTTCCCATTTATTCTTATGTTCGGAACAATATTCTGCTAAATAATGTGAATATTTCCAATCAAATTTTTCAGGGTTAAACCACTTGTCGAAATCTTTTGAACAATATTTAGCCAAATAATATGAATATTCCCAATCATATTTTTCACTATCAAACCATTTGTCAAAATGTTGTGAACAATATTCTGCTAAATATTCTGAAAATTTCCAATTATATTTTTCTGGGTCAAACCACTTGTCAAAATGTTTTGAACAATATTGAGCTAAAATATATGAATCTTTCCAACTATATTTTTCAGGGTCAAACCACTTGTCAAAATCCTTTGAACAAAATTCTGCTAAATAATGTGAATATTCCCAATCAAATTTTTCGGGGTCAAACCATTTGTCAAAATGTTGTGAACAATACATGGCTAAATTATGTGGATATTCCCAATTATATTTTTCAGGATCAAACCACTTATCAAAATGGTTGAAACAATATTCGGCTAAATATTTTGAATATTTCCAATTATATTTTTTAGGGTCAAACCACTTATCAAAATGGTCTGGACAAAATTCGGCTAAAAAATGTGAAACACTCCAATCATATTTATCTTTATCAAACCACTTATCAAAATGGTCTGAACAATATTGAGCCAAATAATATGAATATTTCCAATTATATTTTTCAGGGTCAAACCATTTATCAAAATCATTGTGAATATGATATTTTTTACCCAAAATGATTTTATCTGTTCTCCACTTATTTCCATCAGGGTCTTTAATTACTTTAGCATCTTCTGGTATAGTTATTTCTCTAATCCATGTACCATAATCCAAAAATTTAGGCAAATTTTTATAGTCAGTGAAGTAAAACCCACCAGGAACGCATGATGCTTTAGGATTATCATTAAAATTTTCTTCAAGAACATTTAAGCCATCTTTGTACTGATAATCATAATGAATTTCATCTGCACTGGTTACTTTGTAATAAGTTTTGCTATAGTCAAATTTTTTCTTCATTATATTTTATTTTAAATCCCACAGTATATTATACGAAAAATCACTATGAATGTTACAAGGATTTAAGTTTTTATTTAATAACATCTTTGGACACATATTTTTCCCATTTATTTTTATGCTCAGAACAATATGCATTTAAACAATATAAATAAAGCCAATTAAATTTTTCAGGGTCAAACCACTTGTCAAAATGTTGTGAACAATGTTGAGGTAAACTATATGAATCTTCCCAATCAAATTTTTCGGGGTCAAACCATTTGTCAAAATGGTCTGAGCAATATTCTGCTAAGTATCTTGAATAATACCAATCATATTTATCCTTATCAAACCACTTGTCGAAATGTTTTGAACAAAATTTAGCTAAATAATCTGAATTATTCCAATTAAATTTTTCAGGGTCAAACCACTTATCAAAATATTTTGAACAATATTGTGCTAAAGAATGTGAATCTTTCCAATCAAATTTTTCTGGGTCAAACCACTTTTTAAAATGTTCTGGGCAATATTCTGCTAAATAATATGAATAATTCCAATCAAATTTTTCTTTGTCAAACCATTTATTAAAATGGTAAGAATAACGTTCTGCTAAATAATATGAATATTTCCAATTAAATTTTTTCTTGTCAAACCACTTATCAAAATCATTATTAATGTGATATTTTTTACCCAATATAATTTTATCAGTTCTCCATTTATTTCCATCAGGGTCTTTTACCACTCTTGCATCTTTAGGAATAGTTACCTCTCTAATCCATGTACCATATTCAAAAAATATATGTAAATTTTTATAATTAGTGAAATAAAATCCACCAGGAACACAAGATGCTTGAGGGTCATCATTAAATTTTTCTTTAAGAATGTTTAATCCGTCTTTATAGTGGTAACCATGATGAATTTCATCTATAGTAGTTACCTTGTAATAAGTTTTGCTGTAGTCAAATTTTTTCTTCATTATATCTTATTTTAATTTGTACATTCTATTGTACGAAAAATTTTTATATAGGGATGCAAGTTTTTATTTAATAACCTTTGGGCGCATATTTTTCCCATTTATTCTTATGTTCGGAACAATATTCGGCTAAATATTCTGAATATATCCAGTTATATTTTTGGGGGTCAAACCATTTATCAAAATGTTCTGAGCAATATTCTGCTAAAAAATATGAAATATTCCAATTAAATTTTTCAGGGTCAAACCATTTGTCAAAATCTTTTGAACAATAATTAGCCAAATAATGTGAATGTTTCCAATTATATTTTTCTGGGTTAAACCACTTGTCAAAATGTTGTGAACAATATATAGCTAAATAATTTGATTCTTCCCAATCAAATTTTTCTGGGTTAAACCACTTATCAAAATGTTGTGAACAATATATGACTAAATAATGTGAAGCACTCCAATCAAATTTTTCAGGGTCAAACCACTTATCAAAATGGTCGGAACAATGTATAGCTAAATAATGTGAATATTTCCAATCATATTTTTCACTATCAAACCATTTGTCAAAATGCTGTGAACAATATTCTGCTAAACAATGTGAAGCACTCCAATCAAATTTTTCAGAGTCAAACCATTTGTCAAAATGGTCTGGACAATATAGTGCTAAATATTTTGAATCTTCCCAATTAAATTTTTCTGGGTCAAACCACTTGTCAAAATGGTTTGAATAAAATTTAACTAAATAAAATGAATCTTCCCAATTAAATTTTTCAGGGTCAAACCACTTATCAAAATGTTGAGGATATTGTAGTGCTAAATCACGTGAATCTTTCCAATTAAATTTTTCAGGATCAAACCATTTGTTAAAATGCTCTGAACAACATTCTACTAAATATTTTGAATATTTCCAATCATATTTTTCTGAGTCAAACCACTTATCAAAATCATTATTAATGTGATATTTTTTACCCAATATAATTTTATCAGTTCTCCATTTATTTCCATCAGGGTCTTTAATTACCTTAGCATCTTCTGGAATAGTTATTTCTCTAATCCAGGTACCATATTCAAAAAAAATAGGCAAATTTTCATAGTCGGTAAAATAAAACCCACCAGGAACACAAGAATCTTTAGGATTATCATTAAATTCTTCTTTAAGAATGTTTAACCCATTCTTGTACTGGTAACCATGATGAATTTCATCTTTAGTGGTTACCTTGTAATAAGTTTTGCTATAGTCAAAATTTTTATTCATAATATTTTATTTTAAATCCTACAGTATATTATACGAAAAATCACTATGAATGTTACTGGGATTTAAATTTTTATTTAATAACACCTTTTGGTGCATATTTTTCCCATTTATTCTTATGTTCGGAACAATATTCTGCTAAATATTCTGAATAGTTCCAATCAAATTTTTCAGAGTCAAACCATTTGTCAAAATCTTTTGAATAAAATATACTCAAATAATCTGAATTTTTCCAATCAAATTTTTCCTTGTCAAACCACTTGTCAAAATCTTTTGAGCAATATTTGAGTAAAAATTTCGAATATTTCCAATCAAATTTTTCTGGGTCAAACCATTTATCAAAATCTTTTGAACAAAATTTTGCTATATAATCTGAATAACCCCAATCAAATTTTTTAGGGTCAAACCATTTATCAAAATCTTTTGAGCAATATTCTGCTAAATAATGTGAAGCATTCCAATCAAATTTTTCGGGGTCAAACCACTTGTCAAAATCTTTTGAATAATATTGAGCTAAACTAAATGAATAATCCCAATTAAATTTTTCAGGGTCAAACCACTTGTCAAAATCTTTTGAGCAATATTTGAGTAAAAATTCCGAATCTTCCCAATTAAATTTTTCGGGGTTAAACCACTTGTCAAAATCTTTTGAACAATATTCTGCTAACCTATATGAATAATCCCAATCAAATTTTTCAGGGTCAAACCACTTGTCAAAATGTTGTGGACAAAATTCGGCTAAAAAATGTGAATATTCCCAATTATATTTTTCTGGGTCAAACCACTTGTCAAATTGGTCGGAACAATATTTGGCTAAAAAATGTGAATTTTCCCAATTATATTTTTCAGGGTCAAACCATTTGTCAAAATCATTATGAATGTGATACTTTTTACCAAATATGATTTTATCAGTTCTCCATTTATCTTCATCAGGGTCTTTTACCACTCTTGCATCTTCTGGTATAATTACCTCTCTAATCCATGTACCATAATCTAAAAAATTAGGCAAATTTTTATAATCAGTAAAATAAAATCCACCAGGAACGCATGAAGCGGTTGAATCTTCATTAAATTTTTCTTTAAGAATGTTTAATCCGTCTTTATAGTGATAACCATGATGAATTTCATATTTAGTAGTTACCTTGTAATAAGTTTTGCTATAGTCAAAATTTATATTCATAATATTTCATTTTAAATTTGTGCATTCTATTATACGAAAAATCTTTATAATTGTTACAGGGATTTAAGTTTTTATTTTAAAATTATTGCATTTATTAAAATAACTTAACAAAAAAACCTGCAGTAATTGCCTTACTGCAGGAAACCCTTTTTTAAATAAAATGAATATTTCCAATTAAATTTTTCTGGGTCAAACCATTAGCCAAAATCATTATTAATATGATACTTCTTACCAAATATGGTATTATTTGCTCTCCATTTATTTCCGTCAGGGTCTTTTACCACTCTCTCATCTTTAGTAGTTATTATGTAATAAGTTTTGCTGTAGTCAAAATTTTCATTCATATTATTTTACTTTAAATTTATACATTATATTATACGAAAAATAACTGTGAATGTTACAAGGATTTAAGTTTTTATTTAATAATCTTCTGGTAGATATATTTCCCATTTATTTTTATGCTCGAGACAATATAGTGCTAAATATTTTATATAATACCAATCATATTTTTCTGGGTCAAACCACTTATCAAAATGTTCTGAACAATATTCGGCTAAATATTCTGAATAGTTCCAATTAAATTTTTCAGGGTCAAACCACTTGTCAAAATGTTTTGAACAAAATATAGCCAAATAATATGAATATTTCCAATTATATTTTTCAGGGTCAAACCACTTGTCAAAATGTTGCGAACAATATGTGGCTAAAAAATGTGAATCTTTCCAATTATATTTTTCAGGGTCAAACCACTTGTCAAAATCTTTTGAAAAAAATTCTGCTAAATAATGTGAATTACTCCAATCAAATTTTTCAGAGTCAAACCACTTATCAAAATCATTATGAATATGATATTTTTTACCAAATATGATTTTATTTGTTCTCCACTTATTTCCATTAGGGTCTTTTACCACTTTTGCACCTTTCGGAATAGTTACCTCTCTAATCCATATGCCATATTCAAAAAATTTAGGCAAATTTTCATAATTGGTAAAATAAAATCCACCAGGAACGCATGATGCTTTAGGATTATCATTAAATTTTTCTTTAAGAATGTTTAATCCGTCTTTATAGTGGTAACCATGATGAATTTCATCTGCACTGGTTACTTTGTAATAAGTTTTGCTATAGTCAAATTTTTTCTTCATTATATTTTATTTTAAATCCCACAGTATATTATACGAAAAATAACTGTGAATGTTACAGGGATTTAAGTTTTTATTTAATAATCTTTTAAAGCATATATTTCCCATTTATTTTTATGCTTGGAACAATATTTTTTTAAAGAATATAAACGGCTCCAATTAAATTTATCAGGGTCAAACCACTTGTCAAAATCTTTTGAACAATATTCTGCTAAATATTCTGCATATTCCCAATTATATTTATCAGGATTAAACCACTTATCAAAATCTTTTGAACAATATTGAGCTAAATATTCTGAATATTTCCAATTATATTTTTCAGGATTAAACCACTTATCAAAGTGTTTTGAACAATATTGAGCTAAATATTCTGAATAGTCCCAATTATATTTTTCAGGATTAAACCACTTGTCAAAATACTCTGGGCAATATTCTGCTAAATATTCTGAATAGTCCCAATCATATTTTTCAGGATTAAACCACTTGTCAAAATACTCTGGGCAATATTCTGCTAAATAATGTGAATTACTCCAATCATATTTTTTAGGGTCAAACCATTTATCAAAATGTTCTGAACAATATCGTACTAAATAATCTGAATAATACCAATCAAATTTTTTGGGGTCAAACCATTTGTCGAAATATCCTGGACAATATTCTGCTAAATATTCAGAATCTTTCCAATCATACTTTTCTGGGTCAAACCACTTGTCAAAATCTTTTGAACAATATTTAGCTAAATATTCTGAATCTTTCCAATTAAACTTTTCAAGGTCAAACCATTTGTTAAAATCTTTTGAACAAAATATACTCAAATAATGTGAATGTTTCCAATCAAATTTTTCAGAATCAAACCATATATCAAAATCATTATTAATATGATACTTCTTACCCAAAATGATTTTATCTGTTCTCCATTTATCACCTTCAGGATCTTTTACCACTCTTGCATCTTTCGGAATAGTCACTTCTCTAATCCATGTACCATATTCAAAAAATTTAGGCAAATTTTCGTAATCAGTGAAATAAAATCCACCAGGAACACAAGATGCCTTAGGATTATCATTAAATTTTTCTTTAAGAATGTTTAAACCATTCTTATACTTGTATCCATTATGAGTTTCATTTTTAGTGGTTACTTTGTAATAAGTTTTATTGTAGTCAAATTTTTCATTCATGATATTTTATTTTAAATTCTACAGTATATTATACGAAAAATCACTATGAATGTTACAAGGATTTAAGTTTTTATTTAAAAATCTTTTGGTACATATTTTTCCCATTTATTTTTATGCTCGAAACAATATTTTGTTAAATATTCTGAATCTTCCCAATCAAATTTTTCTGGGTCAAACCATTTGTCGAAATCTTTTGAAAAAAATTCTGCTAAATAATTTGAATAATACCAATTAAATTTTTCAGGGTCAAACCACTTGTCAAATTGGTCGGAACAATATTCGGCTAAATAATCTGAATATTCCCAATCATATTTTCCAGGGTCAAACCACTTATCAAAATGGTTGGAACAATATTTAGCTAAACAAAATGAATCTTCCCAATTAAATTTTTCTGGGTCAAACCACTTGTCAAAATGTTTTGAACAATAAATAGCTAAAAAATGTGAATCTTTCCAATTATATTTTTCAGGGTCAAACCACTTGTCAAAATGTTTTGAACAATAAATAGCTAAAAAATGTGAATCTTTCCAATTATATTTTTCAGGGTCAAACCACTTGTCAAAATGTTGCGAACAATAAATGGCTAAAAAATATGAATCTTTCCAATTATATTTTTCAGGGTCAAACCACTTATCAAAATCTTTTTTAATATGATATTTTTTACCCAAAATGATTTTATCGGTTCTCCATTTATTACCTTGAAGGTCTTTTACTACTTTTGCATCTTCTGGTATAGTTACCTCTCTAATCCATATACCATATTCAAAAAAAATAGGCAAATTTTTATAATCAGTAAAATAAAATCCACCAGGAACACAAGATGCTTGAGGGTCATCATTAAATTCTTCTTTAAGAATGTTTAATCCATCCTTGTACTGGTAATTATTATGAATTTCATCTTTAGTAGTTACTTTGTAATAAGTTTTGCTGTAGTCAAAATTTTCATTCATAATATTTTATTTTAAATTCGTACATTATATTATACGAAAAATAACTGTGAATGTTACAAGGATTTAACTTTTTATTTATAATATTTTGGTATATATTTTTTCCATTTATTTTTATGCTCGGAACAATATTTTATTAAATATTCCGAATCTTCCCAATTAAATTTTTCAGGGTTAAACCATTTATCAAAATCTTTTGAACAATATTCTGGTAAATATTCTGAATAGTCCCAATCAAATTTTTCTGGGTCAAACCATTTATCAAAATCTTTTGAGCAATATTCTGCTAAATAATTTGAATAATACCAATCAAATTTTTCAGGGTCAAACCATTTATCAAAATCTTTTGAACAATATCGTACTAAATAATTTGAATAATACCAATTAAATTTTTCAGGGTCAAACCACTTGTCAAAATGTTCTGAGCAATATTCGGCTAAATATTCTGAATAGTTCCAATTATATTTTTCAGGGTCAAACCACTTGTCAAAATGTTGCGAACAATAAATGGCTAAAAAATATGAATCTTTCCAATTATATTTTTCAGGGTCAAACCACTTATCAAAATCATTATTAATGTGATATTTTTTACCCAAAATGATTTTATCTGTCCTCCATTTATCACCTTCAGGGTCTTTAACTACTCTTGCATCTTCTGGAATAGTTATTTCTCTAATCCATATACCATATTCAAAAAAATTAGGCAAATTTTGGTAATCAGTAAAATAAAACCCACCAGGAACACAAGATGCTTGAGGGTCATCATTAAATTTTTCTTTAAGAATGTTTAACCCATCCTTGTACTGGTAATCATGATGAATTTCATCTATAGTAGTTACCTTGTAATAAGTTTTGGTGTAGTCAAATTCTGTAATCATATTAAATTAATTATTGGTTTTCACTTGATTATACGAAAAATTCCTGTAAAGGTTACAGGAATTTTTTCGCTTTTAATTAAAATTTATTTGGAACGTATTTCTCCCATTTATTCTTATGTTCAGAACAATATTTAGTTAAATATTGAGAATCAAACCAATCAAAAAGTTTAGGGTCAAACCACTTATCAAAATGTTGTGAACAATATTTAGCCAAATATTGTGAATAAGTCCAATTATATTTTTTAGGATTAAACCACTTATCAAAATGGTTTGAACAATATTGGGCTAAATAATGTGAATGTTTCCAATCAAATTTTTTCTTGTTAAACCATTTATCAAAATCTTTTGAACAATGTTGAGCTAAAATATATGAATATTCCCAATTAAATTTCTCTGGGTCAAACCACTTGTCAAAATGTTCTGAACAATATTTGGCAAAAATATGTGAATGAACCCAATTAAATTTCTTTGGGTCAAACCACTTGTCAAAATGGTCTGAACAATATACCACCAAGTTTCTTGAATAATCCCAATTAAATTTTTCGGGATTGAACCACTTGTCAAAATCGTTTTTAATATGGTATTTATTCCCAAGAATGATTTTATCGCAACGCCATTTATCCTCTTCAACATCCAAAATCACCTTAGCATCAGTTGGAATTGTTACTTCTCTTATCCAAATACCATAATTAAAAAATTTTGGTAAATGGTCATAATCTGTAAAATAAAATCCACCACGAGCACAATAAGCTTTAGGATTATCATTAAATTTTTCTTTAAGAATATTTAAACCATCCTTGTACTGGTAACCATCATGATTTACATTTTCATAGATTACCTTGTAATAGGTCTTTGTATAGTCAAAGTTTTTTTTCATGATTGTAATTTTTTATTGGTTTTCACTTGATTATACGAAAAACTCCAATAAATGTTACATATTTAAATAAAATTATTGTGAATAATCTTATTTAGATTCATTCTAAAAAAAAACAAGGTAGGTTGGAGTCTACTTCCCCCTATCATTTACGATAGTTGACCGTGTTGGCGTCTCACATTTTATTATACGTTGAACATTGTATATTGTTACATTTTTTTATATGAATTTAAATAAAATAAGCAAAAGATTCCAATATTTACATTTGAAACCTTTTACTTATTAAAAAATTAGCAACCATAAATATTATTTATGGTCTGCTTTTAAGAACATTATCGTATCTTCATAATTTTTTATCATTTCATCGTATGCCTGCTTTACTATTGTATTATCATAGGCAAGTCTATTTTTTTTTGCTTTCTTTAGCATTATTTTCATTATCATAATTGCTATTGTTCTCATAATTATTACAATTTAAGGTTAATACTAAATTTGAAAGTTCGTAGTAAACAACTAATCATGTATTCATTACATTATCGTAACCTTATAAAACACAAATTTAAACCCTTCGGGCAACGTTGTTGCTCTTTCAGGCAATCTTCCGCCTGTTAATTGAGCAACATATAACTCATCGCCCTTTTCTAATTTAATATTAATTCTATTCATTGGAACACCCAATACGTTAGCCGTGTCTTGATGTCCTATTGCCGACACACAGTCGGCAGGAAAAGAATTTACTTTAACGATGTTAATGTTTATTGATTCTACTTCGCCTAACATCTGTAGGCTAAATGAATTTGCTAAATACTTTGTCATAATTGTCAATTTTTATTGCTTACAGTATATTATACGTTGAACATTGTATAATGTTACATTTTTTAATAAAATTATTTTTAATTAAAAGTTAGTTGACAAGTATTTTTTTTTCATGCAATATTTGGCTAAATAAAAAAAATTCCTGTAATGATTATAGGAATTTTTTTTGTTTTAATTAAAATTAAATATGTACGTATTTCTCCTGCAAATCAAAATGATCTCAATAATATTGATGTCTCACATATTTTTTTATTTAAAATTGGTTAAATGTAAGACCAATATATACAAATATAATAACCTTTTGTACTATTTTCATAGTAACCATTTTCCAGAGCATCTTCAATATCCTGCTCATCAATCACATCATCACCAATAAATTTTTTTATCTTATCACAGAAATATTTTTCTGCTTCATCAACAACTTCACCACTGAGTTGTTCCTCGAATATACCGTAGGATTCAACATCTACAACATGATTCAAAACAACTTCAATTACATTTATTATTCTCATGACTTTTATGTTTTTGGTTACATTATATTATACGAAAAATAACTGTGAATGTTACAGGGATTTAAGTTTTTATTCAACAACACCTTTTGGTACATATATTTCCCATTTATTTTTATGCTTGGAACAATATTTTATTAAATATTCTGAATCTTCCCAATTAAATTTATCAGGGTTAAACCACTTATCAAAATCTTTTGAACAATATTGAGCTAAATATTCTGAATGTTTCCAATTATATTTTTCAGGATTAAACCATTTGTCAAAATGTTCAGGACAATATTCTGCTAAATAATGTGAATATTTCCAATCAAATTTTTCAGGGTTAAACCATTTGTCAAAATGGTCAGAACAAAATTCTATTAAATAATGTGAATCATTCCAATGAAATTTTTCTGGGTCAAACCATTTGTCAAAATGGTCGGAACAAAATTCTGCTAAATAATGTGAATAATTCCAATCAAATTTTTCAGGGTTAAACCACTTATCAAAATGTTCTGAATAATATTGTGCTAAATAATGTGAATAATACCAATCAAATTTTTCAGGGTCAAACCACTTGTCAAAATGCTCTGGGCAATATTCTGCTAAATTATATGAATAATACCAATCAAATTTTTCAGGGTCAAACCACTTATCAAAATCATTATGAATGTGATATTTTTTACCTAATATGATTTTATCAGTTCTCCACTTATTTCCATTAAAGATTTTTACCACTCTTGCATCTTTCGGAATAGTCACTTCTCTAATCCATGTGCCATAACCTAAAAATTCAGGCAAATTTTGGTAATCAGTAAAATAAAACCCACCAGGAACACAAAAATCTTTAGGATTATCATTAAATTCTTCTTCAAGAATATTTAATCCATTCTTATACTTGTATTCATTATGAGTTTCATTTTCATTGGTTACCTTATAATAAGTTTTGCTGTAGTCAAAATTTTTATTCATATTATTTTATTTTAAATTCGTACATTATATTATACGAAAAATCAGTATGAATGTTACATGAATTTAAGTTTTTATTTAATAACTTTTTGGCGCATATTTTACCCATTTATTTATATGCTCGTAACAAAATTGTGCTAAATAATCTGAAAAATACCAATCATATTTTTCTGGGTCAAACCACTTATCAAAATCTTTTGAACAATATTCTGCTAAATAATTTGAATAATACCAATTATATTTTTCAGGGTCAAACCACTTGTCAAAATATTCTGGACAATATTTTGCTAAATAATATGAAGCATTCCAATTAAATTTTTCTGGGTCAAACCATTTATCAAAATCTTTTGAACAATATCGTACTAAATAATTTGAATAATACCAATTAAATTTTTCTGGGTCAAACCATTTATCAAAATCTTTTGAACAATATCGTACTAAATAATTTGAATGTTTCCAATCAAATTTTTCAGGGTCAAACCACTTGTCGAAATATTCTGGACAATATTTTGCTAAATAATATGAAGCATTCCAATCAAATTTTTCAGAGTTAAACCACTTGTCAAAATGTTCTGGGCAATATTCTGCTAAATAATATGAAGCATTCCAATCATATTTTTCTGGGTCAAACCACTTATCAAAATCATTATGAATATGATACTTCTTACCAAATATGATTTTATCACACCTCCATTTATTACCTTGAGGGTCTTTTACTACTCTTGCACCTTTAGGAATTGTCACTTCTCTAATCCAGGTACCATATTCAAAAAAAATAGGCAAATTTTCATAGTCGGTAAAATAAAACCCACCAGGAACACAAGATGCCCAAGGGTCATCATTAAATTTTTCTTTAAGAACATTTAAGCCATCTTTGTACTGGTAACCATGATGAATTTCATTTTCATTAGTTACCTTATAATAAGTTTTACTGTAGTCAAAATTTTTATTCATATTATTTTATTTTAAATTTGTACATTCTAATATACGAAAAATCTTTACAATTGTTACAAGGATTTAAGTTTTTATTTAAAATTATTGCATTTATTAAAATAACATAACAAAAAAAAACTGCAGTAATTGTGTTACTGCAGAAAACCCTTTTTAAATAAAAACTTTGCAGTCATACTGTCCTCGATAAGAAAACCTTATAGGAACATAAACTGCTGTCTATAAAATAGACAAATCAGGGTTTTTTTATTAAAAAATAAAAAACCTCTACAAATATATACACAAATTTTAAAAAAAGCAATCATTTTTAATAAAAAAAAAGGAGCGAGTTATTGCTCCTTTCTTTTTATTTCTATATTATTGTTTTCAGTGTTCCAGAATGTAGTTAAGAATCTTTGTATCTTTTTCCATCTTAAATTCTGGTGCGGCAATTGTTCTGGGAGAATAAATATACTGATTAATTGCGTTGTAAATCAACCAATCATTTACCTTGCCATTGTAGCCCAAATTTGGGTTGTTTGCTTCAACCTGCAAACGATTAATAATATCATTCATTGTGTTAAACTTATTGTTTTCAACAATGCTGATTTTATTTGCTTTAAGAATTTCAGTAATTCTATCTTGTGGGTTTTCAACAATTCTTCCACCTAAGAGCTCATATTTTTGAACAATGTCTGAAGTAACTTGTCTTGCATTATTTGCAAAGAATTTGAGCCTTTCATTCAAAACAATAAAACTGCGTTGAATATGCTCGGTATGCTTACCGACGATGTTCAAATTAAATTTGCTCATTTCAGTTAATGGAATGGTCAAACCATTGGAGCATATCAATCGGAAATATCCAAAAATAATGGAGTATTTTGTCAATCCGTTGTAGGAATGCTGAACAAAAAGCCTGGGGTAAATCAAATCATTGGTTTCTTTCAATTTATACCCGAAGTTATCATCTTCAAGAGTGTAATTTGCATAGAAACGAACATGATTGATATGAGAATAACCGGCTGAATAATGAATGCCGTTAGAATTGAGTATTTCCTCAATTTGAGGAAAAATGTCCTTGTTTGGGATAAGAGCATACCTGCTACTGCAATAGTTCAAGTCCATTTCTACACCATCAACAATGCCTCTAACAACCTTGGCGTATTCGGGATTGGTAGGGCGAGGATTATCCACCATTTCCACAGGGAAAATTAAATCATTTATGCCACATATTACAGCACCTTTTTCTTTTATTTGTTCCATAATTTTAAAGTTTAATTGGTTTACATTGCATAATACGAATGCAAATTAAAAATGTTACAAAATTTAAATAAATTTTTTTATTTAGAATCATTCTAAAGTTAGAATATTAGGTAGGTTGGAGTACACTTCCCCCTGTCGTTTAGGACAGTTGATCGTGTTGGTGTCTCACATTTTATTATACGTTGAACATTGTTTATTGTTACAATAAATAAAACAAAAAAAAATACACTTGTTATTTAAAACAAGTGCATTAAGTAATATTGATTGTTAATTAAGCAAGCATGTATTCCAACCTACGACAGGCTTTTTCGTTTAAGGCTGGTGCCGTCAATTTATCTTAATTAAGAGTTCGATAGAAGGAAGTTCCTAAGATAATTTCTTCTTTAAGAAGACCAAGTTTTTTAGCTTCCAATACTGCCAAATCTGTTATGTCTGACCATATCTCTGAGTGTGTACCCCATAATATATTGGGGATTTTGACCACTACCCGACATACGTATGTATAGTCACACGTATCGTCGTCGAGGGAATTGTATTCTCTCCATGTCAAGAGTGATGGTGTGTCTCCGTCGCCCTGTCCACTGAATATGATAAGGTGACGCGTAACCGTTTTTGTTGCTGGCATGCCAGTTCTGGGCTGTGCAACTTTAAGAGTTATTGTTTTCATGGCTTTTGTTTTTTTAAAATTTAATTGGTTTGCATCATATTATACGAATGCAAATTAAAAATGTTACAAAATTTAATTAAAGTTTTCTTATTTAAAATCATTCTAAAGTTAGAATAAAAGGCAGGCTGGAGTATACTTCCCCCTGTCTTTTAGGACAGTTGACCGTGTTGGTGTCTCACATTGTACAATACGATTTTAATTAAAAAATGTTACAAATATTAAATAAAAAATTCCAGACAGAATCTAATCTATCTGGAATTATACGTGAATTAATAAAAAGTAAGAATATCTATGATAAATATTTTTATTAGTATTTTAAATTGGTGTTATTTTATTTTCTTAATCAGGTATTGGTATTTGAGAATAACCTCTATCGGTGAAAATCATGCTATCAATAAGTTTCATTTGCATTAATTTGCATGCAGCAGCAACATCTTTAGTCATTCTTTTATCTGCATCGCTTGGCTCTAAACTGCCAGCGGGATGGTTATGAATAATTGCTATTGATGTGCAGTTGCAAAGTACTCCATGCTTAATGATAAGCCTCACGTCAAATACGCTTATACCAATCCCTCCCATGCTCATTTTCATTTTTTTTATAACCTCCAAGCTATTGGACAAATAGACAACCCAGATTTCCTCATGGTCTAAACCCATTAACTCTGGTTTCATTAAGTTATATAACTTAATGGGTTCATTTATTTTATTATCATACTCTGCATGTATTTTTTTTGTAAACTCCTTGTAAAATTCAATATATGAATAAAGTTTTTCAGCATTTTCTTTTTTGATATCGTAATTAGCCTGCAATTCCTCTACTGTCATTTTCAGCAAAAAATTTGCAGATGTACTTTCTATCTTATTGTAATCTTCATCGATTAAAATTTTTCTTAAAATATCCTTTATTTTTTCCATTGTTTTTATTATTTAGTTTACATTGTATTATACGAAAAAAACAATAAAATGTTACATTTTTAATTAAAAATGATTGGTGGAATGTTGGGTACTGTTGAAGTATTAGACGAAGACGGTTTATATTTGAATCGGTCAAATATATTTCCACAAACTTTAATTTTGTGATAATTAAAGAAATACAGATACTTCATTAATTTTACTTCAAATTCCCATTCGTCGAATTCACTTTCCCTTTCAAGGTCATCGTAAAGGTTTAGAATCTTATCAAAAATTCTTTTCCACCAGGTATAATCGTGTTCGCTCATTTCATATCCGTTCAAATCAGGATTGTAGTTTTCAAGTATTTCGGGTGCTTTTGACCTTAAAAATACTACGGAATAATCGATTCCTGTTTTAGGGTCTATGAGATTAAGTTCTTTCTTTTCACCATTTACAATTGCTATCATTTTTTTAAAATTTAATTGGTTTGCATTATATTATACGAATGCAAATTAAAAATGTTACTAATTTTAATTAAAATTTTCTTATTTAGAATCATTCTAAAGTTAGAGTATTAGGCAGGCTGGAGTATACTTCCCCCTGTCTTTTAGGACAGTTGACCGTGTTGGTGTCTCACATTGTACAATACGATTTTAATTAAAAAATGTTACAAATTATTTTAAATTTCATTTTCGTATTCATCGTAAAATTTTACTTTAAACTTCTTTCTATCGTACACTTTTAAAAATTTATCGAGTGCTTCTTTTTTGCTTTCTCCACAAAAATAGATATTTGTTCCATCTTTATGCGTTGCTACAAGTAGTACAGTCATTGTTATAATTTTTTGGTTAATAATATAATTATTTTATAATACGATACAATTTGTTTTTTGTTACAAACAAACAAAAAAAATCCCGCATTTACATTACGGGATTTTTTATTCAAAATAAAAGTTATAAATTATAATTATAAAATTATTTAAAATTTATGTGACCATACTTCTTTCCATAGTATTGAATTTTAAGGGTTATTAATAAGCACTCACAGGGAAATTATTTTGATTTGAAAAATACGTCTGATGTTCCCAGGTACCTTCGGGAGGATTTGTCAGGTTGAAGAAATATTCCTTTAAATTTTCGGAAATTCCTACCAATTTTTTATCAGATTCCCAGTTTGGGTAGTTACAGTCTGAACATACTTGTCCAAGTAATCCACCACCCAAATAATTTTGGTATGCAGTCATTTTATATCCTTGATATTTTTTACCAAAACTATCGAGGGATATTTCAATTCCACCACCTCTGTTAGAAGCCTCTAGTCTCAGAGTAATTGGTTCAAAATCGATTTGTTTTTTCATATTTTTAAATTTTAATTGGTTTACATTATATTATACGAAAAATATTGATTTTTGTTACGACTTTTTTAAATTAATTTTTCCCATAACAGATATATTTTTATTTTAATTGGGGCAAATATTACAACTAAAATTTGCTAAGCCAATCACCTAACAATTTAAAATCACATTCTGATAATTTGTCTGCTCCAGGCATAGACCACATTTTTTTAAATTCTTCAGGATTAAACCATTCATTATTATTCTCATTTTCTTCAGGATTAATCCTTTCATTTTTATTCTCATTTTCATTGATGTTGTTAATTTCGTTTTTCATATTTTTAAATTTTAATTGGTTTACATTATATTATACGAAAAATATTGATTTTTGTTACAACTTTTTTAAATTAAATTTTCCCATAACAATGGGAATTGATTTTGCAAATTATATTTTGCAATCATATTTTTTGTGATTGATGTTCTTACCCGTTCTAATCTAATAAGTTTATCGAGTTCATTGTACATTTTCTTTTCATTTTCTTTCCAATCGTAGTTTCCTATGTTATTTTGAGTTTTGTTTTTTATCATCAATTTAAATTCAGTAATTTCTTTGTAAAGGTCTTCCGAACACGTTGGCCTGGGCAAATATACATCTTTTAGCACGTATCCGGATTCTGTCTGAATGTCAATCTTCCATATAATATCTTGCACCGTAGATTCTTCGTCAAAATCTAATCCTATAACTTTTCCTTTGTATTCAACTTCAATAATATCATTTTTGTATTCAACAATTTCTTTTTTAGGATATGTTTTTCTCAAATCAATTTCTTTTCCTCCTATTTCACACCACAATTTACTCATCTTTTTGAGGATTTTTTGTTCTTTTGTAGTTTTATACGTATTCATATTCTTGATTTTTAAAGATTTATTTAACTTTATTTCGTACAATCCACTCTCCTGAATAACTTATTGGGAGAGTGGCTCGAACAATAACTCCGTAAGGGGTAGGTCTGAATAAACTGCATCCGTCTTCAAATCCCTTTCGAGTACCAGAGAAAGATATACCCTCCTTGGTTATAGTCCAGTGTCCATTAGAGTTAGAGCACGTAGACTCTCCGCGTAATCTTACTACGCGGTTATAAGCCTGCGCCCCTCTAATAGGGTCTTTAAATTTAAGCGTTGCTTTCATAACACTTTCAACTTTGTTGTAGGCTTTAAACAATATATTATTCAAAACAATTATTCATCAATCAATTCATAGGTAGTACTTATATCTTTAGATACATACCATTTATCATTCTTGAATAAATAGTTCCATTCTTTTTTATTATTAGTGTCTAAAAAAAATTTAAAAAGACTGTCATAGTGTATAGAAAAGCTATTGCTACTTTCAATGAATTTCTTTACTTTTTCATATGTATTGAGATGTTTTATGAGAAAATTTACAATATTAGACGGATGCCCATCATGGTGTGGTAGAATAGTATCTACTGAGTTATCTTTGTTTACTATAGATAGTGTCGATTCGGTTTCCATTTCTGTTATTTTTTTTAGATGGCAATAGTAATCCATCCGTTTTTATAATTCCAAGTTTCATATGCTCTTTTTAAAGCTTCTCTTACATCTTTTTTATGTAAAAATACTCTGTTCTCAAATGGGTATTCTTTTTCCCCATTGACAACAAAATAAGGTTTATATAATCCTTCTTTTGTTGTTTCAATATGAACTCTTGATTTAATCGTTTTTGCCATATTTTTAAAATTAATTGGTTTGCATCATATAATACGAAAAATATTGATTTTTGTTACAAATTTTAATTAAAGTTTTCTTATTTAAAATTATTCTAAACTCGGAGTGTGAGGTAGGTTGGAGTATACTTCCCCCTGTCATTTAGGACAGTTGACCGTGTTGGTGTCTCACATCATATAATACGAAAAATATTGATTTTTGTTACAAATTTTAATTAAAAATTGTTAAATTTGCAATGTTATAAACAAAATAAAGAAAGGGTACCTAAATAAGGTACCCATTTTGCAAATCAAAAAATTATCTTAATTTGAATTGATTTCAAAAATAAGTACAGGGCTTAATATTTCCTTCAAATCATCCATACTTTTTTTATTTTCTTTAAGGTCGTTATAAATTTCAATTATTCTACTTTGAACAAAGAATTTCGGTACATAGTTATTAATCACTGAAATTTTATGATTTTCTTCATCAATATCAGCAACTATCAATGTTCTATTGTATGAGTATTGTACATTGTTATTTTGATTTTCATAATTAAATAGTATATTCAGGTATATTTTTGAATCATTTGTTTCAACATCAATTGATTTAATCTTAATATTTTTAAACGAATAATCCTTATGTACAATGTATTTTATTGCTTTGTAAATATCATTATCTATTTTATTAATTGCAAGAATATCGTTAACAATCTTTGCAACTATTTTCTCACTTTCATTTGCAATAAAAATTCTTTCATTAAAGGTATTCATTTTGTATTATTTAAATATGTTACAATATTATTACATAGATTAGAGGCGTTCCGTATTGATTTTATAGTTAACCAAATCTCTCCAGTCAATTTCAAAACTTCTGATGTTTTCTAATTTATTGGCTTTAATTTTAAAAATTTCAGGAATTTCATAATTCACTTCATGCCGTGTTATGGGATTATCGTAATGTCCATCTCTCCAGGAACGATATTCGCCCCAATCGTATGAATTTACAGATTTTGTTACAAAATAAACAATTTCAATCCACATATTAGGGTCGTCCTTGTGTACAATTGATTTTAATTTAGGATGTACAGCAATGAGTTCAGCATATCCACCACCGATATTGGCATAAGCCGTTTTTTCTATTTTTTCAATGGCATCACCGAACATTGTTATAAATTCCTCTAAATTTGTTGGAAATTGTGCGCGTAAATTTGCAATAATTTCGGTTATATTGGTTATGTTCTTTGATTCTTCTATTGAAAATTTCATCACATCCCGTTCGATATAATTTTTATCCACGTATTTAAGTACTACTTCATCATATAAATTCTTTGTAACAATACGCCAGGAATAGAAAGAAAGTTTCCTATCTAATTTTATTTGTGCTAGCAAATCATTTACATCCATTTTATTTTAGATTTAAATTATTTCGTAAGTTACTTTTCTTATTTTTATTCTCTTTATATTGTTTATATTTAATTCTCTATGATAGACAGGGTTTTCCACACCCTGATTTTTAGGGAATGATTTTACCATATAATTTTCGGCAACATCTTTGGGGACAATGTTTAATTTTTCATCCAAATACACACATCCAAATGATTGCTGATACTTGTACGACAAGTACAATTCATTTTTTTCAATATGCTTTGCAAGACAACACGATAATCTTTTACCTTTCCCATTCCATAACGGCTGGGAAATAAAATCCCTTGTCAATCCTTCTCTTTCACGCTCATTGTTAACAGCATTCTCATAGATATATCCAAGCATTACACCAGCATACGCAACCTTAATAAGGCTGCCAAATTTTTCCTTTCCTTCTTTGATTATTTTAGGCTGGCTCACATATTCAATACTTGCGGGTTGTGCGCCCAAATTCCAGTTCAAAAGCATTTCTGCAAGTACCTTTTTTGATATTTTTTTACTGTTTTTCATTTGGCTATGCTTTGTTTAATTATACGATTATAAGCAAAAAATGTTACAAAATTTAATTAAAATTTTCTTATTTAGAATCATTCTAAAGTTAGAATATTAAGTAGATTGGAGTACACTTCCCCCTGTCGTTTAGGACAGTTGACCGTGTTGGTGTCTCACATTGTACAATACGATTTTAATTAAAAAATGTTACAAAATTTATTAGCAACCATAAATATTATTTATGGTCTGCTTTTAAGAACATTATCGTATCTTCATAGTTTTTTATCATTTCATCGTATGCCTGCTTTACTATTGTATTATCATAGACAAGTCTATTTTTTTTTGCTTTCTTTAGCATTATTTTCATTATCATAATTGCTATTGTTCTCATAATTATTAGGATTTAAAGTTAATACTAAATTTCAAAGTTCTTGGAATGCTTACTTCCCCCTGTCGTTTAGAACAGTTTGTAAAAAAAATGAATATAGTTTCATATTTTCTTTTAATACATCAATTCTAACAAATATCAGACGCACCACTCACAATAACCGAAAGAAAGTCCTTCTTCAAGTTTTGATACCACTTCTTGATATTCATCTTCAGTAATTTTATACTTTTTTAAAATTTCAATTGTTGGTGGATTTCCAGTAAATTGCATATTGCCACAACCGTAATCTTCTGCGTTTCCTGAATCTCTATCATATTTTTCCCCAAAATCGTTATAATCAGCATTTATACCATTTATAGTAAAAATGCTTGTTTCACATAATGCTCTGCAAAATTTTAGTTTTAATTCCATAATTTAAATTTTTTAAGAAGTCCTATGACCGTGTTGATGTCTCACATTGTACAATACGATTTTAATAAAAAAAATGTTACAAATATTAAATAAAATTCTTTGAATGATTGCTATTATGAATAAAAAAATCCGTCATATTAGACGGATTTTCATTCTGTATGTTATTTAATTTATTCAATAGTAAGCCATCCAATTTTTTGGGTACTTTTCTTTGCGAGTATATCGCTTCTTATTTTTATGTACTTTTTCATTTGCTTTCCATCCGTAAGCGTTTTCAAGTTCGGCTTCACGTCTTCCACGACGGCAAGCCTTTGTGTAATCCTTTACCGATAATTTAAATATTTCCATACATTTAATTTTTAATATTTGTACATTATTATACGATTTTTATTTAAAAATGTTACAAATTCATTAGCACAATGTAATATAATATTGGTACAATGTAACATACCATTGGTACAATGTAACATACCATTGGTACAATCTAACATACCATTGGTACAATCTAATATACCATTGGTACAATGTAGCATAAAAAAAAGGGTGCACATGGCACCCTTTTATTTGAAATTTTTGATTATTGTTTCAATCGTTTTTATCACATGATTATCTAACCTGTCGTAGAAATTTGGCGACGGCATACGCCCATCTTCAATGAAACTAAGAATAACCTTTTTCAAAAGAAATTTCATTCTTTTGAATTCTTTTCCCTGACGAATTGCTTTATATCCATCAAAATTTTCTTTATAATTGAAAAAAGCCTTCCCGTCTTTGTCAAGAATTAAGTTTGATTTTGCGTCATACATATATACTCTCTCTACATTAACGCCACAATTCCCATGGTTTATTTTATAAAGCAAAATAAAGCCGTTTATTTCATAAGTAAAATAAAACAGGTAATTGTTTTTGTCATTAACCCAGAGATGATTCTCCATCTTTTTGGCATAGTTTCTTTTCCACATAGGTAAAATATGACTATTGTCATGGTTCCAAAACCTTCTCTGAGATTCTTCTGAGAGTAAATTGAAAATTTCAGTCATTTCCATTTTTTTATTGTTTTATTGTTTTCTATATGATATACGATTTTTAATTAAAAATGTTACAAAATCTAATCAAAGAATTTAAAAAAAATTCTGCTATTTTTATAACAATAGAATAGCAACATAGTACAATAGAATAGCATTGTAACATACTGCAATAGGATTGTAACATACTGCAATAGCATTATAACATTGTACAATAGCATTGTAACATACTGCAATAGCATTGCAACATTGTACAACAGCATTACAACATTGTACAATAACATTATAACATTGTACAACAGCATTATAACATTGTACAATAGCATTGCAACAAAATAAAAAAGGGTGCGCAAAGCACACCCTATTATAACTATAATACATTTTTTATGCAATACCTTCTTGTATAAGAACATTTTGCAATTTTTCTCGTATTCTCGCAATCAATCCCTTAACAGTACCCATGGGATACCCTGTTAATGTCACAATTTCCTCATATTGGCATTCTCTCTTAAAGAACAAATACCCAACATACTGTTCCTTTTCGTTCAAATTTCTAAACACATTATTAATTATTCTTCGTATTGTTTTTTTATTTATGATACTATCTGTTTCATCTGCACCAACAATTCTAATTTTTTCGTAATTATCATTGCTCGTTTCAATCCTATTAGACACCCCTCGTAAGTAATCAATAAATACTGAATTTGCAATAACATACAGCCACCCTATCATTGGCTTTGATGGGTCGTATGTATTCCACAACCGAAACGCTTTTTCAAAAACTTGCTGAGTAATATCTTCAGCATTCTCTTTTCTTCCATACAACCTTTTACGAATGTAGTTTAAAATTACATCGTAATTTTTTTCATAAACTTCAGAAAAAGAAAAATTTGTTTCCATTGTTTTATGTTTTAAGGTTTATAATTTCAGAACAAATATACAACACTTTTTTAAATAAAAAAATTTTTTACGCTTTTTTTTTGAAAAAAAATGTAATTTATATTGATTCTAAATAAGACATCCATACCATATATATATAGCACAATTTTTTCACCAGTTTAAAAAAGCATTGCACACACGCCCCCCCATATATATGCACAGCATGCCCCCCCTACGTATCCCCCCCTGTCAGGCACTCCCACTCCCACCCGTTTTATAGGGTGAGGGTGCTACACCCCTATCATCGCAATAAAAAAAATTTCCAGAAAAAAATTTTATTTTCAAAAAAATCATGCCTTAAAAAATTTCCAGAAAAAAATTTTATTTTCAAAAAAATCATGCCTTAAAAAATTTCCAGAAAAAAATTTTAACGATTAAAAGGGTTTATATCATAAATAAATCAATATCAGACAATTATTTCGATTTACTTAAAGTAATACTTTAACTATTATTCTGTAAAGATTTAAACTAACACTTTAAATAAAGCATTATATAGTATTGATAGTTAACTAATTATTATATAATAAATATAGTATAAATTTTTCATTATCAACTATCACAAATTTTGTGATTTACTTATTGCCGTAGTTGACAAATATTTTTTTTTAATTATATATCCACATATAACTTGATTATGGGAATTAACTTATCAAAACAACTATAATTCAATTAAGCCAACATTAGGATCATATCTATTATTATCCAGTAATTTATATACGCCAAAAATATTACTGGATTCTTTATCAGTTCCATATGATTCATCAACATTAATTGTATCGAATGCTTTAGCTCGTATATTTACACTATTTTTAAGAATGTGATTTCTAATTTGTTTAAATTTTATATTGATATAATCTCGTTCTTCATATGTAGTTGTTTCTTTTAGTTTATTATATAATTCAACATAATTATTCCATAGTTCATTACTTTCACCGACATAGATTGTATATGTATCTGGATTTTTTACAATAAAACGATATTTACCCAATTCATAGAAATTTCCATGAAGAATATTATCAACGATATTTTGCGTATCATTTATTTTACCATGTTCGGTATTCATTGCTAATCCAATAAAATATTTTTTACATCTAAGGTGAAATTCTTTTTCAGTCATTGGCGATATTTTATTTGCAACATCATTTCTAAAATTATTTGATATTGTATTATTATAAACCATATTACAATCATATGATATATTATCATCTGCTTTATATAAAAATAAAAATACTTGTCCGCCTTCTTTTCCTAATTCACCATTCCGATTACAACGACCACTTGCTTGAACCACACTTGAAGGTGGTGCCGTATCTCTATATACAACAGGAAAGCTAATATCAACACCTGCTTCAATTACTTGAGTACTCACAACAAGTATTTTAATTTCGTTTTTAAGGTCAGCAAAAATATTTTTTAATATTTTAAATCTATCTGCAGGTGATATATAAGCATTTAATAGATAAATTTTATCGAAATTTAATTTAGTTGCAAACATTGAATACATTACTTGTGATGTTCTAATGGTATTCAAAATTAATAAAGCACTTTTATCTGATTTATTTACCATTTCATATAAAGACAGTTGATTTACTTCACCCATAAAATTAATTACATATCTATCAAAAACATCATTATTAAAAATATCTTCATTTAATAATTCTTTCGGATAAAATTGTTTTTTAAATAATTTTACTAGATTTCTATTTTCAATATCATTCCATTTAACATTAAAAGATGGCATTGTTGCTGTACTTATAATAGCAAAACTATCATATTTTTTACAAAATTCATTTAAAATATTAACTAACGTATAATATTGTGAAGGACTAACTGCTTGAAATTCATCAATTAAAAATATTCGTTTCTTGAAATTTTTCAATTTCATTAATTTACTTGTTTGGTTATTCAAAAAAGTCTCAAACAATTGATTAAATGTTGTTATAATAAATGAATGGTCAAAACTATTTTCAGAAAAAACATATTCAATTAATTCTTTTGATATAACTTCATTTTCCAACATAGTTTGAAGTTTCATACAAATATCTGATGCAGAAGTATAATTAAGTGTTTCAATTCTTAATTTATCATTTAATATTTTTATGGTTTGGTCTATAATTGAAAGATACGGAAGAGAATATATTATATCATAATCATAATTATATTCTTTTAAAATTTCCACAGCAAGTTGTAACATCATATATGTCTTTCCACTACCTGTTGGTGCTGTCAATGTAAAAACTCTTGTGTTTTTATCATTTTTTAATTGCTTCTGTAAATTTTCAATCGCCTGCTTTCTAATTAGATTACGAATTCTATCCAATTCCTTTTCACTTTTTAAACTCTTAAAAATCCATTCCAAATTATTTTCAAGCGAATAACCATATCTTTTTTTAACTTCATTCCTATAAGAAGATTTGTTTTGCGAAGCATCTCTTCTATCACCATTTACTAATTCTGCATAATTCACTATCGTATCAAAATAATACTGAAGCGCATTCTCTTCCCATTTATCAATATCATGAATCCTACCATAATAATGATAAAATTCATGTTTGTCAAGGTCATTAGTAAACGTTAATTCACAACCTAAAATATCCGAATTTTCCTTAAAAAATTTATTCACATAATCAGTCATTTTTATTGTTTCTAAATAAGCAATCATCTCATCCCATTCACTTAATCCATTTTCCTTTTTATTTACACTGAATAACTCATCAATATTACGAAGATAACCATGATGACCAATAACAATATTGGTAAGTACCAATAAAATCATTTCAAAATTTTCTTCTGTTATGAACTTAAATCTTTTAATTAAAATTTCTTTATTATTAACAAATCCATTAATAAGATAATATGCAGATATATGCGCATGATTACTATAACCAGATATTTTTTCCCCTCTGATTTTCTTTTGAAAATTATCTGACATCTTACCTACATCATGAAAAACAACCGCCAATAAAAACAAATCATTAATTTCAGATAATGAAAGAATCCCTTTTAAATGATTTATTAATGGTTTATTTGGATGCGATAAAAATTCAAAATCATTCATTTGCTATTTAAATTTTAATTGTTTTTTTATTCTAATCTTTATTATTACCTATAAAAAAAATCGTATAATTTATATTATACGAAATATCATTTAAAATGTTACATTTTTTTCATCCCAATTACCTAAC
>Ga0078972_1004298_pt1 | contig 39549 bp, 37 predicted proteins | sample YelNatPaOPGAMG01_FD_67568 | JGI IMG/M metagenome (GOLD analysis project Ga0078972, IMG submission 67568) | Hot spring thermophilic microbial communities from Obsidian Pool, Yellowstone National Park, USA - OP-RAMG-01 (SPADES assembly) (version 2) | ecosystem: Environmental > Aquatic > Thermal...
CCCCGATGCGGGGTGGATTCCCAAAGGTTATGACATTACCAGGGGAACTACAGGAAAGGAACCTATCCGATCCCCCAGGCGGCCTCTGCCGATGGATGCTCTTCTGGGGGATTCCCCTACAGGGGCACGAGAACTTACACGGTAAGAAACGTGATACCCTGGAGAAGGTTGCCTGTGGGAAGACCACATCGTTTCCGCTAATTTAAAACTGCCGCGCAACGTAGAATTGCCGCATAGAGATGTGTCGTCTACTGGTTAGTTTGAAATGATAGATCCACCACCACGATCTCGGGAGGACTGCCGATCCGCAACGGGGGCCCCCAGGTGCCGTACCCTGAGGATACAATGATATGGGTATTCCCCTTCCTTTTATATCCGTAATCCAGTTCGTACACTTTCCGGGTGATCCACTGGTTGGGCCAGAGTTGGCCTCGGTGGGTGTGGCCAGACAGTTGTAGATCTATCCCCGCCTGTTCCGCCTCCTCCAATTCAAAGGGCTGATGGTCCAACAGAAGGATAGGTGCGTTCCTGTCTACATCGGCCATCAACTGGGTAAGGGGTTTGCGTTTGTGGCCGTCGAACCGTTCGGCCGATCGATCGTCCCTACCAATCAGGGTAAGGGATCCATCGAGACGGACCTTTTCGTCGATAAGGATCTTCACCCCTGCCATTTGTAGGTATTGGGAAAACTCCTTAAGGTGCCTTCCGATGTATTCATGGTTCCCGGGAATGGCATACACCCCCAGGGGAGGACGGAGCCTCGATAGGGTTTCCGTCATGTTCTGTTCCACAAAGGGGCCGAGATCCTCATCCAGTACATCTCCCCCGAGAAGTACGAGATCCGCCTTTAGCGATTCGATGCGCTGGACAAGGTCCTCCAAACGGCTGTTCCCTATCAAGGTGCCGAGATGGATGTCGGAAACGAATACGATCCTTAGAGGATTTTTCGAGGCCGATGGTTTAGGTATAGTTAAGGCATAGCGGGAAATCTTTGGGGAGCGAGCCTGGATAGTTCCTGCCGTCAATAGACCTAATACGATAAGGATAGATGTTCCACCCAGGATCCTTCTTGATAGATCGGAACGGAGGAGTTCATGGAAACGCTGGTAATCGAAGACCTGGGAGAGAAGGTAGGAAAACAGGTACATCCCATCGAACAGGAGGAAAAGGAGGAAAAAGTAGAGCATGGCCCCCAACCAGTAGGCTCCTACCGTATGGAGGGCTCTGTAGATAGGTTCGGGGAGGGTATGGTTTCCCACTCGGGAAAGGATGTAGGAGTATGCCAATAAGCCGAAGATACCCCCATAGACAACAGGAGATAGGGGTATCTGAAATGCTTTGAGGATCTTCCATCCATGGATCCCGATGAATACTTGAAGGAGAGTATATACAATTAGAAAGATCGAAAAAAATAGTACGAACGAAGACCTCATGTTTTTTTCTTGTTTCCCTCCCTCCATTGACTTATCACCATACCGCTCAACATGAGAAAAGCTCCAAAGGTTTCCCTTACAGTAAGCCGTTCTCCCAGCAACAAAGCCCCTCCCATAGCGGCGAACAGTCCTTCCATACTGAGAAGAATCGCTGCATGGGTGGGATGCGCCTTTTTCTGGGCTATCACCTGAAGGGAATACGCGATTCCCACAGAAAAGATACCGCCGTAGAGGATGGGGAGCCAAGCAGAAAGTAGGGAATGGAACTGGATTCTCTCCGCATGGAAGGCGTAGAGGATACTACAGAGGGAAACGATCAGATACTGCAGGATGGAAAGTAGGATGGGATTCTGGAGGGGAGAGACTTTGGCAAGGTACAGTACATGGCAGGCAAAGAAGAAGGCGCTGAGAAACACGAGGAAATCCCCTGTATTGACAGAGAACTCCGTGTTCACACTGAGGAGGTAGAGTCCTATGGCCGTGCTGAAGGCTCCTATCCATCGGTACTTGCCGGACTGGGTCCCCAGGAAGGACCCTAAGAGGGGAACGAGGACTACATAGAGACCCGTTATGAACCCCGCTTTTCCTGCCGTAGTGTATTGAATACCGATCTGCTGGAGACTGGCTCCCCCGAAGAGGAGGATACCGGCCAGGGCCCCTGCCGTGAGGGAGGAACGATCAAGAGCCGAAGACTTGCCTCCGGTGATAAAGAAGACCGGCAGAAGCGAGATTCCCCCTAACGCAAATCGGACCCCATTAAACAAGAAGGGACCCACATGTTCCATCCCTACCCGCTGGGCTACAAATGCGAATCCCCAGATCGCGGCAGTGAGGAGGAGTAAGAAATTGTTGAACATAGGAGCCTTTATAGGAGAATTGTTCTGTTTGGTCAACGCACGAGAGCCGTGTCAAATTGTTCTACCTATACCTCTCTGCTTTTCTCCCTTTGTGTTTTTTTCTCGATTCTGTTACAGTAAAATCGTGCTGGATATAACGCACCTTCAAAAGATTCTTGAAACGGTTTGGAATTGGCAATTCGTTTCGTTTCGGAATGCCCTTCTGGAAGCTCTTTCCAAACGGCTTGAGGAAGGGGAACAGGTTCTGGATGTACTGGAAGGATTCTTCAAAGGGGATAGCGGAAGGGGAGTAGGATCGGGCACGGCCGGAGTGCTTTGTTTGACAAATCGGCGACTCCTCTTCTTTCTCACGGGGGATACGTACTCGGTCCCCGAGACAATCCCGTTAGCCAGTTTAATCGCCGTTCGTCCGAAGCGTACTCCCGCATTCACCCAGATCGTGTTCCAGAAGAGAGAGGGGGAAGCGGTATTTACGGTAGGGGGGCGTAACTTCAGCATATCGAGCTTTATGGAACAGCTGCGAACTCTTTCGGATTTCTTCGATACCCCACCACTAAGTCCCCGTGAGCACCCCGCAGGCGGTACCGGATCGGATACTCCCAAATCGGAACCCCTTACGGAAGAACCTCGACAGGAACCGGTACGTGGGGTTGCGGGCGCGGTTCTTGCCAGCGCGGAGGCGACTCGAGCCCAGAAGAGAGAGAACGTTTCTTTCCTGTTGCAGGAAGCTAGAAACTTGAATCGGCTCCTGTTGGAATACGATCGATTCAATAATGAACCTACCTTTCTCTTGCGATTGATCGATGATCTGCTCTATATCGCCTATGCCTGCCTGGGGTACGATTATCAGGTTTCCGAAGAAACGAAACTCTTTCTTCTCATGTGTTTTCTTCCGTTGAAACAGCAATTGGCAAAGGATCGCACTCTCATCGTGAACCTGTTCAAGTACGATACGTTGTCGGACTATCGCAAAGGGGAGCTTTTAGAACATTGGAAGCTCCTCAGTAACGAAATCTACAAGAAAGGGGGGAACAAGCCTCGCACCTACCTAAAGTCACTTCGGTACGTGGTGATCTACGACGAGAAGAACGGTACGAATCATTTCGATCGTCTGGCGGCCGCTTTTTTTACCTTTGCCCAGTTGGTGGTGAAAGCGGATGGAACAGTCACCAAAGCGCAAGCCCGTCGTCTCCTGAAGGTCCGAACCCTCATCTATGGGGAACAGAAGGCGAAAGAAGACCAACAGGCTGAAGATTCCGAGATCGCTACCCTCTCAGTAAGCCGGGAGGAGGAAGAGGAGGAGACTCTCGATGAGGTAATGGAGAAGATCAACCGTCTCATTGGGATGGAGAAAGTGAAGGAACAGATCGCGACGTTCATCAATGTAATCAAAGTGCATAAGGAGAGGGAGCGGAGAGGACTGCCCGTCACTCCTCTTACCCTCCATGCCGTGTTCTATGGCCCGCCGGGTACAGGGAAAACCACCATTGCACGGTACCTGGGCAAGGTGTACCGGTGTCTAGGATTGCTGAAGAAAGGCCACCTGGTGGAAACGGATAGGGCGGGATTGGTAGCGGGGTATGTGGGACAAACCGCCATCCGTACCGATGAAGTGTTTCGGAAAGCCCTCGATGGCGTACTGTTCATCGATGAAGCGTATTCCTTGAGCGGTAAAGACTCTGGCAAGGATTTTGGACAGGAAGCGATCGAAACTCTCCTCAAACGAATGGAGGACCATCGGGACAGAATAGCGGTGATCGTGGCAGGGTACCCGGACGAGATGCGGGAGTTCATCGAATCCAACCCGGGCCTTCGAACCCGTTTCAATCGGTTTTTCTATTTCGATCATTACACACCCGCAGAATTGATGAAAATTTTCGAGGTTTTCATGGAGAACGCCCGCTTCACTCTGACTCCCGGAGCTAGAAAGGCATTGTTGGCCTATATTACGCGCAAATGTGAACAGAGAGATCGAACTTTCGGGAATGGAAGGTTCGTTCGGAATCTGTTCGAACGGGTGGTGGAAAAACAGGCCAACCGTATAGCCGAGACATCTCCTCTGACGGATGAAATCCTCTGCACCATCACTGCCTGGGATATCCCCGAGATAGGGGAGGTGGATGAGATGGAGGGGTGATAGATTTGCTGCATAACATAATACGAAGCTACTGTTACTCAGTAGCCCCGAGCTGGGTGTAGGGAAAGATCCCCTCTCCAAACAGAGTTCGAATGGTTACCATAAACGCCTTCGGAAGGGGTGCCTGGAGATCTAACCTGTCCGGCATTCGGAGCCGAAAGGCGTGGAGGAAATATCCCCCTCGAAACGCTTTACCCCCGTACTTGATATCCCCCAATAGGGGATGCCCTTCGAAGGAAGCCTGGGCTCGTATCTGGTGAGTTCTTCCGGTATGGATCCGAAGCACCGCCAGGGTAACCCCTGAGGGGAGAACCGCACTGTGAGCCAGGGGGAACACTTCGGTAATCCCTATACTTCTTTTACCGGTGCTTTCATCGGTAGCATCGGTTCCTAACATCGTTCTCTTATGCCGGGAATCCCTTTTTAAAACATGTTCCCATCTCAAAGGCTCTTCGAGGATTCCGGAGAGGATCGTCACATACTGCTTCTCGATGAGACCGTTACGGAGAGCGGAAGAAAAGAGCCTTGCACCCATTAGACTTTTCCCGAACACAAGTATTCCCGTGGTGTTTCTATCCAGTCGGTGGAGAGGCCCGGGAGTGTAGGTGAGGGAGGTGGGGATTTTCCCCTGGAGGTACTGGATAATCGAGGGTAAGAGGGAATGCTCCCCATGGGCGGTTATTCCCCTTGGCTTGTTCAACACGAGAAAATCTTCGTCTTCATAAAGGATCGGAAGGCTGTAGGGAGGTCTGGATTCGAGGGGAGGAAGATCTTTCATCATTAGAGAGGACGGAACGGTAAGGATATCACCCTTGGACACTCGATGCGTGGGAGCCACCTTCCTTCGATTGAGAGTGATCGAACCTTTTCGAATCATCCGGTAGATGAAACCGAGAGAATACTGGGGAAGAAGGTTTCTCAGAATGCGATCCACCCGTTTCCCCTGGTCATTTTCTCCTATCGAGAAGCAACGCTCCTCCGGATCCTGTTCCATATCTTTTACGAAGGGTAGGGAGTACGTCTACCTGTGTCAAGGTTCTGGGGGGAGAGAACTTGTGACTGACTTGACAAAGGATTGCACACCGGTGAAACTAACCCCGCCATGCCTGGGAAACTCCTTCATGCTTTTTCCCGTTTGATCGAGAATCCTGTATTCCTCTCCACATTTTCCGCATGGTTTTCAGCCCAGTTCATCAAAACCATCGTGGAACTTTACAGAACGAGGGGGCTCTCGGGAAGGGAAATCCTGGCCAATCTGTTCTGGAAAACAGGTGGCATGCCCTCCAGCCATTCTTCCCTTGTGACAGCCTTGACCACTTCGGTAGGTATCGTGGAAGGTCTCGATTCCGTACTCTTTGTTGTGGTATTATTCTATGGTATCCTCACCGTTCGAGATGCCCTGGGAGTGAGGCGGTCTGCGGGCGTACAGGCTCAATTGCTGAATCAATTGAGAGCGGAATTGTTCCAGCGGTATGGGGTGTCGTTGAAGCCTGTGAAAGAAGTACATGGGCATACCCCAGCGGAAGTGTCAGTGGGTGTTTTACTGGGTTTTTTCATTGCCTTAGGAATTTGCAACTTATAGGACCTCTGGGATGCTAGGAAAAGCGGTAAAAATCTTGAAACGGTGGATAGGGGATCGTCCCCTCCTGTGGATCACCCTGGGAGGAATCCTCCTCGTTGGATTCCTATGCACCGCGGTATTTCTGCCAGGCCCTGGCCGCTGGAAAGGGTACTATCTCGTCCTCCTGGATGGTAAGATCGATTTGGATCGAACGACTCTCCAGTTGAAAACAGTCGGATTCGATGACGTACTGTCCATCACTACCGCTCCGGTCATGATACACAGTTTCTCTCACCTAGAGAATCTGTACGTATCTAAATTGAGGGGGAGGTTACAGCCCGAAGATCCTAGATTCGACGGGTTTCTCTCCAAGGTAGAAAGCGTGTTTCAGACAGAGCCTTCCGGAGCGCATGTTCTGTATTTCCCCATTCGTTATCATCCCCTGTATTTTTTCTTCCGGTTGACCTCGATTTTGCCGGAGAGAAAATGGATGTTGGCCGATTGGGATTTTTATAAGTCCAGCGGCTTACTCTCCTTGTTTCTCTTTTTCGCGGTATTCCAGACGATTCGGACTCGCACCCATCGATGGATCAGAGTATTTTTGGGTGTGCCCTGGATTCCCGTGATTCTCCAGGGGAATTTGATCGGCTTCATTCTTGCTGTCTGGTGTTACCAGGTGTTTACTACTCTTGTGGATTCCCTGCTGTCAGAGATCGAACAATACCTTTACTATGGTAAAAACGATGGGGTGGGTACTGTTCTCACTAGATTCGCCAACCATATTCTATTGGTTTCAGTGATCCTGCTTTTAGTATCCGACAGAAGTGTACTAGTGGGGATCATATTCGGCAGTTTCTTGACCATCGGTCTGGGGATCGAGTTCATCATGGTGCGGGTATACTGCCTGCGATTCAGAGAACACCGCATTTTTCTACCCCTTCCCATTCTCCCTATCCATTGGAAAGAAACGAAGGGGACTGCCCTCTATGGGGGTCTCGTCCTTCTTGCGTTAGCGCCCTTGTTGTACACAATCCCCACAAAGGAATGGCAACTCCAGGTCCCTTCTCCAAGGGAAAATTCGATCCACGGGTTCTTCGGCACCCGCACCGCGTATAGAGATCTGTGGGCACTTCATAAAAAGGACCCATTACCCAACCTCAGTGATTTCATCGTCCATCTCAAATACCAAAGCGAGTTTCCCTTTGGTGCTACGTACGATTTCCCTTCCCCAGAAGAGGAGTTGTCCTATCCCCGATTTCGGGAAGAGGGGGGGAAGCTTACCTTATGGAATGAAACCATAGTAAAATATGATCAAACGTGGTATAAACGAACTCTCGAGCGGGTAAAAGAGGATAGGTTGGGGAATCTTTTCTATCGGCAGGGGGTGAGAACGACCGTGTGGGAACCGATTTCCAAGCGTCCCTTAGGGATGCAGTTATTCCTCTATTATATGATAGTTCTTCTCGTGGCATCTTCGTTCTACAGAATCAAGATGTCCTTGATGCATAAACCGACTCAATGGATCCTGGGGGTAATTACCCGGAGAAAGCAGCAGGAAGCATGAATCGTATCCTTCGCTTACCCAAGGGAGGTTTATCCCTATACTCCCAGAAAGATACCCTCAAGGGACTTCCCATTCGTAATGCGGCATTGCCTCCCCTGGCGGTCGTTCCCCTTTGGCAACCGGATAGAAACGAGGTGGCCTGTCTTGTCGGAGTCGGGGATAGCGTGCAGGAAGGCGCGTTGATTGGGAAAGGGAAGGGGAAACACTCCCTCCATATCCATGCTCCCATTCCCGGTACGGTCAGGGACATACGGAAAATTCCTCTTCCCAGCGGTATCGAAGCTCCGGCTGTATGTATAGAACTGGGTGGAGCTTTCGATCGCCTGGGGAAGAAGGAAGCGGTCTATCCGTGGAAAGGCCTCTCCCATCGAGAGCTCAAAAATCTACTGATCGAAAAAGGAATTGCAGAAGGTGACTTTACCCTTGATGGTCCGATTGAATTGTTGATCATCAACGGAATGGAGTTGGAACCATACCTGTGCGGACAGTATCGAATCCTTCTAGAACGGTCCGATGCAATCCTGGAAGGAATTCGGATATTGCAAAAATTACTCGATCCAGCCCGTACCCTGGTAGTACTGGAAGACAAGGATCTTCAGGCACAACATTCGTTCAAGAGTTCGCTGGCGAAGGAACAAGAGCAGGGACAAGAGGGTTTAACGGGAAAAGAGATCGAACTGGTATTGGTAGAGGGGAAATACCCCGCAGGCGATACGGAGCAACTGGTTAAATTGTTCTTTCACCAGAAGGTGAGTCCAGGCAGATCTATAGGGGAAATGGGGGTAGCAGTGGTGAACGTTGCAACCACTCTGGGAGTGTTTGAGGGAGTTGCACTGCGAAAGCCGCTGATGGAGAGGATCATTACCGTGAGTGGAAAGGCAATCAAAAGACCTGCCAACCTCAAAGTGAGGATCGGAACTCCCATTCTGGACATCGTTGAAGAGTGCGGCGGTTTGGTAGAGGTCCCGATGAAAGTTGTGTGCGGCGGTCCTTTTCGAGGATTCGGGATATACGATCTTCGCACGCCGGTTTTAAGAGATATGTCCGGAATATTATTCCTCACGAAGGATGAAATCCATCCGGGTGTCCGAACCCCCTGTATCAACTGTGGCAAATGCATCGAGGTCTGTCCCGAAGGATTGCATCCTGCCAAGCTCTTCAAGTGGATCGATCACGGATACTTTCGGGAAGCCCTGGAGGATTCCCTTTTGGATTGTACAGAATGCGGCTGTTGTGGGTTTGTGTGTCCCTCCCGTATTCCCTTAGTGCAGGGGTTCCAGGTGGGGAAATTCCATGCGCTAAGACTGTCGAATGCCAAAAGTAGCCATAAGGATCAACCCAATGGATGAAACGTTGATCATCACCGGTACACCCCAGCTCTACAATCGAACCACTACGGCTCGAATGATCTGGACAGTGTGTGTTTGGCTGTTGCCCGCAGCCCTGTGGGGTGTCTATCTGTATGGAATGGGAGCTCTGAAAATCCTTCTTGCCTCCCTTATCGCTTCCCTGGGGATAGAGGGAGGGATCGGCCTTCTTCGGAAAGAATCCACACTCCAGGATGGGAGCGCATGCCTAACTGGATTACTGATCGGAATGCTTCTTCCTCCCACGGTTCCCCTATTCATTCCCATTCTGGCGGCTTCGTTCGCCCTGTTGGTAGTGAAATGGTCCTTTGGGGGATTGGGGAAGAATTGGATGAATCCAGCCCTGGCGGGGTGGGCCTTCGTTACCCTCTCCTTCCCGGATCAAATGCGTACATACTTGTTCCCCACCGTGGTCAGGGGAGTGGACGCGGTTACCTCCAGTACCCCTCTATCGCTTTTAAAAAACAAGCTTTTTCTAGAGGGAGTCAAAGGAGCCTCCCCCATGGAGATTCTTGCCGGTGCAGGGTTTCCCAGAAGCCTCATGGATGGAACCTGGACCGATTGGTTGAATGGGAAGATCCTCGAGCCATTGGGAATCCTTCTTCCTCCAGGGTACATCGATCTATTCTTTGGGTTTACCCCCGGAGCCATAGGGGAGACCTCGGCATTTCTTCTTCTCGTGGGAACCATAGCGCTGATCGGTAAAGGGATTCTCCCCTGGGAAGTGCCCTTGAGTGTTTTTTCTGTGTTTGGCACATTGGTATTCCTGTTTGGCGGACTGCCCTATGGATTAGGATGGGGGGCAGGGGACGTTTTGTTTCAATTTTGTACGGGAGGATTCCTGTTAGGAGCCTTCTACATGGCTACAGACCTGGTCACTTCCCCATTGACCAAAGTTGGGCTCCTCGTCTACGGGGCGGGGATTGGCGGTCTTACCTTCCTCATTCGAATGTATGGAGGGTCAGGAGAAGGGATTGGATTTGCAATTCTTTTCATGAATGTGTTCGTTCCACTGTTGAACAGATTCTTGGCGCCCGGACGGAAAGGATAGGGGTAGAGGAGCATGAATCGATACCTTCCTATTTGGGGAAAGATCACGTTACTTTGTCTAGTATCCGCTCTTGCATTGGGAGTGGTGCATGGGGGTGTTTCATTCCGGATCCATAAACAAGAAACGCAAACCTTCGAAACCCTACTCAAAGGGTGGAAAGCGGATGCGAAGATAGGCAAGAATCTTACTGCGGGAGCGGAACGGGTGGTGCCTTCCATGAGGTTCGTAAAGAGTTACATTCCCCTGCGCAGTTCCGAAGGAAAAACCGAACTGTTTCTGGTACGGTTGTTCCCCGGAGGATACGTGAGCCATTATCAGCTAGTGGCGGCCTATACAAAGGAAGGGAACTTGGTTGGTTTCATGGTAGAGAAGGAGTTCGTGCCTACCGTTTCCACCTGTTCGAAACCTTCCCCCGCCTTGCTTAAAGTCCTGGGAAAGGGTAGATGGACTTATAGAGCGACCGGAATGGAAACTCTCCAAAAAGAAGAAATCGATGCGATAACCGGAGCGACTTTCACGTTTTTGTCCCTTGCAGAAGCCCTGCAGGAGGGGGCCTCTCTTGTAATTCGGGGAGGGAAACGCTCATGAGCTTCTATGAACGCATGATTGTCAAGAATCCAGTCTTTAGCCTGGGATTAGGGATCGGCCCCGTGCTAGCCTTGTCCTACCGATTCGATACAGCTTGGGTAACGGGAGTATTGAGTCTAGTGCTCATTCTGTTGAGTAAAGGAAGCGTACGTTTAGTGAAGGAACTCTTTCCTTCCGCTATCCTATGGTATGTGCGCATCACGATTCTGACATTCTGGGTCGCCTTGATGGAAATCATCTTCGAGGCCTACCTACCTGGCCTAAGGGATTCTTTAGGGATTTACTTCCCTCTACTGGCTGTAAATACCTTTCTCCTGGAGGCGATCGTTTTCGGTGAACAGGGTGAACGGAATGAATGGTACGGTAGTCTCCTGTTTGGTCTTGTATATCTCGGTACCATCGCCTTTGTGGGAGCCTTTCGAGAGATCGTGGGGTCTGGGAACCTCACGCTTTTCGTACTCCCGGGGTGGACACTGAGGTACGCAATCCTCACCAAACCTTTGCAACCGATACGGTTCTTCATTCTTCCCGCAGGGGGGTTGATCCTCTATGGATACCTCAAAGCAGGATTCCGATTAATGGTGACACGTTCGAACCGAAGGAGGGTGGAGGAGGAACCATGAGTTACCTTGGCCTGCTGGTTACCCTTTTATTTGCCCAGAATGTCATGTTGTACTATTTTCTGGGCATCGATTCGGTGGAGGATATGAAAGATCAGCCTTCCCGATTCTTTATGCAGGAAGGTTTGGCCCTCATAGGGGTCAGTTCGTTTTCTGCGTTTGTCATTCAAGCCGTTCACCTCTATGTTTTGCTTCCCCTGGGTTTAGCCTACTTGAAGACTTTGTCCGGTATATTGATCATTCTTGTGATAGGAAAAGCGACAGATACTATGCTACACCGCTTTGGCATTCGCCTGAACCCATGGAGATTGATGACAAACTCACTGGTGTTCGGCATTTCCCTGCTTTCCCTCCATGGAATGTATACGTTAGGGGAAAGTTTTATCGCAGGTTTAGCTGCAGGATTGGGGTACCTATTAGCCCTTTATCTGTTTGATGTTTTACAGGAACAATTCAAACGAGAATGGGTGCCTCGGGGTTTACAAGGAATTCCCATCCTACTGGTATCTGCGGGCCTCATAGCGATGGCATTCTATGCCATCGATGGAGCTTTGCTGAAGCGGATATTTGGGTAATACCGTGTTAGATTTCATCATAAATATCCTATATGCATTAGTTGCACTGGGGTTAATGGGGGGAATGTTGGGCCTGTTGCTCTCTCTCACCGCAGAGGGAGAAAAAGAAAAAAACATCCCATCCCCACTGGAAAAATCATACCCTTTACCCTTACACTATAAGGATGGATTGTACCCCCAGGTCCATTGCAAAGGAGGAGAGGGTAAAGCTCAGTATGTATTCCTCTACCGCGGCCTCGACGATTGTACTGCTTTGTACCAGCTGTTCAAAGGAAACAAACTCTGTAAGTACGCGTGTCTGGAAATGGGGAGCTGTGTGCGGGTCTGTCCAACCGGTGCGATCCATAGGGACCCGGGTGGAACGATGGTGGTGGATCCTGCTGTCTGTACTGATTGCGGCTTGTGCATTTCCGTGTGCCCTACAGGGGTGCTCCGCTACATCCCCCGGAGTGCAGATTACTATGTAGCCTGCAATTCCGTGGATGAGGGGGCTACTACGCTCGCAAATTGTGCTGTGGGGTGTACAGGGTGTCGGATATGTGAACGAAGATCCGTAGAGGGTGGCTTTTTTATCGAACGTCATCTGGCGAGGATCAATTACTCCAGGCAGGGGGAACGCCATCATGCAGCGGAAGATTGTCCTACCAAATGCATTGTCAAGCATGAGTTCAAGTCATAGAGGCAGGAATTGAATGCCTGGAATCCAATTGATCTTCGGTACATACAATTCTATCCCTCTAGGAGGAACCGAGTCCTCTCGGGAGAAACAATACCAGCATTGTATCAAACCTTTTTTGAGTATTCTGTACCTTTTCCCGGAAATTCCCGCCGTCCTTTACTACTCCGGCATTCTGCTCCAGTGGTTGGAAAAAAAACATCCCGAGTTTCTCGATGTGCTGGGTGAAATGGTTTCCCGTAAACAGGTGGAACTGTTGGGAGGTGCGTTCTATGATCCCATCCTTACCATTCTCCCTCGTTCCGATGCGTTAGGACAAATAGAACTGTTGACAACGTATATCCGGAAGAAGTTCGGCAAGCGGCCCCGGGGAGCTTGGATCCCGGAGATGGAATGGGAGCCCTGGCTGGCTTCAACTCTGCGAACTTGCGGGATGGACTATACCTTCTTGGGGGAGTACCATTTCAATGCTGCGGGAGTGATGAAGCGGTATGTACCCTACCTCACCGAAGATCAGGGGAAAACGATCCACGTGTTTCCTCTCTTCGAGCATATCGCAGAGTCCCTGGAGAAATCCTCTCCCAAGGAAGTGGTGAAAACCATTCTATCCCATCAATCGGCTTCGGAGGAGCGTCTCATCACTCTCCTCGTTCCGGGGGATTGTTGGACAGGCACGAAAAGCGAAGAGTTTTTTCTGGAACTGCGGAAAAATGGGCAGATCCAATGCACCCAACCAAGTCGGTGCATGCGCTCGATGCAGCTAGGATATAAAACCTACTTCCCCTGCGGATCTAAGGAACAGAGGATGGTGGAAGCGCTCCCTCCTGAAAGGGCAAAAGAGTATCGAGCACTCAAGGCACGGTTGGGAACTATCCATGGCGAGATGTTGTTTGGGGGAGGATTTTTTCGTCAACTACTCTCTCGGTATCCGGAAAGCAACCTGTTGTATGGGAAGATGCAGTATGTCCACCTTCTGGTGAATGGTGTACGGGGAGATAGATATCGAAAGATCGCTGCCCGAGAGGAGCTTTGGAAAGGGCAGTATGGAAAAGCCTATTGGTCAGGTTCCTTGCCGGGTGGACACTCTATCCGTAAGCAGGCGTACAAATCTCTCATTACTGCGGAGCGGATTACCCGGGAAAAAGGGGTGTTCATTCCCTCCCTGGTGGTGATGGATTTCGACATGGACGGAAAAGACGAGTTTCTATACCAGGGTCATGAACTGAATGCCTACGTTCACCCATCAGGAGGTACCCTTTTCGAGTTGGACAACCTCCATAAAGCCTGGAATTACATAGAATGTGTGGCAAAAAAAAGGGGGGAAGAGGAGGTTCTTCGTAAAGCGTTCCTGGATCATTTCTTTCCCCTGGGAACCGGGATCGATGAGTTCATGTCCGCTAGGTATGTGGAATGCGGGGATTTCCTGGACCGAGCCTATACGGTAGTGAAGTGTGACAAGGAGCGCGGTGAGCTAGTGTTGGAACGAAAGGGAACGGTGAGGCAGGCAAAGGAAACGATTCCCGTCCGATTGGTGAAAAAATACATCTTCAAAGGAAACACGATCAATCTCTACTATTCGATCGTCAATACAGGTGCTACGCCGTTACGGATGTGTTTTGGTGTGGAGGTGAACCTTTCCTTTGCAGAGAAAGAGCAGGTTCATGTTCTACGGCTGGAAGGGAAAAGCCGAAAGGAAGTACTGCAGGAACCCACGAAACTATCGAATGTGGGAGAGATCGTTTTCGAAGACCTCGCCCATGCGACCCAGATCGTTCTATCCACTCTGGAGCCGGCCTCTGCGTGGAATTGGCCCAACGAAAGTAACGATTTTTCATCTAACGATTTTTCATCCTATGCACCCGGTACGGCATACCTCGGTTCCTGCTTCCTTCCGTACTGGCAGCTGGAGTTGCCTCCCGAAGGAGTATGGGAGAATCGACTCACTCTGAAAATGGGGACTTTATAGGTGACAATGTTTGCAGGATAGCATCCAGCCACGGTTGAGTTTCACTGAAGTAGTACCTTGAGGCGAGAAGAAAGTCCATGGCAGATTCGCGGTACTGGGCCAAGAAGAACTTCGCCTGGCCACGATAGAAGTAAACTTCCGAGCGGGTGCCCTCGCTCAAGGGAAGGCGGGTTAGAAGATCCAATTGGAAGAGGGTTTCCTTCCAATTTCTATTCTTGAAAGGACCTCTCAGCACTGCCTGTATCATCTGCTCCTCCTTCTGTTCCGTCGCCCCTTTGTTGGATGGCAGAATGGTAGGAGTGGGAAGTTTGAATTGGGGTTCCGGAAGGGGAGCCACTAGATCCTGTAGAATCTTTTGGGTAGTAGAGGGAAGAGGAACCGGTTTCCCATACTCGGTGGGCGGGGGAAGGGGGTTTCCCGCTTCGAAGCTTTGCATGAGTAGGTAGTAGGGAAGCGGAGTGGGGCGTATGGATGTTTCAGGCAGGGGGGGGAGAATATTCCTGTCAGAAGGAACTGTTACGGGAAGGGGGATCTCCACGTAGGTAGCGGTAACGTTGTTTCCCTTCTCTAGGAGTGGCAGTTTCATTTCCAACAATCCTGCATCTACCACAGCGTAGTAATAGGGTACTCCGGGAACAGGGTAATCTGTCACCTCAGTCTCTCGACTGGGGAACCGTTTCACTTCCGTAGCCGTGGATAGCTGTTCCACGGAAAGAATCGGAAGGGTGCTTCGATACAGAATGAGTTCTCTGTCGCCCCGGGAAGGGGTGAAACGCACCACGATATGATCCTTCACGACCTGGGCTGTGATAGAGGTGATCCTTGCGGCTAGATCCTCTATTGTGGCGACGGATTCCAGTCGTACGGGAGTGACTGTCTTGTTTCGGAAAGGGATGAGTTCTTTGTAGATTTTGCCCGTATCCGTTTTGATCAATACTGCATAGTAGTAAGAACCGACTTGGTCGGGGATATCGATAAAATATTCCGTTCCGTAAGAAACCATCCCCGCAAGAGTGGCTTGCGGCAGTGTTTCGGGGGTGATTTCTAGGGGGCTTCTGTACACCAGCAGTGTCCCTGGAGTATCGGGAGAATCCTTCCAAGTTATCTTTATCTGGGAACCGCGCACTCCTACTTTGATCTGCGATACATAGGGCGTTTCCACTTCTGCCAGGATCGGGAAGATACTGGCGCAGAGTAGGATCAGCAGGACCGGAATGTTTCTTGCCATATAGTTGATATTACCCCTGTATATATTATTATTATCGGTAGATACGGATTAAGTCCAGAGATTGTTTTTTCTAACACTACACTGTATTCTTTGGAAAATGTTGCGGTAGGGGAGGAGTGTATGAGAGAAGAAATCATCCAGGAATTGGAAGAGCTATATGGAAAGATACGTGAAACCTGGAGGCATCTTTGACACGGAAAAAATCCGTTTCGAGATACGAGATCTGGAGATCGAATCTGCTCATCCTGATTTCTGGAAGGACAGGGAAAAGGCAGAAAAGAGTTTGACTAGACTCAAACGGTTAAAGCAGAAGATCGAACCGTGGGAAAAATTGATTGCGTCCATGGAGGAATTGAAGGAACTCTGCGAGATTTCCAAAGCCGAAAAGGAAACATCGCTGGAAGAAGACATACGAAAGGCTCTGGAGGAAAACAGGAAAGAGTACGAACGTCTGCGAACCCTCGAACTTTTGAGTGATGAACTGGATATCTCCTCCAGTTTCCTGACCATTCATTCGGGAGCGGGAGGAACAGAGGCTTGCGATTGGGCGAATATGCTGCTCCGCATGTATACCCGATGGGCAGAACGTAAGGGATATAAAATCGAAATGCTGGATCTACTGGAGGCCGAAGGGGGGGTAAAATCGGTCACTCTTCAGGTGACAGGAGAATATGCCTACGGATACCTCAAGGGGGAAACCGGGATCCATAGGCTGGTACGGATCTCTCCCTTCGATGCAAACGCTCGTCGACATACCTCTTTTGCATCCGTATACGCTAGCCCTGTGTTGGAAGACGAAATAGAGGTTGAGATCCGTCCGGAGGATATCCGTGTGGATACATACCGTGCTTCGGGTGCCGGCGGCCAGTACGTGAACAAGACGGATTCGGCTGTCAGAATTACTCATTTCCCTACCGGGATCGTGGTACAGTGTCAGAACGAGCGAAGCCAGCTGAAGAATAGAGCCACAGCCATGAAAATCCTCAAATCCCGTCTCTATGAATACTACAAAGCGGAGAAAGAACGGGAACGAGCCGAGAAGGCCATGGAAAAGAAGGATATTTCCTGGGGAAATCAGATTCGCTCTTACGTATTCCATCCCTACACACTGGTAAAGGATCATCGAACCAAGTATGAGGTGGGGAATGTGCATGCGGTGATGGATGGGTATATCGATGATTTCATCGAGGCCTACCTGCACTATGCCTGGAAAGAGGCGAACAAGGTGTCATAGAAGGTGTTAGAAAAGAAGATTCTAGTTATCGACGATTTGCCCTTCATGCGAAAGGTCATCCGGGAAATCCTGGAGGGAACGCGACTGTTTCGTATAGAGGAGGCTTCCCATGGATTGGAAGGATTACACCGATACAGGGAGGTAAAACCGGATCTGGTCCTCCTGGATATTGTCATGCCGGTGCTGGACGGTATCTCTACGTTGGAAAGACTCATAAAAATGGACCCCAGGGCACGGGTCGTGATGTGTAGCGCTCTGGGACAGGAAGAACTCATCGTGCATGCCATACGGTTGGGCGCGAAAGACTTCGTGGTCAAGCCTTTTCATCCCCATCGATTGGTAACTGCCGTCCACAGAGCGCTGGAGCTCTGAAACGGGGTATGATTTTCTTCATCTTCCTGCTAACAGCTTCCCTAAGATTTCCCTGTTGGTTAGGTGCAGAAGATGCCCTTAAAGAGCCCGCGGAACTCCGAGTAGGAGTGGGTGAGTTCCGAGTCAACGTCGAATCACCCACCCTGAAACAGTTGGGGCAAACGGTGGGTCGAATGTTTCTCGAAAAACTTCAAGCACTGGAGAAAAAGCGGATCCACCCCGCGGAGAGGGAAGGATTCATCCGGGGGCTGGTCAAAAAAAGCAGGATCGAAGAATTGAAAAAACTGGATGAGTTATACCGCAAGAGGGATCAACTAGCCCTCTCATCCCTCAAAGAGAAAGAGAAAAACGCCTATATAGAATTGACCACCCGAATCCATGAAAGCCTTCAAAGGATACGGTACTTGGATAGCCTCGATCCGAAAGAGGTAACCCTGAAGCAAGAGGAAAAACCCCTTAAATGGGTGGAGGCAAATCTGAAGGGAGAACTGGTGGCTCCCGTGCGCAGTACCTACAAGGATGTGTGCAGGGAAGCTCGTATCGATTACCTAGTAACGGGAGAAGTAGAAGAGATATTCCAGGATGTTATCTCGGTACGAGCGATACTCTACAGCGATATCGAGGAAAAGGTCCTGTACGAAAGGGAAACGATGGGAACGACCCGGGAGCCTCTGGTAGATCAACTTCTTCCAGATCTCGTTACCCGTCTTCTGGGGATAGAATACGGGACTTTAGAGATTGTGGCACAACCGAAAGATGCGGGTATTTTTCTCAACGGAAAACTTGTGGGGATCGGTAAGGTAAGGAAGCCCTTCCTTCCTACCGGGGAGTATCGTATAGAGATTCAGCGCCCGGGGTATCAATTCCTCACGCAGGAGATCCTCCTTGGTGCCAGGGAACAGAGAAACATAGAAGTCACCCTGCAAGCTTTAGCGGTGGAACCTTTTCAAATTGCTTCCCTTCCTTCGAATGCCACCTTCTATGTGGGGGCCGAGAGGAAGGGAGACACCCCCCTGTACCTGGAGGAAGCGGCGACAGATTCCATCGGAAGGATCGAAAAAGAAGGGTATAAAGCCTTCGTTTTTCCCCTGGAAAGTCAACCGAAAGATCTGCACCTTCTCCTGCCCAAAGATATCTTTTCCTGGAAGGATCGCGTCGAGAGAAAGAGGGAGGACTTCTATAGGGCTTTTGGCTGGTTTGTCCTTTCCTTACCTCTGCCCATTCTGCTCTATGGCTACTATGAAAACGAGTCTTTTCGGTATATACAGTATTCGAGAAGCGGCAGATATGATCCAGCCGAGGCAGGAAAATGGTCGGATCGCATGAACGGTATCTATTATGGGTACTTAGGCACCCTGTTCCTCAGTAGTTCCTTACTCGTGAACGCCCTGACTACCTTGATGGATTACCTAGTAACAGGGGAAGCTTCGGTCAAATACCCAGATCAAAAGCCATAGGGGTACACTATGTTGAAAATGTTGGGATTGAGAATCAAGGAACTCTTCCGAGGGAACGATTTGGGAACAGAGTTCTACGAAGAATTGGAAGACTTGTTGATCGAGGGTGATGTGGGAGCGAGTACGGCGGTTCGATTGGTGGAAAAACTGCGGGAAGAGGTGAAGAAACAAGGGATTCGAACCCGAGAAGATGCCTTGAGGGTGTTCAAGCAACATATCCGATCCCTTTTGCCCTGTGCTTCTCTTCCCTTGCGCCGGGATACGTTGAATGTGTTCCTTATCCTGGGGGTGAACGGTGTAGGGAAAACCACCACCATCGCCAAACTCGCCTACCATTATCGGATGGTGGAAGGGGTCAAGGGAATCGTATTTGCCGCTGCAGACACCTTTCGAGCGGGTGCGATTGCGCAAATCGATACTTTGGCGGATAGACTGCAGGTCCGAGTGGTGAAGCAATTGCCCGGATCCGATCCAGGAGCCGTGATCTACGATGCGCTGGAAAGTGCCAAAGCGAAAGGGGAAACGTTGCTTCTGGCGGATACTGCAGGAAGAATGCACAATAGGACGAACCTCCTTCGGGAACTGCAGAAGATCGATAAGGTGATCACCGGCAGAATTGATTCGGATGCCTATCGTAAGATTCTAATCCTGGATGCAGTTACCGGGCAGAATGGGCTCCAGCAAGCGAAAATATTCCACGAAGCAGTCAAGATCGATTCCATCATTCTTACAAAATGGGATGGGACTGCAAAGGGCGGGATCGTTCTTGCCATTGGAGGAGAATTGGGGATCCCTATCTCCTTCCTGGGTGTGGGAGAGAAACCGACGGATTTAAAACCCTTCGACCCCGATAGTTTTGTGGAGAATCTGTTGGAGGGATTCTGAGGATGTCTGGCAATCGGTTGCGGGTACTGGCTTTTCTCTCTATCTTTATCCTGACACTCCTATCCCTGGAAGGGGAAGAACTCGTATTCGTATCCAACGAAATAGGAATGCCCCTGGAACCCCTTCAAAAAAACCAGGACATCCCGGAATACCGGCTAGTGGTGAACCCTTTGCCCGGTACCGAAATCAAGACCCTACTGAACCGAGAGGGAGCGGAACTGAAGCGGTGGGAAACGCGACTGGGAGGTGGGGGGATCCCCCTGGAAAGGAAAGAGTACAAAGAAGGAGTGTTGCAAAAGCGAATTTTCTTCGATGCAAGAGGGAGGATTGTTCGAGAGGAGGAGGTCGAAGGGGAGCAAGAAGCGGGCACCTTCGAATATCTCTATGCAGGAACTACGTACAAAGGTGTCACATTCAAACCGTCGGGTAGCGATGCAGGGTATAGGGAAGAGGTCCTCTATACCCCAACAGGAACCTATCGAGGGGTAAAAAGGCTGTACGGTTCGGAAGATACGCGGATTACCCTTGCCTCCCAATCGAGGGGACTATTGCGACGGGAAATATTTCAAGGCGCTGGAATTTCCTTTGTAGCCCGCTATAACTCCCGAGGCGATGCGGTCTACCAGGAAGTGCGGAAGGAAGGGATACCGGTGGAGCGCTCGAAGGTTCGGTACTCGGAGGAACCAACCTACCATATCGAAAGGATGGAAATAGAGAATTTGATTACCGGTATGCAGAAGGTGCTCTTTTACTCTTCCACCGGCTTTTTGGAGAGGGAAACGGAAACAATCAAGGGAATGTTTCTCCAGGAAGTCCGATATACCTATCAGGAAAAGCAGTTGATCCAGAAGGATCTCCGGACTCGGGGAGCCAGGTATCGATGGGAGTACCGGTACGGAGAGGATGGTAAGAAAGTGGAGGAAAAGCAGTATGAAAATGAGGTACTGTCTCTCCTTATCGACTTTTCTCCCCCCCAACCGTTCTCACGCATCGAAAGCCGGTACAAGGGAGGATCCCTCGTAATGCGGACATACTTCCAGGAAGACTCGGAAGTACTGGTAGAGTACTATCGCGAGGGGGTGCTGCTCAGATCCGTAAAGAAGGGGACTAACCCTTGAACCAGTGGATTCTCCTGGTGGCAAAACGGTATTTTCTGAGCCCCCGGCGGGGAAGTAGCCCTATGCCTACCTTCCTCTCTGTGGTGGGCATAGCTGCCGGTGTAATGACTCTACTTACAGTGCTAGGAGTAATGAATGGCTTCCAGTACTCTACCATCGAAGCGATCCTGGAGTTGAACTCCTACCATGTGCGTCTCTCCGGGGATCTGGAAGACCCTTCCCTATGGGCCCGTGTCAGGAAGCTCCCTAACGTACGCTCGGTATTCCCCTTTTCCGATAGGGAAACCTTGATACAAGGATCCTTCTCGGATCCCTTGATTTGCACCCTCCGTTTTTTACCGGAAGATATCCTGCAGGTGGATCCTTCCTTACGGAGTATGCTTACCTTAGTCGAAGGATCCTTCGATCTCACCGACCCCAAAGGGATACTGTTGGGGGCTGAATTGTCAAAATATCTAGGGGTAAGGGTAGGGGATACGGTAAAACTCCTCTGGAGTGGAGGGGAGGTACCCACTCTTTCCTCACAGATGGAGCCTTTTACCGTGAAAGGAATATGGAAGAGTGAGTACTATGAGTACGATGCGGGCTGGGGGTTCGTGGGTTTCCCCTCTACCCGATCTACGATCCCCGTTACTATGGGAATAAAGTTGGTAAATCGGTTCGAGGATGAATCGGTTCGACGTGCATTGACGAAGACAGTACCCCCCACGGTACAGGTAACTTCCTGGCGGGAATACAATCGTGCGATTTTTGGAGCCCTGCGAATGGAGAAAACCATCATGATGATTCTGATCGCCTTGATTTTCCTCGTGGTAGGGGGAAACATCTACCGTTCCCAGCAAAGGCATATTTCCGAGAGGATCGAAGAAATCGCCGTATTACGGGCTATGGGAGCTTCCCGAACTGCCATTCAAAGTGTATTCATCCTGGAAGGTGCTTTCATAGGGCTATTAGGAGCTGGTATGGGGAGTACCCTTGGGTTTTTCCTATCGGGTAGGATCAACGAGGTATTCAGAGTGACAGAAAGGGTTGTGAACACTCTGTTCAGCGTGGTAAATCTTTCTTTACGGATCTCATTATTTTCTCCTGCCAATTTCTACATATCCGAGGTGCGGGCCATCGTTCCCCTGGAAGAGGCCTTCCTTATCGCTCTCTTCGCCGTATGTTCCACCACCCTCGCCGCATTCCTAGCTTCGTATCGGGTGTCTTCTATCTATCCGGTGGAGGTGCTCAGGTATGAATGACACGCTTCTCCAGGTAGAAAAGGTACGTAAAGTCTTTACCACGGGGAGTGAGACTCTGGAAGTATTGAAAGATGTCACCTTTTCCGCTTCCGCAGGGAAAGCGGTGGTCATCACGGGACAGAGCGGATGTGGGAAAAGTACCCTTCTGCATCTCATCGGAGGGTTGGAGGCCGTGACGGGAGGGATGATCCGGGTGGGGGACCGTGTTGTAAGTGAGATGGGAGAAGGGGAGCTCACTCTCTACAGAAGGAAAACTCTGGGGTTCATCTTTCAATTGCATTTGCTTTTGAGGGAGTTTACAGCCCTGGAGAACGTAGCGATCCCTGCACTGATCTACGGTGTACCGAAAAGGGAAGCTTTGGAACGAGGGGCCTACCTCTTGGCCCAGGTGGGGCTTTCAGGGAGGTTTCATCACTTTCCGCAGGAACTTTCAGGGGGGGAACGGCAGCGAGTGGCGATAGCTCGGGCCCTTATCAATGATCCTCTCTTGATTCTGGCGGACGAACCTACGGGGAATCTGGATGAGGGAAATGCGCGAATGGTCCAAGAACAGCTTTTTACCTTGGTGAAGGAGTATCGAAAGACCCTCGTTCTGGTGACTCATGATCGAGAGCTGGCGAAGGAGGGAGACGAACGGTTTATCCTTCAGGAAGGGGTATTGCATCCGTTATGAGAGTCTCCCTTTTCCTTGCCTTACGGTACCTTTCTCCCTTTAGGGCAGGGTCCCTCCGCAGGATTCGGGGAGCAGTCCTTTCGGTAGGACTTTCCCTCATTCCACTGATCGTGGTACTGCAGGTTTCCGATGGGATGATTCAGGGAATAACAGCCCGGATCCTCGAAGTGGGTACCTATCATCTGCAGATTCTGGGTCCCGCAGGTACGCATTCCACAGGGGATGCTTCCTTCCTTTCCGAGCTACGGAAGATTCCCAATGTGGTATCTGTTACGGAAGAGCGGCAGGGGGTGGGGCTGGCCTATGCCCATGGAAGCAGTGCGGGAGTCACGATTCGAGCGGTTCCTCCCCGCATAGGGGAGAAAGACGAGGGGTTTAGCCGGTTCATGCGGATCCTGGAAGGTTCTTTCGATCTTTCGGATCCAAAATCCGTGGTTCTGGGCGCTGAGCTATCTTCTAAGTTGAAGGTTCACGTAGGGGATACAGTGAGAGTGGTTACCCCTTACAGCAGGGATGGTGATTCTATCCTCTCTCGAGTTTCCACCTTTACCGTACGAGGGGTGGTTTCCTCAGGGTACCAGGAACTGGACAAACTCTGGTTTTTCATTTCCATGGAGCGAAGCAGGATACTCTCCCCTCTGGCATCGCGGAATCTGATTGGAATCAAGGTGACTAACCCCTTTCGAGGGCTGGGGACCATCGTACAGGAGGTGTATCGGATCCTTCCCAGGTCCTACAGAGTCTACACATGGGAGGAATTGGAAAGTTCTCGCTACCTCTCCTACAGAACTACCAAGTACTTGTTGATCTTTATCATGGCTCTCATCCTTACCGTAGCTTCGGTTAACATTTCCTCTACCCTAATTCTTCTGCAGATAGAAAAACGGGACGAGCTAGCGGTATTGAAAAGCATGGGCTTGTCCGCAGAACAGATCACGCGAATGTTCTACTACATTGGCTCCTGGATAGGATTGCTGGGATCTCTCTTGGGAGTGGGGCTAGGGTTGGCTATCGCGGTATCCATCAATGAAATTATAAGTGCCGTGGAGTTCCTTCTGAACAACGGGTGGGAATTGGTACGGATCTTCCTCCATGAAACGGGGATCGGTGTCGAGGGTGCCAACATCCGAATCCTGGATCCCCAGTTCTACCTGGAAAGAATCCCGATCGTGCTCAATCCCTTTGAAGTACTGGGAGCGGCCTTCTTTGCCGTGCTATTGAGTGTATCTGCATCGGTATTGCCTGCCAGGTCTGCCGGAAGGCTAAAACCCCTGGAGGTGCTGGTGAAACACTGAGAGGTCCCGGTGCGTCACTAGCGGTAGAGCCTGTGGTTGTCATAAAAGGGGAAATGCTGTATCTTCTTTCTTGAAGATGATGTGTGATTTTTGTGGGAAAGAAAGAGCGGTGATTCGCATTCGGCAGATGATGGGGGACGAGACAAAGGAACTCCGTCTATGCGAAAATTGTGCCAGAGAGCAGGGAATCCTTGGAGGAGGGAAAGACCTGCAGGAAGGAATCGGCTGGCTTCTTCAAGGTCTTTTTGAAGCGGTCACCCCCAAAACGGTGGCAGGAGTCGCATGCCCTTCCTGCGGAACCCGGTTTCGAGATATTCGGGCCAAGCACCAAGTGGGGTGTGCAGAGTGCTATCGAGTGTTTACCAAGGAATTACGGAAGCTTCTGGGAATCAAACAGAAAGATTGGATCTACACAGGCCGGTTGCCCAAGCGTATCGAAACCTATAAGGTAATCCTTATCGATAGAGCGAATTTGAAAACGAAGCTAGAAGCCGCCCTACAGGCAGAGGACTACGAGACAGCTGCCACCTTGAGGGATCAATTAGCCAGGCTGGATAAGGAGTCCGGGGCTACCCGATGAAGGAGCTCGCTTTTCCGCTGCCAGGCTGGTTGAAAGAAGAGGGTCCAGAATCCGATGTAGTGCTGGCGACTCGATCTACCCTCCTGCGGAATCTGTCCAATTTTCCCTTCATCCCCACTATCTCGGAAGATCAATTGGCAGACGTAGCTGCGAAGATCGAAGAAGCCCTCGAATCCCTGGGTCTATTGGATCACTTTGTGCAGTACGCAGTGGACAAACTGCCAGAGCTCGGAATACGGTTTTTCGAAGAGGAAGGCACGATACCGGAAGATTTTCCCCGAGAACAGAGGTACCTTTATATCCAGGATGAAGGAAGACAGTTCTTGGCGGTGAACGTGGGGGATCATCTCCGCATCGAAAGGCGAAGAGGCGGGTTCCGTATCGAGGAAGGGTTTCAGAAGATCAAATCGATAGATCTTCAGCTGGAAACGCGGTTGGATTATGCCTTTTCCCTGGAATGGGGATACCTCACTACCAAAGTGGAGGAATCGGGGTCGGGCCTCGCCTTCACCTTCGTGCTTCATCTCCCTGGCATTTCGATGAAGAATGAATTGGAAAATGTCCAACAAATGTTCCGGGAAGAAGGTTTCATGCTTCGCCCTTTATTCCTCTCTACATCCGCCGATAACGAAACTGTGGCTTTAGGGGAATTGTTCCTGTTAGAGGCTTTACGGATGACGGGGAAACCTGAACAGGAAATCTGTAAAAAACTTGAAGAGAAGGTAGGTTCTTTATTACATTATGAGAGGGAAATGAGGCAACAGTTGCTGGAAGAAAAGCGCCTATCCCTGGAAGACAGGGTGTACCGGGCGCTGGGGGTTTTAGAGCGAGCTCGAATGCTTCAACTGGAGGAGGCATTGGAAATGTTATCCATGGTGCGTTTCGGTTCCTGTACCGGCCTGGTGCCTGCCTCATTGAACGGGATCACAGCATCCCTCATGATAGAAAGTTGCCCGGCCCACGTTGCCATGCGGTTGGGCGAATCTAGAAAAGGAGAAGAAGAAACCGAAGCCCTTGAACGGGCTCGGTATATCAATAGTACTTTGAACAGTTACAAAGGGAGGGACCGTGTTTAAAGGTTTGACTCAGAGGGCTCAACGCATTTTGACGATTTTAGCCCAAGATGAGGCAAAACGTTTCCATTCAGAACAGTTACTGCCAGAACATATTCTACTGGCCATTCTACGCGAAGGGTCTGGATTAGGATATAAAGTGCTTCAGAAGGCCATGATCGATCTTCAGAAACTCCAGGCCGAGATAGAAAACTCACTTCCCAGGAAGAAGGGAGGGTTCATCCTGGGTGACGTACCTCCCTCTCCCAGGGGGAAAAAGATCCTGGAGGATTCGGCCGAGGAAGCGCGAAACCTGGGGCATGAGTACATCGGAACGGAACATCTACTCCTGGCCTGCAGCAGGGAAGAGGGTAGCGTGATGGCCCGTTTCCTCAGCAATAACAACATAACGATCGACATGCTCCGGGAGATCGTGCTGGAGTTGACGGGTACCGCCTCACAGGCTGCCTCCAAGAACCTGTCGTATGAGGCGGGAATGAAAAAAAAGGTCGTTCCTCCCCAGGGGAAAAAAGCGACCCCCACCCTGGACGAGTTCTCGCGGGATCTCACCCAGCTGGCAATGGAGAACAAGCTGGATCCCGTGATAGGGAGAACGAGGGAAATTCAGCGGGTGATACAGATTCTAGCTCGGAGAACCAAGAATAATCCTGTTCTCATCGGGGAACCAGGGGTGGGTAAAACAGCCATCGTGGAAGGATTGGCTCAGCGGATCGTGGAAGGTTCGGTTCCCGATGTACTCATGGGCAAACGGGTCCTCACGTTGGACCTGGCTTCCGTAATTGCGGGAACCAAGTACAGGGGAGAGTTCGAAGAACGGCTGAAGAGGATCATGAAAGAGATCATCGCTGCGGAAAATGTGATCCTCTTCATCGACGAACTCCATACCATTATCGGTGCAGGAGGGGCCGAAGGAGCCATCGACGCTTCCAATATGTTGAAACCGGCCCTTTCCCGAGGGGAAATCCAGTGTATCGGCGCTACCACCCTCAATGAGTACAAAAAATACATCGAGAAGGATGCAGCCCTGGAACGGAGGTTCCAGACTGTTTACGTGGAAGAACCAACCGTAGAGGAAACCATCGAGATTCTCAAGGGAATCAAGGAACGGTACGAAGAACACCACAATGTTTCCTATACCACAGGAGCGTTGGAAGTGGCTGCTATCCTTTCCCGAAGGTACATTACCGATCGGTATCTGCCTGACAAGGCGATCGACCTGATCGACGAGGCTGGATCCAGAAAGCGAATCATGAACAATATACGGCCTTCGGAAGTGGTAGAACTGGAGAAAGAAATAGAACGGCTCAACGCAGAAAAGATGGCTCTGGTAACTGCTCAGAACTACGAGAAAGCGGCAGCCATTCGGGATACCATCAAGCAGCTCAGAGCGAGGGTGGAAGAGCTGAAGAACGAGTGGAAGGTAACCCTCAAATCGGACCAGAACATCGTAGATGCCGCGGATATTCAGCAGGTGATTTCCGATATGACGGGTATTCCCCTGGCCCGATTGGCCCTGGATGAATCGGAGAGGTTACTCCATATCGAGGAGGAACTGCATAAAAGGGTCATCGGCCAGGACGAGGCGATTCGAACGATCGCTTCTGCCATTCGCAGATCGAGGACAGGACTCAGCTCCCCCTCTCGTCCGATGGGTTCCTTCATTTTTCTCGGTCCTACCGGGGTCGGGAAGAGCTTATTGGCAAAGACTCTGGCGGAGTACCTCTTCGGGAATCAGGACGCTCTCGTACGGATCGACATGTCGGACTACATGGAAAAACACAACGTGTCTCGTCTCGTAGGGGCTCCCCCGGGATATGTCGGATACGAGGAGGGAGGGATCCTCACCGAGAAGATCCGGCGCAGGCCCTACAGCGTGATTCTGCTGGACGAAATCGAAAAAGCCCACCCCGACGTGTTCAACATCCTCCTTCAGGTGCTGGAGGAAGGTCAACTGCAGGACAATCTGGGACATACGGTTTCCTTCAGGAATGCAGTGCTCATCATGACGTCCAACGCAGGGGCTCGGGAAATCTCGAAAGATTCGTTCCTGGGGTTTCAACCGCAGCAGGGGGTGTTAGACTACAAGGAGATCAAAGCGTCCGCCATGAACGAACTCAAACGGTTGTTCCGGCCGGAGTTCTTGAATCGGGTGGATGAAATCGTAGTGTTTCACAGTTTGGACAAGAAACAGGTGGCGGCTATTCTGGAGATCCTCTTGAAAGAAGTGTCCGATAGACTGAAGGAGCGGAATATCCGCCTGGAAGTTACCCAGAAAGCAAAGGAATACTTGATCCAGAAAGGGTACGATGTGAAGTTTGGAGCGAGACCGTTGCGAAGAACCATCCAGCAGGAAATCGAAGATCCCCTGGCAATGGAGATCCTGAAGCGAAAGTTCGAAAGTGGAAGCACCGTTGTTGTGAGTGTCAGAAAGGGAAAACTGGTGTTTCTCCACGGTCCCCAAGAAATAAAACCGGCATTACCAGCCCCGAAAGAGGTGGTAAGTCTTTCCAATTGAAGCCATGGACTTGATGCGGTGCCCAGTGTGCAAGTCTACCACCTGGGAGGACTTGCACGCATGGGAGCCAGACGTTCCTACCCGGTTTCGGTGCATACGGTGCGGACGGATCGCCTCCCTAGGATCCTGCAAAGTCTGCGGTGAGAAAAACTGGATTCGCAGATCTGATCTATTCGAGAAAGAATCCAAACGTCCCATCGTCCGATACCAGTGCGGAAAGTGCGGCAGGATGATCGGGTTGTATGTGGACTCCGAGTTGAGTAAGGCTAAACGAATCTTCCTCCGGAAGCCTTGATGAGCCTGTTTCGCAAGGCCAATCCGATTCCCGCGGGGGGAGGGTAATAGGCAAGGATGGTAGAGATGCCTTCCTCATCGGCTCGATGGAACTGGAAGAACAACTGCCTTGCGTAATCGGTGATGTTCTTGAATACCACCGTGTCTATGCCCATCGATAGAATCCGATCCAACATATCTTTGGAACCACTCTGTTCCGTGCAGAGGATCCTTGTGGTAGGGGGGATGGATAGCAAGGGCGAAAGAACATCTTCCAACGAGGAGAACAGGTACACCGTGGCTTTGGGTTTGTAGTGGGTGTACTTTGTCCCTGGTGAAGCAGGCTTTTCTACCAGTACCTGAGACATGTCCACTACTTCGAGTCCAAACTCCTCCCCAAGTTTGAGGAGGGTTTCAACGGTGATATAGCCCGGACGCAGGAGTTCCAGGCGATTTTTTTCGAGCCGCACGACAGAAGATTCCAGTCCCACATCACACATCCTGCCCCTTACGATAGCCGCCACTCTCCCCGCCATCGCATGGTACGCCATCTCGAAGGTCGTAGGACTGGGCTCGCCGGAAAGGTTCGCTGAGGGAGCGGCGATGGGCACCCCTGCGTAGGAGATCAATTTTCTAGCCTCTTCCAGGGAAGGGATCCGGAGTGCTACCGTTGGCAAGCCCGCGGTAACGATGTCGGGTATGGCAGGAGCTTTGGGCAACACAAAGGTAATCGGGCCCGGCATACACCGTTCCAACAACTTCAGATGCATGGCAGGGACATTTCGGGTGTACCTGGGGATCTGGTCCAGGGAGGATAGGTGCACGATAAGAGGATTGTCCGTAGGCCGACCTTTTGCCTGGAAGATTTTTCGACACGCTTTGGGGTCCAACGCGTTGGCTCCCAGTCCGTACACCGTTTCGGTGGGGAACACCACTAACTCCCCCCCTCGGATGAGCTCCCCCGCTTTCCGTAGATCCGCTTCCGTACATTCGAGAATAAGGGTAGATTGGCTCATGGATGCATGGGGACAATACGGTAGTTTCATTTTCTTAGTCAAGGGGTTGGATTATTTTTTTGTGTTTGATATATTTTAGATCAACCATGTCGGAAAACCCATTGATCCCCCTGAACTCCTGTATAAAAACAGAACAAGCCATAAAGCGCTTGCTCGCCTCCGGGGAAACGGTGGTATGCGTGCACAGGCAGAGCGGGAAAACCCGAAAAGTGGCATTCAAAGCCCTGTACCAGAACAGTAAAGACTTCTGGCTGAATCCTCACACTAACTGGGAGTATTTTCTACCTCGAACAGTGGCGGAGAGCTTGCAACTTCCCATTGCGGAGGATGCCCCGAGGGTGGGCATTACCCGTGAAATCATAGAATTCCCCGAAGAAAGATCGGAAGAAATAGAAGAATCTGAAGAAATCGTAGACGAGTTGGAAACTGTAGGGACCGTCAATCTGGGAACCGAGTACCAACGGATAGAGGCGCTTCCCCTTTCCCGGAGGGTAGACCTCCTTGTGGAGTTCAAGAAGAGACTGGACGATCTTGCCCTGAAGAAAGCCCCTCTCACGGAGGAAAAGGCCGAAGTTCTGGTAACTTCCAGCAAAGACGCGGCTCTGATCAACCGCGCAACCCTCTGGGAAGCGTTGAAGCTGGGGGATGAGGAGGCCAGACAGTTCACCCAGGGTGTGGTGAGCGCTACCCGGGAGATGGTGAAATCAACCGCTCGATTAGTGGATGAAGAAATCTTTCAGCATGAGTTGGTGAAACGCCTGATCGAACGGTCCAACGGTACCGTGGTGCAGCACATGACGCGGGTCTTTCTCTATGGACTCAGTTTTCTTTCCTACTACAATGACCAATTCCGGTCTACCAGTTTGACCAATCGTATTCGGATCCATTTTGCCAAAAAGTACCGCAGATTCTACCGGCAGCTTCTTCCCCACCTGCATCCGGAGGATGTAGTGCTGGAACGGGTGTTCTTGAAAGGGATGCAGGCCGTTCCAGAGGTAGAATTTCACCATTGCGCCACCGGATTCCTGGTGCACGATATCGGGAAAGCGGAATCAATCGAATACCACGAAGGGGAGGCGGGGTACGATCGGGACATCATCGTCGAGCATGTAAAGATCGGATACCAAGCGATCATGAACAAGACCAACTACCCTAGACAGGCCGGACTGATCGCTGGATATCACCACGAGTACTACGGGGATCCTTCGGGGTATGGATACTTCAGGGAATACCTCGCTCAGTATCGGAAAGCCAACCCGAAGGCCACTCAGGATTACTGCATGACCTATGAGTTGGAGCCTATTCTCGATTACCAGGCTCTAGCCTATTTTCCTGCCAAGGTATTGGAAATCGTGGATATCTACGATTCCCTTACCGATCCCCTGCGGAGGTATCGTAAACCTCTGGAGCCTCTAGAAGCGGTGAATTTCATGCGGAAAGAATTCGTCGAAGAGAAACTGAAGATCGATCCGATTCTGTTCGATCTTTTCGTCCAATTTTTGGAAAGGCGGTTTGCCCCATGAACAGTGTACCCACTACGATCGTGCGTAAATTCGTGAAGGATAGAACAGCCTACTTCACGATCCAGTGGTCTCCCATCATTCGGGTGGACAAGTATGAGATTCAAAGAACCGTACCTGCCATGGCTGGAATCTTCGAACTGTTCTATCGGGGGAAGGATCGGAAACTGCATCTGTTTCATTACGGAATCGCCTGGCTAGGGGGGTTGCGGGCGGTGATCCGGGAAATGACCGATCCGACTCTGATGAAGGACAGACCAGATATCCAGCGGGTGTTGAAAGATCATGAATGTTACTATCGGTTCGTCGTCTGCGAGTCCAGGGAGGACCTGGAGGACCTACTGGCTTTCTTCGGGAAAACCAAGGGAGCTCCCGAGCGAGCCGCCTCTGGCCGCTACGAAAACGTTCGATTGAAGGAACTGTAATATTCCACAGACACTACGATTCAATACGGCACTCCTTGAGTATTTTTTAGACTAGGAGGCCGAGGCAGATTGTAAAGGGTTTTTATTCTAAGTCTTTTCGGTAGAAGGAAATACTTTTAGACCCGGGGCCGGGGCAGATCGTAAAGGGGGCAGATCCGTTGAGCCGTATCAGGGAGATCGGTGAATTGGTGGGCCCGGATCCCCAATCTAGAAGCTGCTTCCACGTGGATCGCTATATCGTCCAGGTATAGGATACGATCGGCCGGCTTTCCCGTGAGTTGAATGGCGTACCGAAAGATTTCCTCCTCTGGTTTGATCACACCCAATGCTCCAGAAACCACTTGATAATGAAACAGCTCCCTCCACGGGGCAGGCTCCACAATGGATCTATAGAACCGTAGGGGCATGTTGGTGAGAAGGCCGATGTGGAACCCTCGATCCCGTAACGTGCGTATCCAGAGCAGGATTTCCTCGTTCAGCTGGCTCCAACATTTGTCATCCTCCTCCACAAGAAGAGGAATGTCCCGGGGTTCGACGGTGCTCCCTACCTCGGAGAAAATGGCTTTCCAATACTTCTCCGAATCCCAGGCATCCCGATCGTAGAAGGGGCGGTACTTCTCGTAGGCTTCCCGAAGTTTCAGGTAGGGAAGGTGGTGAGTTTCCGCTACGCCTTTCAGGAACCGGGTGAGGGATCCGTTACTGGGGAGGGTGAGAACATTGCCGAAATCGAAATAGATGGTGTGTATGGGAGGGGTGTGAGCCAAAGGTGTCCTCCTGATCAGGAAAACAGGGCTGCTTGCCGTTTGAAGCAGTCCTCCAGAACGATGGCAGCCATAGCCTCTACCACGGGTACGATCCGGGGACAAATGCAGACATCGTGCCTGCCCTCGGTGCGAATGATCTGTTCATGCCCCTCGATGTCGAGGGTTTGCTGGGGTCGCCCAATAGAGGCTACCGGTTTCACGGCTATCCGGAACAGGATTTCCTCCCCCGTGCTGATCCCCCCTAGGATGCCCCCCGCGTTGTTGGTGAGGAACCCTTCGGAAGACATCTGATCGTTATGTTCGCTTCCCTTCATATCGGCCGCCCGGAAACCGGCCCCGAACTCGATTCCCTTCACCGCTCCGATGGAAAGCATCGCATGGGCCAGCAAAGCGTCGAGCTTGTCGAATACGGGTTCTCCCAGACCCACAGGTACACCCCGGATCCGGCATTCCACGATTCCCCCTACCGAGTCTTCTTCTGCCTTTCGTAATGCGATGACCTCCAGCATCTGTTCCGCAGCTTCCAGATCGCAGGCTCGCAGGGGGTTCTGTTCGATCACTTCCGGATCGAAAGTTTTACAGGGGATCCCAGCCGCACGAACAGTATAGGCCAGGATTTCGACTCCCCTAGTTTTGAGAATTTTTTTCGCTACCGCTCCTGCCGCCACCCTGGCGGCCGTCTCCCTTCCGGAAGCCCGGCCGGAACCCCGATAGTCCCGGATACCGTACTTTTTCAGATAGGTATAATCCGCATGGCCCGGGCGGAACATATCCTTGATGGGAAGATACGCTTCGGGTCGGGCATCCGAATTGTAGAGGATGAGAAAAAGCGGGGTCCCTGTCGTTTTCCCTTCGAAGATTCCAGAAAGGATGGAAACCTTGTCGTCCTCTTTACGAGGAGTGGTGATTTCCGATTGACCGGGTTTGCGCCTGTCCAGTTCTTTCTGGATATCCTTTTCGTTCAGTTCTAGACCCGGACATACCCCATCGATCACCACTCCCACAGCCCCCCCGTGGGATTCCCCAAAGGTGGTGATGCGAAACAGTTCCCCAAAACTATTTCCGCTCATCCAAGACTCCTAACTGCATAGTGTGTAGCAATTCTTCCAGTAAATCCTCTATAGTTTTCCCTGTGGTCGAGAGAGTCCGATCTGCCTTGGCTCTATAGAGGGCAGTCCGGTACTCGTACAACCGATGGAAATCTCCCGCTGGATCCTGTTCGCTCAGGAAAGAGGGTATCCCTCCCCGTAGAATTCGATCTAGAAGAATCTCCTCTTTTTCCTCAAGATATATATAGTACCCAAATGGATCAAGAAGGGAAAGGGCTTTCGAGTTTTCTATCGTGCCTCCTCCGAGGGCAAGGATACAGGAGGGTTTAAGGGAGAGTGCGCCGTAGCTCTCGGATAGATGCCTGATTCCTTCCACTTCCAGCTCTTGAAATGGAGATTTCCCTAGGGTCCGAAATAGTTCCCGTATGGGAAGAATCCCGCCTGTTCGATTTTGGTAGATGACGCAAACCCGCTCATCTAGATCCTCGAAAGGCAGGGATACACGCTGGGCAAGGAGTCGCCCCAGGGTAGTTTTCCCGCAATGCTTCATTCCCATGAGTACCAGGATAGGTTTTGGAAAGGACATACCGCTGGATGGTAACCTGATCTTTTGCTAAGATGCAAGGGTGCAACGGGAATGGAAAGACCGGGTTCTGGAAGCCCTGGAGATAGCCCTCAGGGTAGCCGAGGGGCGCAGTAGAGGCACCTGGAAGACTGTAAAGTCTATTGGCCCGGAGGAGGGGAGCCATCTATGGGATGAAGGAGAAAAGGAAGCACTGGGGACCCTCATACTGGCAAGAGTACTACTTCAAATGGAACCTTCTCTTCGGGGGCACCCAAATTACCGAGAAGCCTGCCGGATACTGGAGGAACTTCCCCTCTGGTCTCTGGATAAAGAAACTGCCCTACAAGTAATCGATACGCTTTCCTCTATTTTAGGGTTGCCTTTTCGCTACGCCCCTAAACCCTTTCGCTCCGCCCCCATCGCGGAAGCCGGGGCGGCTTGTAGCGATGTAGGTATTGACGGCCACCTGCGCCCTTTTCAAAAGCCCATCGCAGAAGCCGAGGCGGCTCGTAACGAACGCATGAACGAAGATAGGGAAACTCGTCTCGATGACGTGTATGGCGGGCATCCTCGCCCCCCTGGAGCTTCCGACCGTACGGGGATAGGGGCGGATGTGGGGCGAGTGGTGGATGCGAAAATCGAACATTCTAAAAAGCTTCTAGGTTTCGAAGGATTCGTCAAATGAGGAGAGGCAGAGGCTGAGAGAACAAGTATCCTTGCCCGTAGTCTACACCGATTTCCTGGAGTTTCTGGCGGATCTCTTCCGATTCCACGAACTCCGCGATGGTTTTCATTCCCATCACATGCCCTATGTCATTCACCGCCATCACGAGGGCTAGATCGATAGGATTTTCCAGAATGTTCTGTACGTAGGATCCATCGATCTTCAGGTAATCCACGGGCAGGTTTTTCAGGTACGCGAAGGAGGTGAATCCATTTCCGAAGTCATCCAGGGCAAAGGTGCATCCGAACTCTTTCAGGTTTTTGATCAGAGTGGTTGCCCGGCTGAAGTTCTGGATGGCTACCGTTTCGGTGATTTCGAAGCAGAACAGGGAAGGAGAAACCTTGTAGTGGATGAATGTTGCAGTGATGTAATCGAAGAGTTTTTCATCCGCGATGCTGGCGGCGGAAATATTGATGAAGAATACGGGCGTTCTACCGGCTCCTCCCTGCATCAAGGCATGGGAGGCTTCTGCGACTTTGCGGATCACGTGGCGGTCGATAGCGCTCATCAGATGGTAACGCTCGGCCGCCGGGATGAACTCAGCGGGTGGTACTAGGAAACCGTCATCCTGCTGGATACGGAGAAGGATTTCCTTTTTGGGGAGTAGGCCCGCTCCATCCTGGAGGGGAACCACTTCATGGGTAAAGAGAACGAATTTATCCTGATCGAGGGCACGGGTCAAACGGGTGATCCACTGCATTTCTCCCCGACGTTTCTGGAATAGGATATTACCCGCCTCATAGAAGCGGACCCGGTTGCCGCCCTCTTCCTTGGCTAAACGGCAAGCTTCCTCGCCCATGGCTAAGGCGGTGTAGGGATCCCGAACGTTCGTATCCAACGGAGCGATACCGACACTGGCAAAAATGGGAAAACTGCTCTTCTGCCAGGGGAAGATCCTCTGTACTTCCGTAAGGAGAGTGGTGCCCAAAGACAGTACTTCTGCGTGAGACAAGTTCCAGGTAAGGATACAGAACTCGTCCGATCCTATCCGGCCCACGGGGAACTCCTTCGGAACAACTCCACGAATGTCTTTTGCGATCTGCCTGAGGAGCTCGTCTCCTGCGTGGTGTCCGCACACATTGTTCACGATCCGAAAATTGTCCAGGTTCAGGTACAAAAGCCAGCGGTCCGGTTTCGGATGGGAAGACTCGCTAGAAGGTTCTGACAGAAGGGAGTTTAGATGTTGGACAAACTCTCCCCGGTTATCTAGACCTGTAAGCATATCGTGGGTAGATTGGTAGTCGAGGCTGTCGGTCAATCGGCGAAGGTTGCTGACATCCCGGAAGGCGATGACCTTTCCCAGTACGGTGCCGTTTCGTTTACTGATATGGGCAACGCTCCCCTCGATGGGAATTAGCCCCCCATGCGCGGTCCGCAGAAGGATGTTATGGAGAAGAGTTGGGAAGGAATCGTCACTCTCCAGGAGTGCCTGGGTAGGAATGGGCGAATCCGACAGTTCGTCGAAGAAATGGAACACCTGTTCTAACGGTTTACCCCTTACCTCGGATTCCCTGTACCCCGTGAGGATCTCGGCAACGGGGTTCATGAAATAGATACGGTGTTCCGTATCGATGGCGATGATCCCGTCACCTATGCCTTTCAAGATGGCGGACATCCACTGCTCCTGCTCGTGGAGTTGCCGCTCGATCCCATGCTTGTAGAGGACGATTTCTATTGTGGTAACCAGTTCCCGTTCCTTGAAGGGCTTCAGGATGTAACCGAAGGGTTCGGCCTGTTTGGCTCGTTCGAGAGTGTCTGGGTCTGAATACGAAGTGAGGAAAACCACAGGGATATCGAGGGAGTGACGAATCTTACTAGCCGCCTCGATTCCATCCACCTCCCCCTTCAGCATGATATCCATTAGTATGAGATCCGGAGCTTCCTTTTCTGCCACCTCGATTGCTTTTTCGCCGGTGGGGATGACTCCGATAACCTCGTACCCGAAGTCCAGGAGTCTCCGCTTCAAATCCAGGGCGATGATCTTTTCGTCTTCGACAATCAGGATCCGTTCTTTCGCCATTGATTGTATCCTGCCCCCATTTATACAGGGAAAGGGGAGCTAGGACAATACCTTTTTGAGTTTTTGGGGATCTATCCGGAAGGGTGAACCGATCCCCTGGAGAAAATGATGTTTCTCCAATAGGTGTAGAGAAAGTTCGGAAAAAAGAAAGTTGGTTCCCGTGGGGAGATGGATTACCTCGGCGTTGATTTTTCGGAAGATCCCGTCCTCGAAGGGGCAGGCGAGAAACCCCCGGGCTTCGGTGACCTGCACCTGGTATTTCCCTTGTACCGTGATGGGTTCCCCTAACCCCTTTCTGCCTTCCTCCAGCAGGTTGTGGAGAACCCTGGATGCTTCTTCGATGTCTATCCCCAATTTTTGCAGGGTTTCCTCATCCTGCTCGATGATATCCACCAGATTCCGAGTGTCTTCGCCCAAAAACCCTGCCGAGGTGATAACCCCCGGCTGCATGTTTTCCTGGGCTCGTTTCAATTCTGGAGACATCTTCATGGTGTACCTCCCTTATGCGAACTTATCAAAGTAGATTTTCTCCGGTGGAACCTGGAACTTCTTCATTACCGCTATACAGGCATCCAGCATCCCGGGGCTTCCGCAGAGGTACCCTTCCATCGGTTTGGATCGGTCGATCTGGGTGGTGAGGTACTTTTCCAGCACCTGGGTAATGAGCCCCGTTTCACCCTTCCACTCATCCTCCGGTTGGGGTTCGGAGAGAGCCGCGATGAAGTGAAAGGACGGCCATTGCGACTCGAGTTGCTTCAACTCGTCTAAGTAGAAAAGATCTTTTTTCGTTCGAGCCCCGAAGAAGTACCAGACCTCCCGATCGGTTTTCCCTTTTTCTATCATATCGTACAAGATTGATTTGAAGGGGGCCATCCCGGAGCCCCCTGCTACGCAGAGCATCGTGGCTCCCGTTTCACGTACATGGAACTCACCGAAAGGCCCCGTTACCGTTACCGTTTCTCCTTCCTTCATCCGGGTATGCACGTAGGTGGTGACGATTCCTCCGGGCACCAGCCGGACGAGGAGCTCCACATGGTTCCGATCGGAAGGCCGGGAAGACATGGAGTAGGCCCGTTCGGTGGGTTCCTTGATTTTGTCGTAGGGGGGGACCATCAATTGCACATACTGACCCGCCAGGAAATTGATCTCTTTCGGTTCGTCCAACCGGATGTACACTTCCTTGATGTCATGGGTGACGTTCCGGATCCGTTCCACCGTTCCCCTGTATCGCTTGATGTTGAACAGGGCTTCGGGAATCTGGATCGCGATATCCTTTTTGAGCTTGATCTGGCAGGAAAGCCTCACGTTTTCCGCAATTTCATCTTTGCTCATGTAGGGGAGTTCCGTAGGAAGGTGCGGGCCCACGTCGGAGGTGACCTTCACTTTACAGGCACCGCAGCTTCCTCGGCCTCCACATGCCGAGGCTACGTAGATACCCCCTTCTGCCAGAGAGAAGAGGAGAGGAGCCCCTCCCTTCAGTTTCAACTGCCGTTTCCCCTGGTTGATGTCGATGGTTACCTCTCCGTAGTTGTTCACGACTCTATCGGTAATGGAGATCAACAGGGCCAGGAGGGCTGTAATCACACCCACTGCGGATGATGCAAGGAATACGGGAATGAGCATGGGGACCTCCTATTGAACCTTCAACATACCCGAAAAGCCTATGAAGGCCATCGCCATGAATCCGATGGTGATCAGGGTGATTCCCGGGCCCTTCAACCCCGCAGGTACGGGGGCTTTGTCCACCTTTTTACGGATAGCAGCCAGAGAGGCGATAGCGAGCCACCATCCCAACCCGGAACCCAGACTGAAAATAGCCGATTGGAGGAGGGAATAGTTCCTGATTTCGATGAAAAGTACCGCTCCCATGATAGCACAGTTTACAGTAATGAGGGGCAGGAAGATCCCCAGGGTCATGTATAGGGCGGGGGAGAGGCGGTCGATGACCATTTCCAGGATCTGTACCACCGCAGCGATCACGATGATGAACACGATGAACCGGAGGTAGTACAGGCCCAGAGGATAGAGGATGTAATGAAGGACTGCCCAGTTCACCACTCCCGTGATGGTGAGTACGACAGTTACCGCCAGTCCCAGGCCGTTGGAGGAGTTGAAATCCTTCGAGATGGAAATGAAGGAGCACATTCCGAGGAAATTTGCCAGCAGGATGTTGCTGGTGAAGATCGATGCAAAAAACAGACTCAAGGGAGCGATCTGGGGACTCATGCTTTACCTCCTGTCATACGATTCTTAGCGAACCAGAGAAGAAGTGCCAAAAGGAAAAAGGCACTGGGGGCCATCACCATGATGGTCCACTGGGGAAACCACGAGGGAGCTACCGGTATCCCGAAGAGGGTTCCGAAGCCGAGGAACTCCCGTACAAAGGCTATCGCCATCAAGACCCACATGTACCCGATTCCGGAGGTAAGCCCATCCCAGAACGCGGGTAGGGGAGAGTTGCTCTGGGCGAAGGCCTCGGCCCTCCCCATGAGGATGCAGTTGGTGATAATCAGCCCCACGTAGGGACCGAGACTTTTGGAGATTTCGGGGAGGAATGCGCGAAGAAGGATATCCACGATGATCACATAGAAGGAAATGATCAGTACCTGCACGATCATCCGCACTTTTCGGGGAATCCATTCCTTCATGAACGCTATGGTAAGGTTGGAGAAAGCGGCGGCGAAGGTAACCCCCAGGGTCATGATGAGGGTGTTGGTAAGGAGATTGGTTACCGCCAGGGTAGAGCAGATGCCCAGGATCTGAATAAAAATAGGGTTATTGAACCAGAGGTTTTCCCTCGATATTTTCTTGAGATCTTTTGCCGTCATTTGGTACCTCCCAGGAGCTTTTTCAGCACCGAAAGTTCGCTGTTCAGGATCGTATCCATCGATTGGCTGGTACGGCTGGCACCGGTGATGCCGTCCGCGATACCTTCCTCTTTGTTAGCCTTTCCGCTTCCCGCCTCCGAGCCGTAGGTTACCTGGATTTTCCCATTCTTCACCTTGAGGCCGCGGAACTGCTCTTTGAACCAGGGATCGGCTACTCGTCCCCCTAGACCTGGGGTTTCGTTGTGGCTTACGATCTGGATCCCCACGATCTGGGACACCGATTCATCCACCGCCAA
>Ga0078972_1004299_pt1 | contig 39536 bp, 47 predicted proteins | sample YelNatPaOPGAMG01_FD_67568 | JGI IMG/M metagenome (GOLD analysis project Ga0078972, IMG submission 67568) | Hot spring thermophilic microbial communities from Obsidian Pool, Yellowstone National Park, USA - OP-RAMG-01 (SPADES assembly) (version 2) | ecosystem: Environmental > Aquatic > Thermal...
CCAAGGTTTAAAAGGCTTAGAAAAACCTTAGCCTCATTTAAACCCAAACCCAGCTGCGTCAAGACTTCAACATGGGAAAGAGCACCAGCCAACCTTGCTTACACCCTACACCTGTAAGTAACATCATAATTTACAAAATCTTATAAACCTACCGTTTGCCAAATACAAACGGAAAACCTAAAAGGTGAAAATATGAAAAACAACAAAAACAAAACATTAACCACAATCGCCATGATTTTGACTTTAACCTCAATCATGCTGACGGCAATGCCTACCGCTTTTGCCTCGTACACCAAGCTTCCTGGATACACTCCGATGCCAGACCGTGATACTCAAACAGAGGTTGCTGTTAGCCCAACACTTGTGGGACTCGGCCAACAAGTACTGATCAACATCATAATATACCCTGGACCATCAGGCCCAACCTACGAAGCTCAATACCTAGTGGGAGGGCTCACTGGTGGCTTTCGTAACGTATCAATAACTATCACACATCCTGATGGAACAAAAGAAACCTTCAAGCCGATCGACGAAACCCTTGAAAAAGTTGGAATAAAAATACCAGGTCTCGCACAGATAGTTGGACACTTGCAGTTTTATTATAAGCCCACAAAGACCGGCACATATACTTTAAATGCTAGTTTTCCGGGACAATTTTACACCACTGATAATATAAGTCCAACCGCGAAACTCAGCGTGTACTATAAGCCTTCTAAATCTACAAAACCAGCAACGTTCACCGTGCAAGAGAAGGAAGTGTTAGCAGGTATACTTAACGGGTGGCCATGGCAACCGCTTCCCAAAAACTATTGGGAGAACCCTGTTCAAACCGACAACAGAGAATGGGCTGCTATATCAGGCGACTGGCTTCAAAAGGCATATGATAGTTGGGGTTCTAAATACAATCCATACACAACAGCGCCCAACTCGCCACACATAATATGGAAGCGACAGTTGGAGTTTGGAGGTTTAGCTGGGGGGATGTGGGGAAGTCTTCCCTACGACTCTGGAAGATTTTTCTTTACTGAAACGCCCATAGTCTTAAATGGAAAGATCTATAGAAACACTCCGAAGGGCACTTTTGAATGCATTGATCTGCGAACTGGCGAAAAATATTGGGAAGCCCAAGGCACCATATATGGAGGTCAACATTGCATACTGCCATGGCAAACAGCAGCTCAAACCTCAGAGGGTTATCTTCCATGTTGGTTGTGGGGTGGATTTGGTACTGATACATGGTACCGGTACGATCCATATGATGGACGCGTAATTCACACAATCAAAAATGCACCGACTGATATTTCAGATGGCAAAAGGGCAGTGAAGTTTCAAGAGGGCACTCCCATAGTATGGGTTGTTCAAGCCAATTTGGCACTGTGGAATAAAACAAAACCGCTAAAGCTTCCCTACGTCAACCTTATCAAGTGGAACCTTACGAAGATGATCACCACTATAGTATACGCCCAAGTATACAGCAACAATTGGAAGGATGGAATTGAATGGAACGTTTCAGCACAGACGGGTGATTTAGTAGATATAGGCGATAACAACTTCCGAGGTCCTACAGTTTATCCCTATTACGGTGCTGGTGTAGTCATTGTCAGAACCCCAAATGCCATGCAAATAATGGCTGGCTTTGACATGAAAACCGGCAAATTACTATGGAAAAATAACGCTACAGTTCTAAACATTGATGTGCTTTCTGAAGGCATTGCAACAAGCCCGTATGGTCCACATATAATGCAAGATGGGGCTTCACCAAACTGGGTTGCCTATGATGTTAAGACTGGAAAAGAAGTCTGGAGAGCCCCTTCAGGAGAGCTACCGTGGGGCGCGCTTCCTTCCTATGAATGCATATACCACAACGGCGTTCACTTCCTTGGCAGCTATGATGGGCACGTGTATGCCTATAACTCAACAAATGGTAAACTAGTGTGGAAGAGCGATTACATTGGAGAATCATGGGAATACATATATGGCAATGCACCTATCACCGCATACGACTCAGTTGGTGCAGATGGTAAACTTTACTTCTGCACGTCCACCGTATATCGAATGATGCCAAGAACTAGATTTCACGTGACAATATGCATAGATGAAGCCACAGGAAAGATTCTATGGAAATTACCAATAGGAATCGAACCTTTTGCAGTCGCAGACGGTTACTTGGCAGGGCAAGATCAAGATAACGGAATAATGTATGTCATTGGTAAGGGTAAGACGAGAACAACGGTTTCGGTGCAGAATGATGTTGCTACCGCTGGCTCTGGTGTTTTGATAAAGGGTTCAGTGATGGATATGTCTCCAGGTGCGCCTAACACGCCAGCCGTTTCCGATGCAGACATGAGCGTTTGGATGGACTATTTGTATGGGCAGAACGCTACGCTTCTAAATGATCCGCCGAAACCCAACGGTGTTCCAGTGTCCCTTTACGCTATAGATGCAAACGGCGCTCAAGTCCACATAGCCGATGTCACCACAGACTGGACGGGAACCTTCAAAACATTGTGGACTCCTGAAAACCCAGGCGTTTACACTATCATCGCAGTATTCGCTGGAAGCGAATCTTACTGGACATCATACGGAGCAACCGCAATAGGCGTAACCGAAGCCCCTGTACAACCCGAAGCTCCACAAGCACCAGCCTACAACACCATAGACCTCGTCATAATAGCAGCCGTTGCCGTAGTTGCAGTCCTCGTAGTATACACCATCTACACTGTTAGGAAGCTTGCACGAAAATAAACTCAACAACCCCCCACTTTTTTTAAAAAAAATAAGATAAGGAGTGATGGAAAACCATGCCTAAGCCTACTCTCGAGCGTTTACTGATTCCAGTTTCCGTTCCATGCTACGACTGGAAAGGCGACAACGGCGAAACTTCAAGAAAAACCGTAATAATATCGCCAATACGCATAATAGAATCCGGAAACGGAAACATCCAAATCAGCTGGGGATGCAGCCGAGGAGCCTTCTGCAAAGACCAAAACTGCAGATACTCCCACGCAGCACAAACCGAAGAAGGCTAACAGAAAACTGAAAACAAAGAACCACATAAAATCGCAAAAACCATTCAAGACACAACAACAAAAACCATAACCATATATTAATCGCTGTTAAAAGAAACGACAAAAGCAAACTTTAGAATGCTTAGAAACAGAAAAAGAAGGGTTTTTGCATATGATTTCGCCGCGCTGTGGTGGGTTCAACTTCCTCGGCTCCATAAGCCTTAAGCGTTTACTCAGAAGTCCTTTCAGCTCCGGGGAAACCCAAGCCTTTTTTGGCAATGCTTGGGAGTCTCGTTGCTGCATATTTTCTTGGAACGCGGCGTGAAAAGGGCTTTTAACCAATAGCCTTGTAGCTTCATGAGCTATAATTTGAATGCGCTCATAACCTTGTTGATTAACAGCTGGTGTATTTTTCGGTATCTTTTTAGCGAGAATATATGTAACCACTAATACTGTAACGATAATGCTAATCACCGTAGCTATTATCAATCCGATTGGTGAAGGAGTGACTATTGACCAGATTCGCATATCTGGGTCGCATAAGGTGCCAATGCTCATGCACCCAACGGTCACAATATCTATGACGCCATCTTTGTTTAAATCGCCTGTAGCAATATTCCAAGCACAAACACCGTCGCCGATTGTCCAGTCTTGACTGTATTTCAGCGCTAGAGTTTTTCCATCCCAGCACCACACTCTAAGCTGAGCATGGCTTGGAGTTGATTCGGGATCCGCAAAGCTTCCATAAGCCGCCCCCATACCGCTCGTCACTATATCTACTCGTGAATCACCGTCAACGTCGTTCAGCGAGATACATTTGACTTCATTAAGGTAATCGCTTGCCCATTCTTCGCTTGCCTCTAACCGTAAGGATTCTCCGTCCCAATTCCATACGCGAAGTTGAGCGTTGACGTTTTTACCATCATAAGTGAACCCGCCCGTGATTATTTCTGGAGCGCCGTCGCCGTCAACATCGCCCACTTTCACGTTATTAACCATGGTGTTGCCTTGAACGCCTCCGGCAATGTTTAACGCATAACCACCTTCCACCAACTGCCATTCCCTATCAGCTTTCAATGTTAACTCCTCGCCGTTCCAGTGCCAAACGCAAAGTTGGCCCCTGCTGTTTTCCAACTTGCCTGCGTAGCCTGCCGTTATTATCTCAACAGTGCCGTCATCATTCAAGTCATAGGCATAAACTGAGACAGCGCGGTTAACATTAGCCAATTTCACCTGTTTCTTCAAAACTAAGCTATCCTGTTCTAAATGCCACAAGCACAGCTGACTAGTATATTGAGAGTCTCCCGACAAGCTTCCAACAGTAACAATTTCCGGTTTGCCATCATTGTCCAAGTCGCTAACGAAAATTGAACTAACTGAGACCCCTTCGTAAACCGCTTTCAAACTTAACTCTTCATCGCCCCAATGCCAAAATCTAAGAGAACTGTAACTGCCTGTTTCATTTATAACCGTTCCCCCGGTGAATACATCGTTCACGCCATCCCCATCAGCATCAACAACATAAATGCAGCGAATACCGCCTGGCCATTTGCGATCTTCCTTAAGCATGATGTTTTGACCATCCCAACTCCATATCTTCAGCGGAGCCTCAGCACTTGTTCTTGAACCATTAACCACCCAGTACATGAAGCCTCCTGTAATCACTTCCATGACGCCATCACCGTCTACATCTGCAACAAAAAGGTTATGTGAACCCGAAATGCACGTACCACCTACACCGTAGGTTTCCCAATGCTGTTCTGCGAGTAGCACAATTTTGCCTGATTTGGATAACTCATACGCAGCAACCAAGGAGACTGAAAGTAACATTATGCTAATGAATGCACCCACTGTCGTTCTTTGTTTCACGTTAAATCACATTCCTAATAACAATTAGGGGCATAAAACCTATCGTTTATATGGCTTTTGGCTTTTCTTGCGGTTTGCACATAAAGGAACTAGCATCCTCCGCTTGTATAGCTCAACAAGCCTTTCCTCGCCTTTAACTCTAAAGAGCTTAGTCACGTACAAGTCGCGCGCTCATACGCTACCTCATATTTTTACCACACCAAGATAAGATTAACCAAAAGTTTTCAAACAAAAACATACTGGCACCCCTTTTTCTGTTAGTTGCTGCTAAAAGAAAAGAACAAAAAGAAAATATGCCTAAAAATGCTTTAAAAACAGAAAAAAGGGGGTTTGCGGGAGAATTCACCAGCAAAAATTGAGGCTAGGGCAACCCCGCCTTGTTTTCACATGACTCCGTAGGTTTTTAATTATTGCCTGCTATTTTCTTTTTCGGAAGTTTATAAAAGGACATACCTCAGTTGTCATGGCATTATGGTGCAGGTTGATTTTGTTCGGAACGGTTAAATAACGATTTTGGAAAAGTTTCCTTTTGAGTGGAGGATAAAATTTGGAGAGGAAAGGTCCGTTATACATTGTTCCGTGGCGCTGCACCTTCGCTTGTGACAGTGGTTGTTTGCATTGTGCTTCTGCGGGTAAACCGCCCATGGCTGATGAGATGAGTACTGCTGATGCTAGGCTTATGGTTGAACAGGTGTATGCTTTTGGAGCCCGATGGCTTGGGATAAGTGGTGGAGAACCTTTTTTGCGCAGTGATCTCTTTGAAATAGTTGGCTATGCCAAGAAAATAGGTTTAAATGTAAGCATAATAACCAGCGGTCGCCATTTTGACGACAAAAAATTTGAGGCTGTTGTTAAAAACGAGGCGCGGGTTTCAGTAAGCATAGACGGGGCGGAAAAAACAAACGACCTAATTAGAGGTAAAGGCGCTTATGCAGCGGCGTTTTCGGCGATTGAAAGGCTTTCCCGTGAAGGGCTGTTGAACTGTCTTGTTTACACTTTCGCCAACATTAACGGGTCGGCAACAAATGTTAATGAACCTGATATTACTCATGTTCTTGACCTAGCGGCAAAGTATGGTGCTAGATGGGTAATTTTTCATGGTTTTATTCCCTACAGCAAGGATATGAACGCTCTTAAGGCGGATCCGTCACCTCAAGAGTATGAGTGGGCTTGGAACAAGCTTTACGATTTACGCTCTATCTATAAGGGTAAACCGGAAATCAATGTTTATCACCCGTCCTTTGCACGGGTTGCAAAACAGAGAGGCTTAACCGACTTTGACAGCTGGTATAACAACTTCTTTTTAGGCAGATGTGGTTTCGGCAAAATTATGAGCGTCGCGGAAAACGGAGATATCATCCCATGCAGTTTCAACGATGTCTACAGGCTTGGAAATGTAAAAGAAAAGATGTTAAAAGATATTTGGAATGAGATGCAAGCTTCAGATTTCTTCGCCAAAGTAAGAGAGAGGAACAGCTTGAAAGGCAAATGCGGGGTATGCGAGTACAGGGAAATATGTGGCGGGTGCCGCACAGCCGCCTACTACTATACTGGCGACATTTTCGGTTCTGATCCTAGATGTGCCTACATCCCAAAAACCCTGCGTGAAAAATAATTTAAAATTTTTAACATAAACTCAAAAACATGCTTTTAATCTTTTTTAAGGCAAACTGTTATCTTCGGGAGCCTGTTGGACGATTTGTATAGGTCTTCCTTCGCTGAGGGCTTGAGCGGTCTTTTTTCTTGCCCTTTGGACGAGCCTCCATATGGTTCCTCTTGAAACTCCCATTCTTTGTCCAGCCTCTTCTTGCGATAATCCTTCTAAGTCAACCAGCCGAAAAGCTTCAAGTTCCGCCAGCTCCAATAGTATTGGTTCTAAGCCTCGTGGTGGGTTAGGGGTAAAGCTGTTTGTTGGCGGCGTCATCCCTAACATTATGGGTTTTGGAAATCTTCCTCTTCTGCCATATCTAAATCTTTGGCGCCACATTTTAATCACAGTTCATTTGTGCTTCGCATTTAATATGTTAGGGGGCTATCGGCTTCCTCTAAAACCCATAGCAAAGCCTGCTTTATGGCTTTTCTTGCGATGTTCTCCCGCTCGGTAAATGGTCCTTTGTTTTCTCGCTCTTTTTCTAGTAGCTCAAGCCATTTTCTTATTTCTTCCTCTGTCCGCATTTCCTTTTGCCTCCTGCTCGTTCACCGATATTTTTGGTAAACGGAACATTTATATATTTCTGTGCTTTTTCACATAATTGAAAATGTGCATAAGCACAAAATAGTTAGAGGTGAAAAGAACATGGCATGGGGTTGGAGAGGAAGAGGCGGCGGCTGGGCTGGACCGTGGCCTGGAAGAGGCCCGTTTAGCTATTTGCCGCCATGGCAAAGACCCGGATGGCTTTTCGGTTTTGGCAGAGGATTCGGCAGATGGCTGTGGGGCTACCCTTATAATCCTTGGGTTTGCGCTAGGTTTCCGTGGCTTCCAAGATGGTGGTGGGCATATCCGAAGTATAAATATGGACTACCATACACGGGTTACGGGTTGCCCTACACGGCTTACGGCTGGGGCTATTGGTATCCATGGAGCGCTTATGCCTATCCATACGCCGCTTATCCATCTTGGCACTTTCCAGCGCCATACATGGGATACTGGTGAAGGAGCGAATTAGAAATGGCATGGCCGAGAAGAGGTAGAAGATATCAACGTTGGTGGGGCTACCCGCCTCAATATCCATATGCTTATCCGCCAATGTATCCGCCGGCTGCACAGCCAATGCCGCAGTCTCCAGAAGATGAGCTTGCAGCGCTGGAAGATTACAAAAAGGAGCTTGAAGACGAGAAGGCAAGCATCGAAAAGGAAATCAGCGATGTTGAAGCAAGAATAAAAGAGTTGAAGGCGATGCTTGAAAAAGGCGGAGTACAACCGCCAGGACCGTGAAGCCATTGAGTTTACCAATTAAACATTTCCAATGCGGCAACTGCGGACAAATAATAGAGGTTCCTCAAGGAGTCCCAAAGCCAACGAACTGCCCAAGGTGCGGAGCACCAGCAATGATGATTCACAGGCTGGACAAGGGTCCGCCAGGAGGAAGGAGAGGCGGAGGACCTCCATGGCAACCCACTCCGCCATAACCCCCTTTTTTAGTTTTCGAATTTTACCTAATTTTTAAGAGGTGATTTAGGATATGGGAAAAGTGAAGATAGCTGTTCCGACAAAAAGTTATGGCGGTTTAGAAGATTCTGTTTCAGAAGTTTTCGGCAAGGCTAAAACCTTCACCATAGTGGAAGTTGAAAACGGTCAAATTGGAAGTGTGCATGTAATTGATAACCCTGCAGCATCTTATGACTACGGCTCTGGACCTGTGGCTGTGAAAACGCTTGCAGACCTTAAAATTGATTTTATATTGGCTTCAGAGTTTGGTCCAGGAGCTTCAGGACTACTTGAGCATCACCATATAAAGAAAGTTTTGGTGAAACCTAATGCGAAAGTTGCAGACTTAGTAAAAGAAAACTTGGCAAAGTTTAGCGTTTGAGTAAAAAAGAAGTGCGCTATAACAGAAACTGTCAGAAAAGAACAAATTAGAAAAATGATTAAAATGTTGGATATGAAAACTGAAAAAGTAATATTGGCCGCTGAGAAAAATGAAATTACTGAACATTTTATCTACGAGAAGTTGGCACGATCGATAAAAGATACGCATAATCAAGAAGTTTTAAGGCGTATTTCAAACGATGAACTTAAACATTACGAGTTTTGGAGAAAATACACTCAAAAAGACGTAAAGCCGAGTAAATTTACGATTTGGAAGTATTTTTTGATTTCAAGAATTTTTGGGATAACTTTCGGAATAAAACTTATGGAAAAGGGTGAAGAGAAAGCTCAAGCAACCTATGAGAAGATATCTGAGTTTGTGGCCGACGCCAAGGCAATTGTAAAAGACGAGGATGAACATGAAAGGCAGCTTACGAATTTAATTGATGAGGAAAGGCTGAGATATGTTGGCTCCATGGTTTTAGGCTTGAACGATGCGCTTGTGGAGTTTACTGGCGCCCTTGCAGGTTACACTTTTGCCCTTCAAAACACCCGTTTAGTGGCAATGACAGGGCTAATTACTGGTGTTGCAGCATCGCTGTCGATGGCTACGTCAGAATATTTATCGACTAAATCTGAGGAAAATGCTAAAAATCCTCTTAGGGCCGCTGCATACACTGGCATTGCTTATGTGCTTACAGTTCTTTTTCTAATATCTCCATATCTGCTTTTAACGGATGTATACGCTTGCCTAATCCTAACAATAGTGACTGCAATTATCGTTATTTTCTTATTCACCTTCTATATTTCAGTTGCAAAAGACCTACCCTTCAGAAAGAGGTTTCTAGAAATGACAGCAATCAGCTTAGGAATAGCAGGCTTAACATTCACCATAGGATTTTTCATAAGGTCATTCTTAAACGTAGAAGTAGATTAGCGAACTGAGTGTTTGATGGTTAAAAAAGCCTAAAAGCAAAGATATTTAATAGGGCGCCTTCTGATCATAGGAACAAACTAGACGAAGTATTAAATGCACTGAAATTGAGGCAAGGACAGTGGTTGCTGATATCAGGGACAATAAGGATCCAAAAATCTAGAAGCGCGTATATTCTCAAAGCAATTTGTTGATTCAATTTCGCAATTTGAACTGGATAGCACATTTTTATTAACTCTGAAGGGACTCATTCCAATAAAAGATTTTTTTGTATTTGCCATCTAAAGGAAAAGCTGGATCATCATAAACTATGTCCAAACGCATATCATACTTTGATAGAAGCTGGAGTGACAACTTCCAGATTTTCTGGGCGCGTTCTCCTGCTTGCCAATACCAGATGCGGTCATCAGGACGCCTCATTCCCCATCCGTAATTTTTGGGCAAGACCAATGCAGCTTCAGCTTGGCTTAAGTCGCGGTTTCTCTTCAAGTTCGATTCTGCTGTCACATAATTCCAGAATCTTTCAAGCACTTCAAAATGCTCGTCGGTCATGACTCCGTAGGGATTGCCTTCTATTTCCGGGTAGTTGAAGATTACCATGTACTTGGCGCCTGCTTTATACGCCATAAGCATTTGGTTGTAAATGTTTTCTCCATTGTCGAGATAGGGTTCTTTAGTGTACTTCCATGTGATGATTGCTCCCCAATTTTTGTTTTGCAGTCGTGCTGCGCCTCTTATCAGACCTATGGTTTTAGGCAGAGTATCATTCCAGCCGAGTTGGGCAAGCAAGACATCGTAGCCTCCTAAGTAATCGAACCAGTAGAGAGCATAATCGGATGTAAAAATTGTAATCGAGCGTCTTTTCAATTCTTGAATACCTGCATCGTTTTTGATTCTTTCTATATACATTTTTGCCGCTAAATCATAGTCCTTGGCAAGAGAACCATTGAGATATGCCTCGATTGCAGAAGCATGCGACTGATACATCGGTGAATTCTGCAATTTTAAATATTCAAAATAATGTGACCAATTATAATCTAACTGAATACCGCCAGGTTCATCGTAATAGTAAATACCCAAGAATTGGTCGCCCCATTTCTGCTTGGCAAAATCAAGCCAAGGTAACTGCCAAGGATAATCGTCATCGAACCAACCAAAGTAAACTATGATTTTTAATCCAGATGCTACTGCATAATCACAGATTTCATTCATAGCGGTTTCATTCTTGTTTATTATTCCAGATTGAAGTACGAAAAGGTTGGTGTAATTTCTCACTTTATCGATTAGAAGTTTGGCTTCGGTGCTAATGTCTCCGCAGAAAGTTACACCCACGTAGAAGGTGTCATTTTCCTGCATATAACTCATCAAGTATGTTGGAACTAAGAAAGCTGTAATTAACAATAGTGCTGTTAAAATTAAGGTAAATGAGAAAACCTTACTTTTGGTTGCATACCTCTTAAATCCACTTAAGGTCAAGTAGGTGCACTCTTGTATTGTAAATTAGATATAGGCGACCTTCAAATATTTTTGAAGTATTAAACTCTATTAATATTTTGCGTTTAGAAAATAAACTGCCAGAAACTAGATGTAACAATTGGATTAAAAGCATCCAGTTCAACAAATCCAAGCAGTGCCGTGACAATTAAAATCAATTAAAATATTTTATCCGTTACACGCTTTTAACTCATGGAACCGCATTTCTTTTTCCTAATGCGTGGTATAAACATTGGAACCGACTGCTTATATTTTTGGTATTCTTCTTTAAACGTTTTTTCCATCTGTTTTTCTTCTTCCTTGGCAAGCCGATAATATAATACAACGATAGCAGGCCAGAGCAAAAGAGTTGGAATTGTGGTCCACTGAATATTCATGCCTAAGGTAAGTAGGAGAAACCCTAAATATTGTGGATGACGAACGTAACCGTAGATGCCTGAGGTTACAAGCTGGTTTCCGGCCTTGTGAATTTTTGTCCAACCAATTACGATTAAGAGCATTCCAATCAACATTATTGCTGATGAAATAGGTAAAATAATCAAGTGAAAAATAAGGGCAAATGAGTTTTCTCCTATTAGCTCGGCAAGAAAATATGTCAATGTGTAAACGTTTTTGTATCCAAGAAGCCATGAGAAAATATACATTGTTAAAGGAAAACCGTACATTTCACCATATAATGATATAACAAATGCTAAATAAACGCTTGAGGGAAGCCGTGTTGCCTTCTTCTTATACTGGGTAAATAAAATAAAAGATCCGAAAAGCAAAATGTTTAGGAGAGTGAAGCCTATGTTACCCCAGCCATACCATGCAATGCTGAGAAAAAACAGCAAAAGAGACAAGGTAAATGCCAACAGAATTAAAAATAGCAGTTCAAGCTTGCTCATTCACATCTTCATCCAACATTTTTCCGGAAAAGGAAATGAGATAAAGCAAATCTAGGTTTTTACGGGTTCTTGAACTCATGGTAAAAGAGGAATGCTTTTTGATTCTAATAAAATAAAAAACTATGTCACATAAAATTAGAAGGATTATTACGGTCACGGCTAAAGGAATCAAGCTTGTTGATTGGGCCTCAGGTAATTGAGCACTCCAAGGTTTAATGAGTGGATAACGGTCAATGTTATTGGCATCTATCACAAATGGAATGTCACAAATTCCATCGGTTCCGTTTTGGTTTTGATCATGACCGCTTTTTTCGTCTTTACATTTGTAATTGCTCCAGAAATTGCCTCCTTTAGGATAACCACCATCCCAATTATTAAAATTAAAACTAAAAAGCCAAACTTGGTTTGTATTATTGATGAAATTGTTATGGTAAAACGAGTTATCTGAAGAGTCAGATAGAAATAGGCCGTATCCAACATTATTTTTTATATCGTTACAGTATACTGAGCAGTATGAAGAATTAACCAATGCTATGCCACCCCAGTTGTTATCACTAATGGTACTATCCATAACAGAACAGAAATTACAATTTAATAACCAGATACCATCCATATTCTTGGTAGCGGTCACATTTTTTATATTTGAATTTTTAGAGTATGCAAAGAGTATGGCTTGCCAATTCCTTGACAGCGTCAGGTCTTGAAGAGTTATATTCGTTGAATTTACGATAGCTATGTATCCAGCATCGACTGGAGGCTGTCTGTTATTCTTATTAACCCAATATATCAAAGGTTTTCCATCTACAATATTTGAAGTATCTATGTCATGAATATAATCTTGAAGGTTATCTCCGTAAACACCGAAGTTATAGCGGTTTGTGGTTATGTTATTATTCCTAAGAACGATATTAGAGGAGGCATATAGGTAAATACCAAGATTACTAGCGATTACATTATTGTTGGAAATATGTGCTTCCAGTGAATGATCTATGTATATACCGCTGTCAGTAAAATTATTACCACTATTTTTGACTGTAAAGCCCTCGAAAACAATGTCGTCTGCCTTTACATAGACGACGGTACCTGTTTTCTGGCCGTCGATTATTGTTGTATACTTGTTTTGGCCAACTATTTTTAAACTATTTTTGTTAATAACAATATTCTCAAGATAGACTCCTGTTTTGACGTAAATAGTCTCTCCTGGTATTGCATGATTAATAGCTTCTTGAATAGAAAGATAGGTATCTGGAACTATTATCTCAGGCTTGGCGATATTTAGCTGAACATTAAATCCGTTTATTAGAAAACTTATTAAAACTACAGTGTACAAAAAAATAGTCAAGTTCATCACTCTTTTAAGCGCCTCTCAGCAGTTTTCGCATATATTACTTGTTCCCCTCATACTCAAGTTCTACTAGCACTGCGGAGATTTTCTCCCAAACATACCTAATTTCGTCTGCAGCATTGCTTTTTGGAGAGTATTCAATAATTGTTTTCCCTTTAACCATTGCTTCTGTGACCTTTGGGTTGAAGGGTATTTTTCCAGCAACCTCTATGCCCTTATCTTTGCAGAAACTCAATATTTTTTCAGTGTTACTCTCATTTACATCATACATGTTCACGCAGACTAAGGGCGGCACATTAAAGTGTTCTAATAGCTGAAGCGCCCTTTTGAGGTCGTGGATGCCTGATATGGTTGGCTCAGTAACTATCAAGCCCGCATCCACGCCTGTGACTGAAGCTATTACTGGGCATCCTATTCCAGGCGGACCATCTATCAATATTAGGTTGATGCCCTCTTTTTCAGCGACTATTTTGGCATTCTGCCTCACCAGTGTCACAAGTTTCCCAGAGTTTGCCTCGCCTGGGTTTAGCATAGCGTGAACCATGAAGCCATACCTTATCTTTGATATGAATGCTTGCCCAGAAACTCGTTCATTAAGCGTTACAGCGTTTGTCGGGCAAACAAAGGCGCATACGCCGCAGCCTTCGCATGAAAACTGGTCAACTTCAAGGCTTTCTGTTATGGCGTCAAATCTGCATTTTTTCCTACATAAACCGCATTTAACACATTTACTCTCATCAATAACTGCCAACTTTGAACCTTTAAACTCCAGCCTCTCAATTATTTCAGGATGTAGAAGCATATGAAGATCTGGAGCGTCTACATCGCAATCCGCAACAACAGCTTTTACTGCGAGGACTGAAAAAGCCGCGGTTAATGTGGTTTTGCCTGTTCCACCTTTACCGCTTAGAACCGTAACCTGCCTCATTTACCAGCCAGCCTTCTCGCATCGTTAAACAAACTTTGAAATCTTTCTCTATATTCTTTCATTTCTAGACTGAATGGGACACCTTTAGAGTAGAGTTCGGCTATCCTTCTTTCATAGGGGATTTCAAGCAAAATGGGTATGCCCTTACCATTGCAGTAATCGTAAACTTTCCTGTCGCCTATTCCAGCACGATTAACAACCACACCAAAGGGGATGGCCATATCCTCTAGAACTTGAACGGTTATTTTAAGGTCATGCAGCCCAAAGGGTGTTGGCTCCGTAACAAGGATGCAGAAGTCGCTGCCTTTAACTGTTTCAATCACTAGGCAAGATGTCCCTGGAGGCGCGTCCAAAATGACGTTTTTGCTTTTGTCAATAAACCTTTTAACCTGCCTTATTAGGGGAGTAGCCATGGGCTCGCCGACTTCCAGCTCACCGTAAACCAGCTCTAAATCGCCTTTATAACCGCGCTTTAACGTTCCAATTTTGTGTTTTCCCTCCTTGATGGCTTTTTTGGGACATACCAAGATGCATCCTCCGCATCCGTGACATAGTTCTGGGAAAATCAAAACTTTTTCATGGGTTGCAAAAATGGCGTTGTATTGGCAGAAATTCGAACATTTTCCACAGTGGTCGCATAACTCTTCATTTAAGCTTGGTATTAGTGTGTAAACTGGTTCTTCGCCTATTATTTCTGGATGTAAAAGTAAATGAGCGTTTGGCTCTTCAACATCGCAGTCCAATAACTGAACATTTCCAATGGAAATAGCCATATTAACAGCCACGGAGGTTTTTCCCGTTCCACCCTTGCCACTAGCAACCGATACTATCAAGCGAATCCTCACGTTCTTAGCCTATTTTGCTTCAAGTTTTTCAAGGGCTTTATGCAGGGCGTTAATGGCTAATTCTGCACAGTGGCTTTCAGGCAGTCCACCCAACTCTTTCAGAATATCATCTTTAGTAATGTTCCAAGCCTCCTTAACTGTTTTGCCAATCACAAGCATTGTCAATGCAGAACCTGAACTGGCAGTTCCGATGCAGCCCTTATACTCGAACTTCGCGTCCTGTATTGTTCCATCTTTTCCCAATTTCAAGTAAAGGGTCATTGTGTCTCCGCATGGAAGACCTGTATATGTTAAGGCGACGTCTGAATTCTCAAGGGAGCCGACATTAACTTTGTCCATGTAAAGCTTTATGGCCTTGGCTGAATATCCCGCACTTAACAAAAGTTCTTCCATAGTTAGCTTTTTAGACATACCCTACACTTTCGGACAGGCGCTTCTCTTCTAATTATGAATGGCGTGCATGGTGGCAGCCTTCCGTGAGCTCCTCAAGTTTGTCTTGTCTATACGCCTCAATTACTTCTTTGACGGTGTCCGCGTTAGCCTTTAGCACGGCTACTTCTGCCTCTTGGAAAATGCTTAGCGCTCTGGGTCCCATTCCATATGTGATTACAGCGTTTGGTTTAAACTGCAATATGCGGTCTGGCGGCCTTCCAAATCCGCCGAAATGCTCACTTTCGTTTGGCACTGCCTGAACGCTTGATACGTTTCCATCCTCGTCCAATTCAACGACTATGAAGTATGGGGCTCTTCCGAAATGCTCTGATAACCTCGCGTTAAGTCCACTTCCATCTTCAGCCGGTATGACTACTCTCTCCTTCAACTTTTCACCTCCTTCTCTCCTAGATTCCCGTAACAATTTTTCAAGCTTTTTCCAGCTTCTTTCAAGCTCCTCGTCGCTTTTATCTTCTACCTTCACCATTGCGTTTGCCTCCATCCGCGTCCTCTGCCCGCGCCCATTCCGAAATGCCCCCCAACAGTTGGACCGCCAGTCTCTTTTAGCTCTCCTCGCTTATACTTTTCGACAACTTCCCTTACAGTCCCATAAGCACCAGTGACAATTTTTATCCCCGCTGCAGACAGAGCCTGAAAAGCATTAGGTCCAACATTTCCGGTTATAAGCACTTTAACGCCTTTACCTGCTATGGTTTGAGCTGCTTTTATTCCAGCTCCGCCCATGGCGCCAGAAGCCACGTTTGGAACAGCCTCAAACTGCATAGTCTCCGAATCAACGATAATAAAATATGGACATCTGCCAAACCTTGGATCTACGGATGCATCCAAGCTGTTTGCTGCTGAGGATACGCAAATTCTCATTTAATCGCCTCCTTTAACAATTATACGTGCTTCTAAGAAGTGCTCGACTTTTTCGACAATGTCCATGAACGTTTTTGCAGCTTTGGAATTGGGATGCTCCATTATGAACGGTTTACCATTGTCCGAATCTATGCAGATTTCAGGATCTATTGAGATGTTTCCAAGAAATGGAACATTTAGCTCTTCAGCTATTTTTATTCCACCGCCAGTTTTGAAGATGTTCACTTCAGCTCCACATTTTGGGCATATGAAACCGCTCATGTTTTCAATTATGCCTATCACAGGGACGCCCAGTTGCCTAGCGAATGTTACAGCCTTCTTTACAACAAGCTGTGAAACCTCTGATGGTATTGTGACTATGACAACGCCGTCCATGTCTGGGATTAGCTGCATGACGCTTAACGGTTCATCGCCGGTTCCAGGTGGAAGATCTACAAAGAGGAAATCAAGTTCACCCCAAGTTATGTCTGATAAAAACTGGCGTATAGCAGTCATCTTCAATGGTCCACGCCAAATAACAGGGGCCTCGTCACTTGGAAGCAAGAAATCTATTGAAACAACTTTAACTCCCATAGGGCCTATTACTGGAAAAATTATTCCCGCTGCAAGAGCTTGAAGCCTCTGTCCCTTTAAACCAAGCATCTTTGGCACGCTGGGCCCATGAATGTCAGCATCGAGAATGCCGACCTTATTGGCATGCCCATGCATAGCGAAAGCCATGGCTAAATTTACCGTCACAGTGCTTTTGCCAACACCGCCCTTGCCACTTATAACAGCTATCTTATGTTTAATCTTGCTTATCCTCTGTTTAAGCCTCTGATCTTGTTCCCACTTTTCTTTTCGTGGATCCGTGCAATCATTAACCTTTAAACAGGAATCGCACTTACCATCGCATTTATCGCTCATCCACACCACATCCACACATGCATTCGCCGCTTTTTCGGCAATTTAGGAATAGTAGTTTGATGCGCAAACTATATTAATACTTTATGTTTAGAAAATAAACAAAGGCGACAATAATGGATGATGTTGATAGAAAGATAATTTCACAACTTCAATTGGATGGTAGGGCAACCCTGGAGGAACTGGCAAAGCAAACAGGATTTACAAGTATGGGAGTTAAGAAAAGGCTTCAGAAGCTCATATGCCAAGGCGTAATCCAAGTCTCAGCCTTGATGAATCCTTTCTCCTTTAAACTTTACCCAGCAGTAGTTTTAATGGAGATGGAAAGCGCAGATGCAATGCAGAATCTGCTGGAACGGTTCAAAAACTGCCCAAGAGTCGTCCAAATCTTCAAGACTATAGGAGGCTATAACCTAATCGCCCTCGTCATCGCAGAAGACCGCGACACTCTTGAAAGCATATCCATAGAAAAATGCTCATTAAGAAGCAGCGCAGGCATACGAAGATCAGAATTCTACCCAATAGGCGACATCTATTTCACACCTTTCCTCCCAATAAGAGAACACCTAACCCATAAAGATAGGCATACAGCGCCATGCGATGTAGACTGCAAACCTTGCACACGATACGTGAATGAAAAATGCGTCGGGTGCCCCGCGACAATCCACTATAAGGGAACACTTTAAAGGAGCAGCTGATTATATGGCTGAAGACAATAATGGTGTGTTTCCTCAAGGCTTAAAGCTTAGAGAAGCTGAAAGTGCAGAAATAATCAGTTTAATGGACAATTCTGTGGATTATCTATCAACAATTCAAAAAGCGGAAGTCAAAAACTTTAGAGAATGGACAAAAAGACATTTCACTCTTCCAATAGCCGAGCACGGATTTTCCATGCTTGTCCGAGTCTATGATGGAAACAAATTGCATAGCATTCTGTTCGATGCGGGAGTCAGCCCAAACGGCGTGGCAACAAACGCAAGAAGAATGGGAATAAGCCTAGCGGAAATAGATGGCGTAGTGCTTTCCCATGGGCATTATGACCATTTCGGCGGGTTACCAGCCGTAGTAAAAGCCTTACAGAAAGATGCCTTGCCCATCATAGTGCATGAAGACATGTTCCAAGCACGAGGCGTAGCCAACACCGACGGAACAATTAGGAAATATCCGCTTTTCCCAACGGAAGAACAGGTTAAACCCGCAAAGTACGTCAAAACCAAAAGGCCATATTTGCTGGCGGACAACCTTATACTTGTGACAGGCGAAATTCCTAGAAAAACGAGTTTTGAAAAGGGATATCCGTCGCATAGGGCCTTCGTAAACGGCCAATGGCATCCTGACCCTTGGATATGGGACGACCGCGCCATCGTAATCAAACTCAAGCGTAAAGGCTTAGTAATAGTGTCTGGATGCGCCCATGCGGGCATAATAAACACAACACTTTACGCACAACAATTTACAGGAACAAAAACCGTCTACGCCGTCTTAGGCGGATTCCACCTAGCCGGAAAAGAAAACGAGCCCAACATAAACCAAACAGTAAAAGAACTGAAAAAGATAAACCCAAAACTGGTAGCGCCTTCACACTGTACAGGCTGGCGGGGAATATACGCAATAGCTGAGGCAATGCCAAAAGCCTTTGTATGGAACAGTGTTGGAAACCTCTATGTGCTCTAGTCTTTTTGTGTGTAGGACCGAAAGGGTTAATTTCTTTTGGGCTGAAAAGTTGAAATGGAGGGCGAAGTTATGAAAACCTATTTGACAGTCTGGTTTTACAGTGAAGGTGCAAGTCCCTTGGAAGTTGTTGGGAAGCTTCGTTCCATGGGTTTTGAACCTTTGAGGGGCTATCATGACCATGTTTATGATTGGGGGAGAAAAGTTGAGCTTGTGGAGGTGCTTCAGCTCGCCAATAAGGTTCATGAAACCCTTAAGGGAATGAAAGTCTTCTACAAGCTGGAAACAGAATAAAATAGCGGTATTCGAAGTTTTCGAGTCCCTCACCTTAAGGAAAATAGCATTACTGCACGGTCCAGGTTGCGCAAGCAATCATTGTGGCCAGTATTGCTAAAATTAAAGTCGTGTCTTTAATGGGGCATTAGTTCAAGAAGAAATAGTGCGGTTACAGTAACTGCTACTGCTAATTCTAGAATTATTAATGCGATTAATGGATATCGTAAAAGTTTTCCAACAATTCCCAGAAAGCTGACGGTGAGGATCACTCCAAGGGCCATTTGGATGTAAATGAATGATAAAAAGAACAGGGGAGAGACAAGGTTGTATTGCACCATTAAACGAAAGACCAAGGAGTTTATAACTATTAAAAAGCCAGCTAACCTTCCATAACGATTAAATCGTCCCCCTGTTTCCATATCTTTTTTGCGAAGTCTAGACAATCCCTCAATAAGACTCTGTTTGTATTCAGGTCGCAAAGCCAACACGACGAGGAAGAGTATTCCGATAAGTAATCCAACGATAATCGAATAAAAAACACTAGGATTTGTTGGAAGGTATACTGCGATGGAAACAGCCAGAATTCCCGTCAGTACAAGAAGCAACAGCCAATCCCTGAGTCGCACAAGTTCACCATACATCCCTTTTCCGCAACTTACGTCGCACCGGTCTTAAATTTCAGTTTTTTAGTTCATAAATTTTTTGTAATAATAAATTCAACAACTAACGCATTTGACGTATGGGCGGTTTTTGGACTGTAAACCATTTATACCAATTTGTGTAACATGTTTTGTTGGTAGCGGGATTGTATGCTTGTTACAAATAGGGATTTGTTGTTAGCTGCGAAACGGGAAGCCTATGCTGTTGGCGCTTTCAACATTCAAAATTTGGAGAGTTTTTTGGCTGTTGTGGAGGCTGCTGCTGAAGAGAAATCGCCTGTAATTGTCGCAGTTACCCCAGGCGCCATAAAATACGCTGGATTAAATTATTTGGCTGAGCTGGTTAGGATCGCCGCTGAGTCTTCGCCAGCGCCCATGTCGCTTCACCTAGACCACGGAGAAGACATTGAAACCGTTTCCAAATGCTTAGAGGCTGGCTTCACTTCAGTTATGATTGATGGCTCCCACTTAAAATTTGAGGAGAATGTTGCCCTGACCAAACGCGTAGTAGATTTAGCCCATCATAAAGGGGTTTCGGTTGAAGGTGAGCTTGGAAGACTTGCAGGCGTTGAAGAAAAAACCGTTGAAGAAAGGGAGGCAGTCTTAACTGATCCTGAAGACGCTGAAAAGTTTGTTAGGCTTACTGGTGTGGATGCCCTTGCAGTTTCCATAGGTACTTCGCACGGCGCTTACAAGTTTAAGGGTGAACCCAAACTTGACTTTGAAAGGTTGAAGCTTATCCGCGAAAGAGTTGATGTGCCGCTGGTGCTACATGGCGCCTCAAGCGTTCCAGCATGGATTATCGAGAAAGCTGCGAAGTATGGCGCCCAATTAGCCGGGGCGAAGGGCATACCCGAAGAACACATTAAGAAGGCTATTTCTCTTGGAATAACCAAGATAAACATTGACACTGATCTGCGGCTTGCTTTTACGGCGACGGTGCGCGAAGTTTTAACCACATCACCCAAGGAGTTTGATCCGCGGAAAATTTTAGGGCCAGCTAAGGAGGCTATGAAAGAGGTTGTTAAGGGCAAAATGCGCTTGTTTGGCAGCGCGGGAAAAGCGTAGGATGGGGGATTTTAAGTGAAAGTTGGCGTATTAAGCGGCGGCGGCGATGCTCCTGGAATTAATGCGGTTATAAGGGCTGTTGTTAGAAGGGGGATTCAATCCTACGGCGATGAGGTTGTCGGCATAAAGGATGGATGGCGCGGCCTCCTTGAAGGCACATTTACGCCCCTCGACTTAAACGCTGTTTCGGGGATTCTTCCCCGTGGAGGCTCCATCCTAGGCACTTCTAGAACTAACCCCTTCAAACGGGAAAAGGGTCCGGAGCAAATAATGGAAAACGCTGTAAAAGCCGGTTTAGGGGCTGTTGTGGTCATAGGCGGCGATGACACTTTAAGCGTTGCCCATAAGATGGCGGATTACGGACTTAAGTGTGTGGGTGTTCCCAAAACAATTGACAACGACTTGATGGGAACCGATTACACGTTTGGCTTTAACACCGCTGTGGCTATAGCTACTGAAGCCCTTGACAGGCTGCATACAACAGCGGAAGCCCACAATAGGGTTATAATCCTAGAGGTTATGGGACGCTACACGGGCCACATAGCCCTAGAGGCTGGATTGGCAGGCGGCGCAGACGTCATATTAATTCCAGAGAAGCCTTTCGACATAGATGAAGTCTGCGAGTATATCAGGCGGAGGCAGAAGCGCGGCAGAAACTTCAGCCTAATCGTGGTTGCAGAGGGCGCCAAGCCGAAAGGCGGAAAAGAAATAGTTTACAGCGAAAGCATAGACGAGTTCGGCCACATAAGCCTGGGCGGTGTGGGCTACTATCTTGGAAAGGAGATTGAAAGGTGCACGGGCATCGACACGCGGGTTGTGGTTTTGGGGCATCTTCAACGCGGCGGCTCGCCAACGGCCTTTGACAGAATATTGGCCACAAGATTTGGGATAGCCGCCATAGACCTTGCACATGAGGGAAAGTTTGGCTATATGGTGGCGCTTCAAGGGAACAAGATTGTTCCAGTGCCGCTTAAGGATGTCATTGGCAAGAGGAAAACCGTTGACTTGGAGCTTTACGACATAGCCAGCGTATTCTTCGGCTGAGAAAGAACAGAATACGCATTAGCGCGCTCGTTACTGTTCTGTTAAAGGCTTCACTCTTTATGCTTAAAAAGAATGCTAAAAGATAAATGGGTGAAGGCTGAATTTACTACTGGGTAAGTCTATGCCCACGTATATTCTCCTTTCAACTCTAACACCAGAGGGAAGGAAAACCATTAAGGAAAGGCCTGAAAGAATAAAAGAGGTAAATAAGGAGATAGAAGCCTTCGGCGTCAAAGTTCTCCATCAATACGCGGTTTTAGGCCCCTACGACTTTGTTAACGTCGTTGAAGCACCAGACAACCAAGCGGTTGTCCGCATTTCTGTGGAACTCGGATCCCGTGGAACCGTAAAAATTATGAGCATGCCCGCCATACCAATCGACGATTTCATTTCTATGCTGAAGAAAAAATAGCTTCACATATCCCCATTTTTATGTTGCCAGAACCTTTGCCAGTTTAAGCAGTTCCATGTTTAGGGTCTTCTCTTTTTTGCATACCTCTTCGAGTGGTATGCTCGTTATTTCGCCTTTCTGCAGGCCAACAACACGGTTGCCCATGTTCTGCGCTAGTAAGTTTACGGCTTCATTTGCGAATAGACTTGCCAAGAGTCGACTTCTGGCAGTTGGACTTCCACCTCTTTGAGCATAGCCCACTATACTTAACCGAACTTCCGCTCCGGTGTTTTCTTCAATTTCTTCGGCGAGTTTACGCGTGTCCCCTATTCCCTCTGCAGCCACGATTATGCCTGACTTTTTTCCTTTTGCAGTGTTCTCCTTAACAGTTTTGAATATTTCCTGCTTGTCTATGGTGACTTCTGGAACTAGGATTACTTCGGCTCCAACCGTTAAACCCACAGTCAACGCGAGAAAGCCTCTTTTTCGCCCCATAACCTCTACAACAAATACTCTTTCATGGGAAATCGCCGTGTCCCGAATCTTATCAATTTCAGCCACCGAAGTGTTTACCGCCGTGTCAAAGCCTATTGTTTCTTCGGTGCCGTAAACGTCGTTGTCTATTGTAGCTGGCACCCCGACGACTAAAGCGTCTGTTTCACGGCTCAGCTCTAATGCGCCTCGGAAAGAACCGTCGCCGCCAATAACCACTAAACCGTCCAACTTGTCAGCGGCAAGATTCGCAGCAGCCTTCCTAAGACCTTCAGTGGTTTTGAACTCTGGACACCTCGAAGTCAAAAGCACTGTACCGCCGGACTGAATTATGCCGCCAACAGAACGAGGATCCAAGCGCCTAAAACTATTCTTTATCAAGCCTTCCCAGCCCCTTTCAAAACCCAAAACCTGAAAGCCTTTCGCGTAGGCGGTGCGGACAACAGCTCTTATGGCAGCATTCATTCCAGGCGCATCACCGCCACTCGTAACCACGCCTATGGTTTTCAACTATACCGCGCTCCCTTTTCCTAAAATCTTAAAACACAATTATTCTATAAACCAAGATAAATGTGTCTCCAGTTAAACGACTTGTTTGGAGGAATTGTATGGAAAAATCCCCAATAGTCGTTCTAGTCACAACTTCAAACAAAGAAGAAGCGGAGAAAATTGCAAGGAGCCTATTAGATGAGAGGCTTATCGCATGCACTAACATAATAGGGCCTGTGCATTCGTTTTTCTGGTGGGCTGGAAAAGTGGAGAACGCCGAGGAATACCTTCTTTTGATGAAGACTCGAAGAGACCTGTTTGATAAGCTTTGTGAAAGGGTAAAGGCTTTACACAGCTATGAAGTTCCAGAAATCATAGCCATATCAATTGTGGAAGGCTTCAAACCATACATAGAATGGCTGAACCAAAGCCTCAGATAATTTTCTCATGAACATGTTAACGGTGGCGTCAATTTGCAGTGAAGCTTGAAAACAGCAAATAAGTGTTATTTACTTCTTTAATTATTATTTGATGCTGGTCAAAATGCCCGTAGATGTTGGTCATTTAAAGCAGAGAATTAGTGATATTCTCGAATCAAAAACAGAGCTAAATCGTCTAGCCTCCAAACCATACGCAGAATTAAGTATGGATGAAAAATACGCCATCAGATATCATATTATAGTTCTTGCCGAAGCTTTGGGAAGTTTATGTCTTCAGATAGCTGCGGAGGATCTTAAGCGTACTCCACAGTCCTATTCGCAGTGCTTCAAAATAATGGAAGAGGAAGGCATTTGCAACTGTGCCAAAGACTTAACTGCAATAATGCGTTTAAGAAACTTGTTAACTCATCGTTATTGGACAATAGATGATGCCCAAGTTTACAACTCTATTAAGGGCAATTTTAAAGCTATTGATAAATTCTTGAGAAGTGTGAAAGATAGATATGCAATCAGCTTATGACAGCATACAATTTTACAAGCTTAGCCGAAAAGAAAAAGACAAGATAATCAAGAAAATCAGAAAATCCTTAGCCAAAGATAAGAGAATCCAGCTTGCGATAATTTTCGGAAGTTTAACAACGCGAAACTATATAAGAGACATAGACATCTGCATAAGTTCCAATCCAAAACTAAACTTCAAAGAACTCCTTGACTTGAGCGCGGAAATGGAGCTTGAACTCGGCATCCCAGTTGACCTCCTAGAGCTGGAAAATCTGCCAGCCGCCCTTCAGACAAGCGTACAGAAAAGAGGCATAATAATAAAAGGATCGAAAAATTTGCTTGCAAACCCTCAAAGCTAACCCGACACAGGATAAATTTAGGTAAAGTTTTATAGGTTTTGTTTTGTTCATGAATGTTTTGGCGGTGGGTCTTAGGCGGGGGGCTAGGGGTCCCCTGAACCGTAAACCCTCTATAGGACGGGCCGAAAGCTGAGGCTGAGGCGTCCGTGGCCGCCTAAACCCTTCACTTCCGAAGCGTTGACTACCCGTCCCTTGGGGCTGGCGGGCGCTGGGCAGCTTCCGTAGGGAAGCCGACTCCAGTGTTTACCAGGCGAATCTGGCTAGGCCCGGGAGGGAGCAACCTAAGCTTGGACGTTCAGCGCTCAAGGGGGTGCGGGTACGAGTGTAGGGCTTGAGGGGTTCGGCGGATTCTGGGCGTCGAACCTCAGTGACCCACCGCCGCTTTCAGTTCTGCCATAATGAGAGTATACAAAAACATATTTGCTATCCCTTACCTATTAAAATCGAGGGTTTTAACATGGCTAAGATGCGGGATGATTTATTCCCTAATATGGCTGTGATTTTTGAACCCAAGAATAAAATCATAGAAATGTGGGTAGATGAAGCATTTGAAGCCTTTAGATCCTTATTCTCGTCAAAGGAAAAGTTCATTGAATACTTGAATTCCTTTAAAGATCCAAGAAATGCGGAGCTTCTAATAGGAATAGGCGGGTTCTACCTTTTAGCTAAGAAATATCATCCGCAATCCTACATTAGACTCATAATGATAATTTCAATTATAGAAAAACTTACAAATCGAGAAAGAAAATTTCAAGAGTTTTACGAATGGATTGAAAGTCAAGATGCCAAAATAAATGAATTATTGACTGAGTTGAAAATAATTGACGTAAGTATGTTTAAGGAAATCACAAGAAAACTGAAGGAGAACTATTTCCAAGAGTTTGGTTCGCGGAGAAATGTGCTTGCATTTTTTGAGGAACATTTCACCCAAGAAGATAAAATCAAATTAATAAAATCCCTGAAATCAGAATACAGAGAAACTGTTAGAGGATTTAGTGAAAGACTTTTAAAAAACATTTTCGGGGAAGTTAAAACCATTGAGGAGTTGAAAGGGAAAGGTTTTAATGTCCAGAGACATTTTGTGCCTTACTGCTACGATTGGAGGCGATGTTATTTTGATTATGGAGAATGTTTTCCAGATTATGGGTGTTTGCTTAACGAAGATAAGCCCCTTTTGGATAAAACCCTTAAAAAAGTTGTGGGTAAGATATATCAGATGCGCAGTGACTTTATTCATGATGCTACTATAACTATGCTTAATGAAAAGGATGCTATGTGCACATTTACTACAAGTGGCGGGAAAGTTATCAGTATTGAACTTACAGTGGAAGATTTACAAAATATGTTTGAAAAAGCTCTAAAGCATTATTTTGACTCACTTATACAGGGCACTGGTTAAAATGGATTTTCCTGAAAAATTCTTGTGGGGTGTTTCTGTGAGTGGTTTCCAGTTTGAGATGGGCGATCTCGCTGGCAAAAATGTAGATGCTAATACTGACTGGTATGCCTGGGTGCACGATGCTGAAAATATAAGGAGAGGCTTGGTTAGCGGCGACTTTCCCGAAAACGGAGTGGACTACTGGAGCTTGTACAAGAAAGACCATGAGGCGGCGAGAAAGCTTGGGTTAAACGCTTACCGCATTGGCGTAGAATGGAGCAGAATATTCCCAAAAAACACCTTAGCCGTTCAAGTTGGAGTTGAGAAGGCTTCGGACGGCAACATTTCAAAAGTGGATGTGGACGGCAAAGCCCTAGAAGAGCTTGAAAATTTGGCGGATAAAGAAGCGTTAAGCCATTATAGGGATATTATAGCTGATTTGAGGGTGAAAGGCTTCAAGGTTTTTGTTTGCCTAAACCATTTTACGCTTCCATTGTGGCTTCACAACCCAATAACTGTGCGCGCAACAAAACTTAGTAAAGGCCCAAAAGGATGGATTGAAGAAACCGCCGTAATCGAGTTCACCAAGTACGCGGCTTACATAGCTCATAGCTTAGGCGAAATTGTTGACAATTGGGCAACTTTCAACGAGCCTATGGCCGTATGCGAGGCTGGCTACATGATTCCAGAGTCGGGCTTTCCACCAGGCGTAAAAAATTTTAAAGCTGCTAGAAAGGCGGCTAAAAACATGGCTGTGGCTCATGCCCGCGCCTATGACGCCATAAAAAAGTTTGACAATGTGAAGGCGGACATTGAAAGCCAAAGCCCAGCCTATGTGGGACTAATCCATAATGTGATTCCAACAATGCCTCTTGACGAAAAAGAAAAGCGTGATGTTGAAGCAGCCCGATTCATGGACAACATGCATAACCAGTTTTTCCCAAGGGCTGTTGCAGACGGCTGGTTGGACGAAAACCTCAACGGCGTGAAAGAGAAAAATGAACTGAAAAGCTACTTAGAGAACCGTCTTGACTGGCTCGGCGTAAATTATTATACACGGTTTGTTATTAAAGGAAGGAAAAACCTCTTAGCTAAATTGTTTGCTGGAATCCCAGCGGTTCCGGAAATCGTGCCAAACTATGGGTTCGGATGTCAGCCTAACAGCCAGTCAGCAAGCGGAAACCCAACGTCAAACCTTGGATGGGAAATCTACCCAGAAGGAATGCTCAAAGCCTTAAAGGCTATGGCAAAATTTGCTAGGACGCTTTACATAACAGAGAACGGGATAGCCGACGCAGAAGACACGCTTAGACCAAAATTCATCGAAGACCACATTAAAGTTTTGGAAAGGGCGGTGGAAGAGGAGAAAATTGACGTTAGAGGCTATTTCCACTGGGCTTTAACTGACAATTACGAGTGGGCTAAGGGGTTCAAAATGAAGTTCGGCTTATTCGCCGTAGATCTTAAAAGTAAAAGGCGGAAAAAACGGAGAAGCGCAGACACGTATAAGAAAATGGTGAAGGCAAAAGGCGTTTAAGTCTTCATAAACTCCAGCCGACAAAACCAGCTTAAACGCTTATACAGAAAATATTGAGGATAACATTCGTATTGGTTGTGTAGCAAACCAAAATGTTGAAAGCGTGGAAGTTTTTGGAAAAATCTAAATCTTGTCGAAACATATTCTGTGTTTGTTGGAGTTCAAAATGCCTCACAACGAGCTTCGCCGAGATTATCTGCTTGACCGTTGGGTTGTTATAGCCACTGAACGTGGCCGAAGACCCACAGACTTCGCCAAAAAAGAAACCGCCCAAGCCCGAACTGGCGTTTGCCCCTTTTGCCCTGGAAATGAGCACATGACCCCGCCAGCACTGCTTGCCTACCTTGAATCTGACGGGAAAATTGAAAAGGCGAAAGATGAAAACGGTTTTAGGCATAAGAACTGGATTATTCGCTGTTTTCCAAATCTTTATCCGGCTTTCGCGCCTCCAAAAGAGGAAGACAACAGAGGGCAAACTTTGAAAGGCCGCGATTTAGCGGTGGCTGTTGGACACCATGAAGTTCTTATAGAGTCGCCTGTTCACGACGAGCATCCTTCAGACGCTAGGATTCCGCAGCTTGTGCATGTTGTAAACGCCTATTTGGATAGGCTGCGCGAACTTTCATCGAAGCCCTATGTGCGATATGTTTCCATATTTCGCAACCATGGCCTCGAAGCTGGAGCTTCGCTTTCCCATGCCCACAGCCAAATCATCGCAACCCCGTTCATTCCAAAAATCTTAAGGGAAGAGTTGAAAGCCAGCAGAAAATTTTGGCGGGAAAAAGGCGAATGCATTTTCTGTCAAATTCTAAAAAATGAGAGGAATACCCCCCGCTTTATCATGGAAAACTCCGACTTTGCAGCGTTTGCTCCGTGGGCAAGCATCAACCCAATGGAGTTCTGGATTTTCCCAAAAAAGCACGAGGCTTCGCTGCTTGAAATTTCAGAAACGGAAGTGGAGAACTTTGCCAAAACGTTAAAGGCGTGTTTCGGCGGGCTGAAAAATCTCTTGAACGATCCGCCCTACAACTTCGGAATCCACACGGCCTTAAGCAGAGACGCAAAGCAACATTATCATTGGCATTTGGAGGTTTACCCAAAACTCGCCATATGGGCTGGATTCGAAAAAAGCACAGGCGTATACATAAACACAGTCTCCCCAGAAGCTGCAGCTGAAAGCCTCAGAAAAGCCATTTCAGCCTAGCGCAAGATTTCCCTTTCATGTTTAGGCCTTATCTGCATTACATCTTCAACATAAGCCCTTAAAGGTTCAGCTATGCTCCATGCTTGGGCTATGCAGCCCCTCGGGTTGTGAGGCGAGTCTCCATCGAAAATTTCGCTTATTGTGCCAAGCCCAGCTTTAAAAATCTGCTCAGTCAACAATGGCAAAAGAAAATTTTTCAAGGCATACTCGCGTCTAAAATCAGCATAACCCTTAGTTTTAAGGAAAGCCGTCGTAAAAGGCCCTAACAGCCAAGGCCAAACAGTCCCATTATGGTAGGCTTTATCTCGGCTTCGCCTATCCCCAAAATACAAGCCCACATACCTGGAATCACTCCGCACGAGGGTTCTCAACCCATATGGAGTTAAAAGTTCCTTATGCACCAAGTCGACAATTTTCTCGCTTTTAAAATCATCAAGCATTGTAAAATCCAAGGCAACAGCAATAATCTGGTTAGGCCTTATAGAAGCATCTCCATAACCGTGCTCGTCCACCACATCGAACAAGCAGCCTTTATCCGCATTCCAAAACTTTTCATTAAAACTTCTTTTGGCGTTTTCGGCTAGACGCGCAAAATTTTCAGCCTCACTTTTCTCCTTAAACTTTCTAGCCAAAACTTCCAATGTTTTTAGCGTGTTATACCATAAAGCCTGCACTTCAACAGCCTTCCCCGCTCTAGGCGTTAACGGCTGACAGTCGACAACAGTGTCCATCCATGTAAGCTGAGGCCCATGCGAAAGTAGTCCATCGTCATCAACGCGTATGTTGAAGGTTGTTCCCCTTACAAGGCTTTCAACCATTGTTTTTAGGTCTTCCCAAAGATTCACCTCAACAAATTTTAAGTCGCCAGTATACTTCAGATACTGTAAAACCGCGTTGACATACCAAAGAGTTGCATCCACAGAATTGTAAACTGGCTTAGCGTCTTGATCTGAAATGAAGTTGGGAATTAAGCCCTCTCCTCTGTATTTTTTAAAGGTTAAGAAAGTTTGCCTTGCATCCTCAAACCTTCCTGTTACAAGCATCAAACCTGGCAGTGAAATAAACGTGTCTCTGCCCCAGTCCTCAAACCAGTGGTACCCTGCAATTATGGATTTTGAGACTTTCTCAGCACCTTCAACTACAAAAGCGTCAGCAGCCAAAACAACCAAGCTTAGCCAATTCTTAACTTGAAGGCCTTCATGCTCGTTGTAAAATTTTGCCAGCAAACTTTCATAGCGTTCCACAGCCCTATCATGTAAAGCTTCAGCATCGTATGTTGTTACCGGCATCTCGCTTGAAATTTTTATTGCACGCGCTTCATCTTCGTCGACGAGCGCTGTTACCGCAAACTTTCCATGTTTTTCGCTGAGGCTTATTTCAAAAAATCCTGGTTGATACCAGTCGTCTAGGAAGCTTTCTCCACGGGAAAATTCCTCTCTGAAGTAAACCTTTTCAACCCACTTTTCCACTGGAAAGTAAAGCCCATCCGTAGCCTCCATAACCAACGTGGAACGCGGGACTTCAACGTTAACAGCCACTTTTCTTCCCTGCGGTTTTTGGGTGAAATTTAAAGGGTTTCTCCACCTGTCCACCACAGAATGAAAATGCCTACACGTTATAAGAGGAAAAACATGCATTTTGACGGCTGAATCGCCCTTTTTAAACACTTCGTAGAGGGCAACTACAGCGTTCTTTTTGTAAGGCATAAAAAGTGTTTTCCGAACCTCAATGTTCTCAACGGCGTAAACATATTTGGGAAATGGAGAAAGCGAAAATCTTTTGAGAAACATGTGCCCCTTTGGGAAAATTCCAATTTGAAATTCGTTGGAAAACAATGGGTAAAACCTGTTTTCAACGATTAGCTCTTCATCCAACTTTGCTAGGCAAAGCCTTCGGTCCCTCGGCGGGTGAAAGGCGGCTACAAGCAGCCCATGGTATTTTCTAGTGTTTAAACCTAAAACTGTTGAAGAAGCATATCCTCCCAAACCGTTAGAGATAATCCACTCTTTTCCAAGAGCCTCATCAATTTTTAAAAGCAATTCTTTGCGCAGGTCTATAGACGGTATTTTCATTTACGGCATCAACTTCGCCACGTTTTTATCCTTAGGAACAGCGAAAAAGTTTGCCACAGGCTCGCATTTAGTTCTAAACAGGAGCGCATGAGGCTTTTTCAACTTGTACTCTGTTAAGGTTTCGGCATATCCCATGCCCTTCGCAAAAACCATGTCAACGGAATCATACACGCTTAGAAATTCAGCTGAAACCTCTTTTAAGGCTAAGCCTACAGCGTCTGTGCCCGTGGTTATCACCTTGTCTGCAATCCTACTCATTCCTGAGATTTCAGCGTCTTCCAAAGTTGCATCATTAATTATTGGTCCGCCTTTAACGGCAACGAAAACTGTTAAACCCATGTTTTTAAGCTGTTCCACAAGCAATGTGTCAAAAACTATTTCTCCAGCATTGTCTGTCAAATAGATAACTTTATTCGAATTTTTCGCTATTTCATAAATGCGGTTGGTGTCGTCGATAACTAAGTCTTTTCCGGCGTCTCTCAGGGTTTTTCTCAACCCTTTAAATGTGAAATTGTGTCCTGGAATGTCTAGTTCCATGATGTTTCCAACCATGGCGCATAGGCAAGCCTTCTTAAACCTGTCCTGCTGTGTATAGCCTTCATCGACAAGTTTTCTAGCGTAAGGCAAAAGTTTTAACGCATTTTCATTGCATATTCTTTTATTCCTTTTGTATGGGTCGTTGCAGCCGGTCACCCTTTTTATTAAGCGGTCTCTTTTTGTGCCGAGCTCTGCAGGGACAGTTGTTGGTTTAAACTCCTTTTTCAAAAAGTTGACAAGTTCCACCATAGCCCTAAGTCGTAAGGCTGGATTTGTTGTGGCTTCTTTAGCCTCGGCTAGGCCTCTGCTTAGGATACATGCGGCGCAGTCAGCTTCAACCTTCAATATGGGTTCTCCTAAACCTAAATCTTTGCTGCTTCGGCAAATTCCCGCAAAATCCTATATTGGTCTTTCGCTTTCACAATGCTGCTTGCAACAAGCACCCCTTGGGTGCCAAGCCTCAAGGCTGCAGTCACATCTTCTCCATGGCTTATGCCCGCCCCGCATAACACTGTAACTTTTGGGTTTACCTCCTTCACAAGCTTAACAGTGTTTAGGACCACTTCAGGCTTGGCCTTTGAAACTGGTATACCTGTGCCAATAAGCTCGGGAGGCTCAACGGCTATTATGTCTGGTTTTAGGGCTGCGGCAGCCGCGCTTACTGTTTGGTTGTTTGCGCAAACAACTGAAACAAGCTTTTTCTCGCGGGCTACGCGTACAGCCATGTCAATGTCTGAAAGTTTAAGCTGCCTTTCAGAATGGTTTATGAGGGTTCCCATGGCGCCTGCCTCTTTAACAGCATCTGCAAGCACATGTCCAGTATGGCTTCCAGGCTCTATAGGATCGACGTGTTGGGCGAATACGGGTATCTTCGTTGAAGAGGCAACAGCGGCTATGTCCGTGAATTGGGGAGCCACCCCTATGGAAACTTTTGTTTCTAAACTTACTTTTTCAGCTTTTTTAGCAAGTTCCACAGCCTTTTTGCCAGTCGCCTCAGAGTACGTTTTAAAGTTAACAAGAATTAATGGAGTTTGAATTTCTGCTGGCAAGGCTTCCACCTAGTTATAGTTAATGTTACACAGCCTAAGCCTAATATTATTTTGGAATAAAAAGATAAAAGAGGTGTTGGTACATCACTCTTTTTTGCCTGGAACGAAGACTGCCGCTGCGACTACGGTTGTCCACAAACCGTTTTTATCTCCTGTAGCGGACTGCGTTATATTCGTAGTCTTGATTATCAGTCCGCTTGTTTTGAAGAGTTGTTTCCGCTCGTCCCAAGCGGTTTCAGGGTCGAAGGGTATGCCCATTGTTGTCGCCAACATGGTTGCCGCTAAATCCTCTGCATAATCTCCAGCAGTCTCGTCTGTTTGTCCAAAAGAGTGATGCTCTGAAAGGTATCCATAATTGTTTTTGCCTGAAGGTATAGCCACGCCAATGGAAGCCGCAATAAGTCTATGAGGCTCGTTTGTGGAGTTTCTAGCTAGAACAACGAAGGTTATTTCTCCTGGGCTGATGAGTTTTAACCCTTTTTCCTTTGGGATAAGCTTACAGCCCGGCGGCACTATGCTTGAAACGTTAACTAGGTTGCACTGCTGTATACCGGCGTTTCTCAAGGCTAGCTCGAAAGACTGAAGTTGCTCTTTGTGTTTGCCAACGCCTTTTGTTAGGAAGAAATATTTGGGAATCATTTCGAAGTAAGTTGCAATATGCTATTTATTAATTTTATGTTTTTATTGAGTTATATGAAGATTGCGATTCTATAGTTTAGAAAGGGAAAAGCATAACAGAAGTCTTAACGTAATTTCTTTGAGGTTCGGTAAGTGCTATCCCCCCAAAGCGTGTTTAGAGACGAAACCAGACTTGACATAAACTATGTACCCCCTAGGCTTTTACACAGAGAAAAAGAGATACGCCTGCTTGCAGAATTTTTCAGTTTCCTACTGCAAACTCCTGGAAAAATGGCTCAGAGAGTCCTTTTAACTGGGGATGTGGGCACTGGCAAAACGGCGCTTGCTCAGAAGTTCGGAGGGAACATTACAGTAGAGGCTAGACAGCGGGGGGTAAATCTTCACTATGTTCATGTTAACTGCCGCCAATACCGCGGAAGCCTCTTTCTTATCTTGCACCAAGTAGTATCTGTTTTTCATCCAAACTTTCCTAAACGCGGCTTTTCCGCTGAGGAGCTTTTACACATTCTTTTACAGGTTTTAGACGAGCAAAACGCTTATGTGATTTTAACTTTGGACGAGTTTGAAAGCCTCATAGAAAGGGAGGGTTCTGAAGCTGTTTACAAGCTTACTCGTCTGCAGGAAGCAAGGATGGATAAACCCCAAAGAACATCGCTAATATGCATTTTAAAAAACCTAAAAACTGTTGAAAGCCTAGACCCTAGCACAAGAAGCACCTTACAATCTAATGTTATTCGCCTAGAAAGGTACACTCAAGAACAACTTGCAGACATAATCAACGACAGAGTTCAACTTGCCTTCAAGCCTTTAACAGTTCCCGAAGACACTGTAAACCTAATTGCTGAACTAGCCCATTCAGAAGGTGGAAACGCCCGCTTCGCCATAGAGCTTCTCTGGAGAGCTGGGAAATATGCGGATGCGGAAGACTTAGGCGCTGTCATCCCTGAATGTGTCCGAAAGGCTGTATCAAGCATATACGCTGTTGCGCGGAAAAGCGATTTAGCTGCCCTAAACTTGCATGAAAAACTCTTCATGCTGGCAATCGCCAGATTCTTCAAAGAAAGCGACAGGGCTTACGCTTCTCTGGCGGAAGTTGAAAAAACATATGCGATTGTATGTGAAGAATTCAATGTGCAGCCATATACGCATACGCAGTTATGGAAGTACTTGCAGACGCTTTCAGTTTTGGGTATAGTGAAAAAAAGTGTTTCAACGGTTGGACAGCGTGGAAGATCAACGCTTATTTCTCTTCCAGGAATTCCAGCCAGTGAACTTGAAAAGGAGTTAACGGCGCTCTTGGAAAAGGGAGAACTTTGAAAAGCTTAAAGATAAACAAACATTTTTATTCTCGATTTATCTGAGCGCCAAGTCGAGGAGATGCTTTCCGAAATAGGGAGAGAAGTCTTCAAATACACTCCAAAATTCGTCATTCTGGATTCAACCTTTGCCTCAATAAACAACCATTGGCATCTAGTTGCCTCAGACCTTGACCCAAAAAGCGAGGATTTCGACCAGATTTTGTCTACAAAATGGATTAAGGTTGCGGACAACGTATTCATCGATTAAACTTAAATAAATATGCAGCGTGACTTTACTGCAATATGCAGATAGAAGAAGTTTTGGGGAGCAAAGCGCGTTTAAAAATCTTGAAAATTCTCTTTCAAGTGGGTGAGCTTAATATTTCTGAAATTGCCCGAAGGCTTGGAGCTAACCACAAAACCACGGTAACCCATCTGAAAATTTTGGAGAATGAAGGAATTCTTCAACATAAAACCTTCGGCAGAGTTCGCATTTACAGATTTAATGAGAGTTCCCGAAAGGCTAGGGCTGTCAAAAATTTTATTGAAATATGGGAAACCACTGAAAAGCGTTAAGGGGGGCGACGCTTTCAGAATTATTAAATAGAACTGAACGTTACATTAACAAGTCTTTAACTCTGAATTGTGCAAGGGGCGAGAGGCGTTTAGCATGGCTATGGTTGACATAACTGGAAAATCAAAAGTCTTTCGAGAAGCAACCGCAACTGGAAAGATTAAGCTGAAACCCGAAACAATAAGCCTAATAAAAAATGGAAAAGTTGAAAAAGGAGACCCCATATACGCGGCTAAGGTTGCGGGAGTTTTAGCTGCAAAAGAAACAAGCATTCTGATACCCTTTTGCCATCCCCTGCCGCTGACAAATGTGAAGGTGGAAATTCTAATCTTAAATGAGTCAACGGTTCAAGTTTCATCCACTGTTAAGACTGAAGCGCAGACAGGCGTTGAAATGGAAGCCCTTGTGGCAACAGCCGTAAGCCTTCTAACAATTTGGGACATGGTTAAACAGTATGAGAAGGATGCTGAGGGGCAATACCCGTCTACGCTTATTGAGGATATTCGTGTTGTAAAAAAGGTGAAGGAAAGGCTCTAGAATGAGCGAGAGCTCTAAAAGGCATAAGGCTGAAGCCCCTAAAAAACTAAGATTCGGCATTTTCACATGCAGCACATCCCGCTATAATCTGTTAAAGAAAGGCGAGAAGTTTAAAGACGAGTCTGGCGACTTAATGGAACAATTAATAAAGAATTCTGGGCATGCACTTTCATTTCGTAGGCTTATTCCAGACGATAAGGCTTTGATTGAAGAAGGCATAAGGTACTCACTGGAATCCGCCGATGTGGACGCTGTTGTTTTTTGCGGCGGCACAGGAATAGCGCCTTCAGATGTTACTATAGAAGCAGTTTCGCCATTCTTGGAAAAGATTCTCCCAGGATTCGGAGAAATCTTTAGACTTTTAAGTTATAATGCGCTCGGGTCTGCTGCTGTTTTGTCGAGGGCAGTTGCAGGCGTGGCCAAAGGCAAGGTTTTCTTCTGTATTCCAGGTTCTATGGACGCTGTTAGGCTTTGTTTTGAAAAGCTTATATTGCCGGAAGCAGCACACATCGTTAAGCACGCGCGGGAATAACGATGGTGCTGACAGACCTTTACGGACGCCCACTGTTAAACTTACGCATAGCCCTCACAAAACCCTGCAATCTACACTGTAGCTACTGTCATGGAGAAGGCGAAGACAGAAGCACGGAAAATTCTGCGATGGAGATGACTTGTGAAGAAATCGTTCGCATATGCAGAATCGCTGTAGGCTTAGGCGTTTCAAGGGTTAAGCTCACAGGTGGAGAGCCCCTTCTAAGGAAAGACATTCTGCAAATCGTTAAAGGCATTTCAAGCCTTCCGGGATTAGAGGAGCTTTCAATGACCACTAACGGGACTCTTATCGCTCCTATAGCCAAAGAACTACGTGCAAACGGTTTGAAACGTGTGAACATAAGCTTACCCACCATAGATGGAGAAACTTACTGTAAACTGACTGGCGGCAGACTGGAAGACGTGCTTGAAGGTGTTAAAGCTGCAGTTGAGGCCGGGCTAAACCCTGTAAAGCTCAACATGCTCATTTTAAAAGGCGTAAACGATTATCAAGTTTCCGAAATGATTGATTTCGCCAGAGAAACCGGAGCGATTCTACAGTTAATTGAACTTGAACCCGTCAACATAAGCAGCGAATACTACTCCACATACCATAAACCCTTAGATGAATATGAAGAAATGCTGAGGCAAAAAGCTTTGAAAGTTGAAAACAGAAGGTTCATGCAAAACCGCCGCATATACCATCTACCCCACGTGAAAGTCGAAGTTGTCCACCCTATTGAGAACACGGATTTCTGCCAGAACTGCACAAGGCTTAGGGTTACAAGCGACGGAAAACTTAAGCCATGCCTAATGATAAACGACAACACAGTGGACATTTTAACGCCCATGAGGAAAGGCGCAAAAGACGAAGAGCTAATGGCACTTTTTAAATTGGCAAACCAAAAGAGACAACCATACAACAAACTCTAAATCCTAAACTGTTTGCAATATTTTGTTAGCTAAAGCGTAGCACTTCTTTTAATAAACACTGACAGAAATTGCTTATCCAAGTGTTTATACGAATTCTGCACTATGATGCGTCTAACATGTTTAGACGGGGAAAAACTTATTATCAGGATGGATAAACCATCCATACATGTCACAAGAAGAAACCTCTAAACCTCAAAAAGCCCGGTTGATCTCTGAGATAGTACTTTTCTCAGCGTTAAGCGGTATAGGAGCAATGATCCCTGTTCCAAGCCCTGTGGGCTCAGTAGCTTTGGACTCCTTTCCAGGGTATTTCATGGCTCTTTGGAGAGGTGCTGCAAGCGGTGCGTTGGTGTCTGCGGTTGGGCATTTACTTTCTTCGCTTAGAGCTGGCTTTCCCTTGGGCTATTTGCATATTCCAGTAGCTCTATTGATGGCCTTGGTAGGGGCTGTCACAGCATTAGTAAAAAGAAAGTTTGGTGTAGTGGCTGGTCTAGCTACCGGGGTCACCATAAATACCGCAGGGGTTGTTCTCGCGATTCCAACTATGGGGTGGGGAATAATACCAATACTAACACCCATCTTGTTTGCAGCATCTTTGATTAACGCAGCCGCAGCAGGAATAGCCTATGGAGCTATAAATAAAGTAATAAAGGGTTGAAAACTCAACTTAGTGGACGATTGATTATGCTGGAAAAAGCGGGCGTTAAGCATTCATTTTCCCCATTTTTTGTAGAGATGCACTGATTAAGCCATTATCGGATAACAGATTTCTAGTCGTTGGTTGTGATTCTTCCGGCGCGGTAGGTCCAAAAACCGGAGACTCAGTTAAGGTTGATGGTAAAATTCTAGGAAAGTTCATTGTTAGAACTGCCATCATGGAAGTCCTAGCTGCTGGGGCAAAGCCTCTTTGTGTTGCATGTGGGTTGGGTGTAGAGCCTGACCCCTCTGGGAACCGTATTCTCGAGGGCGTAAAGATGGAGATGAGAAAGGTAGGTTTAGATCCAAAATTTGACCTTGTCGCAAGTACTGAAAAGAATTTTCAGACAAGTCAAACTGGGATAGGAGTTGCCGTCGTAGGGGTCGCTCATAAAGGAGAACTGCTCATTGGAAAATCTAAGAAAGGGGATATCATTGTAGGTATAGGCTTACCTTCAGTTGGAACGGAGGTTCTTAAAAATGAACGGAGAAAAACAATAGCAGATACTGATGACTTATTAAAGTTGTTATCTTTAGGTTTCGTGCATGGAATAATCCCTGTGGGTTCCAGAGGAATATTTAATGAGGCTGAAGTTCTAGCCATGGAATCAAATTTACAGCTAATGCTCTTTGAGGATGCTCCCGTAAATCTTAACAAATCAGCTGGACCGAGCACGGTTATATTAGCCGCAATAGAGAACAGTCATTTTGAAGAGCTGAAGATGTTGTTTAAAAAACCAGTGTATGAGATAGCAACGCTGATTTAGCGAACACTTTAACTAATTCTGCACGCGCTATTTTATTTTTCTGCATACTTTGTTCTTCCATTAATAATGTTTAAACAGAATATAGTTCGTGGTGGGCGTTTTGATGCAGATGCGAAAGGGCGCAGAAGATTAAGAGTTAATAGCACTTTAAAACTTGCAAATAGCAGAATGTCATCGTGCAACAAGAATAAATTAGATTATGCCTAAAGGCGGTGGCTTCACTAAAAGCTACTTAGGCAACTCGATTATTTTTGCTTCGAGTTTTTCTGTGTCCAACAGGGCGATTGTTGATTTTCCAGTTATGTAACCGCAGACCTCTCCTGGATTCACAACCAGCATTTTGCCTTTCCTATAAACTTCAGCCTTATGTGTATGTCCATGAACCACGACATCGAAGTTTTGGCTTTCAATTAAAGCCTTTAACAGTTCTTCTTCACTTCCATGTAACAAAGCAATTTTCTTGTTGTTTACGTGTAATTCTGCAAAGTTTCCGCGAAGCTCCATTCCATCGTATTCGCTGAATCTTTTTTTCAAAAGTTCACGGTCGCCGTCGTTGTTGCCGAAAACCCCTACAAGTTTTGCATTTAACCCCTTAAATCTTGGAATTACAAAGGGAGCCACGTAATCTCCAGCATGGAGCACAAGTTCAACTCCCTCCTCGTTAAACTTTTTTACGGCTTTTTCCACCATGGGCAAGTAATCGTGGGTGTCCGCCATTATGCCTACTAACATTTTCTCACCTCGCTTCCAAAATTATCTCATTATTAAGAAATAAACTCTTCCAATTTCTAACGGGAAGGTGGAAGATTCTTCTATAAAATATTTCGAGAACAAGAATAATTGGATGTTGGAAACACTGCTTAAAACACGTCGCCCACTCCTTATTATTCAAAAAGGCTTTGAGAGATGAAAATTTTGGAAATGAAGGTTTGGGATCCGAGTCTCTCGCAGAAGAGAAGAGACAAGCTATACATAATGGCCGAAATTTTGGAACTAGCCAGAGACGGAGCCTTAAAGACCCAAATAATGTATAAGGCAAATTTAAGCTTCACACAACTCAACGACTATCTCAAATTTATGTTGAAGATTAACTTCCTAGAGAGATTTGTTGAGAATGGCAAGGATTTTTATAAGGCAACAGAAAAAGGCCTAGAATTTCTACAACGCTATCAGGAAATAACTGAACTTCTAAAGATTGAAAATGGAAACGGCCAAAGCAATATTAAAGTTCCCCCACCTCACTTGCTTAAGAGAAACTAAGCTTGAAAGAAGCTTGGCTATTGCGGTTTCTGCTTTTCAAGATAATTTTTGACCTTCTCTTTGAGGCTTGGGAATTCA